>Ga0066710_100005576_pt1 | contig 11516 bp, 10 predicted proteins | sample GraSoiAngelo_159_FD_79666 | JGI IMG/M metagenome (GOLD analysis project Ga0066710, IMG submission 79666) | Grasslands soil microbial communities from the Angelo Coastal Reserve, California, USA - 14_1009_16_40cm | ecosystem: Environmental > Terrestrial > Soil > Grasslands | place: USA... | reverse complement strand
CTTCTGGTTTCCGGCGTGGCCTTCGGCTACTACGTCGTCCTCCCGAAGGCGCTGTCCTTCCTCACGCACTACAACGACAACATCTTCCACAACCAGCTACGCGCGACCGACTACTACAACTTCGTGTTGCTCGTGCTGGTCGGCGTCGGCGTCGTGTTCGAGCTACCCGTCTTCGTGCTCGCACTCGTGCGCCTCGGCATTCTGACCTCGTACCGCCTGCGCCACACTCGTCGCGTCGGCTACTTCCTCGTCGCCGTGGTCGGCGTTCTCCTTCCCGGCATCGACCCGGTGACGACGACGCTCGAGACGATCCCGCTCTTCGTGCTCTACGAGGGCTCGATCTGGCTCTCGGTCCTGATGGAGCGGTACTGGGAGCGCCGGGCCACGCTCTCGTTCGACGCCCCGTGAGACTCCTCTCGGCGGACTGGGTCGTCCCGGTCGAGGGGCGGCCAGTCGAGCACGGGTCCGTAGCGATCGGCGACGACGGGCGCATCACTGCCGTCGGCCCGGCGGATGAGCTGGGCGCGGGCGAGCACTTCCCGGACGCCGTGATCCTGCCGGGCTTCGTCAACGCGCACTCCCACCTCGAATACGCCGCGTACGCGGGCTTCGGCGACGGGCTTCCGTTCGCACCGTGGATCGGGCTCCACGTCCAGCGCAAGAGAAGGCTGGACCGAGCCGACATGGAGACGATCGCGCGCCTCGGCGCACTCGAGTGCCTGCGCTCGGGCATCACGACCGTCGGCGACGCCAGCTTCTCGGGTGCGGCCGCAACAGCCTGCGCCGAGGTCGGGCTGCGAGCGATCGTCTACCTCGAGGTCTTCGGCGAGGACGCGTCGGCGCTCGAGTGCTTCGACGAGCTGCGAACGCGCGTGGCCGATGCGTTCTCCGACCGCGTCCAGGTCGGGATCTCGCCGCATGCGCCGTACACCTGCACGGTAGAGCTCTACGAAGCGTGTGCCGGCCTCGGGCTCCCGCTGGCGACGCACCTTTCGGAGAGCGACGCCGAGCTCGAGTATCTCCGCACCGGGACGGGACCCTGGGAAGGTTTGGCGGAGTACCTCGTTCCTCCGCTCGGTCGCGCAGCCATCCCCGCACTCGCCGAGGCCGGCGTGCTCGGGCCGAACGTCGTAGCGGCGCATTGCGTTCGCGTCGACGACACGGAGATCGCGCTGCTCGCCGAGCTCGACGTCGGCGTTGCGCACTGCCCACGCTCGAACGCGCTGCTCGGGTGCGGAGTCGCGCCGCTCGCGGGGCTCCGGGAGGCCGGCGTCCGGCTGGCGATCGCCACCGACAGCCCCGCGTCGACGCCTTCGTTCGACATGTTCGACGAGCTCCGGACGGCGGTCATGGCCGCCCGCGCGCGAGAACGGCGCCCGGACGCGCTCCTCGCCGCCGACGCGCTCGAGCTGGCCACGCTCGGCGGCGCGCGCGTGCTCGGGCTCGACCAGGAGGTCGGATCTCTTGCGCCGGGGAAGCGTGCAGACCTCACCGTGCTGTCGCTTGCCGATTCGCCGTTTCTGCCGTGGGAAGATCCCGTCGGCGCCACCGTTCTCGGTGGGTCCGCGAACGGAATCGTCGCTACTCTCGTGGACGGACAAGAGCGATACCGGAAAGGAGGGGAGGAATGGCTCGCATCGACAAGCGCCGCGCGAAGGGCACGCAGTCGAATGCTCGACGCGTGACCTCGACGCCGGCGACGCGCGCGCGCCGCCGCGGCGGCGGCACGGCGGTCGAGGACACCATGTTCTTCCCTCGCCTACGACGCCACACGAAATGGATGTTCGTCGCCCTCGCGCTGGTGTTCGGCGTCGGCTTCGTCGCCTTCGGCGTCGGAGCCGGCGGCACCGGTATCGGCGACATCTTCCGCAACCATCAGAGCGGCGGAGGTGCGCCGAGCGTCAAGAGCGCACTCGCCGCGACGCAAAAGCGGCCCGACGATCCGAAGGCCTGGCAGGAACTCGCCAACGTCTATCGCACCAAGAACGACACCGATCACGCGATCGCGGCGCAGATTCGCTACACGGAGCTCGCCCCGAAGGACCCCGACGGCTTCCGGACACTCGCCGGCGACTATTTCGACCAGGCGCGGCAGCAGGCGACGATCGCGCAGAACTCGCAGATCTCGAGCGCGTATTCCGGCTCGCAGTCACCCGCGGGGTCGGGCCCGACGCTGAACGGGAAGCCGCTCTTCACCGACCCGCTCGCGGGTATCTCGCCGTCGGAGCAGACGTCGGCCTACACCACCGCCCTCCAGGCGCAGAGCACCGCTCTCCAGGACGCCGTCTCCGCCTACCAGCGGGTGGCGGCACTCTCACCGAACGATCCCAACGTCCAGGCGGAGCTCGGTAGCAACGCAGTGCAAGCGGGAAACACCGCCGTGGCCATCAAGGCGTTCAAGCGGTACCTCCAGCTGGCACCAGACAGCTCCGACGCGCCGCTCATCCGGCGCGAGCTGAAGCAGCTGACGAAGACGTAGTAGAGGTGCTCGCCGCCGCGGGTGAGCCGGATAGACTCGCCCGCAGTGGAGAGCCCACTGCCAGCTTCGAGCGCCCGCCGGCGCGTGCTCCTCACCGTCGTCCTCACGGCCCTCGCAGTCACCGCGGCCGGATGCGGCGCTCTCGGGTACACGTCTGGAAAGGCTGACCGGCAGAACGGGAAGAAGCTCTTCGTGGACGGCAAGAACGGGAAACCGGGCTGCGGGTCGTGCCATACCCTGGCCGATGCCGGGACGACCGGAACTATCGGTCCGGACCTCGACGTCGCGTTTTCACAGGATCTCAAGGTGGGGATGACGGAAGCGACGATCCGGCAGGTCGTCCGGGGTCAGATCGCCTACGCGATCACGACGACGTCGACGGGCGCACCGGGTATGCCGAAGAACCTCGTCACCGGCAATGACGCGCGGGACGTCGCAGCCTACGTCGCCGCCGCCGTCGTCAAGGACAACGCAGCGGGTGCGGCCGCTGCCCCGGCCCCGACTCCAGCACCGACACCCGCCCCGAAGCCGAGCGGCGGCGGGTCGACCCCGAGCGGGAACGCCGCCCAGCTCGCGGCCGGCAAGAAGGTCTTCACCGTCAGCGGCGGCTGCGGCGCGTGCCACACCCTGAAGGACGCCGGGACGACCGGCACGATCGGCCCCAAGATCGACAACGTCGCCGCCGATGCGAAGAAAGCCGGCAAGCCACTCGCCGACTACGTGAAGGAGTCGATCGAGAGCCCGAACGCCTATGTCGTGCCCGGCTTCCCGGGCGGCGTCATGCCGCCCGACTTCACGAAGACGCTGACCGCGCAGCAGATCGCCGACGTCGTCGCGTACATACTCGCGGTCGCGGGAAAGTAGCCCTTAGGGCTGGCGTTCCAGGTCGACGACGACGTGGGTCAACGGCACGTCGAAGCGATGGCGCATGGCGTCGACGACGCCGCGCTCCAACCAATGTGACCGGCCCTCCGGGTGCGTCGAGAGCACGATCTCGTCGATGCCGCCGAAGCCGCGGAGGGCGTCCTCGACGGCCTGCACAGGGTCGGCGTCGCCGATCTCGCCCTGCGCCGGCAGCCCGTTCGCCTCCAGCCGGGCGAGGCTGCGGTCGAGCCGCGCCTGCGCCGCTTCGCGGGCACCGTCCTCGTCCGAGACCCAGTGGCGAAGCTTGGAGTTCAGAGCCGGGCTCACAACGTAGAGCTCTGCGCGCCCGCCGTGCACCCGCTCGCGGATCGCGGCGAGGAGCTCGGCACCTTCCACCGTCTCGTTCGCGACGACGAGGATCCGGCGCGTGCCCGGGTCGCTGGCGACGCGGTGCCTCGCCGGGCGCTCGCGCCGGCCCGTCCAGACGAACCACACGGCACCGGCGGTAAGCACCACGAACACGGCCAGACCGAGCCAGGTGGAGATCCAGGAGCCGACCGCGATCAGGCCGAAATACCCGATCGCAGCCAGCACGAGCCGGAATGCCGCGCCTTCGTCTCGGAGCGGATTCCTCATGCCGCCCTCAGAGGAGATAGACCGTCGTGTACACCACGATCCACATTACGTCGACGAAGTGCCAGTAGATCCCGGGGATCTCGAGACCATGGTAGTGCTCCGGCGAGTAGTGGCCGCGAAACGCGCGCACCGCGGCAAAGGTCAGGAGCGAGAGGCCGATGAAGACGTGGGCGCCGTGAAGGCCCGTGAGGCCGAAGAATGTGGAGGCAAACGCGCCGTCGCCGGTGTTGAAGCCGACGTGCGCGTACTCGATCGCCTGCGTGAGCAGGAACGCGAGACCCAGCAGGATCGTCAGCGTCACACCGGCCTTCATCCCGGCGCGGTCGTTGCGTCTGATCGACTGCACCGACCAGTGCATCGTGAAGCTCGAGGTGACGAGGATGCACGTGTTCACGCCGGCGACGAAAACCGGAAAGTGGAACGGCGGCGGAGGCCAGTGGCCGGGTGCAGCCGGGTTGACGACCCGGGCGAAGAAGAGCGCCGCGAAGAACGACCCGAACAGCATCGCCTCGGAGGCGATGAAGAGCAGCATCCCGAGCACGGTCGGCGCGATCCGCGAGCTCTGGTTCGCGGCAGGCGGGCCGTGGTGCTCGTGCGCGTGGGCCGTCATCGCGCCACTCCGGTGAGCCGGTCCCCCGACGGCACATCGGCCACGACGTGCTGAACCGGGACGCCCGCATCGGCGCGTAGCCTTCCGACGAGGTCACGCCGCAACCAGCCCGAGCGCTCGCCGGGGAACGTCGACACGATCACCTCGTCGACGCGCTCGTCGTGGATCGTCTCCATGGCGGCGGCATACGGATCGGGGTGAGCGATCTGTCCGTGCGCGTCGATGCCCTCGTCGCGAAGCTCGGCGAGAGCTGCTCGCAGACGGCGCTCCGCATCCGGGTGAGCGTGCTCACTCCCACTGGGGTCGCTCTGCGGACAGATGATCAGGAAGCTCGCCGTCCCTTGGGCGGCGCGCTGCCGGATCGTGTCGAGGAGGGGCTTGGCGATCACGGTCTCGTTGGCGACGACGAGCACGTTCGTCGCGCCCGTCGCCGCCGTGACGTCGGCAACGACGTGTTCGACCGGCCGGCTGCCGGCGGCTTTGCGGATCTCGCCGATCAGGTCACGGCGAAGCCACCCGGACTTGGCTTCCGGATGAGTCGAGACGATCAGCTCGTCGACGTGCTCCTGGGCGAGGATGTCCTTCACGGCGTCGAGAGGCCCGCCGCCGAACACCGCGCCGTGGGCGGGGATGCCTGCGTCTCGGAGTGCCGTCAGCGTTCGGTCGAGCCGCCTCCCGGCTGCAGCACGTCTCGTGTCCTCGTAGACGACGTAGCCGGCGACGGGGTCGCTCACCGGGGCGACGACGACGACTCGGATCGGCCCTTGCGCCGCGCGGCGCTGAACGGCCTCGATCAGCTCGCGACCTGCCAGCGTCTCGTTCGCCACGACCAGTACGACCGCTCCGCCGGTCACGTGTGGACCTCCTCCAGCGCATGCTGGCCGCCGAAGACTGCGTGGCGGGCCCCCGGCACGCCGTACTCGTAGGGGCCGCCCACGACCTGCGGGACCTCGTCGAAGTTGAACACGGGCGGAGGCGACGACACCTGCCACTCGATCGTGTTCGCACGCCATGGATTCGAGCCCGCCACAGGGCCGCGGACCCAGCTCGTGATCATGTTGTAGAAGAAGATCATCGACGAGGCGCCGAGCACGAACGACGCGATCGAGATGATCAGATTGATGTCGCCGAACTGGTCCGAGTAGTCGAACACGCGGCGCGGCATGCCGCGGAGCCCGACCCAGTGCATCGGGAAGAAGGTGACGTTGAAGCTGACGAATGTCAGCCAGAAGTGCAACTTCCCGAGCCGCTCGTCGTACATCCGGCCGGTCATCTTCGGGAACCAGTAGTAGACACCGGCGAAGATCGTGAACACGGAGCCGCCGAACAGCACGTAGTGGATGTGGGCGACGATGAAGTACGTGTCCGACGCGTGGATGTCGATCGGAACCGACCCGAGGAAGATCCCGGAGAGGCCGCCGATGACGAACATCGACACGAAGCCGAGCGCCCACAGCATGGGCGTCGTCAGATGCAGCTTCCCTTCCCACAGCGTTGCTAACCAGGAGAACACCTTGATCCCGGTCGGCACGGCGATCAGCAGTGTCGAGATCATCATCGGCACGCGCAGCCAGTCCGCCATGCCTGCGACGAACATGTGGTGTGCCCACACCGAGAAGCCGAGCACGAGGATGCCGACGAGCGAGAGCGCCATCAACCGGTAGCCGAAGACCGGTTTGCGAGACATCGTCGAGATCACCTCGGAGACGATCCCGAATCCGGGCAGCATCATGATGTAGACGGCCGGGTGGCTGTAGAACCAGAAGATGTGCTGATAGCCGAGCACGTAGCCGCCGTCGCGCGGGACGAAGAAGCTCGTGTGCATGACGCGGTCGAACATGACGAAGAACTGCGAGCCGGCGATGAACGGCGTCGCGATCACGACGAGCAGCGACGTCGTGAAGTTGGCCCAGACCAGGAGCGGCATACGCCAGAACGTCATCCCGGGCGCGCGCATCGTGATGATCGTGACCAGGAAGTTCAGCGCCGTCAGGATCGACGAGGCGCCCGCCCACTGGACGCCCATGTTGAAGAACATCGATCCCACGGGCGTGTCCGTGGACAGAGGCGCATAGCCCGTCCAGCCGGCTGCGAACGGTCCGCCCGGAGCGAGGAAACTCGACACGAACATGACACCGGCGATCGGGAGCAGCCAGTACGAGAGCGCGTTCAGCCGCGGGAACGCCATGTCCGGCGCGCCGAGCATCAGCGGCACGACGAAGTTCGCGAGCCCCGCAAAGGCGGGGATCACGAAGAGGAAGATCATCAGCACCGCATGCATCGACACGAGCCCGTTGAACGTCTGCGAGCTGAAGAACTGCAATCCGGGCTGGGCGAGCTCGGCGCGGAAGAGCATCGCCATCAGGCCGCCGACGACGAAGAACACGAAGACGGTGACCGTGTACTGGACGCCGATCACCTTGTGGTCGGTGTTGACGCGGAAGTAGTCCTTCCAGGAGTACGCGCCGTGACCCGAATGGTCCTCGGCACGCGTCGGCCGCCCGGAGATCCAGTACAGCCAGTAGTCGAACGCACCGAGACCGAGCAGGAACCCGATCGGAGCCATCACGAGCGCACCGATGAGGACGATCACGGTCCAGTTCAGAACTGGGCTCAGACCGAAGGACCAGCGGGAGAGGACGACGATCCCCATCCCGAGCCCGTAGAAGAGGGCAGTGCACCAGGCGGCGCGGATCCAGCCCGCGCGCATGTACGGGCCGCGCGGTCTTGGCCCGTAGGGGTCGAACCCCGTCGCGGGATGGTGGTGCTCGGGCTGAACGACTGTGCTCACTGTTGGCGACTCCCTATTTCGACCCCGTCAGATACGTGACCAACGCATCGATCTGCGGCGCCGACAGCGACTGCCCGAACGTCGTCGGCATGACGCCCTTCTGATACCCGGGGACAATGTATGCGTCCGGATCGACGATGGACTCTTTGACGTAGTCGGCGAGCGGCTTGCCCGCCTTCTGTGCATCCGCGGCGAGGTTGTCGAGATCCGGCCCGATCTTGCCCGTCGAGTTCGCCGGCTTGAACGTGTGGCAGCTCCCGCAGCCGGCGCTCGTGAACGCCGCTGCGCCGGGGTTCCCGCCCCCGCCGCCGCCCCCGGCCTGCTCCTGCACCCATTTCGTGAAATCCGCCTCGGAGACGACCCTGACCGCCGCGCGCATCGTCGCGTGCCCGAGCCCGCAGAGCTCCGTGCAGATCAGCGTGAAGTTGCCGGTTCGCGTCGGCGTGACGATGACGTGGGTGTCGATTCCCGGAACGGCGTCCTGCTTCTGACCCCACTCGGGCACCCAGAACGAATGGATCACATCGGCCGCGTTGAGGTCGAACCGGATGTTGCGGTGCACAGGAACGACGAGCTCCGTCGACTTCACGTCCTTGTTGTCCGGGTACTCGAAATGCCACGCGAACTGCTGCGCGAACACCTTCACGTGCAGCGGGTTCGTCCCGGCACGGCCGTTCTGCGACAGCACGATCGCCGAGACGATCCCGATGGCGATGACGAGGATCGCCGGAACGACCGTCCAGGCGATCTCGATCCCCGTGTGCCCGTGGATCGGCGGGCCGTCCGAGTCGTCGTCCGGCTGCACCCGGAAATGCAGCACCGAGTAGACGATCACGCCGGCGACGACGCCGAAGATCCCGATGCAGATCGCCGTCGCGAACCAGTAGACGAACGTGATGCGGTCCATCTGCCGCGACCCGGACGTCGGCAGCCATTTGATCAGGAGTGCGACGAGCGTGACCGCACCCGCGGCCGCCAACCCGTAGAGGGAGATGCGGAAGATCGAGCCCCTACGCACCGCAGCGAGCCTACATCACGTGGGACGGGGGAACCCATGGTTCCCCCGTCAACCCCTTCCTCTGGTCGCGGCTTGGCCACTCGCAGTGGGCCTCTCGGCCGCCATGTCGGCCTTCGGCCGCGAACGGACGTGCACCCGCATACCCTCGACGTCGCGTTGCCTCGCCAAGAACCTTTACGTCTCGGCGCAGGAAGGTTCACAGCCGCGTGCGTGAATTCGGCTCTCACAACCCGTCACGACGCTGCGAGGCGGCCCCCCGAGCCGCCTCGCTGCGTAACAGGCCTCACTCCCCAGCTATGCGCAAGTCGCACCGTGCACGTGGTCTGCGGGGCGCGAGGCGACGGTTCGCCCCGCGCCCGAGACCTGGCTCGTCGGCGACGCGCTACGTCTGGATGAAGACGTTGTCGCCCGAGACGTGCTTGTTGAAGTTGACCCCGCGCATGTTGATCTTGATCCCCTCGCTCGTCCCCGGCGGCGCCTGGTTCGACGCGCCGTGGATCTGGCAGTTGATCTCGATGGTGCCGTCGAACGGCGCACCCACGTCAGGCGTGAACCGCACCGCGAACAGCACCCGTCCGCCGCAGAGCGTCGGATCGCCGAGATCGATGTCCTCGACGAAGCCGCAGCCGTAGAACTGGAACGTGATCAGCCCGGTCAGCGTGAACGTCCCGTCGCCGACCGCCGCCGACTCGTAGTCACCCGACCCGGTCGCCGTCATCGCGCCGGCGTCGAAGAAACCGCTCAGCTCCGTGTCGATCGTCGCGCCGTTTCCGGACGCGGTGGTCGAGCGCTCACTGAACACGAGGTAGCTTGCGTTCGAAGTTGCGGTATTCGCACTACCCGCCGTCAAGGCAACCGCCAGCCCGACGAGGCCGATCAAGAGAGTCAAGCGTCGCATTCCCCCCGTCTCCTTGTTCGGATGTCGCCACAGACGCTACGCCCCGCTCTCAGCCGACGCAAGCCGCGGCCGAGATACGAGAGATGAGATGGGCCGTGAAGGATTCGAACCTTCGACCTTGGGATTAAGAGTCCCCTGCTCTACCAACTGAGCTAACGGCCCCGGCGGCCGGACAGTCTAGCCCGCGGCGCCCGAGCCGGCAGCCCCGAGTTAGCAGCCCGTTAGTGCCCCACGTCATCCTCCACCGGGTTGGCGCGCTGGCTGGCCCACGACGAGACAGGGGAAGGGCGCGTAGACGTCTAATGTGCGGCCGCGATGAGGATCCTCTCGGTCGTCGGCAATCGCCCACAATTCATCAAGAGCGCGCCGTTGTCGCTCGCGCTGCGAGCCGCCGGCCTCGACGAGGTCATGGTGCACACGGGGCAGCACTACGATCACGAGCTGTCAGAGGTCTTCTACGAGGAGCTCGGGCTCGTCGAGCCACACCACCGGCTCGATCTGCGGACGGCAGACGTCGAGAGGATGCGCGCCGGGCTCGAAGAGATCGTCCGAGCGGAGCAGCCGGATGCGGTGCTCGTGTACGGCGACACCAACTCGACGCTGGCGGGCGCACGGGCGGCGGCCGCGTGTGCGGTGCCGCTCGCGCACGTGGAGTCGGGCTTGCGCAGCGGCGATCTCCAGATGCCCGAGGAGCGCACGCGCATCGAGGTCGACGGCACGGCCACACTGCTCTTTGCCCCGGATGAGCGCTCGCGTGATGTTCTCGGAGCCGAGCGGGTGCACGGTCAGGCCCACGTCGTCGGGGACGTCATGGCCGACGCGGCAAGGCTCTTCGGGCCGATCGCCCGCCGGCGCGCGGCGCAGGACCGCACCCCCGGCTCCTACGTCGTCGCCACCGTGCACCGGGAAGCAAACGTCTTCCAGCCCCGGCTCGGCCGGATCGTGGCCGGTCTCAACAAGCTCGACGAGCCGGTCGTGTTCCCCGTCCACCCGCGGACGCGGACGGCGATCGAGCGCGACGGGCTTCAACTCGAACCGCATGTCGAGCTTCGACCGCCGCTCGGCTACCTGGAGTTCACGGCGCTCGTCTCGGACGCACGCGTCGTCGTCACGGACTCCGGAGGGCTCCAGAAGGAGGCGTACTGGCACGGCGTGCCCTGCGTGACGCTCCGTCCGTCGACTGAATGGGTCGATACGGTCGAGTTCGGGGCGAACGTCCTCGTGGACGACGACCCCGACGCGCTCGTGACCGCGGTGGAGACAGCTCAAATGCCGTCGAACCCGCCCGCGCTGTACGGCGACGGCCATGCGTCCGAGCGCATAGCCGAGATCCTGCGCAGCGTGTGAACGCGCTCGAGGCGTCCCGGCACGGCGCTACGATGCGCGGCCGATGGCCACGAGGCCCGACACCGCGGTGAAACCGGCGACTGACAGCGCGCGGCGAACGTTCGACGTCGCGATCGTGGGCGCGGGCTACGTCGGCGTGCCGCTCGCACAGGTGTTGGCGGAGGCGGGAAAGTCGGTCGTGCTGCTGGACGTCGACGCCCAGCGCGTGGAGATGCTGAATCGGGGCGAAAGCTACATCGAGGATGTTCCCTCGGCGACGCTGCAGGAGTTGATCGGCGAGCACGCCCTCGCTGCGACGACCGACTACGACGTGCTGCGCGACGCCGACGCGATTCTGATCGCGCTGCCGACTCCCCTGTCGAAACAGCGGGAGCCGGACCTCTCGATCGTCGAGCGGGCCGCCGCCGGGATCGCGCCGCGCCTTCGCACCGGCCATCTCGTCGTGCTCGAGTCGACGACCTATCCTGGAACGACGAGGGACGTGGTCCGTCCCATCCTCGAGGCCGGCAGCGGGCTCCGCGCGGGAGAAGGGTTCCTGCTGGCCTACTCCCCCGAGCGCGTCGACCCGGGTCGCACCGACCACACGACTCGAACCGTGCCAAAGGTGGTCGGCGGGATCGACGAGGCGTCGACGGACGCGGCCGCCGCTCTCTACGGAAGCGCGATCGACACGATCCACCGCGTCTCGTCGCCCGAGGCGGCAGAGCTGACGAAGCTGCTCGAGAACATCTTCCGCTCGGTCAACATCGCGCTCGTCAACGAGCTCGCCCGCCTGTGCGACCGGATGGGGATCGACATCTGGGAGGTGATCGACGCCGCGTCGACAAAGCCCTTCGGGTTCATGCGCTTCGAGCCCGGCCCGGGGCTCGGGGG
>Ga0066710_100005575_pt1 | contig 11516 bp, 11 predicted proteins | sample GraSoiAngelo_159_FD_79666 | JGI IMG/M metagenome (GOLD analysis project Ga0066710, IMG submission 79666) | Grasslands soil microbial communities from the Angelo Coastal Reserve, California, USA - 14_1009_16_40cm | ecosystem: Environmental > Terrestrial > Soil > Grasslands | place: USA... | reverse complement strand
GTGGTCACCCAAACGTTGCCGCTCAGGTCGGCGTCCAAAGTTCCGGCGGTTCCGGACATCGGCTCGGGCGGAATGTAGACGGTGATCTTCTCGGTCTTGGGATCGATCTTGCCCAGACCGCCGCGGCTGCGCTGCACATTCGATCGGGTATTGAACCAGAGGATGCCGTTTTCGTCCCGCGTGATACCGTGCGTGCCGGCCGCGATGCCGCGCTGATCGTCGAGCTTGAAATTCTTCACGGCGCCGGTCTTGCCGTCGATGCGTGCAATCGTGGTTTCGAGACTGGTATGGGAGAAGGTGATCCAGATGTTTCCGCCGAAGTCCATCTGCGCATCATGCACGCCGGCGACATGGTTCATGCTGGAATTGGTGCCGAGTGACCAGTCGCTGCCGTCCATCGAGGCCGTGTGGCCGTGTTCCATCGGGAAGTCGTATTCCTTGAACACGACGCGCGCCGCTTCACCGGAGGGGCGTGGGCGCAGCTTGAACTTCATCGACGTTTCGCCGGGGCCGCGTGCGCGTGCGAGATAGGCCGCCAGTTCCTTCTGATGGAAATCGATATTGGGCGTCGCCTTGTGATCCGGGCCGAAGTAGACGCCGAGCACGTTCACGTGCTTCATCAGCTCGAGAATCTTATTCCAACCTTCCTCGTCGAACCGGTGCTGCAGCGGATAACTCGCGCTGTGGCAGCCGGTGCAATTCTTCCTGACCTGGGTCTTCATCCGGAAGTCTTCCGGCGTGTCGCCTGGAAGCGCGGCGAGGAATTCGTCTCCCGGCAATTGCCGGATCCAATCCTCTTCGTTCTTCATCGGTTGCAGGACGAAATCCCGGCGTGCCGTCTTGTGCAGCGCGACATTGCCGTTGGCTGTTTGGTAGGTGAGCGCCTGCGCCCAGACCCGGTATTTGCCATTCGGCAGCGGCGGAAAATAGTAGGTGCCGGTCTGGTCAGTGAAAACGCTCGTGGTGATGGTCGACCCTTCCGCCTTGGCCGACACCGTCACGCCTCCCATTTTCTCGCCCGCCGCCGAGGTGATCGTCCCGGTGAGCAGCGCATCGGCGTAACCCGCGCCGGGCACAAATGTCGTTGCGCCAAAAACGACGGCGAGGGCGATCAGGTTAGTGCCGAAGTTGCGTCGATTTTTCATGGCGACCTCCCAAAGTGAAGTCGATCTCTGCTTACACCGTCACTGGGCCGGAGTCGGAGCCTTTGTGGTTGTCCGGGCGGTCGGCAGATCTTGATTGCCGCGCGGCAGGGCTTTCAAGTAGGCGGCGATGGCGGCGATCTCGTCCGCGGTGTAGGTATATTTGAAGCCCGGCATGCGCGGCGTTCCGTTGGCGATGAACTCGCGCATCACGGCTTCATTGCCGCCCGCGCTCTCTTTGGAAAGCTCTGGACCATACATGCCCGAAACCAAGGTCGGCCGAGTATGGCAGACCCCGCACGACTGCTCGAACAGTCGCCGCCCCAATTTTTGCTGCTCGTTGAGTTGCCCCTCAGCCGCAAACGCACCTTGCGACACTCCGGCGAGCAAGATCAGGACGATCCAGACGTTACGCTTCATACTCCCCAATTCACAAGCTTTGTATCGACTAAAATGGTTTTGTGTCAACCTACCCTAGGCTTATCCTCAGAACTTGATCATGTCGCTGCGTGTGAGCGTCGTCTGGCTGGTGATGATGACCGGTCCACCCTTGAACATGTGCCAGGCCGCATATTGCTCCATGTAGGGATCTTCGGACGACATGCAGTCGACCGGCACGATGACCTTATAGCCGCGCTGCGCGGAGCCGCTGCCGGTGCCGATGACCACGCCTTGCGCCGAAGTGCCGCACACGATGACCGTCTTGATGCCCCGCGCCTTCAGCCGCTCATCGAGGCCGGAACCGAGGTACTTGTCCGGTCCGCGTTGAGCGACCCATTCGCCCTCACGCGGAGCGAATCCTGGGTCGATGACTTCGGCCGGAACGGGTTTGTCCCCGACCAAGGTATAAAACATCATCGCGCCGGCGGCGCGGGCCGCATCGTGCAGCTTCTTGACGTTCGGCACGGTCGCGACACAGCGCGGGCGCGCGGAGCAGTTGCTCTTCATCATATCGAGAATCAAGAGCGCCGTCGCCTTGCCGTCGAGGGTGACCGGCCTGAGCTCAGGCACCGGCGGGGCCTTCACCGTCGCCCATTCGGTAATGATGTCGGCGGCAACCGACGGCAATGCCGTGAGCATTGCAACGCCCAGTGTGCCGGCTGCGGCGGCCACGCACCATGACAGGGTTCGCGCATTTTTCATGATATCCTCCCTTGATCAGTGATAGGAAAGAGAAAACGAACTTTTTGAATCTTCTACTTCAAAAAGATCTTTCCATACTCGGCCATCTTCTCGGCGAAGCCTTTTTTGTCCAACTCGTCCATCTCGACCATTTCGATTTTGTCCGCATCCGCCAGCGGCGGATAAATTCCTTTGCGGGTGACAAACTCGCCGATTCCGGCCATCAATCGCAATGCCTCGTCGCCGAGGAAAAAATCGATAAAGGCTTTACCGGCATTCGGATGTGGGGCCTTGGCGCCGAGCGCGACAGACTGGCCGTCTCCCATGAACTTGCCGAGTCTCACGTAGTCTAACGGGACTCCCTTTTTACCGTAAAACACCACGTTCTTTAAAAAAGCGATGCCGATTGGAGCCTCTCCCGTGGTAATACGCTCCCCCGCAGGGGTCAAAGAGGGTACTAGCAGGGGCTTCGTCGCCGCCAAGTCGAGAATAAATTTCTCCGCCCTTTCCTTGCTGCCCATCACTTTGTGGAGGCTGGCCATCCATTGAGCCGTGGTCGTGTGTTGGCTGGCGTCGGGTACGACCACTTTGCCTTTGTATTGCGGTTTGACCAGATCCTCCAGCGACTTTGGCGCGTCGGCCGGTTTAATGATGCCGGTGTTATAAACAATGCCGATGATCGTATTGCGGTAGGTCGGCCCAAGATTCGGATCTAGAAACTCTTTCGGAAAGGCACGCGCTGAAGGTGAGTCGTACTTGGCCAAAAAGCCGTCTTTCTGGATAAGCTGCATCGTGGACTTGGTCGTCAGCACGACATCAAAGAGCGGTTTTCCGGCACGGGACTCAGTGGCGACCCTGTCTGTAACTTTGTTAGCCGCGTCTCGCCAGTAATCTACCTCCAGCCCCGTTTTCTTTTTCCAGGCCGCAGCGATCAGGTCGATGGTGTCATTCTCAATAGAGCCGTAAATAACCACCCTGCCGCCTTCTTTCTTGGCAGCGTCGACCAGTTTACTGCCCTGACCCAAAAGGACGCCGGGAAGCGAGACCGTCAGCATGATCGCGCTCAGGATAAGCATTCTCGGGATCTTCATAACCTGACTCCTCTCCGATTCTTGATTGATCCTGAATACACAAAAGCCAAATCTTTGTCCATTGTTTTGAGGGATCGGCTGCACGTCGCGGACACGCATGCAGGCCGAAATCGGGGGAGATGTCCAGCTACGTCCCCAAGCCAAGGCCACGTTGACATAACACGTCCCTACCGGATACTCTCCGCCTCAAAGTGGGCATTGTCAGAGGACACAGCGCGTGTCCAGGGAGGTGGCCATGATGTTCCATGCACGTTGCCTGATCTTGGGTGTCGCAGCAGCGCTTGTCGTGATGGTCCCGATGCTTGGGACGGGAGCCTACGCGCAGGACAATCCGTATCGCATCGAAGAGGGCTGGGGAACGCTCCCCGACGGCAGGAAGTGGGGAGGGACCATCGGGGTCGATATCGACCGCGACGGCAATATCTGGGTGTTCGAACGGTGCGGCGGAACCAGCTGTGCCGGCTCGAACCTGGCGCCGATCATCAAGCTCGATCCGTCAGGCAAAGTCCTGAAGATGTTCGGCGCGGGGATGTTCAATCAGCCGCACGGTTTCCACTTGGACCGCGACGGCAACGTCTGGGCGAGCGATGCGACCGGCAAAGACGGCAAGGGCCATCAGGTATTCAAATTCAGCCCGGAAGGAAAGGTGCTGATGACCCTCGGCAAGGCGGGAGTTGCCGGCGACGGGCCCGACACGTTCAACCGGCCCTGCGATGTCGTGACCGCGCCGAACGGCGACATTTTCGTCGCGGACGGACACGGCGGGGAGTCCAACGCGCGCGTCGTGAAGCTCTCGAAGGACGGGAAGTTTGTCAAGGCGTGGGGCAGGAAAGGCTCGGGCCCCGGCGAGTTCGACACGCCGCACGCGATCGCCATCGATTCCACCGGGCGGATCTTCGTCGGTGACCGGAGCAACAACCGCGTCCAGATCTTCGACCAGGACGGAAAATTCCTCGCCGAGTGGAAGCAGTTCGGCCGGCCGAGCGGGCTCTTCATCGACCGCAACGACATTCTTTACGTCGCCGATCACCAGTCGAACGCGAAAAACAACCCGGGCGTCAGACCGGGCATCCGCATCGGCAGCGCCAGGGACGGCAAGGTCACCGCCTTTGTCCCGGCCCTCGGTCCGGAAGAGAAGCCGACCAGCACGACCGAAGGGATCGCGGCGGATGCCGCGGGCAACCTCTACGCGGGGGAGACCGGCACGATGAATCTGAGGAAGTACGTCAGGAAGCAGTAAAACACGGGCTCGGAATGCGTCCTCGGAAGGTCGGCTTCTTGGCTCTGACTGTTGCCTCGCCTCCCGCCTAATGCCTTCTGAGTGGACCGCAGTTGCCAGTGCAATCGAATCGGCAAGAAGGATAAGTCAATGCTCAGGCCCGACCCCACATCCCAAACCAAATCCCAAATCCTATTATCGAGTGGATAGAAGTCGATCGCGAGGTAAAAATCCGGCAGATGTGAAGCAATGTGACAGAGGAGGATCTTGAAATGAAATTTCCTGGTCGCCCACAAACGTTGCTCGAAGATCGGCGGTATAGCGGCTCAAGCAGTCTCCCTCGAAGTAAAGGACTAAGTATTTCTGCTAGGAGAGGAGTCTGGCTTTTTTTGGTTAAACCTCTTGCGCTGGTGCTAACACTGCTAAGCAGCGCGGAGGTCTTTGCTGAACCCATTAAGGCAGCCTACGCGGCTCTCTCCGGAACTCAGGTCGCTGTTTGGATGGCAAAGGAGGGCGGGTACCTCGCGAAGTACGGCATCGAAGCGGATCTGATTTATATTCCCGCGGTCGCAGCTACCCAGGCGCTGATCGCGGGTGAAATCCAACTAGCCCAGGTAACGGGGGTCTCCACTTCCGGGGCGATCTTGGCGGGGGCGGACGTCAGGATCGTGGCCAGCTCGCTCAACCGGCTCGTCGGCTCGATTTACGCCCGTCCGGAAATTAAGACGCCGGAGGATCTCAAAGGAAAAAAACTCGGGATATCGAGATTCGGCGCGTTGAGCGACACGGCCGTGGCAATCTTTCTCGAGCGCTACGGCCTCAAGCGCGGCACGGACGTGGCGATTATCCAATTGGGCGGCCTGCCGGAGATCGTCACGGCGATGGAAAGAGGGGCGATCGAAGCCGGCTTCGCTTCTCCTCCCAATACGAGCCGGGCGAAACGGCTCGGCATGAAAGAGCTTTTCGACATCGACACGCTCGGTATGGAGCTGCAGCAGACTTGCATCACGGTGACTACTAAATACCTGCGCGAGCGGCGGCCCGTCGTTAAGTCCTTTGTCCAGGCTTACGCCGAGGGTCTCCACCGATTTCGGACTGACCGGGATTTTTCCATTCGGGTGATGAAAAAGTATTTGCGCGTGGATGAAAAAGAAGTGCTGGAGGATGCCTATGCTTTTTATTCGCAAAGGGTTCAAAAAATTCCGTACCCGACGCTCAAGGGCATCAAGTTCATTTTAGACAGCGCCGCTGAATCCCAGCCCCGGGCAAGAAATGTGGCGCCGGAGAGTTTTGTCGATTTTTCACTGCTTCAAGAAATCGAGCAGAGCGGGTTTTTCAAGCAGCTCTGGAAAAATTAGCCAGTTCTCACGGAGAAAAGAGGGCGCAGAAGAAGGAGGTAGACAATGGCACGAATTCGGCACATCGCGATCGCCACGCGAGACCTGGAGGCGACGAAGCGGTTCTACATCGAGGGCATCGGCTTGAAAGAGGTGGGTAAAGTTAACTCCCCGACCTCTGAGGGCTACTACCTGAGCGACGGCCACGTAAACCTAGCGATCCTCAAGTTCAGATACGACGAACCCGCCACCACAGAGGGCGCGCTTAGGTACACCGGCATCCACCACTTCGGTGTCGAAGTCGAGGACATGGTGGAGGCCCAAGCGCGCATCGAGAAGGCGGGTGCTATCCACCGTCCTTACCCGGGAACGGAAGAGATGGCCAAGCGAGGCAACGTCGAGGTCAAGTTCACAGGGCCGGACGGCGTGACGATCGATCTGTCCGAGCACGGCTGGCTCGGCACCAAGTAATCAGCCGCTTGCGCGGCAGGCTTCTGTCAGCAGCGTGATCGCAGCACGCGCCCGGGAATAGCGCGCGAAGCGATTTCCATTGGCTGTTACGACACCCACCCATCCCGCACTATGTGAGTGATCTTACCCGAGCTGAACCACTGCAGTTTTTTCTCCCCGTCTTGACTTTTGCGCTCATAGTATAAAATTGGAGAAAGTTAGACGACGGTCTGCCAATCTCTGATTGAAAAAGGAGGTATCTTCGATGTTCCGCAACCGCTGGCTGCAGCTCATTGTTGGCATTGTCGGGATGGTGGCGATAGCCAACCTTCAATATGGCTGGACTCTGTTCGTAACTCCGATTGACAATCAGTTTCATTGGGGTAAGACGGCGATCCAGGTAGCCTTTTCTCTATTTGTCTTGGCAGAGACGTGGCTTGTGCCGTTCGAAGCCTATTTCGTGGATCGCTACGGGCCGCGCCTCGTCGTAGCGGTCGGTGGGATCATGGTTGGCCTCGCGTGGATCCTCAATGCCGATGCCGATTCGCTCGCTATGCTCTATGCCGGAGGCGTTGTCGGCGGCGTCGGCGCCGGTATCGTATACGGCACTGCCAGTGGCGCAGCGCTCAAGTGGTTTCCGGACCGTCGCGGCCTGGCTGCTGGTCTCACGGCGGCTGGATTCGGCGCCGGGTCAGCATTGACCATCATCCCCATCGCCAACCAGATCAACGCAAGCGGATATCAGTCCGCTTTTTTGACCTGGGGAATTCTCCAAGGCACAGTCGTGTTAGCATCCGCGCTTTTGATGCGGGCTCCACAAAAAGAGGACCTGGCTAGAATAACCGTGCCCGTGGATTCGCAAACAACGCAGGATTTTACGCCTGCACAAATGCTCAAGACGCCAGCCTTTTATCTTCTCTACATTATGATGACCATGCTTGCCATGGGCGGATTGATGGCGACAGCCCAACTCGGTCCCATCGCCAAAGATTTCCACGTCGCTGACAGCCCGGTTTCTTTGTTCGGCTTCGCCATGGCCGCGCTGCCGTTCGCCCTCTCCTTGGACCGTATCTTAAATGGGGCCACGCGCCCCTTCTTCGGCTGGATCTCCGACCATATCGGCCGCGAGAACACGATGTTCATCGCGTTCGGGCTGGAAGGGTTTGCGATTCTGCTGCTCCTCTCCTTCGCCCATATCCCAGTTTTATTCGTGATCTTTTCTGGACTAACGTTCTTCGGTTGGGGTGAGATTTACAGTTTGTTCCCCGCCACTTGCGGAGATCTGTTTGGCAGGAAGTTCGCGACCACCAACTATGGTCTGCTGTATACAGCAAAGGGCACCGCCTCATTGCTGGTGCCTATTGGCAGCTTAATCGCGGGTAGCAGCGGCAACTGGTATCCGATCTTCATCCTGGCAATCGTGTTTGATTGGATAGGCGCATTGCTAGCATTGTTTGCCTTAAAGCCGTTGCGCGCCCATTGGTTATCGAGGCAAGCTTCGTTAGCTCAAGTTGCTGTGTGAGCTACTAAGTAGTTCACGCGTAAGTAGTCATTGAGCTACCCAGGGGCGAGTCGTGTAGAGCGGGACGATTTGAGCCCCACGAAGTATCGAGAATGGAAAGACACAGTTTCGGCAGGCTCCCGCCAGTCTCCACGGTGAGTTTAGGTGGCGGTGGCATCGGCATGTTGTGGGGTGAGACAACCGTTGATGAATGCGTCGCCACCGTGCATGCAGCCTGATCGCCCAGTTCCACCGCTGAAGCTCCTGCAATAATGTCCCACTGTCTTGCCGCGTACGTGTCCATTGCTACAATATTGAGGTAAGCGTACCAACCGCGCCTCTGGAGGACGCCCATGAACCGCTCTTGGTCCCTATTCGCACTTCTGCTCCTTTCTACTGTGACCCTGACCGGCTGTATGGTGATCGCAGGCATCTTCAAGGCCGGAGTCTGGGTGGGAGTCATTCTGGTCCTCGCGGTCATCGGGGTTGTCGCGTGGATTGCTTCCAAGAGCAGAGCCTGAGAAGAGCAAGGCTCCAAACGCCGTCCGACCACCTGATCCCTCTCTGCTCAATCGTCGTAGTGTTCAGGCCGCACGCCGGCCCGCGAAGATTTCTTCTCCGCCTGGCGGCGCTTGTCCGCAAGGAGCTTAAGCTTGGCGCGCCGTGAGCGCTTTCTTTTCTGCCGGCGAATCCTGGCAATCTCTTGCTGCTCTGCGGCCTCGGCTCCCTTGAGCTTCACCTCGATCTTGTCCAGCAGGATTCTTCGCGCCAAAAAACGATTGAGCGCCTGCGAGCGCTCTCTTTGGCACTTCACCCGAATGCCTGTGGGCCGATGGTGGAGCACAACACAGGTAGAAGCCTTGTTGACTTTCTGACCGCCAGCTCCCGAAGAGCGAACAAATTGTTCTTCGATGTCCTGCTCCCGGACACCCAAAGACTGCATGCGCTCTAACAGGGATCTTTCTTTTCCAGGTGAAACTATGTTTAGAGCCATGGTCTAAGGTTTAGCACAGTAAGACTGCCGGAAGCGAGGAATACCGTCATTTCCATCCGCGAGGCGGGATAATAACAAGTCTATGCGCAGACAATGAGGACAGGCTGAGTTGGGACTTCAAAGGGCGCCTGGATCGCCCCACTTATTTAGGTTGCGTTCCTTTCCTTGTGATTGTAAGGATCGGGCGGAAGAAAACTGCCAAGCTTAAATAAAAAGGGAGGAGTCAAAATGTCTGTAGGCATATTACTGTTGGCAATCTGGCTTATTATGAACGGCTTGCCATCATTTGTCCGTTTCGTAATCCCCAGCAAGATCATGGAACTCCTAGCGCTGTTAGCAGGGATCCTGATTTTAGTGGGAAGATAAGTGCGTACAAACGCATCGAACCGGCGAGAAGAATAAGTCAATCCTCAGGCTTGACCTAGCACAGTACCGTCATTTCCACGTTTCCGGAATTCCGGAAACGTGATACATAGCCGGCGTGCTACCGCTTACGCTCCTTTGTTTCGGTTATCGATCCACGATTTAGCGGCGGTGAAGGCGCTTCTATCCGCTTCATCCTGACTCTGATAAGGATGGTCCAGCGTTTCTTGATGAACTAGCTTACCGGGACTCCCTTCTCCGTAGATCCGGTAGGCGGGATACCATTCTCCCCACTTTTTGTTCCGCGTAGGATGGCGAAGCGCTCCATCAAAGGACACTACCTGGATCCAATAGCCCTCGTATGTTTCTCTCGTTAGACGCATTCCACTCCCGTAAAGGCGTGACTAAGTGAACATTATTCTACTGACTTCGCACAGCCGGAGGAAGATAAGCTTGAGCTGGTTCGGTCGGAATCGGATTTGGACCGCCGTTGAGTGCAATCGAGTCGGCGAGAAGGACCAATCTTCACTTGAGATAATTGAGCGGTCCGTGCCCTCGAGCGGCGAAGCACAAATCCAAGGCTCTCCAAGGGTTGAGGCGTGAACCCGCTGTTACTTTTTCTTGAATAGCCGATCGAGCGGAGTGCCTTTGCCCCGCTCTTCGAGCATTTGGCCCAGTCCCTTGGTCACCAGTTTTTGGCTGTCTACGTTCACCGACGGGCCCTTGGCCGGCCCGGTGACTTTGAGCGGCACGACGATCCGCCCCTGCTTGTCTTTCAAAAAGGTCTGGGCCTTGCCGCTGCCCGCGCGGGCGGAAACCTCGGGCGCGAGCGCGGCCTCGATGGCCATATCCAACGTCTGCGGCTCCAAGTTCATTTTGCCGCCTCCCTCGGCCTCCATCACCGGACTCAGCAGATGAATGCGCTTGAAGTCGGCGATCCCGCCCGCGATGCCGAACTCGGTTTCCAAGGTCTTGAAGGTCGTCGCTCCGCTGCGCTGGTCTTTCGACATGCCGATCAGCCCGGTGATCTGTTCGATCTTCTGTACCAAATCCACGTTGGTGAGCTCGCCGTCCTGCGCCGCGAGGCGGCCGTTGCCGCGCATGCTTCGAACCACCGAATCACCCCCAGACGGCACGGACAACTGAATCTCGCCGGTGACGTTTCCTTTGAAGGCGCGGCTGTCGTTGATCTTGAGGTTGTCGAGCTTGGTCTGGATCTGAGAAACGATGTTATTGGAAGGTCCCGTCGCCTTCACCCTGAGCCCGATCGGACCGGAGACTTCTAGCTCCTTGGGCGTGATCCCCGCCGCCGAGAGCAGTTGAATGATCGGCTTAGTCTCGAACCGATCGTTCACCAGCGAGAGATCCAGCCGCGGAGCGCTCGTAAGATTGGCAATGGTTCCGTTCACGGCAAAGTCGACATCCTCAGCTTTGAGATGATTGTCTTTCAAGGTGAGAGTCGCTTTGGTGTCCTCGTAGCGCATCTGCCCTTCGAGCGAGACCGGCTTAAGGCCGGGTGGGCTCAACGCGATGCGATAGGGAAACGGGCGCTCGGCCGAGAAATCCTTCAATGAGACGTCGATCCCGCGGATCTGGAGCGGCTTTTGTCCGATGGTTTGCAACGTGAACACGCCTTGATCGAAACGCAGCAGGGGAGGGATCAGCTCGGCAAGCTTCACCGCCTCCTTCGTCTGGGGCGCCGGTTCTTTCTTCTCCTTTTTCGCCGTCCCTTCCTTTTTCTTCGCCATGTCGGCGAAGTTGAAAGTACCGTCGGGCTTTTTGATCAGGTTGACAACCGGCTTCTCGAGAATGAATTCCTCCACCTGGAACTGTCCTCGAAAAAGAGGACCGAGCTTGAGGCGCAGGCTCACCTGCTCGGCGCTGAAAAAGGGATCTTTGGAGAATGCGGGATTATCGGAGACTTGCAGCGCAGAGAGGCGGATCGCGGGCGACGGAACGATTCTCAGGCGGATCTCGCCGACGTCCACCTTGCGCTGCAAGGCCTCCTCCACCAGCGGGAGATAGCGGCCCTTGTGCGCGCCGAGATCAACGAACGGTGGCACCACGACGACCACCACGACCAGGAGCACTAGAATGCCGACAATGATAAATAGCGCCTTTTTCATTTTTAGCCCCTTCGCTGAAGGAACTGTAGGCCTACTCTTTGAGCCTAACCACCGCGCGACTCCTGTGTCAACTGTAGGCCGATGCGAGAGATAATCTGTAGCGGTTGCAAGTGCAATCGACTCGGCGAGAAGAATAATTCACTCCTCAGGCGTGACCTTTAATCTTCTCCC
>Ga0066710_100005574_pt1 | contig 11516 bp, 11 predicted proteins | sample GraSoiAngelo_159_FD_79666 | JGI IMG/M metagenome (GOLD analysis project Ga0066710, IMG submission 79666) | Grasslands soil microbial communities from the Angelo Coastal Reserve, California, USA - 14_1009_16_40cm | ecosystem: Environmental > Terrestrial > Soil > Grasslands | place: USA... | reverse complement strand
TCGAGCGGCGAAATCGATAAAGCCAAGCTCTTACGTGTACCAGACCAAAAGGTCGGTCGCGACGCGATCGACGTTCGTCATCAGGATCGACATAGCCGTGAACGCCTCGATGCCAAAATCCATGAACGCGTACTCGTCCTTGGTATTGGTAAGGACCGAAGAGAACCCCATCAACTCCGCAGTGCGTTTGCGGTTCAAGAGAAACTCTGAGCCAGTGCCGGCGCCGCATCCCATGGAGCTCACGTTGCATCGCCTGAAAGCCTGGGCAATTCTCTCAAAATCGCGCTCGAGAACGCGTACGAACCCCATCAAATAGTGGCCGAAGGTCGTGGTTTGACCGTGCTGGAACCGAGTGTAGTGTGGCATCACGGTTTCCACGTGCTCGCTAGCTAACTTTACGAGCCCCTCGCGAAACTTGAGCACCTCCGCCATCAATTCCAAATAGCCCGAGCGCACGAGCAGCCGGCCCGATGTGCTTTGCATATCGCCGCTGCTGCGGCCGAGATGAAGCCGCCCGCCGATGCTTTCACCGAGCGTTTCGATCAGATAGTGTTCCCCTGAATGCATCGCTCCCCCGGTGCGCAGCCGGACTTCCTCAACCCCGTCGCGCTCCATGTCCGTGAGAGATTGAAGCATAATCACCGCATCCTGTCTCGGAATCAGATTCTCTTCCGCCAGCATGATGAGATGCGCCTTATCAATCAGGTGAAAGTGTCCTAACAGATAGCGATACTCTTCAGGGATACCCGGCTTGTGCAGCAACACCGCCTCATCGGCGTCTTCCGTGAGTCTTGCGCCCTTCTTGCGATAATGCTCGCCCTTCGCTGTGTTTTCCATTAGCTGCGCCATAACAGCCCTCCCTTGATTAGTGTTTTCGTACTGCTTGGCTTTGATACTCCGCGGATCACACGGCGCGCCTCAGGTCCGCTGGCCATGTCTCGTCGACCCCCAGTCACTAAGCCTCAACAGCGACCGCCAAAACTTTTGGCGGTAGAAAACGGCGTCTTCTTTAACGAGCCAAGTTCGCTTTGGAGCCTCTCAATTTGGGGTCTAAAAGATCTCTCAATCCATCGCCAAAAAGATTGAAAGCCATAACAATCAGCATGATCATAACTCCCGGGACAATGGCCACCCACGGGCTAGTTCTCAGGTAAATTCTTCCGTCGGAAATCATCGAACCCCATGTCGGCGTCGGCGGCGCAACACCTAGACCCAGGAAGCTCAGGCTTGCTTCAGTGGTGATAGCTTGGGCAACCCTGAGGGTGGATAACACCAAAATGCTCGCCAAGGTGTTCGGCAAAATATGTCTTGACATGAGCCGCATGTAACTTGCGCCCAAGGCCGATGCGGCATCGACAAACACCATCTTCTTAACTGCAAGGACTTCGGCGCGGATCACCCGGGCAAAGCGCGGCGCATTGGAAATACCGACAGCGACCATCAAATTGAAGATACCGGGTCCTAGCATCGCGACTATCACCAAGGCCAACAACACCGTAGGCAGAACCAACAGGACATCAATGATTCGCATGAGCAGATTGTCGACCGACCCGCCAAAGAACCCTGAAACTAAGCCCACCAGGATTCCCAAAGTTGCGCCAATGGATACGGCAACTACCCCCACGGTTAGAGAAATGCGCGCGCCCCAGATGATTCGGCTAAGAATGTCGCGACCGTATCCGTCCGTGCCCAACCAATAGGTCTCCCCGGGAGGCTTGAGCCTGAAACGAATATTCTGCGCAAAGGGGTCGAACGGCGAGAGCCATGCGCTGAAAATCGCCGTCGCCGTAAATATAAAAATAAGAATACATCCGACAAGCATCGCTTTGTTATCAGTGATCTGTCGCAGCATTGCCGTTGCCTGTTCAGAGCGCTCGCTTGTAATCGATTCTCGGATCAATAAACTTGTAGATGATATCTGTCGTCATGTTTACCAGCAGGAAACAAAAGGCGAAAAACATGATCGCGCCCTGAAGCTGCGGGTAGTCGCGCGAATAGATCGATTGGATGATGAGGCTGCCCAGGCCGGGCCTGCTGAAAACCGCTTCGATGACAACAGTTCCGCCTAAAGTGTACCCGAGGTCCAACGAAATCACCGTGACAATCGGGATCAGCGCATTCCTGAGCGCGTGCTTATAGATGACAATCTTTTCCGCCAGTCCTTTGGCGCGCGCCGTGACGATATAATCTTGTCGCAAAATTTCCAGCAGGCCCGAGCGTGTCAAGCGTGAGATTGCCGCCGCATCTCTGGCGGCTAAGGCAAGCGCCGGCAAAAACAAGTGATGCAATATACTGAGCGGATTCTCCAACTCCCCCGCGCCGACAAGAGGAAACCAGCCGGCGTAGACAGAGAGAAACAGTAACAGTACTAGCGCCAGCCAAAAACTCGGCATCGATATTCCTAAAAGCGCCACGATGCGCGAGAGGTGGTCGAAAGACGTGTTGTTTCGCACGGCCGATATCATCCCGAGCGGGATCCCGATCAAGATAGCGAGAACGACAGCGCCCAATGCTAGAAACAACGTGTGCGGAAAAACCCGCAGAATCTCCGCCAGGACTTCTCGACCCGTCCTCAGGGAAGTGCCAAAGTCTCCGCTCAAAACGCTCGCGACGTAATTTACGTATTGGACATAAAGCGGCTTATCCAGGCCGAATTGCTGTTTCAGTCGTTCCACGACCTCTGGTGGCGCGTCATAATCGCCCATGAGTGTGCGGATAGGATCGCCCGGCGCTGCATGAATGATCAAAAAAGCCAGGGTGACCGCTCCGAGAATGGTCGGGATGATCACCAGCACTCTTCTCGAAATGTCTTCTAATTCATCCATCCGTCACACCCTAGTGCGCCTAAGAGCTTACGCGACATAAAGTCTCGAGGTCTTTTTGCCGTTCTTTGAGTCCGCGCTTCGGTGGTTTTCTTCCCGTTCGCCGGGGTTATCCGCCATTGCGATGGCTAGATCACTTTTCACGTTTCTAATATGGGTCCGGATTCGGTCCTCAGCCAGGTCCGGATCGCGCGTCGCCAAAGCGTCGATGATCTGCAAGTGTTCCTGAAAGGATTTGCGCGCGCGACCCGGCAAAACCACCGAACGATGACGCAGCATTTGAATTCGATCCCGGAGCGATTTCATCAGCTGAGAAAGGTGCTGGTTACCACTCGCGGAAATTACGGATTCGTGGAACTGACGGTCAACGTCCAAGTAGCCCGTGTATCTATTGCCGGCAGTCTTGCGTATCTCGACTTCCATCTGTCGCCGTAGCTTTTCCAGGCTCGTCTTGGTGATACGGCTGGTGGCCAAGCGCGCCGCCATGCCCTCCAACGCCTCTCTAATCTCGAGTAACTGAACCATGTCGCTAAACGAAAGAGTGGCAACAAAGGCTCCGCGCCCCGGAAAGACGGTTACAAGTCCCTCTTGCGCCAAACGATTAAACGCTTCCCTTACTGGAGTCCGGCTGACGCCCAGTTCTTTAGCTAAACTATCTTCGGTAAGCTTCGCCCCATAAGGAAGCTGGTTGGCAACGATGCGGCTCCTCAACAGGTCGCAGACACGTATCGGCAGGTTGACGCGATCAAGCAAGATTTTCTTTTCCACGTTTGCCTTTGCAAAAGTACTTTTTCAATCGCTTACTTCTTTCCTTCGACAGTAACGCCGTAAAGATTGTAACTAGCCAAGGAGTTGAATGTATAATTCTTGACGTGCGACCGCCACGCGGCAAGAACCGTGCGGTAACTGATCGGCACAAGAGGAGTCTCCTCCGCCACAATGTCCTGTATGCGATAATAGATATTCTTCCTTTTCTCGCTATTCGGCTCGCGGTTCCCCTGTGCAATCAGACCATCCACTTCTTTGTTTTTGTAGCAAAAATAGTTTGGATACGGAGCGTTGGCAGAAAGCAAATACGTCGAAAACATAATATCCGGGTCAGGAGGCCGGGAGACACTTCCATACATGAGCTCGTAGTCGCCTTTCTGCCGGAGCGATTCTACGGTCGCCCGGTCCAGCATGTTGAGCTTTACCCTGATACCCACTTGACGGAGTTGCTCTTGAACCATGGGCGCGTAGTGTTTCCACGGCTCCTGGGGATGGTAGAGCAGGCTTGTGTCAAAACCATTCGCGTATCCTGCTTCAGCCAAGAGTTTCTTTGCCCTGTCGACATTGTATTCGTAAGTCTTGACGCTTGGCTTATGAGCAAAAAATCTGGGATTAAGGAAATTGGCTGCCTTCGGGGCTGCTCCGCCGTAGGCTGCTGCAATGAGATCATCTTTGTTGATTGCCAGATGAATCGCCTGACGCACGCGAACGTCGTCAAATGGCTTGCGGCAGTTATTTATCGACAGGAAAGTGACGTTCAGCTCTGGTTCGACGTCCAGGCTGATTTTTTTCTCTCTTACCTCGCGACTTTTTTTAAGAGAGTCCAGCGGGTCGAGGCTCTGAAATACCACCAGATCGAGGTCGCCCTTCTCTAGCGCCAATTGAGCCACAGCTTCGTCGTTGATAACCAGGAAAGTGGCTTTCTGCAGCTTCGGCGGAGCAAGAAAATAGTTTTTGTTGGCAACCAAGATCGTCTTAGAGCCGGGATCCCAGCGCTCGAAAACAAATGGACCCGTGCCGATGGGACTGGAATTATACTTGGCGCCAAGCGACTCGATCGCCTTCTGGCTCACGATATAGCCGGGCCGGTAATACAGCACCTTGCGTATGAACGACATGTCGGGCGATTTCATGTGAATCTTCACTGCATAGTCATTTACGATCTCCACTTCGCGCACGTTGCTAAAATCAGTTCGATAGCGGCTCTTGGCCCGATTATCGATAATTCGATCCAAGCTATACTTCACGTCTCTTGCGGTGAATTTCCCGTACCCCTTATGCCACTGAACGTTGTCGCGAAGTTGAAAGTTATACGTCAGACCGTCGGGAGAAACACTCCAACTTCTCGCCAAATCAGGCTCAGGTTCCATCGTTTTGAGATTGTATTTAAGAAGGCCGTTGTAAATGTTCACGGCAATCGTGTAATCGTTTGAGTTCGTGATGAGAGCAGGATCCATGAAGGAAAAATCAACTTCGTTGCGTACCGTGATTTCCTGAGTCGAAGCAAGCGGAACCTGAATCAACAAGCAAGCCGCAACCAGCATTGATATCGCAAACGATCTATTCGCCATTGCTAGTTCTCCTTCATAATCAAGACGCGTGACAGCTGTCGCAAAACCACGCAGAACGCGCGTTGCTTAAGACTCCATCAAGAAAATTGTGTGACTCTGCGGAAATTCCACGAGTCCCACCGGCTCAGATCAACCCGAGGTTCCTTGCCGTTAACTGACACTCAGGAGCCTCGGACCAAATAGCTTTACCGAATTGTCCCAGAGTATCTTGCGCCTCGCATCCTCCGGGATCGGCTGTGCATCCAGGTCCGGGAGGGCTTTAATCGGTTCCGGCGCGTCTGCGTGCGGGTAGTCCGTGTTCCAGACGATATTTTCGCCTTTTAGATAATCCACCACATGGGGAAGCGTCTCCTCGTCGCTGTCACAGGCGATATAGCATTGACGCTTGAAATATTCGCTCGGCAACATTGACAGATGCTCGGGTTTCCCCATGACACTGTTGCGCCCGTGCGAATGTTGGTTCATGCGCCACAGCCAAAAAGGCAGCCAAGCTGCGTTGGATTCGAGCACGGCCAGCCTGAGCTTGGGAAACCGCTCCAGGATGCCCGTAAAAATGAAATGCCCCAGGGTGGTCATGTTGTCACACGGAAAACCCAAAGCATGATCGAGCCCCCGCAAAGCGAGCTGGAGTGGGTCGCGTCTATTTCCCTCGAGCTTTCTGAATGGCTGTGAGCGGTACTCTCGATACTCGCCATGCGCGCTGATGGGAAAGTCCAATTCGCAAGCAAGCTCCCACAACCGATCGTTCTCAGGGTCATGCAACCATTTGCCATCCGGAAGGAGCGGGTTTCGTACCGACACGGCGCCAAGTTCCTGCACCGCTCGGCGCGCTTCCTTGACCATTTCCCCGATGTCGGAGCCTGGAAGGATCGCGACGAACTTCAAACGCTTGGGATCAACACTACAGTATTCGCGAGCCCAGTTGTTGTAGGCCCGGCACATCGCGGCGCCGAGCTCGAGATCCTTGAGCGCAACTCGGTATGCAAAGTTGCCGTTGTTGCCCGTCGGAAGAATCACCTGGATGTCCCACCCTAATCGGTCCATGTCCTTGAGGCGAATCTCGGGCGACCACCATTGGCGGAAAGCCTCCCCGTACTTCTCCTCCATCGCTCGATTCGCGCTCTCAGCCGGGCCCTGCTGGAGCTCCCCTTTCTTAATGATTTTGCCGTCGGGCTCGTAGACCATGCGATTACCGTCCATGAAAGCTACCTTGGGAACCCGGTCGCGATACTTGGGTTCCACGTAGCGCTCCCATAAGTACTGCGGCTCATGCATATGAGCGTCGGCGTCTATAACCTTCATTCCCTTCCACATATATTTATTTTCTCCCTTCGCTTACTTCGCTTGTCGGTCTGATAAAAAAATAAAGTGTCGATAGAACAGCGATCAATTGCCAAAACCATTTCGGTCATTACATATTGTATACAATCCTGTCAACACCGAGAGACGCTCCGTTGACACCAACTGTACAAGACTCGGGTCAGGCAAACTTTGTCGATCTTTTCGGCCGCCGCCCTTTCACAAGACCGTTACGGAGCGTTTTTCGCTATTGGACGCGGTTTGATTTCTCGACACTTTCAACCACGAAATAGCAAGAGTGTTTTGCGACTCTCTTGGCGCGCAAAGAACTGAACAAAATTGTCGCCCCTGTTGAAATAGCACATATCACGCCTGACCCCTTATTCTTCTCCACTTATTCTCGTTTGACCCCCTTATTCTCGTTGACCCCTTATTCTTCGTTCCATCCAGCGCGAAATCTGATGCGCGAGATCCGGCGCTTAAATAAGCGCCAACGAACGCGCCTCACGAACACGATCACGATGGCTCGACGACGACGCGCAATGGCTGCGAGTTGTTTCTATCAGAAATCGGACAGCAGTAAGCAGAAACTCGAATCGTAGAAATTTGAACCCAAGCCGCTCCCACGATCGACTGGATCCGGCTGGCGCAAGGTGTGATCGAGTCGAACCAAATAACTCAATACTCACGCCCTTCCCTGATCCTCGGCGGTCATATGATACAAGACTCCGCGAGCCAGTAGCCGTGGGCGTCTCGCCATGAACCGCGTTTAGTATTGAGAGTGAAAAATTATCAAGATTTCAAAAGCCTGACCCGAAAATCCGCCTGAAAATCTGGGAGCAATCAAATTCTAGCACGATGCAGTCCCCACCTTGTGGATCAGGACTTACACCTTACCTTTTCCTTCCCAGAAGCTCGTCGATGAGTCTGGCAGGAGGCTCCGGATCCAAGAAACCGGTGACGCGATACTTCTCACCGTCCTCCCGCCGCGCGGCGGGGAGAACATTATTCTTCGGAATATCGATTCTCATCGAGTTTGATGCTTCTCCGACCTTTGCGTTCATGACTTCCTGCCAAACCATTTGCCCTTTGCGGGAGAGAAACCAATTAGTGAAAACCTTGGCCGCATTCGGGTGAGCCGCCTTGCTGATCAGGGCAAGCCCCGCTGTTGCCATTGAGACCTATGCCGTTGCCGGCCTCTTTAAGATGCTTGCGGTCCAGCTCGCTCACCGGCATTCCGTCTCTGCTCGCGCGCTCCACGTCCGCGCAACCTATGCACAGGACAACCTTGCCGGTTCCGAGCCAGTCTGTCGCTTGTCGCCGGTCGCGCGAAACCGTGACGTTCATCTCGCCCAACAGGCGCTTTATAAAATCGGGACCGAGATGCGAATTGTAATAGATTGGCGTCATACTCGGGAAACCGGAGCCGGTTCGCTCGAACATGGCGATCTTCCCCTTCCACTTCGGATCAAGCAGATCCCAGTAAGAGCTGAAGTCGCCGGGTTTTACCAACTCCGTGTTGTAGAAGATGCTTGTTCCTGCGACATTCCCCTCATAAAGAATAATGTGCTGGCTGTCGGGGTCGACATAATGATGCTTGCCGCCAAGCCACTTGGATTCATCCGTGACTTCGGGGAGGATAAAAGTGGATTTGATCGGATCCGTGACCCCGGTGCGATAGAACTCATAGAATGCCGCGCCGCCCATGACTCCGCTGTAAAGATCGGCCAAGTATTTTCCCGCTCGCCGCTCCGACAGGATGCGCATCGTGAGATCGCCGACACGTCCGGTGATCGTGATCGGTCTTATGAAAGGAAATTCTTTCGTAAATGCCGCCACGACATCGGGGTGAGTGATTTCCATATCACCCCACAGAGACACGGCGCCTTCTTTCTTAGCGCCGGCAATAGTTTTCTCCCACGCCGATTGCCACCCAGGCTGCTCCGCGGCCGCAGCGGCCCGCGTGCCCCGCGCCATAGCAAAACTCAGAAGCAGAAGAATGGAGAGCGCAATCTTGCGCAGCAAAACTTTCATAGAAAACACCGCAGAGAACACCCGCATCCTCACTTTCCTTCATTGCCCGATTTCACGGGCTGGTACTCGAGGAAACCGTGAACAGAAAGATCCATCAAGTTTCCATCGATATCCGACACCCGCAATTCAGCAAACGACGTATCTGCCGGTCGTCGCATGACGCGCTTCTGCCAGCTTTCCAGCCTGCGCACCGTCTCATCCATGTCGTCCACCTTGATGCCGAAGTGGTATAAACCGTTCGGACTCTGGTTCGGCGAGTTAGCCAAAATGGCCAACTCAAAATAGCCGTCGGTCAAATGAAAACTTTTACTTTCCTGAACTTGCGCGGGCACAACACCTTCTCTGACCTCACGAAAGCCAAAAGCCTCAATATAAAAAGCTGCGAGTTTCTCGGGTTCCTCGGTTCGTATAGCCAAATGCCGTAGCTGATTCATAGTTATTTCCTTTCCTTTTGCGACGAGCTAGTGCTTTGTTGTCAATGTGCCTGCCAGTCATTTGCGATTGGCATATTTTTCCACTGGCTGATACTCGAGCGTTCCATGAACGGAGAGATAGATATGGTTTCCCGACGGATCTGAGAGCCATAGATCTTTCGACGAGCTCGATCCCGGCTTTCCGATCGCCTTGCCGGGTTGGGCCTTTTCTATGCGGTTGATAGTGGCATCGATGTTGTCTGTCTGCAGACCGAAATGGTGCAGGCCATTGCTATTCTGCTGGTTCGAGTTCTCCAGGATAGCCAGCTCCACCGTGCCATCCGTCAGGTAAATGGTCTTTCGTCCTTCTGGCGTTGGACGAGATTGCCAGAAACCAAAAACTTCTTTGTAAAAGCTCGCCAGTTTCTCGGTGTCATCCGAGCTGATCGCTAAATGCCGGATCTGAGCCATGTGCGCGTCCTCCTCGGTTAGAATCTAGTAGTTCATTTAGATCAAAACTCGCTCTCGACTGTCAACCGCAGAGTGAAGCAAACCGTTCTGTAGCGAGATTAAGTAAGGGTCTATATATTATGCGCTTGCTGTTCTTCTGTCTTACCTCTAATAGTTATGCTAGTTGCCGTGCGTCACCGGCATATCGCGAGGACTCTGCTTGTGGCATTCAGCCGACGACTGCGACTGCTGCTATTTTTGGCGCTGAACTGGTCGTCTTCAGAGTTAACTATATCCATCTCAACGGTCGACAGGATCGACTGCGGATTCCAAAACGGCGTCAACTAGTCAACTTCAGATTTGATCCTTAAAGCTCTGCGTAGAAATCCTATTCGAGCCAATTGGCGGACGTTTCAGGTCTTGAGCAGTAAAGAGGGTTTGCTAAGTCAGGCAGTTGCTATGGCATACTTTGGTTGCGCAGTGATCATAATTGTTTACTGGTTGTTCGCGATGTCTGCGGCCGACGCCGGCGAACCGCTCGATCTCGTAAAATCAACGCACGAACGTTTTCTTCAAGTGCTACAAGATCCGATGCTTCAATCTAAAGACAAGGAAATAGAGATTAATGACCGATTACGCGATATACGGATGCCCCTGATAGACATCGATGAGATGGCAAAACGCGTGCTCGCAAAACACTGGACTCCTCTAACGACCGCTGAACAGAAGGAATTCATTGAAGTGTTCCGTGCTTATTTAGAATTGCTTAACTACATCCCTGCCAGGTTTGCTTCTGCAACCCTGGTTCTCGAACGCGAGAAGATTGAGCGGGAATTTGCTGAAGTCGAAGGCTACTTCTACTTTCCAGCGGCAAGGAATGCTCCCGTGGTCTATAAACTCCATCTCGTCGATGGGAAATGGAAGCTATACGACTCCAGTGGATGGGGCGTCAGCAGCGTTGAAAATTTGCGTGCACAATTTGACCGGGTTATCGCGAAATCATCGTTTCAAGGATTGATAAAACTGCTGCGCGAGAAGAAAGAAACAATGGAAAAACGCAGAGCTACTGAAAAATGATTGGGAATCGGGGAATCGCGAGGACGGGGAATCGGGAATCGGGGAATCGTCGGGGAATCGCGGTCCGGGGAATCGGAATCGGGGGGGAATCGTGTCAGGCTTGACAGATAGGAAAGATGAGTGCACATAAGGCCAGCTACAGTCAGCCTCAGAGACTGCGCGCGACGATTTTCGAGATCGCCGATGGCGTGCAGTGCAGAAATGCCGCGACAGCGGAAGGTCGGTGTCCCATTTTAACGGCCTTCACAACAAACTCTCGGCGAACCGCAGTGACTTTTCGCACCTGCGTCGGGGAACGCAACATCTCTAATGCCAGTTTTGCTTTCAACCCTCTGGCGAGTCGCTCCAACGGAATCAACTCGACGTTTTCCCCTTGCGCCGATGTCTTTTTCGCCACCCGCGCTCGGTAATCCTCGACGAAGGATTGTTCGCCTAAACACGGCGTGGATAGCGACGGGTAAAACTCCTCGTTGTGTCCTATCTCAATTCCGTCGCGGACGAATCGTTGGTAGAGTTTGCGGCTGGCTGTCACTTCTTTATGAAACAGAGATAGGGGAAATACCTTGTCTGTCAAATCGCTCTTCACCCGACCTACATACTCACCGTGACTCGACCACTTCCAGGTCGATGCATCTTTCGCTAACTTAGCGCGCACCGGATTCAAGTGAATGTAACGCAACAGTTCCTGAAGATAGGCGTCTCTCTGACAGAGAATCGCCTTGTAGCGCCCTTGAAAAAGATGCCCGATACGGCGGTGACGGAAATTAAACCTCTTCACATACCGGGTTAACAGCCTCTGCATAATTACCGAGAGCGGGACGCGCTGGGTCTCGATAAGCAGGTGAAAATGATTCGGCATCAGGCAGTAGGCGTAGATCGAGAACGGTGTCGTTCTTTTCAGTTCACCCAGCCCGTCAACAAAAACCTGATAGTCTTTCTCATCGAGAAAAGTCTTCTGACCGTCGTTGCCTCTGGCAATGGTGTGATACAGGGCTCCAGCAACGTGAATGCGTGGCGGACGCGGCATGATCACGTCTTCTTACGCTTTATCTTTCCTATCTGTCAAGCCTGACACTAAGCTA
>Ga0066710_100005573_pt1 | contig 11517 bp, 11 predicted proteins | sample GraSoiAngelo_159_FD_79666 | JGI IMG/M metagenome (GOLD analysis project Ga0066710, IMG submission 79666) | Grasslands soil microbial communities from the Angelo Coastal Reserve, California, USA - 14_1009_16_40cm | ecosystem: Environmental > Terrestrial > Soil > Grasslands | place: USA... | reverse complement strand
CCACTACACGCTCGACGGTCCCGCGAACGCCCCGGTGGTGACGCTCAGCCACTCGCTGGCCACGGATCTCTCGATGTGGGAGCCGCAGATGAAGGCGCTGACCGCGCGCTACCGCGTGCTGCGCTACGACACGCGCGGCCACGGCGGCACCGACGCGCCGGCGGGCGCCTACTCGCTGGGCCAGCTCGCCGACGATGCGCGTGAGATGCTCAAGGCGCTCGGCGTGGCGCGCACGCACTGGGTAGGCCTCTCGATGGGCGGCATGATCGGCCAGACGCTGGCCCTGGCCTCGCCCGAGCTGTTCCTGAGCCTCGCGCTCTGCGACACGTCCAGCCGCATCCCGGCCGAGATGAAGTCGGCGTGGGCGGACCGCATCAAGACGGCGGAGACGCAGGGAATGGAGCCGCTCGTCGAGCCGACGATCGGGCGGTGGTTCACGGCGCCGTTCCGCGAGCGCCGCAAGGACGTGGTCGATACCGTGCGCGCGATGATCCGCAACACCAAGCCGCAGGGCTACGCCGGCTGCTGCCACGCGATCTCGCACCTCGACCTCACCGACAAGCTGGGCGCGATCAAGATCCCGACGGTGGTGATCGTGGGCGAGGAGGACCAGGGCACGCCGGTGGCCGCTTCGCAGGCGATCCAGTCCAAGATCGCCGGCTCGCAGCTGCAGATCCTGAAATCGGCCGCTCACCTCTCGAACATGGAGCAGCCCGAGGCCTTCGACGCCTCGCTGACCTCGTTCCTCTCTCGCCTCGGCTGATCGCCGTGGGGCGCCACGGCTCTGCCGGGGCGTCCCGAGCGTTTGGGGGATTGGGGGGCCATTTCGGGGCCCCCCACCTCACTACGTCCTTTGTGGAATTTCGAGCGTGAACACCGCCCCGCCGCCGGGGCGGTTGTCCGCGCGCAGGCGGCCGCCGTGCTGCTCGACGATGTCGTAGGACACCCAGAGCCCGAGGCCCGTGCCCTCGCCGGCGGTCTTCGTGGTGAAGAAGGCGTCGAAGATGCGCGGCAGCACGTCGGGCGCGATGCCGGGGCCGGTGTCGAGCACCTCGACGAGCACGCGGTCACCCTCGGAGCGAGCGCGCACGGTCAGCACGCGCTCGCCGGGGTGGTTCGCCATCGCCTGCTGGGCGTTCTGCACGAGATTGAGCAGCACCTGCCGGATCTGATCGCAGTCGGCCCACACGGGCGGCACGGCGTCGAGCTCGGCGACCGTGCGGATGCCGGCGTAGTCGCGCTGCGGCTCCGTGAAGTCCAGGAGCGCGCGCGTCTCCTCGTTGAGCGCGCAGGGCCGGCGCACGACGGGGCGGGGCCGTGACAGGCTCTGCACCGTCTTGAGCAGCCGGGCGGCCCGGGACGTCTCCTGGATGATGACGCGCAGCCGCTCGCGGTTGTCGGGCGAGCCCTCCGCCTCTTGCAGGAGCAGGTGGGCGTTGCCGAGGATCGCCGTGAGGGGGTTGTTGATCTCGTGGACGAGACCCGCCGCCAGCTTCCCGACCGTCGACAACCGCTCGTCCTGAGCCGCCTGGCTCTCCGCCTGCTGCAGGTCCTCGAGCTGCCGCCGCGTCTCCGAGTAGAGGCGCTCGTTGTCGAGCGCGAGGCCGAGCTGGTTGGCCGTGGCCTCCACCAGCGCCACCTCGGCGTCGGTGAACGGCCCGCGCGTGGAGCGGCCGAGCGAGAGCGTGCCCAGGATCCGGCCGCGCGTCTGCAGCGGCACGCACACGAACGCGCGCGCGCCCTCCTCCTCCACGCGCGCGGACTGCCCGGTGGCGGCCACGCGGCCGATGAGGCCTTCGCCCACCGGCAGCACGCGGTTGATCTCACGCAGCCGCGGCGACAGCCCGCGCTCGCCGCGCAGGTGCAGCGTCTTGCGGTCCGGCGAGAGCAGGTGCAGGCTCGACACCTCGTGGCCGGTCACGTGCGTCAGGGCGTGCAGGGCCAGGCGCAGCGTCTCCTCGAGGTCGAGCGTGCCGCTGAAGGCCTGCGTGATGCTGCGCAACACGCGCGCGTGCGGCTCGGCCACCGGCGGCGGCTCGAGACTGCGCTCGACGAACACGCGGAGCTGCTCCTGCTGCGCGTCGGCCAGGTTGATGAAGTGGAACGCGTAGCCATCGACGTCGGCGCGCACGAGGACGGAGACGGCCTGGAACGTCTGGTCGCCGTCACCGAGCGGGAACGAGAGCTTGGCCACGTTGGCGGGCGTCACCGTGCCGTTCGTGCGCACCTTCACGCCGCGCGTGCTCAGATCGATCGTCGTCGCGTCCCAGCCGTTGCCGCCGTACTCGGCCACGCGCACCGGCAGCGTCACGCGCGCGCGGGGGGCGGCGCGCCGCTCCGGCTCGCGCCGCGCCGGCACGTGGGCGGGATCGGCCAGCGGCTCCAGGCAGAGCAGGATGTCGCGCAGGTGCTCCAGCACGATCGGCTTGCCGAGATAGTCCACGGCGCCGAGCCGCAGGCACTCGTGCATCTCGCTGTCGGAGAGCATCCCGGAGGTCACGATGATCGGCGTGCCGAGCGCGCGCGTCCTCGGGTGCTGCAGGAAATCCGTGCCGCTCATGCCGGGCAGGCAGACGTCGAGCAGCATCGCGCCCGGACGGATCTCGCGGGCCAGCGCCAGAGCAGACTCGGCCGTGTAGGCGAGATACGGCTCATGGCCGAGCTGCACGAGGTAGTCGTGAAATACCTCGCACAGGCGCTCGTCGTCCTCGACGACGAGAACGCGCACGTTTAGCCTCGCTCGCTGGGCATAGCGGTCGCTCAAGGAATAGCAACGACCGTGCCCCGCCCAGGCGAGCGTCAACTATCGGTGGCGGAACACTTTTGGTGAAAGCCGGACAGGGCCCCTGGTGAGATCGGAGCCAGCCGTTTCAGGGCGGCTGGTCAGCTTGTGGTCGAGTAGAGGGGCGCCCGGGTGTCCCGGGGCGCCCCGAACGTCTGGGGGGTACGGGGGGGCCATTTCGGGGCCCCCCGTCACACAGCATCAGCCGAGTTGCTTATGGACGAACTCGATGATGCGCTCGATCGTGCGCGCGGCGGCCTTCGGGCTCTTGTTGATGAAGCCCTCGGCCTCACCCTCGAGCAGTTCGAGGTCGAGCTGGCCGCCGGCCTTGCGGTACGCGGTGACGAAGCGGTCCAGCTGCGGGCGCGGGTGCGCCTGGTCCTTGTCGCCCTGGATGTAGATGGCCGGCGGCATCTCCACGCGCTCGCCGCGCTCGAGCGCCATCACCGGGTTGCCCTCCGTCATGTTGGCTTCCGTCACCCAGTACTGGTCGTGGCCGGGCAGCACGCGATCGACGACGTCGGGATAGGGTTTGCCGCCCTCCTTGAGCTTCTTCGCGTACTGGTAGCGGCCGAGCGGATCGATGACGGGCCAGCAGAGCACGACGGCCTGCACGCGCGCGTCCACGGCCGGTGAGCCGGCCGGCAGCTTGATCGAGGCGTAGCGGCCGTCCTCGGGCCGCATGGCGGCCAGCATGGCCTGGTGCGCGCCCGACGAGCTGCCCTTGAGCGCCACGCGATCGGCGCGCGCGTTGAAGCGCTTGGCGTTGGCCTTGAACCAGCGGACCGCGTAGTTGATGTCGAGCATGGAGGCGGGGTAGCCGGCCTCCGGCGGCTGACGGAAGTCTAGGGCGGCCACCACGACGCCGCTCTTTGCCAGCGGCTCGTTCATGACGGTGTCGCTGGTCCGGTCGCCGCGGAACCAGGCGCCACCGTGCAGCTGCACCACGAGCGGGAAGGGGTCCTGGCCGCGCGGCTTGAAGACGCGCGCCAGCAGGGGCTTGTCTCCGTGACGGAGATACTCCACGTCCTCGACGTCGATCTCGTACTTGCTCGCTGTCATGGGGGCTCCTCTCGACGTCCGGCGACGTCCGAGCCTAAGGATACTCGATGGGCCGCACGCCGTACACCCGGGCGGCGGTGTCGTGGAAGAGCGCGGCCTTCTCGTCCTTGGAGAAGGCGGCCGCGATGCGCTTGAACGAGTTCCACAGGACGCGATACGACGCGCTGAACTTGTCGACTCTGAAGTTGCTCTCGAACATGCAGCGCTCGACGCCGAAGCAGTCGATCGCGTGCAGGTACCACTCGCGCGTGGCCTCGGCCAGCTCGGCCGAGGTGGGCGGCTCGGCGGGCTTGTGGAAGTCGAAGCCGTTGAGCGGCATGACGAGCCCGCCCAGCTTGGCCACGACGTTGCGACACTCGGCGAGCGCCCGGATGGCGCCGCGCCAGCCGGCGAAGACCTCCGCACGCCGGCCACGATAGGGCCCGATGCCGAGCGGCCCGCCGAAGTGATCGAGCACGATCGTCGTGTCGGGGAACGCCCGCGCGAGGTCCGTCACCTCGCCGAGCTGTGGGTGATAGCACCAGGCGTCGAACGTCAGCCGGCGCCGCGCCAGCTCGGCGAAGCCACGGCGGAAGCGCGGATCGCCGAGGAGCCCCGGTGGCGGGTTCGTGTGCGAGTTGCGCACGGCCTCGCTGGCGTCCCACCCGGCCGCGTGACGGATACCCCGGAAGCGCGGGCTCGCCGCGAGATGCGCGTCCAGCACGCGCCCGGCCTCTTCGCCCAGGGTGAGGTCGGCGAACGACACGATGCCGGCCGCCACCCGCGTCGAGCCGTAGCGGCCGCTGGCGCTCATGGCGGCGATGCCGTTGACGAACTCCGTCTCGCCCACCGGCCGCAACGCGACGGGACCGGCCGCGCGGTACATCGACAGGCATTCGACGAACACCGTGGACCGCACGTCGTGGCCGCTGCCGGTATCGGCCAGCAGCTCGTCGAGCAGGTAGCGGCGGCCGGGATGGTCCCACAGGTGATGGTGCGGATCGCAGATCGGCAGCGCGGGCTCGAGGACGTCTTCCATCAGCGTGCCCCGGCGGCGCCGGAATGGATGGCCGCGTTGCCCCGATTCCACGCGACGGCCTGCCGGACGCGCGAGATCCGCCAGCCCTGGGGCGTGCGAACGAGCGTGTGGGTGTAGTGCGCGAGCGTGTCGAACGTGTTGTCGGCGGCGCGGGCGGGATCGAGCCGGTGGATCAGCATGGCCGAGGCGCAGGTGGCCCGATCGCCGTCCAGCGTCACCAGGTGGTTGGTGCTGGCGTGGTGCGTCGTGAGGCGCTCGAGCGCGCGCCGCCGGAGCTCCACGAACGCGTCGGCCGACAGGCGCTCGGCGCCGGTGCCGCGCAGGTCGCCGTAGTCGGTCTCGACCTCGTCGGTGAAGCAGCTCCGCGCGGCCGCCCAGTCCTTGGCGTCGAGCGCCGAGGCCCAGCGCACGACCGTGTCCACGATCGCCTGGCGATCCGCGAGCGCCTGCAGCTCCATCGCGCCTCCCTTTTCCGGGCGAGATTGTAACGCTCGGGTAAAATCGTCGCTCGTGGCAAACGTCCTCGTCACCATGCGCTTCACCGAGCCTCAGCTCGACCGCCTGCGCCGCGTCTCGCCGTCGCTGTCCGTCGCGTGCGCGGAGGCCGAGCGCGCGGACTACTCGGCCGTCGACGTGCTCTACGCCGGCGCGCCGCCGCGCGACCTCGCCCGCGCCCCCGCGCTCAAGTGGGTGCAGCTCCACATGGCCGGCGTCAACGCGCTGCACGACCATCCGCTCTACACGGCCAGCGCGCTGCCGCTCACCACCACCAGCGGCGTGCACGCCGCCACCATCGCCGAGTACGCGCTGGCCGTGCTGCTCGCCCTCGCCCACCGCGTGCCGCGGATGGTCGAATGGCGCGCGCGCGGGGGCTGGCCGGCCGACGAGCAGCGCTGGCCGCTCTTCGTCCCCACCGAGCTGCGCGGGGCCACGCTCGGGATCATCGGCTACGGCAGCATCGGCCGCGAGCTGGCGCGCATGGCCACCTCCGCGCTCGGCATGCGCGTGGTCGCGCTCAAGCGCGATCCGTCCCGGCGCGCCGATCCGGACTACTGCCCACCGGGCACGGGCGATCCCGAGGGCCGGCTGCCGGAGGCGTGGCTGGGCCCCCACGAGCTGCCCGCGCTGCTGCAGCGCTCCGACGTCGTCGTGATGGCGGCGCCGCTGACGCCCGAGACGCGCGGCATGATCGGCGCGGCCGAGCTGGCGCGCATGAAGCCGTCGGCGTACTTCATCAACGTCGGCCGCGGGGCCAGCGTGGACGAGGCGGCGCTGGCTCGCGCCGTGCGCGAGCGCCGGATCGCCGGCGCGGCGGTGGACGTGTTCGCCCAGGAGCCGCCGGCGGCCGGCCATCCCCTCTACGCGCTGGACGACGTCATCGTCTCGCCCCACGTCTCCGGCTTCCTGCCGAGCTACGACGACCGCTGCTCGGAGCTCTTCGCCGAGAACCTCCGCCGCTGGCTTGCCGGCGCGCCCTTGCTGAACCTCGTGGACCGCGCGCGCGGGTACTAGCGGTGGGCAGCCCGCAGAACATCTACGACGACCCGGAGTTCTTCGCGGGCTACGCGCGCCTGCCGCGCTCGGAGCTCGGCCTCTCCGCCGTGTACGAGTGGCCGGCCTTCCAGCGCTTGCTGCCCGCCTCGCTGCGCGACGCGCGCGTGCTGGACCTCGGCTGCGGCGTGGGCTACTTCGCCCGCGAGGCGCGCGCGAGAGGCGCGCGCGAGGTCGTGGCCGTGGACCTCTCCGAGCGCATGCTCGCGGAGGCCCGCGCGCGCACGCGCGACTCCTCCATCGTCTACGTGCGCGCCGCGCTCGAGCAGTTCGAGCCCGAGGCCTCGGCGTTCGACCTGGCGGTCTCGACGCTGGCGCTGCACTACATCGCCGACTACGCGGCCGTCGCGCGGCGCGTCGCGGCCTGCCTGGTGCCCGGCGGGCGCTTCGCGTTCTCGGTCGAGCATCCGATCTACACCGCGGCGGGCACGGGCGAGTGGCACGTCGGGCCCGACGGCGCCGCGCTGCACTGGCCGGTCGATCGCTACCGCGACGAAGGCGAGCGGCGCACGCGGTGGTTCGTGGACGGCGTGGTCAAGTACCACCGCACGGTCGAGACGTACGTGAACGGTCTGCTCGACGCCGGGCTGCGTCTGGTGCGCCTGGAGGAGCCCGAGGCGGAAGCCGCGCTGCTGGCCGAGCGCCCGGCGTGGCGCGAGGAGCGCCGCCGGCCGCCGTTCCTGCTGCTGGCCGCCGAGCGACCGCGATGAACGCCGCGGAGCTCGACCGCCACCGTTACGCGAGCCTCGCGACGTTCCGCCGCAGCGGCGCCGAGGTCGCCACGCCGGTGTGGTTCGCCGCGGTGGACGGACGGCTCTACGTGGTGAGCGCCGGCGACTCCGGCAAGGTCAAGCGCATCCGGAACTCCGCGCGCGTGCGGCTGGCGCCGTGCGACGCCCGCGGCGGCGTGCGCGGGCCCTGGCAGGAGGCGACCGCGCGCATCGTCACCGACGGCGCGCTCATCGGCCGTGCCCACGCCGCGCTGCGCGCGAAGTACGGCTGGCAGGTGCGGCTGCTCGACCTCGTCTCCACGCTCACCGGGCGCGCGAAGCGGCGCGCCTGGCTCGAGGTGACGCCCTAGGCCGAGATCACCCCGAGGCGCTCCTTGAGCACCCGCACGCGGTCGCGCGACACGGGCAGCTCCGTGCGCGCCGCGTCCTTCAGGCAGACGAGCAGGTGACCATCCTCGCCGGCGCGCAGCCCGGCCACGAACCCCACGTTGACCAGCATCGCGCGATGGATCCGGAAGAACCGCGCCGGGTCGAGCCGCCGCTCCAGCTCGAGCAGCGTCATATCGAGCATGTGCTCGCCGGTTGCGGTGACCGCGTACGTCGCGCGCTGGCGCGCCACCAGGTGAGTGACCTGCTCGACGGCGATGAGCTGCACGCGGTCGCGCACCCTGGAAGCCACGTGCTCGAGGAACGCGCCGCCGCGCAGGTGCTCGGCCAGGCGCTGGAGCGTGACGCGCAGGTCGCTCTCCTCGCCGTGGCCGCGGCGGCCGGCCAGCCGCTCGAGGGTCGCGTCCAGGCGGGCGCGCTCGACGGGCTTGAGCAGGTAGTCCACCGCGTTCACCTCGAAGGCCCGCACGGCGTGCTCGTCGTGCGCGGTCGTGAAGACGACGGCCGGCCCCACGGGCAAACGCTCGACGACCTGGAAGCCGCTGAGCCCCGGCATGTGGATGTCGAGGAAGAGGACGTCCACGGCATCGGCGGCGACCTGCTCGAGGCCCTTCGCGGGATCGGTCGCCTGGCCCACGACCTCCACGCGTCCGGTGGCCTGCAGCATCCGGCCCAGGCGCTTGAGCGCCAGGGGCTCGTCGTCGATGAGGAACGCGCGCAGACGGGCGCCCGTGCTCACCGCGCGGGGACCACCGTGGCGGGCAGCGACAGCGTGACCCGCGTGCCGCCGTCGCGCCGGGCGATCGTGAGCGCGGCGTCGTCGCCGAAGCGCGCGGCGAGACGCTGGCGCAGGCTGTCGAGACCGTGGCCGGGCGCGAGCGCGGCGTCCGTGAACCCGGGGCCGTCGTCCCACACCGAGAGGACCAGCCGATCGCCCGCGACGGCACCCTGGACGCGCACCGAGCCGCCCGACGGCCGCGGCGCGATGGCGTGCTTGACGCTGTTCTCCACGAGCGTCTCGACGGCCAGCGGCGGCACCTCGCACGCCACGGCCTCCGGCGTGACGTCGACGCGCCAGGCCAGGCGCTCGCCCAGCCGCGTGTGCTCGATCTCCAGGTAGTCGCTGACGATCTTGAGCTCGTGGGCCAGTGGCACGAGCCCGCGCTCGGCCGCGTCCAGCGAGAAGCGCAGCAGCGCGGCCAGGCGCTCCACCGTGCGCTCGGCCTGATCGGGATCTTCCTGGATGAGCGCCGAGATCGCGTTGAGCGTGTTGAACAGGAAATGCGGCTGCAGCCGTGATTCCAGCGAGGCCAGCCGCGCCTGCAGCGCCATCTTGCGGTCGCGCTCGCGCTCGAGCTCGCGCGTGCGCAGCTCGAGGGTGACGGCGGCCAGGCGCCGGCGCTGACTCTCGTAGAGCGTCATGGCGGTGCAGATCGTCAGCGTGATGACCGCATTGATCGGCAGCGCGAGCCTGAAGCACTCCCAGAAGTTCGCATGGCTGCCGGGATCCACCATCACGATGACGCCGCAGGCCAGCAACGAGCCGAAGGCGGCGAGCGTGAGCACGAACGGCAAGGTCACCGCCCATTGCGCGGTGGCGCCCAGCGGCTCGAGCCGGCGCCGGAGCCACGGCACGCTGCTGGCCGCCAGGCCGGCCATGATCAGCGAGTGCACGAGGGCGTGACGCAGCGTCATCGCGATGGAGCTCGATTGGCCGCTGGCCACGAAGAGCGCCGTGAGCACGATTGCGGTGGTCAGGCTCACGGCGGCCACGCGGAGCCAGTAGGCCCGCTCGGTCGTGCACAGCCGCCGCAGCCCGTCGCCGACGCTCATCGTTGCGATCCTATCAGGCCGCGTCCGTCCGGCGCAGCGCCCGCCGCGCCACGCCGGCCACCAGCAGGGCGAGGCCGACGCCGAGGGTCGTCCACTCGCGCGGGATGTGGAAGGTGCGGGTGAGAACGATCGCCAGGCCGATCAGCGTCACGACGAGGCCCGCGAGGATCAAGCCGTTGCCCGAGCAGCGAGTGGCCATGGGTCAAAACCTCCAGGTGGTGGTGAACGTCACGCGGTCGTTGCGGTCGAACTGGCCGTACAGCGTGCGGCGGCGGCCCTCGAAGATGTCGGCGCCGACGGCCATGGTGACCGAGCCGCTGAGCACCCACTCCAGCCGCGGGCTCACGCGAAAGTCGGCCTGCTCCACGCCGACGACGAAGAGCACGGTGGGGTTCAGCGTGTTGTTGAAGAAGCCGGTCGTCAGCCGGAGCGCGAGCGACGTCGTCACCCGGCCGGCCACGCCGGGCCGGGCCAGGTTGGTGGCGTCGCCCGTCAAAATCTTCTGGCTGAGCTGCAGCGCCGCGTCCACGTCCCCGGCCAGCGGGAAGTCGACGCCGACGAGGTAGTCGAGCGTGTCGCGGCGCACCACGCCGTCGCCGTCGAGCGGGTCGCTCGTCTCGTAGCGCTTGCCGACACTCAGCGCGACCTCGCTGCGCACCACCACGGGCTCGAGGCTCTTGGTGAGCGTGGCGCCCACGACGTGCAGCCGCGGGTGGCGGGGCTCGAGCACGATCACGTCGGGGCGCGGCGGCTGCGGCACGCGGCGCTGGAAGAAGACCGGATTCTTGTCGGCCTGGTCGTAGTAGATCAGCGAGACGTCCCAGCCCTCGCGCAGCGCGGAGAGACGAAAGCCCCCCTCGCTGCGCGCCAGGGAGAACTCGTCCTCGTCGTCGGGCAGGCGCACCACGGGATTGCGGAAGCGGAAGTCGGGCCCGGCAAACTGGAACTCGGCGCCGCGCTTGGGCAATCGGTTGTGCATCGTGTCCGGCGTCCACACGGTCTCGAGCGTGACGTTGCGGGCCAGGCGCCACGTGGCGTCCAGGGCCCAGATCGGGATGCGCAGCTCGGTGAAATCGGGCAGGACGAACTCGCGGAAGTCCTTGGGATTCACCACGTCGGTGACGAACGTGGAGATGGCCTCGCCCCAGACGATCTGCTGGCGGCCGACGCGGACGTCGAGATCGCCGTGGGACACGCTCAGGATCGCCTCGCGCAGGCTGAGGCTGGCCTCCTGGTCGCGCTCGACGTTGGCCGGGTAGCGATCGGTGGCCTTGAAGACGGCGTCGTACCAGCCGCGCACGGCAGCGCGCAGGTTCACGGCCTCGGAGAAGGCGTACTTGCCCTCCAGCCAGCCGAGCGTCTTGAGCTTGGAGACGTCGCCGGGATCGTGCAGGCGATAGGCGAACTCCTCGGCGAGCCGTCCGCGGACGCGCAGCGCGGCGGGCCAGATCGTCGCGTCAGGCTCGCGCTCGTCGGCGTCGACGGCGGTCACGAGCGAGGCCAGCACGAGGACGGCCACCAGCAGGCGCATGTCAGTCGAGCGACTTCATCGAGCTCTTGTCGAAGTACTTCTCGGGGATGTCGCGCACGACCACCTCGCCGTAGTCGAGCACCGAGCGGCGGTCCTTGCGGATGCCGTCCACCAGCGTCAGCCGCGTGGCGAGCGGGTGACCCGGCACGGCCTCCTTGAACTCGTCGAACGTCCCGGTCTTCAGCAGCGTGCCCGTGGCCGCGAAGAACTCGGCCTTGACCGGGCGCCGGTCGTCCTTGGCGACCCAGTACTTCACGGCGGCGTAGGTCACGTCCTTCGTCTTCGCCTTGAGGTCGAGCACGTGGCAGGCGACGCCCTCCACGGCCTCCTCGCCGACCAGCCGGGCGTCGTAGTCGCCCGTGTAGTCGGCACGCGCGACGTCGCCGTTGGCGACCTGGCCGACGAGGCGCTGCGAGAACGGGATCCGCACCGGCTTGCCGGCGTCGGGCAAGTAGATCCAGAGGTCGCGGCCGAGGGCCAGCAGCGAGCGGCCGACGTTGCGCGGCGGCGCCACGAACTTCACGAGCGAGCGCCCGCCGCCCTTGACGAAGACCTCGAAGGCGTCCACCGAGGGCGCCTTCTTCGCCTCCTGGCTCGTGATCGTGATCTTCCACACGAAGCT
>Ga0066710_100005571_pt1 | contig 11517 bp, 8 predicted proteins | sample GraSoiAngelo_159_FD_79666 | JGI IMG/M metagenome (GOLD analysis project Ga0066710, IMG submission 79666) | Grasslands soil microbial communities from the Angelo Coastal Reserve, California, USA - 14_1009_16_40cm | ecosystem: Environmental > Terrestrial > Soil > Grasslands | place: USA... | reverse complement strand
TGACCGATGGCGCTGTCGGTCGACTACGTCGTCCGAGAGACGGCGACCAACCTCCGCCGTAACGCGCTGATGACGCTCGCCTCGATCCTGACCGTCTTCCTGTCGCTGGCCATGGTGGGCGGCGCCCTGTTGCTCAAGCAGGCGGTCGCCCGCGCAACGGTGCGGTGGCGGGGCGGCGTCGAGTTGACCATCTTCATGGACCCCGATGCGTCGCCCTCCCAGAGCGACGCCGTGGAGCGGGAGCTGTCCAACCTGCCGGAGGTGAAGAAGGTCACCTACGTCGACCAGGACGGCGCCTACAGGGAGTTCAAGGAGATGTTCTCGAACTCTCCCGACCTGATCGAGTCGGTCTCGCCCCACGACCTGCCGCCCTCCTACCGAGTGGTACCCCGCCGGGCCGAGCTGGCCGACCAGATCGGCACCCGCTTCAAGGATCGCGAGGGAGTGAAGGACGTCAGCTACGCCAAGGACACGGTGAAGACGCTGATCACCTTCACCAACTACCTGAAATGGGGAATCTACGTGGTGGCCGGCGCGCTGCTCCTGACCGCCGCCCTCCTCATCCTGAACACGATCCGCATGGCCATCTTCGCCCGGCGCCGGGAGGTGGCCGTGATGAAGCTGGTCGGCGCCACGAACTGGTTCATCCGGGTGCCGTTCATGCTGGAGGGCCTCGTCCAGGGGCTGGTGGGCGCGGCCTGCGCCTTCGCCGTGCTCTTCGTCGTGCGCAGCGCCATCCAGGGGCTGGTCAACTCGCACCAGCTGGAGCTCATCCACGACCTGGTCGTGTCCACACGCGAGGTCGAGGTCACCGGCCTCTTCATCCTCTTCGTCGGGGCGGGCATCGGTGCGATCGGCTCGGCGCTCGCCGTCCGCCGCTTCCTCGACGTATAGCGCCCTTCGGCGCTCACTCGCTCGCTTCGCTCGCTCCGTTCGGTCGAGTCAGCAAGGTGCTCCGCGCCTCAGCCCGCCCGTGAAGGATTTGCGCCGCATAGCGACACAAAGTCTTCACGAGGCCCCGCCAAGCTGTGCTGCTACAGGTACGGCAGGGGGTCGACGGGGGCGCCGCTCACCCGCACCTCGAAGTGCAGGTGGGGGCCGGTGCAGAAGCCGCTGCAGCCGACGGCGCCGATCGTCTGGCCGCGCGTCACACGCTGGCCCACCACGACGAATATGTCGCTCTGGTGGCCGTAGAGGGTGGCGAGCGAGTTGCCGTGGTCGACCACGGTGGCGTTGCCGTAGCCACCCTGCGGGCCGGCTGCCACGACCACGCCGTCGGTGGCGGCATGGATCGGCGTGCCGAAGTCGGCGCCGAAGTCGACGCCGGTGTGCATCCGGACATCGTGGAAGATCGGGTGGACGCGAGGGCCGAAGCCTGAGGTGATCGGCGCGCCGGGGATGGGCGAAGCGAGCACCCCGTGCCCGCTGGGCGCCTGCGCCTGACCCGTCTGCAGACCGCGTAGAAGCCCGCCGATGGCGTCCGACTCGGCCTGCAGGCCGGCGATCTGCGCCTCGAACTCGGCCTTGCGGGCCGACACCTCGTCGAGCAGCGACTGTTGCTGGGCCTCGTCGTCGACCACCTGCCGGCGGACGTCGTCCTGCTGCTAGCGGGTGGCCTGGAGGTCCCCCTGGCGGGCCAGCACGACGTTGCGCTCCGCCAGAGCCTCGTCCTTGGTGTGGTCGAGCGACGTGCGGAGCTCGGCGACCGAGTCACGCAGCGCGCTGTAGCGGTCGAGCGCGGCCCGTTGCGTCTGCACGACGGCCGAGAAGTAGCCGACGGTTGCGGCGAGCTGGCGGAAGGTGTGGACCCTGAGGACGGCGTCGGCAGCGGAGGCCTTGGGGTTGCCCATGTAGGCGGCCACCGCCCGTGCCCGCAGGTCGTTACGGGCGACCAGGACCTGGGCGTCGGCCATCGCCAACTTGGTCTGGGCCCGGACGAACTGCGACTGCAGGTCGTCGAGCTTGGCCTGGGCGGAGTCGAGTTGGCCCTGGACTGAGGCGATCTGGTGGTCGAGGCCGGCCACCTTCGCGTCGAGGGCGGCCCGGCGGGCCCGTACGTCGTCGATCCGGCCGAGCAGGTCCGCCTCCTCGCTGGACGCCTCCTCGACCTGGTCCCGGAGCGACTGGATCTGTGTGTTCAGCTTGGCCTTGTGCTGCTGCTGTCCCGACGTCAGCCTGGGCGCGCCGCGGCCGGAGGACGACCCCGTCGCCGACACCGGCGAGGCGCCCGTCACGACCGCCGCCACAGCTATGGCCACGGCCAGAGCCGATGCCGTGCCCCACCGCGTCACGCCCCAAAGATCGACGTCCTGTCAAGCACCCTTGAGGGATTCGTCCGCCTCGTCGGGTTGTCCCGACCCGGGCGAGCGGGAAGGCACGACGGTGACCGGGATGCCGTTCAGGACGGCGTTACCCGAGAGCGGGTCGACCTGCGAGTCGTCGGCCAGCAGGTTGCTGTTGACGCCGGCACGGGTCGCCGCGACCCGCAGCTCGGCGCCCGGCCGGTCGTGACCCCATCCGTGGGGCATGCTCACCACGCCCTGCCTGACCCGGTCCGTCACCTCGACCGGCACCTCGACCTCGCCCACTCGGGACGCCACGCAGGCGACCGATCCGTCGACCAGCCCCAACCGGCCGGCGTCCTCCGGGTTGACGTGGAGGGTGCACCTGGGCCGGCCCCTGACCAGGACCTCCAGGTTGTGCATCCACGAGTTGTTGGAGCGCAGGTCGCGGCGGCCGACCAGCACGAGCCGCCCGGAGCCGTTGGCCGGCGGCCGCTCGAGCGAGGCCCGCAGCCGCTCGAAGTCGGCCATCAGCGGCTCGGGCGCCAGCTCGACCATCCCCGACGCCGTGCGGAGGACGTCCGGCAGGCGGGGCATGAGCGGGCCGAGGTCGATGCCATGGGGCCGGGCCACGAGCTCGGCCAGCGTCAGCCCACCCGGCTTGGTCCCGAACCCGTCGCCGTAGGGCCCGGTTCGCAGGGCGATGTCGAGCAGCCGCTCCGGTCCCGTCCGGCCGTCCAGCAGCGACCACAGCTCGGCCGGGTCGCGACCCGGCACGGGCCCGCTCGCCGAGCCGATCGCCGACCGCAGGGCGGCGTGGGCGAGCCCCTCGTCCAGAGCGGCGACGTCGTCGGGCCCGTGCGGCTGTCCCTGGGCGGCCAGGGCCAGGCGGCACAGGATCTCCCACTCGTCCAGATCTCCTGGCCCCAGCGGCAGCGTCGGCCCCGAGTAGTTGGCCACGTTGCGGGCAGCGAGCCGGTAGAGCAGCACGTCGTAGTGGGAGCGGCGGAGGAGGGACGGCGCCGGCAGTACGACGTCGGCATGTCGTGTCGACTCGTTCACGTAGATGTCGACCGCCACCATCAGGTCGAGGCCGGCGAGGGCCGCATCGAGCCGGCCGCTGTTGGGCGCCGACAGCACCGGGTTCCCCGCGATGGTGACGAGCGCCCGGATCCGGCCGTCACCGGGCGTGTCGATCTCCTCGGCCAGGCAGGCCGCCGGCAGCTCGCCCAGCACCGCAGGTAGGCCGCGGACCCGTGTCCGCCGGCTCGACGGTCGCCCGCCCCTGCCGTAGCGGGGCCGTCCCTGCGTGTTCGGGCTGCCGGCGGCCGGGAGCGGGAACATGGCGCCGCCCTCGCGGTCGAGGTTGCCGGTCAGCACGTTCACGACGTCCACGAGCCAGCTGGCCAGGGTGCCGAACTCCTGCGTGCACGTGCCGATTCGCCCGTACACGGCCGCCCGGCGCGCGCCGGACAGCTCTCGGGCCAGTCGCACGATCGTGCCCGCCTCGATCCCGCACACGGGCGCGCAGCGCTCGGGCGTGAAGCCGGCGACGAGCCGCGCCACGTCGTCGAGGCCGTTGACAAGACCTTCGGCCGCGCCGAGCCGCACCCGACCCTCGGTGACCAGCACGTTGACGAGCGCGGCGAGCAGCTGTGCGTCGGTGCCGGGGTAGATGGCGACGTGCTCGTCGGCCTCCTCGGCGGTTCGCGACCGGCGGGGGTCGACGACGACCAGCCTCCCCCCTCGCCGGCGCAGGGCCTGCAGCCGCCCCGGCATGTCGGGAGCGGTGAGCAGGCTGCCGTTGGACGAGAACGGGTTGGCGCCGAGCATCAGCAGGTAGTCGGTCCTGTCGACGTCGGGAACGGGGATGGTGATGCCGGTGCCGAACATGTAGCCGGCCGCCACCTGCTTCGGCATCTGGTCGAGTGTCGCCGCCGAGAAGCGGTTCTCGGTGCCGAGGGCGCGCAGCAGCGGCCCGAGGTAGAAGGCGCCGGCCAGGCTGTGCGCCGTGGGGTTCCCGATGTAGACGCCGACGGCGTTGCGGCCGTACCGCTCGACGAGTGGCGGGAGCCGGTTCGCGACCTCGGCGAATGCCTCGTCCCACGTGGTCGGGACGAGCCGGCCGTCCCGCTTCAGGAGCGGCGTCCGAACCCGGTCGGGGTCGTCGTGGAGCTGCTCGAGGGTCGAGCCCTTGGGGCAGATGAACCCGTGGCTGAAAACGTCCTCGCGGTCGCCCCGGATGCGCACCACCCGGTCGCCGCGCGTCGTCACCTCGAGCCCGCAGGTCGCCTCGCACAGCGGGCAGGTCCGGTAGCTCGTCGCCAGGCTCTGGTCGCTCACCGTCCGAAGGCTAGTGATCGACGCCCTCGTCACGCCGAAGTGCGGGAGGTGGGCCGGTCACACCTCGAGGAAGATGCACTCGCCCGGGCAGTCGTCCGCCGCGTGCACGACGTTGCGGTTCAGGCGAGGCGGGACGGTGGCCAGCCCCTCGGCCATGCCGGGGTCGTTGTGGACGCAGGGGCCGTCCTTCACGTAGGCGATCCCGTCCTCGAGCAGGGTGAAGACCTCCGGGCAGTGGTCGGTGCACAGCCCGTCCCCGGTGCAGAGGTCCTGGTCGATCCACACCCGCATCCGACCCAGCCTACTGGCGCTCGGGCCCGCGCTCCGGCGGGGAGGGCAGGCTGGCCGCCGCGGTGCGGGGCGGCTATAGCTGGACCATCGAGGACGGAACCGGGTTCGTGTCGTTGGTCGACCCGCCCGACGGGCTGGCCGGGTCGGCCCGGTGGTTCTGCGTGCGGACGGGCGAGGTGCTCGTCGTGCCGCGTGCGGGCGCCGGCGGCGCGCTCGTCCCGGAGGCGGAGGACGCAGTGACGCTCGGACTGGCCACCGAGGAGCCGCTGTTCCTCGGCATGCTCGACGGCGTGGCGTGCTGGGCGGTCGACGTGCCGGCGGACGGCGAGCCACCTCCCGGCGCCCGGTTCGAGGCCCTCCGGGCCCTCTACCCACAGGTCGACGAGCGGGACTGGGTGCTGGCCGGGCGGGCCGTCCAGCTCGTCGAGTGGCGCCGCACGCACCGGTTCTGCGGGCGATGCGGAAGCGACACGGCGCCCGTGGCGGGGGAGCGGGCCAGGCGTTGCCCGGCGTGCGGCCTCCTCGCCTTCCCGCGGCTCTCCCCGGCGATCATCGTGCTGGTCGAGCGGGAGGGCGAGATCCTGCTGGCCAACGGCCGGGGCTTCGGTGTCCCGATGTACAGCACCCTGGCCGGGTTCGTGGAGCCGGGCGAGACCTTGGAGGAGGCGGTGGCCCGGGAGGTGCGGGAGGAGGTCGGCGTGCGCGTCGACGGCATCCGCTACTTCGGGAGCCAGCCCTGGCCGTTCCCCAACTCCCTGATGATCGGGTTCACCGCCCGGTGGGCGGGCGGCGAGATCGACATCGACGAGCGCGAGATCGCCGACGCGGCATGGTTCCGCCCCACCGACCTTCCCATGATCCCGCCGCCAATGAGCATTGCCCGGCGACTGATCGACTCGTTCGTGGCCCGGGTCTCCCAGTACGGGGACTCGTGAAGACTTGTGCCGCCATGCGGCCCAAACCCTTCACGGCCGAGCGAACCACTGGTAGGGGGAGCTCCCCTTCCCCCTCTTCGGCTCAGGCGGTGCGGTAGAGCAGCAGGCCGAGGCCGGACACGACGACGCCGGCGGTGACGATGTCGACGGGCTGCCACCGGAAGGCCCCGCCCTCGGCCACGGCCACTGCCGCGATCGTGACGGCGAACCAACCGAGGGTCTGGAGGAACGCCGAGTGCACGCCGAGCTCGCCGGCGAACCGGACGACCGCCCAGTAGGCGACGACACCGACGAGGAAGCCGAGCCCGGACAGCGCGACCTCGCGCCACACGACCTGGCCCTGTGACCAGACGTGGGCGGCGTGCACGAATCCGCGGGAGTCGGCGTAGCCGGTCACCGCGGTGAGGGCGGTGACGAGCATGGCCGCCCGGCCCTTGCCCGACAAGGACGCGAGCAGGAATGAACCGCTCAGCCCGGCGAGCGTCGCTGCGACCAGCCCGAGCAGGATTACCACGCGGGGCGCCCCTGGCACCGAAGGCACTGCCGGCACGGAGGTCGCATCACTCACGGCCGGCGGGGTCGCCCGAGGGCACGGCGAAGGTCGGCAGTGCCTCCGGTGCCGATGTGGAAGCGCCGAACGGCTCCACCGCGCTCAGCAACGCGGTGATGTCCTCGGCCGGCAGGGGCCGCGAGAAGAGGAAGCCCTGGCCGAACTCGCAGCCCATCTCCCGCAACGCCTCCACCTGGGCGAACTCCTCGATACCCTCCGCGACCGTCTCCAGGCTCAGGCTGCGCCCGAGCTGGGCGATGGTGCGGACGAGCTCGGCGCTGTGCGACTCGGTCGCCACCTTCTCGACGAAGGACCGGTCGACCTTCAGCACGTCGACCGGGAAGCGGGACAGGTACGACAGGGCCGAGTAGCCGGTGCCGAAGTCGTCGATGGCGAGCCGGACACCGAGGAACTTCAGGCGGCGGAGGAGCGCCACCGTGTCCATGGTCGAGTCCATGACCGTGCTCTCGGTCATCTCCAGTACGAGCGAGGCCGGCGTCAGGCCGGTCTCCGCCAGCGCCGCCTCGACCACGTTCAGCAGGGTCGGCGAGCCGAGCTGGCGGCTGGACAGGTTGACGGCGACCTTGAAGCGCGCCCGCTCTTGCTCGGGCAGCGAACGCTGCCAGGCCGCGCCCTGTGCGCAGGCGTTCTTCAGCACCCACGCGCCGATGTCGGAGATGAGGCCGGTCTCCTCGGCCAGCGGGATGAAGTCGAGGGGCATGACGAGGCCGCGCTCGGGGTGGTGCCAGCGAACGAGCGCCTCGACTCCGGCGATCTCGCAGGTCCGCAGGTCGAGGATCGGCTGGTAGTGGATCGTCAGCTGGTCGCGCTCGAGGGCGTGTCGGAGGTCGTTCTCGAGCTCGATCCGGCGGATGAGCGCCGAGTGCATGCTCGGCTCGTAGAGCTCGTAGCCGCCCTCACCGGTCGTCTTGGCCCGGTACATGGCGAGGTCGGCGTTGCGGAGGAGCTCGTCCGCCGTCTCCAGCCCCGAGTCCGCGACGGCGATCCCGGTGGAGGCTCGCACGAGCACCTCCCGGCTCTCGAGGACGAAGGGGTCCTGGAGCACGTCGCGGAGTCGCTGGCCCGTATGGACCGCCTCCTCGGCGCGCTCGATGCGCTCCAGCAGCACGGCGAACTCGTCGCCGCCCAGGCGGGCCACTGTGTCGCCGGGGCGCACGCTCGCCGACAGCCGCTGCGCCGCCTGGACGAGCAGCTCGTCGCCCACGGAGTGACCGAGGGCGTCGTTCACCGCCTTGAACCCGTCGAGGTCGAGGAAGAGCACCGCGAGACTGGTGGCGTCCCTGCTCCTCGACTCCAGCGCGTGGGTGACGCGGTCCCGGAAGAGCGCCCGGTTGGCCAGCCCGGTCAAGGCGTCGTGGAACGCCTGGTGCGAGAGCTGCTCCTCCAGCCTCTGGCGCTCGCTGATGTCCCGGGTGTTGAGGACGAGCCCGCGCACCGCGGGGTCGTCGACGAGCGACGTGATGGTGGACTCGGTGTCGCACCAGTCGCCGTACTGGTTCCGGACCTTCACCTCCAGCTCGGTGGTGGAACCGGGCTGGGCGACTGCATGCCGCAGCGCGTCGTGGAGGCGGCTCGCCTCGCCCGGCGGGACGAGTGTGTCGATGAGCTGGCCTTGGAGGGACTCGGGTTCGTATCCGAAGACCCTCTTCACCGACGGCGTCTGGTACCGGATCACCCCTCGCGGGTCGACGACGGTGACGACGTCGGAGGAGTTCTGCACCAAGGACCGGAACCACTGCTCCTGCTCGGCCAGCGTCAGCGTGCGGGCTCGCAGGTTGAGGGTGAGGCCGGTGTTCTCGAAGGTGGCGAGGATCTGGTGCCACACGACGAGGACGACCAGCGCGAGTAGGCCCCAGGCCATGAAGGGCCCGAGGAAGTGATGCGTGAGCTCTCGGTAGCCGCCAGCGCCGATCGCCAGCAGCACAGGGATGTACGGGGCGATGACCCCGACCGGCACGTTGTGCTCGGCCGCCTCGGCCGCCTCGGCCGACTCCTGCGTCTGGTCCGAGCGACGAGCGGCGAGGGCGAGGAGCATGTAGCCGACGAACCAGCCGACGTCGATCGGGTGGCCCGAGAAGTAGGTCTTCTTCAGGGTGAGGAAGGCGAACCCGGAGTCGGCGACCGCGCTAGACACCGACCCGGCCGCGAGGAGCAGGAGCGTCACCATGGGCAGCCCGGCCCGGAACCGGGTCCGGGCGATGATCACGATGGCAACGCTGGCGCAGACGACGTCGCCGAGGGGGTAAGCCAAGCTGATGACGCGTGCCAGGAGCGTGTCACCGCCCGCCCGCATGGTGGCCTCGAGGACGACCTCCCAGCTCACGAGGAGGAGGGCGACGGCGACGACGATCCCGTCGAGTACCGTCCGGGCGACTCCCGCCGCCTGGCGGGGCCCGCTCGACAGGAGGAGCAGGCCGGCCACGAGGAGCGGGACGGCGGCCAGGTACCCGAGGTCGGCGTAGGAGGGGAACGGGACGTCGCGGCCGCGGAAGCACTCGTAGTACGTCCAGATGACCTGGCCACAGGACCAGGACAGCGCGGAGGCGCCCAGGAGGACCCACGGAGTGCGGAGCCGGCCGCGCTCTCGGACGGCGCGTTCGAAGCAAGCCACCGCGCCGAGGAACGCCATCAGGGCGAGGGCGACGTCCGAGATCCACTGGCGGGTGAGCGAGGATCCGACGTGCAGTGCGAGTATTCCGGAGAAGGCGGCGACCACCAGCGCGGCGGCCACCACCTGAAGTCGCCATCGACGGGCGCGCGAGTTCGGCACGGCGCTGTTGTCGACCCGTACTGGCCTCGGGTTGAGTCGGTACCTCGGCGACCGCACTGGTCGGGCGCCCGGCTGTCCACGGTCTCAAGCCGCGGGTGTGACGCGCCGAAGCACAGCTCCAAACGTCCTCGTTCCCTCCGGAGGTTCTCTGTGCGCGCCCTCAAGGTCTCGATCGGGCGTCGGTCGAGCGGTCCCTCGGCCGTCCTGCTCCCGCCCGGCTGGCCGGCGCGCCTCAGCCCACTCGAGCTCGCCCTGGTCGACACGCCGACGCCCTTCCTGGCGCTCGACGTGCCCGGGATCTCCGCCGCATATCGCAGGTTGGACGCCGCCTTCCATGGCGAAGTCGAGGTCTGCTACGCGGTCAAGTGCAACCCCGATCCGGTCGTCCTGCGCGCCCTGGCCCGTGACGGCGCCAACTTCGAGATCGCGTCAGCGGCGGAGCTGGAGCAGGTCATGGCGGCAGGCGGCGATCCGCGGCAGGTCCTCTACAGCAACACGGTGAAGCCGGCCTCGCACGTCGCGGCCACGTATGCCGCAGGGGTTCGGCTGTTCGCGGCGGACAGCCAGGCCGAGGTGGCCAAGGTCGCCCGTCTCGCACCCGGCGCCGGCGTGTTCATCCGTGTCTCCGTCGACGACACGCACAGCCGGTTCCCGCTGTCGTCGAAGTTCGGCGCCCCGGTGGAGGATGCCCTGCGCCTGCTGCTGGCCGCCCGCGACCACGGCCTCACCCCGGCCGGCCTCACATTCCACGTCGGCTCCCAGTGCGTGGAGACGATGGCCTGGGCCAAGGCGATCACAGCCCTCGCGCCGCTGCTCGTGGAGCTCGACCGGCTCGGCATCGAGCTCGAGGTCCTCGACATCGGTGGTGGGTTCCCGGCCCGTTACGACTCGGTGGTGCCGCCCATCGAGGAGGTCGGTCGCCAGACCGTCGCCGCTCTCGCCCGTCTGCCCCACCGGCCTCGCCGCGTGGTGTGCGAGCCGGGCCGGGCGCTCGTGGCCGAGTCGGGCGTGATGGCGGCCACGATCATCGGGCGCGAGCAGCGGCGGGGGACCGAGTGGGTCCACCTCGACGTCGGGGCCTACAACGGGCTCATGGAGTCGGCCCAGACGAAGGCGACGTGGGGCTTCCCCATGCTCACCTCCCGGCTGGGCACGGTCGGGCGCGACATCCGGTGCACGGTGACCGGGCCCACCTGCGACGCCTCCGACACGATCTCGTTCGACGCCCTGCTCCCGGCCGACCTCACCGAGGGCGACCGCCTCTACCTGGGAGCGGCGGGCGCGTACACGTCCTGCTACGCGTCGTCGTTCAACGGCTTCCCGCCGCCCACGCCTGTCTACGTGGAGTAGCCGGAACGCCGGTTCCCTAACCAGCGGTCCCCCCCGTTCTCTGGCTTCGCCTCGCCTCAGCCGGCCGTGAACGATTTGCGCCGCATGGCGACACACAGTCTCCACAAGGCCCCCCGGGAAAGCCTTCCACGGCGTCCTGGTTGCCTCTCGACCACGAACCGGGTTGCTCTCCCTACGCGTGTCCTGGGCGCGAATCAGGGACCCCGGGTAGGGTCCCTGACCAGCACTTTGTTGCTGAAGTGGGAGTGGAGGTGGCGGGAATCGAACCCGCGTCCCTCGGGTTCTCGACAGGGCTTCTCCGAGCGCAGCCGGTGCAAGGATCTCGGGCTCCCCGACGCCACCGGCGCCGGCGGGGAGCCCCAGTCAGCTGAGGTGTCCCTGTCCGGCCCGCTGACGGAGCCGGTCAGGTGAGCCCTGCTGGATGGTGCCGGCATCCGGTCCGCAGGGCTGGGACCGGGCCGACATCGCTACGTGTTACGCAGCGAACGCGAGCTCAGGCTCGGCGTTTGTTTTGTGTTCCGGCTCTTTATCGTGGATCCGGAGACCACGGCTCGCTTCTCCTGCCTCGACGACCGAGGTCGAAGCCAATCACCCCCGTGGTGTTGTCAAGGAACAGCCTCCCCAGTGTAGAGGCCGCACGAGGGAGCCCACCTCAGCCGATCCGGCCGTCACCCCGTCTGCCGGCCGCCCGCTCCGCCTCTCGGGCCGCGTCCCGGGAGGCGATGGCGTGGCGCTTGTCGTAGAGCCTGCGGCCCCGGGCCACTGCCAGCTCCACCTTGGCCCGCCCCTCCTTGAAGTAGACCGACAGAGGCACCAGTGTCAGAGAGTCCTGCTGCGTCCTAGCGGCCAGCTCGGCGATCTGGCGCCGGTGGAGGAGCAGCTTGCGGGCCCGGCCCGGGTCGTGGCTGCCGAACCCCTGGGCGAAGTCGTAGGGCGCCACGTGGACGCCGTGCAGCCAGACCTCGCCGCCCTCGA
>Ga0066710_100005570_pt1 | contig 11518 bp, 5 predicted proteins | sample GraSoiAngelo_159_FD_79666 | JGI IMG/M metagenome (GOLD analysis project Ga0066710, IMG submission 79666) | Grasslands soil microbial communities from the Angelo Coastal Reserve, California, USA - 14_1009_16_40cm | ecosystem: Environmental > Terrestrial > Soil > Grasslands | place: USA... | reverse complement strand
GAATGTTCCGGCAGTAGTGACGGTGTGGCTTGCAGAGCATGTGTTAGCGGTACCGCTATCTCCAAAGGTCCACTTGCAAGTCGCTGTGCCAAGACCACCTGCAGTGGACGCTGTAAAGCCGACCGCAACACTAACCTCGGTTGGATTCGGAGCAGCGACTACTGTTACGGTCAACCTCGCATTGACATTTACTGAGACGCTAGATGACGCTGTCTTGCCAGCGGAATCGGCGACTGTTACGGTTACGCTGAATGTTCCCGTCGAATTGTAAGTGTGGCTCGTAGTGGCCGCGGTTGCAGTTGCGGTCGTGCCATCACCAAAGGTCCAACTGTATGACGTGTAAGGAGGCGTTCCACCAGCAGCTGTAGCCGTGAAGGTGGGACTGACGGTGTGTTCGGTCGGGTTCGGACTGGCATTTAGGCTCACACCGAGGGTTGATACAATATTGACGGTAACAGACGCGGTAGCAGTGACAGAAAGAGTGTCAGTTGCTATGAGTTTGGCCGTGAAGGTTCCCTGAGCGCTGTAGGCGTGAGTTGCGGTGCATCCGGTGCCCGTAGCTCCGTCGCCAAAATTCCAGCTGCACGTGGCCACGCCGACGCCGTTGTTGGTAGTGGCGGTAAAAGTGAGGCTTTGTCCGACTACGGGGTTAGGCGTGGTGGCGGTCGCAGCCACGGTAAGCTTTGGGCTGACAGTTATGGTGGTGCTGTTTGTCGCGGTGACACCGAGATTGTCGGTTGCTGTCACGGTAACGGTGTAGTTCGCGGGATTAGCATAGACGTGTGTGATCGAGCATCCGGAGGAGGGTGGAGAGCCGTCGCCGAAGTTCCAGTTGCACGAGACTGGGGATACTCCGCCTGAGGTCGTCGCCGAAAGACTGATGGAATAACCAGCCTCAGATGGGTTGGGAACGGCGTGGACCGAAGAGACTTGTAATCTAGCAGCGACGGCAACAGAATGGGATGACGAGGTCGCGGTAATTTCTGCCGAGTCCCTCATTGTGACTGTTACACTGTATGTCCCGGACGTCGTATAGACGTGCGCGACTGAATTACCTGAGCCGGTAGAGCCGTCACCGAAGCTCCAGATGAATGAAACGTATGGTTGTGTTCCACCGGAAGCTGTCGCTGTGAGGTTGACTGCCATGCCAACCTCGCTTGAACTGGAGGCAGTGACGGCGACAGTCAAGGGAGGAGCATTAGTGGTGATGCTCGCAGATGCTGACGCGAATCTCCCTTTGGCGTCGGTGGCGTTCGCTCGTACGGTATAGGCCCCTGCGACGGCGTACTTGTGGGAAGCCGTGCTGCCGATAGCGAGGCTGGTTCCATCGCCAAAGTTCCAAGAGAACGAGTAGGGAGAAGTGCCTCCTGAGGCCGTAGCCGAAAAGCTGACGCTGGTTCCAACGATGCCAGAAGAGGGACCACTGATCGTTACGGCTAGAGGAGCGGCAACAGTGACCGTAATTGATGCCGAGCCGACCTTGCCGTTTGTATCAGTAGCGATCACTGTCACAGTATAGATTCCCGTGCTGGTGTATGTGTGGGTCATGGTGTTGGGGAGGCTGGTCCCTCCAAGCACGTTGCTCCCAGTATCGCCAAAGTTCCAGCTGAACGTGTACGGGGGAGTTCCGCCTGTGGCGGTGGAGCTGAAAATGATAGAATCTCCCACAACGGGCCGGGTCGGGCTGTATAAGAGGCTCGTCTGGGGTGCCAGGTTCTTGAGGAATTCGGTCATGTCAGATGCGGAACCGTCTTCAGAGGTTAGGGACGAGAGGCCCCATGCTGTTTCAATCGTGGCAAGAAGTGAGTAGTGATCGTACGATTTTGACGACTGGAATTTTGTCTTGGCAACGGGGCCCGCCCAGATTGCAGGCACATTGCCGACGGATGACCCGCTGGACTCGGCGAACGTGACGAAGAGGGCTGCGTTCTGGGTCGTGAATACGTAGCTGCTAAGTATCTTCGGGACGAGCTGTGAGAGATACTTGTCCCCGGTTGACAGCGGGCAGTCGTGTATGTCGTCGCACTGGTTGGGCGTGAGCCAGTTGTAATTCGCCGCCGAGGAGGTGGAACCGAGGGATTTGAGGAACAGATCGTCTGTCTCGATGCTGGACGTGACCACCGAGTTTGCCCTGAGCAGGTTGTCGCATCTCGCGGGATCGTTCACTATGTTTTGGAAGTAGAGGAAGGGGAAGTGTTTCGAGTTGTACTCGGCGTTGGACGGTGAGAGGCTGCACCCCTGGGAGACCGAATAGTCTTCAGCCCAAGCCTTCCAAGTCAGTCCCGCTCCTTCTATACTGTCAACAATGCTCGTATCGCTGACCGAGCACTGAGTCGGGTAGCAGTCGACTGTTAGACCGAAAGTACTGCCGCCGATGAGGGCAAGATAGTTGGGATCGCTAACAGCCGCTTCGACATCGGAATAGGCAGTGGCATAGCCGTATGTGCTTGCTAGAGAGTTCAGGTAGGGCGCAGCCGAGGACCCGTAGACCTGTTTTGCGCTAGCGTTGTTCATGACGATGACGACTACGTAGTCGAAAGCGGCCTGGCTGGGGGGTGTTGCCTGGATAGTTGAATAGCCTCTCCTATCGTGATCCGTTGACACCGCACAGGATGCTATCAGGATTCCGAACACGAGGCATAGCCCCAGAACTAAGACTCTGAATCTGGTTCCCACGTCGACTGGCCTCTCAGGTGTCTGCAACTGCAGTCCGGGTCTGGTTTGCATGAACGGACAGAGGGTCTGGTCGAAAGTCCAATCTGTCCCGTCGCGGTGAATCTAAATTTTCCCAAGAATTCGAGCCGCTCCACTATTTCCGACGGCGCACGATCATGAAGATCATCAGCGGGAAGGCGCTCATCGCCGTGAGTATACCTCCGACTTTGAGGGTGGCCTCTGAGACTCCGAGGAAGCTGAGTTCAAATGGGCGAGTGATGACCGTTATGTTCATGACTTGCGAGGAAGTGTGGCCTAGCGAGTCGGTCACCGTCACCTCGACCCGATAAACGCGGGGAATGGTATAGTTGTGGAGTGGCGTCTGACGGATGGACGTCAGACCGTCTCCAAAGTCCCACGAGAAAGTGTACGGAGACTGTCCGCCGGACACTTGCGCGCTGAACAGGATGCTCAGCGGGGCCAGCCCCAGGGTTGCGTTGGACGAGGCCGCGAGGGCCATTGCAGGATGAACCCACACCGCCACCGGCTTGGTCACGGTCACTCCACTATCATCTGTCACTGAGAGCGTGACTTCGTAGACTCCAGGGGAGGAGTAGGTCTGGAGAACCCCGATCCCGGTCTGAAGCGATCCATCTCCGAGCTGCCATTGATGGGCGATGATTACTCCGTCAGGGTCATAGCTGGTGGAGCCGTCGAAGAATACTGTTTCTCCGGCGAAGACTACTGCAGGTGTCCAGGTGAATGCTGGTACCGGAGGCACGTCGTACTTGACATTGATGATCCTGTGCGTCCAGATGATGGCTCCCGTATTGTCTCTGATTGTCACCGTGACATTGTACAAGCCTCCACTTGGGAAAGTGTGGATGGCTGGGTTGCTGGTCCCGTTTGTGCCATCTCCGAAGGTCCATGCGAACGTGTAGGGCGCTGTTCCCCCGCTGGACGTGGCGTTCAGAGTAACTGGGTATCCGGATGCCGGGCTAGACGGGCTGACTGTGAAGGCTGCGGTGGGAGGCTGGACTGCTACAGCAAAGATGGGGCTTGTCATCATCCCAGGTCCCAATTCGTCTCCGACGGTTTGACCGGCAGGCCTTCCAGGCGGAGCGAGTATTCTGTTCTGTTGTACGAGAGGAATCAGGACTAGGCAGAGGATCATGATTGTCAGAACCCTCCCGGCCAATCGCCCGTTACGAGATGTCCGAACTGAAAGTCTGTACGCGGGTCCACGCCGGCTTCGAATTGTTGACGAAATCATGAGACTTGGCTCCTCCCGGTCTGCCGGGAGCTGTTTCGTGCCTTGCCTAAGCATCTCTCGCATTCGTTAAGCCATTCGGAGATCAGATCAAAGTCTGGCCTCAACGCGAGTAGGTAGTAGGTGTGGTAGATTCTCTGAAAGTAGGTCTGCGCTTCAAAGACTGCGGCTCGTTGAACAAAATCATCCTCTATGTACGGCATGTTTTCTTGATATTCTTGGAAAAATGCTTCAACGGCCAGGAGAGTGATGTTTCCAAGTCCGTGCGTCATCTTTGTCTGGGCGGTGAAATAGCCGACGTCGAAGGCAGGCTCACCCATCCGGGCTTCCTCAAAGTCTACAACAGTGGTGAGATCTGTTGAAACGATGATGTTCCTCGGGTGGTAGTCTCCATGAATGGGCTTCTTCGCGTGGAGATGGAGGGATTTCTGCGCGCCGATCAGCTGATCTGAGATCGACTCTATCTCTGACTTTAGAGTGGGAAGGAGCCATGAGGCCGCCCTCATGTATCTGTAAGAGTTTGCCATCTCATCATCTCGAGAGGACGCACCGTCCAGTGTAATGTTGCAACTATGCAATCTTGCGAGCCACTGCGCTGCGCCCTTGACGTAGCGGTCTGGATCGCTTCCCCTCTCTAAGATAGCACGGAGCAGCTCCCCCTCTGCCTTCTCCATCATCAGGAATGATAGCGAAGGTATGTAGATGATGGGACTAGGTACTCTGAGCCTGCTGTTTTCTCCGAATCCGTTGGACCTGAGAATCTTCATCACAGAGAAAGTGTGTCCAAGACGCTCGTCTGATTCTCGGTATAGGCCGATGTAGTTTTTCGTCGAGTCCTTGAACCTTAGAGTGTAATCGATTATTACTTTGCGTAGATGTCTTTTCAGGATTCGCGTCTCGAAACCTTGTAGCTGCTGTTGAGATCCTGGATTGAATGCCTCGGTGCTTAGGATGTCCCTGACGAACTCGACTTCGGTCAGTCCATGCAGGATGGGCTCGTTGAACGGTGGGCTGTCAGGATCGTTTCGGATAGTCTGGGTCATACCTGTGCCTAGTCCTCCGATCCTATCCAGATGGTGAAAGCGCGGAATCCTGTCACTCTCAGGAGGTAGCCGTGTCCGAACCTGTCTTGTCTTGGCTTATCCCAGATCGTATATCCCCCGTCAATCCGGGCTCCGACAGTCACGCCCTCGTTCGACCATCCCCTGATGCCCTTGGCGGGGGAGCATTCCTCGACCGCTGAAGGACCGCTCCTGAGTATCTGTTGATAGTCTGGTGAGAATCCTATCTCTGTAGATAGTTTAGTTAGAGAGTTTGGAAGGCTGTACTCTGTGCGGATCGTAGACTCGTCATGTCCGAGGCTGAGATTCTTCAGTATTCCGAAGCCGGTGCTATTTTTCTCGGAGTTTGAGAGTCTTGCCCATACGGTGTCGCCATATGGTACCTGTATCTCCGTTGAGTAGTGGTCATGCTCGTATCCAACATCTGCGAGTGCTCCGGGATGATTTGGTGGAGCGTCCATGTATGCGTGGAGATCCTCCAGTAGATTCCAGTCGTCGATGGGGTTACCGATCACCATTCTGCCCGGTGGATTGCTGACGGTGAACAGGTAGACTAGTCGACCGCCATTCTGTGGAGAGAAGACCGCGAATAGCTTGTCATTCTTGAGAACAAGCTCGTCTTCTCCGTCTGAGTCTAGATCCCTGAGATCAGCGTGGGCTCGGTCGCACTTGTGGGTCATCCAGTGGGCTGCTTCGGCAACTATTGCCGCGATCCGACTGTGGCTCGCTATGGCCCGGGTCCAGGCGCTGGGCCCCTCATCGCTCAGATTTTCTCCATGGGCCCCCGTCCGGGGAGTGTGCCATGCCGTCTGCCATGTCGTCGCCAGCAGAGTCTTCCAGGCGAGTTGTATGAGAGCCGGGTCGGCTCCTCTAGAGTCGAGCTCTCGGACTCTCTCTTCTGACCATGCATGGTAGTTTCGGTAGAGGGACCACCGCGGGTCGTAATACCATGATTCGTAGTTCTCACCAGCTCCGAACTCATTGACGAGTTCTGAGTATGCGCCTGTGTCGATCTGTCTCTCGGAGCCCACGTCGTGGGTAGCAGCCCATTCGGCCAGCTTGACGGGTTGGAGGAATGGGTTTTCGGAGAGCCATCTGAGCATCGCCTCGAACTGGAGCGGACCCCGTGCGTCCCAGCCAACGCCCGCGACCTTCTCCATGTCGTCGGCGTAGATCGCGACGAGCTGATTATCATAGTCGGAGTTGATGTCAAGAATCCATTCCAGCTGAGCCTGAGTTTTCTCTAAGTCGTCTTGTGTCCGCGGCGGAATGTTCCGGCGGAGTCCAAACGAGATGGGTAGCGCGCACAGTCCGAGGCCGTTTTTGATACGGTGCATCTGGAAGTTGGCCGGGTCCCATGAGTGGTGGTAGTCGTAGAGCTGGCGAGGGCTCGGGGTCCCCGCGGTAGGATAGAGCAGCCTATCGTCTATCACAACGTGCCTGTAGCCTCCGTTCAGTAGCTTGCTGCTTGTCAGGACGGGTGCCATGGTTTCAGTTTCCCAGAGGCGTTCTGTTGGCCAGAATGTCGTGATCCTCTTCGGATCCCAATCTAGAAGATTCTCGTAGAGGAGTAGCTCTTCGTTGATCTGTCTCAGATTATGCTCAGGGGAAAAGAACCTCATCATGTTCTGTGCGTAGGATCCACCTATGATTTCCAACAAGCCAAGCCCTGCTAACCGAGTTATCTCGGAGAGGAAGGCGGGGCTGTGCCATGCGAGAGATTCGAGCAGGGTCCCGCTGATGTGGAGGCTGAATGGGACCCCGTATCGTTCGTGGAGTTTCAGGACCCGAAGGAGGCCTGTTTGAGACGACGAGGTCCCGACAATCCCGGATATTCCAACCCGGTTATCATAGCCATCCGTGACCATGTACTGGTTTGCGTGGTGGACTATCGCTAGGGCAGCGACCTCGCGTTGAACAGTGACGGCTGTGTTCATCACTGGCCATTTACCTCGGCGAATATGTGCTTCCAGATTGGCCGGATCGTCCGGACCTTGCGAAGGTGGCTGACGTAGAGCTGAAACTTCCGAGCCCGTCTCAGCATCTTCTTCTTATCCGCAGTATTGACGATTCTGCGAATCCTACGAAAGGCTCTCCAGGCAACTCTAGCCTCGACTAGGATAGGGAGAGCTTCTTGCTCGTCAGCCGATAACGGCTGAATTCTCTCGTAGGATCTGATGAAACTGCGAACCAGGCTTAGAGCCTGCCCATTGCTGGTCCTCGGCAGAATGTCTGCGAGGGCTATTGCCAAGTCCAGCGGCCGAGCCTCCAGCCTTGACCGGTGGAAGTCTATGACCGCGGCGAGCCTGTCGCCTTGGAACAGGATGTTCTGGCGTCTGTAGTCTCCGTGGATAGTCAACTTCGGTAGATTCTCATAGGGGAGCCTTAGCAGGGATACCTCGATATCCAGCAGACTGTCCTTGAGATAATCTATACTTGCCTCTATCCCAAGGGCAGCTGGTTGTCCGTCCAAAGATTCGACATTCTCTGTGAACAAGTCCAGTCGGTCTTGGAATCGGCTGGGAAAGGGTTCCTCGGATCGGCTCATTCTTCTCGGATATCCTGCCATTATGCGGTGGTAAGACCCAAGGGTTGCGCCAGCCGCTGAGAGTTGACGAGCGTCGCCCCTCACCATGGCTCGACCTACGACGTAGGGGTAGACGGCGTAGTGTTCTCCGTTGATCGTTGCTATCGTCGAACCTGCTTTAGTTTGAAGCGGAGCTGGCGCAGGGAATCCGTGGCTTGCTAGATGATGAAAGATTCTGTTCGCTCGTAGGAGTTCTTCTAGAAGGTTCGTTCCGGCGGATTCGTTGATCGATAATGGTCGGGGTTTGAGCAGGGCAAAGTCGCCAAGCTGCGTGTGGAGTCGGTACACAACGTAGTGTGCTCCTCCGGCAGACTTACCTGTCTGGGCTGCAGTTCCCAATCGGAAGCTCGAGGAGAGGGTTTCTAGGACGTGGGGCTGAAGATTTTCCATGTACGCTCGCAAGTTACTGGAGCGGCCTCCCCAAACGCTGACGAGCTCGGTTCGGGCCCACTTCCTCCACGTTGCCAACTCGAACACCTGCGAACCTTTGTCTTCTACGTGCACCCACAGTGACTAGCGTTACCGCGCCCGCTATTCCTAGAATAGTAATGACTGCAGCTACGCCGAGACACAACAGGCATGGTGGGCTCGTCGTTGGGACCTGGCTATGCTGAGCGACGTCCATTTGTACGGTGATAGAATGCGTTATTGATCCGTTGGTAGCGTTCACTTGTATCCAGTAGGGTCCGGGAGGAGTGGTGGAGACGATGTCTATGTTCAGATTGGTAGAGCCTGAACCTTCTGATGCAAGAGTAATGTTTGCGGGGTCAAGGGAGATTCGAGGCCCGGACGGTGAAATTGTCGCATCGAACCTGATCGTTCCTGACGGACCGGCGTTGTCCGTTACAATTATGGCGAGTGATTGTACAGTACCTGGCTGGACGTTGAGTGTTGACTGGTCAGTGTTCAGTCTGAAGTCTGGCTGGGCTGGCGAGTAGATGGTTAGGCTCTGGGAAGTGTTGTTCGAATGGCTCGTAGAATCGATGACAGTCAGAGTCACCATGTATGATCCGGCCGTTGCATAGGAATACGTCGCAGAGGCTCCCGAGGCTGAAGCTCCATTTCCAAAATCCCAAGAGTATGTGTACGGCGGAGCGCCGCCTCTCGCGGACCCCGTGAAGTTGATATTATCACTTGGTTGAGGGCTAATGGGGCTGTACGTGAATCCGTCTTGCAGGGAAGATTTTCCAACGACTACCGATTTTACTCCTGTACTGGTATTGCCTTGTGAGTCGGCGACCGTCAGTGTGACCTGGTAAGTCCCATCGCTGTTGTAGGTGTGGGTCACTTGGAGACCTGTCCCACTTGAACCATCTCCATAGCTCCACAGGTAGCTGTACGGCGAAGTCCCTCCGGAGGCATAGGCCGTGAACGAGACAGATTGTCCAGCGCTAGGTAAAGATGGACTTAGCGTGAAGCTCGCCGAAATGGGAGGAGGACTGGTAACAGCGAATGTTATCTGAGAGGCAGCTGTCTGCGGTGACGAACTGCTGTCTTTGACCGTTAGAATAACCGTGTATGATCCTGCTGATGAGTAGGTGTGCGTTGCTGGAGAACCTGTTCCAGTCGATCCATCTCCGAAGGACCAGCTAAACGTGAAGGGAGAGGTGCCGCCGCCGGCGCTGGCTGTGAAAGTGACGTGTTGTCCAGCCTGGGTCGAAGAGGGACTAAACGCGAAGCTAGCGGTCAGCGGAGGAGGCGCACCGGAGACGGTTATGGATTGCTGAGATGTCGTGGTCTCCTGAGGCAAGCCATTATCTTTCACCGTGAGAACTACGGTAAGTGTTCCCGCGGAGGAGTAAGTGTGCTTCGCAGACGATCCTATGCCAGTCGATCCGTCACCGAAGCTCCAGGAATAGCTGTAGGGTGAAGTTCCTCCCGAAGCTGAGCCGGTGAACGAAACAGTCTGTCCTGTTTGGGGCGAGGACGGACTGTACGTGAAACTTGCTGAGAGTGTGGGTAGGGGCGAGGTTCTGAAGAACTCTGTCATGGGAGTGGCTGACGCGTCGTTCGGCGTCAGACTCGCAAGGTTCCACTCCGCTTCGAGGGTTGAGAGGTACGAGTAGTGGTTGTAGGACGTTGTGGAGCTGTAGGCTTTCTTGACCGCTGGGCCTGACCATTCCGCGACGACACAATCACTGCTACTGTTGCCTGTTGGGCAGAAGTCGTTTCCCTCGTCGAAGACAATGAACAGCGCAGCGTTCTGGGTGGTGAACATCCTGCTCGACAGTATCAACGGGACGAGTGTTGCTAGGTAGGCGTCACCAGTTGCGACTGAACAACTGTGCATATTGTCGCAGTCGTTGGGCGTGAGCCAGACATAATTGGGCAACGTCGCACCGTTGAGAGTGGCTACGAACTCCAGGTCGAGGGGCGAAGTTGTTGCAAGCATGTTCGCGCATCGCGCGGACGTTTTCATGTCGCTAAAGTCGATGAACGGGTAGTGGTCTCCCGACCTAGGCGGCATGAAGCCGCAGGTCCCAGAGCCCGAAGAGTCCTCAGCAAAAGCCTTCCAAGTGAGCCCCGCCGCTTCTAGACGGTCAACAAGATTCGGCGAGTTTAGCTGGAAACAACAGTAGCCATCAGCGGTGTAGCCGAACGTGCTTCCACCGAACAGTGCGACATAGTTAGGCTCGCTCGGATGACCTACCCCCGTGTAGTGAGTGTTGAACCCATAGGACTGGGCTAAACTAGTAGTGTACGGTGCAGGTATTGACGCGGAACCGCAGCCCGAGACTAGGCTTGAAGTGACATCGCAGAGGCCGTTATTCTCCATAAGGATCGTGACTATGTACTGGAAAGGAGCAGTGCTCGACACGGTTGCATTGACAGTTTGCAAAATCCCTGCTGCTTCGAATCCAATAGTCTGTGAAGCAACCAGGACCGCCATCAAGAGGACGAGCCTGATGATCCTGCTTCTACGCGTCTTTCCAGTCTTCATCGCTCATCCGGGTTCGAGTCGCGTGCTGATCCGTTCAAATCGAGTCCGCCAGCGAATACAGGATAGCAGTGTATCCGAGAGAATGGGAATGGAAGAGATGGGAATGGAATCTGAGCGTTGTTCATGACATGTCACTGCAGGCTTTGATTATTCCGACTGGGCTCAAGTGGTAGCGCACATTCGATGAGTCTGGGGCGAGCTTCGTGGACACATATCCCAGCGAAGCCTGTCTTCCAAGGCTGAGCTTTACCGGAGTTTCGGAGGATTTGATTAGAGACGCGATCTCCCCGGCGCTTATGGCTCCCTCCCCGTCTGTCGCACCCATCGTCAAGAGGAATTGTACTAATGCCGGGTCGCTGAGAAATTCAGCATCTCCTACCGCTCTCGAAGACGGTGATTGTTTGGCAGAACTGGTTCTATAGGCTTCGATTGTCTTCTCAGCAATTATATCCCACCTGTATCTCTCCTGGACCATCCGGTAGGCGTTCTCCTTCAACTGCGCAGAGAGTTCTCGACCCTCCAGGACTCTAAGAATACCGTCTGCGAGAGCGCGTGGGTCAGAGGCTGGAACCTTTAGGCCTGTTATTCCATCCTCGATTATTTCGGAGAGCCCTCCGACGTCCGAGACCACAACGGGGACCCTTGACGCCATTGCCTCGAGTACGACCATTCCAAAGGGTTCGTAGTGGGATGGTAGGACAAAGGCATCACTTGAATTGTAGAGCGAGACCAGTCTCTGTTCGTCAACGAATCCTACGAGCTTAACGCGGTCGCCCAGTTTCCTCCAGAGAATCTCTTTAGCCAAATCCTCTTTCATCGGGCCTTCTCCAACGATGACGAGGCTGACATCCTTGCCCCGGTTTCGCAACTCCACCAAAGCATCTAGGAGAGTGAAGATTCCTTTTTCGCGGACAATCCGGCCGACGTAGAGTATGACTTTTCTGTTTTCAGAAACTCCAGTCGGGATGAGGTGTGGCGGGCCGTCGCGTTTGAACCTAGATACT
>Ga0066710_100005569_pt1 | contig 11518 bp, 5 predicted proteins | sample GraSoiAngelo_159_FD_79666 | JGI IMG/M metagenome (GOLD analysis project Ga0066710, IMG submission 79666) | Grasslands soil microbial communities from the Angelo Coastal Reserve, California, USA - 14_1009_16_40cm | ecosystem: Environmental > Terrestrial > Soil > Grasslands | place: USA... | reverse complement strand
GACGTCTTATATCCCTCGGCGGGACTCGCGCGCTCCGGGCGGCCGATGTACCGCAGCGGGATGAGCGTGCCGATCGACGCCCTGAGCCGCGGTTGCACGTACGTCCAAGCGCCCATGTTCTTCGGCTCCTCCTGCGCCCACACGACTTCGTCGAGGTTCGGGTAGAGATCGACGACGTCGCCGATCTCGCTCGGCCAGGGCGCCAGCTCCTCGATGCGAACGATGGCGACGTTGGGCGCGCGGTCCGCGGCGATTAGATCGTAATAGAGTTTTCCGCTGCAGCAGACTAGTCGCTGCACCGGCACGCGCGCCTCGATTCCGCCCCGACTGACCGTGGGATCGTCGATCACGCACCGAAAACTTCCCGTCGCCAGGTCCTCCAGGCGCGACGCCGCCGCCGGCAGACGCAGCAGCGATTTGGGCTGCATCAACACAAGCGGCCGTCGCGGCGACCGCACCGCCTGCCGCCGCAGCACGTGGAAGTACTGTCCGGGCGTCGACGGATACGCGACCGTGAGGTTGCCCTCCGCAACGAGCTGCAGAAAGCGTTCGAGGCGCGCGCTCGAATGTTCGGGGCCTTGGCCCTCGTAGCCGTGCGGCATCAGCAGGACGAGACTGGAGTCCTGCCCCCACTTCGCGCGGTCAGCCACGATGAACTGATCGATGATCGGCTGCGCGACGTTCGCGAAGTCGCCGAACTGCGCCTCCCACAGTACGAGCTCGTTCGGGACCGCCGTGCTGAACCCGTACTCGAAGCCCATCACTGCGGTCTCGGAGAGCGGGCTATTATGAATCTCGAAAGCAGCGCTGGCTTGCGGCAGGTGCGCCAGCGGCGTGTACTGCTCGCCGGTGTTCAGGTCGTGCAGCACCGCGTGGCGGTGTGAGAACGTGCCGCGCGCCGCGTCCTGTCCGGACAAGCGCACGCTCACGCCGTCGGCGAGTAGTGACGCGAAAGCCAGCGCCTCGGCGTGTCCCCAATCGATGCCGCCGTTGCTCAGCGCCTCGCGCCGCCGGGGCAACGTTCGTGCGATGGTGGGATGCAGCGTGAAGGTGGACGGCCAGGTCAGCAACTGCTCGTTGAGCGACACCAGTCGCTCGGCGCGGACGGCCGTCTCCACCGGCGCGGCCGCCTCGGCGACCGTTGGTCTGCCGGTGCCGTGTTCACCGTGGTCGCCGTCGGCCTCCAGCTCCTTCTTGATCTCGTTGTAGATCTGCTGGAACCGCCCGGCAACCGACTGCTCGGCAGCGGTGACCTCCGCCGCCGTCGCGATGCCCTCGGCCACCAGCCGAGCTGCCCACACCTTGCGTGCGGTCGGGTGTTGCGCGATCCGCTTGTACATCACGGGCTGCGTGAAGCTTGGCTGGTCCGCCTCGTTGTGACCGTGGCGGCGATAGCCCACGACGTCGATCAGAAAATCCTTACCGAAGCGCTGACGGTACGCGATGCCAAGACGCACCGCCTGAATGCACGACTCGGCGTCGTCGGCGTTCACGTGGACGATCGGAATGTCGAAGCCCTTCGCCAGATCGCTGGCGTAATGGGTCGACCGCGACTCGACCGGGTCGGTGGTGAAGCCGACCTGGTTGTTGCCGATGATGTGCAGCGTGCCCCCGACGCGATAGCCGGCGAGCAGCGACAGATTCAGCGTCTCGGCGACGACACCTTCGCCAGGGAACGACGCGTCGCCATGGATCACGAGCGGTAGGATGCTGGCCTCATCGCGCGCACCGGGCGCGCCGCCGGCAACGCGCTGCCGCGCGCGCGCGACGCCCATCACGACGGGATTCACGAATTCGAGGTGGCTGGGATTCGGCACCAGATCGATGTGCACGGCGCCCGTGCCCGGTACCTGACACTCGCAGTCGTAGCCCATGTGGTACTTCACATCGCCGGTCTCGCTGACGGCGCTGGTATCGGAGTGATGTCCCTCGAATTCCTCCAGCAGCGTGCGGTGCGGCTTGCCGAGGACGTGGGTGAGCACATTGAGGCGCCCGCGATGGGCCATGCCGATCACGATCCCGCGCGCTCCTGCCGCCGCGGCTCGCGCGATCGACTCGTCGAGCATCGGAACCAGGATGTCGACGCCTTCGATCGAGAAGCGCTTCGCGCTCACGTACGCGAGCCCGAGGAATCGCTCGAGTCCGTCCACCTCCGTCAGTCGCTGCAGCAGCTTCTTCTTCTCATCGACAGTGAGCGGCGCGATGACCTGACCATCCGCAATCGTGCGGCGAAACCATTCGCGTTCGTCTTCTTCGCCGAGGTAGGCGAACTCGTAACCGACAGCGCCGCAGTAGCGAGCCCGCATGCGGCTCACGACGTCGGCGGCCGTACCGTCGACATCGTCAACCAGCGCCGACGACGGAATCAATGCAAGGTCGGCTTCGGTGATCCCGTGGAACTCCGCCTTGAGCTCAGCCGCTCCAGGAGGCGGTGAGCCGAGCGGATCGAGTTGCACCGCGAGATGACCGTAGTCTTCGATCGCCGTGACAAGTGCCGCCGCGCCAGCGGCTTTGCGCAGCAGCGAAGCATCGTACATCGCCGCGGGCGTGCCGGCCCCGCCGAGCCGCTCGGCCAGACGGAAAAACTGACGCCAACTCTCGTCGACGCTCGCCGGGTCCCGCCGATAGGACTCGTACGCCTGAGCGACATAGCCGTCGTTGAAAATCCCGGTGGTGGGCAGAGCGGTCATAGACGATAATCTAAGCGCAGGCCACGTACGATCGGGTCCGAGCCGATGGCATCCAGACGGGATCCACGTGGTGCGTCGTGCGTTTGTCCGTTATCCGTCGTTACGTGACAGCGGTCCTCGACCGTTCGGGCGGACGGCTCACTCGATCGGCAGCACCAGTGTGAACGCCGAGCCCTTTCCCGGCGCCGACTCCACTTCGATTCGCCCGCCGAGCAGCTCGGCGAGCCGTCGCGAGATGTAGAGACCGAGTCCAGTTCCGCCGTGGCGCCGCGTGAGCCCGGTGTCGAGCTGCGTGAATGGGCGGAAGAGTCGCGCCAGGTCCTGCGGCGCGATTCCGGGTCCAGTGTCACGCACGATGAAGCGAACGACTCCCGCCTCCTCGTCCCGCTCCAACTTGAGCCGCACTTCGCCGCGGTCGGTGAACTTCACCGCGTTGCCCGCAAGGTTGACGAGGACTTGGCGAATCTTGTCGACGTCGCTCGTCATGCGAACCGCCTCGTCGGGCACTTCGTAGCTGAACGCGATGTGCTTCTGCCGCGCGAGCGGCTCGATCACTGCCGCAGCGGCGCGGACGAGATCCGCAGCGAGGAAATCTGTCGCCCGCACGCGCTCGCGCCCGTCCTCGAGGCTGGAGAACGCCAGCACTTCCTCGATCACGACCGAGAGATGGTGCGTCACGGCACGCATGCGGTCGAACACGTCGAGCTGATTGGCTGACAGCGGACCGATGACCTGATCGGCGAGCAGCTCCTCGTAGCCCGCGAGCGCCGTGAGTGGAGTTCTGAGCTCGTGCGACACCGTTGCCAGGAAGCGACTCTTCGCGCGATCGGCGGCCTGCGACTGCTCGAGGAGCTCCGCCTTCCAGAGTGCGAGCGCGGCGTGGTCGGCAATGACGCGCAGGCGGTGCGCTTCGCGGTGGGAAAACGGCTCGCCACCAATGGCGCGCGTGACGAGCAGGACGCCGAGGATCCGCTCGTGCGCGATCAGCGGCGCGAGCAACATCGGACCGATGCGCACGTCCGGCGCAACGCGCATCAACGGTCGCGCCGATCCGGAAAAATCGTCCACGGACACGACATCGCGCGTGCGCAAGACCTCGCGCGCAAGCGAGCCGGGCAGAGCGAAGCGGCGCCCGAGCGCGGTACTGAGGGGCCCAGTCGCCGTCATCAACTCGCCTTCGTTGCCCACTGCTTTGAGAACGGCGCACCCGCTGCCGCCGCACTGCTTCGCCGCAGCAGTGCACAGGAGGTCGAGGAGCTCGCCGGTGTCCACGACGCCGGCCATCTGATGCGCGAGAACACGCAACGGCTCCGTCTCGTCATCCGCCGGAAGCTCGACCGACAATACGAGGCGTCCGTCCGCATCGCGCCCCACTTCGGCGTCGAGCGACCGTCCGGCGTCGGCGGCGAGCACGACGTGTCGCGTGCGGCCGTCGGCGTCGGCGGCTTTCAGGGCGTCGAGGAGCGGACCGGCCGGAAAGGACGCGCGCGCCGCGTCGCCGACCGTCAACGAGGCTGAGTTACCGGTGTCGAGCCCGGCCACGGCGGAACGGCCGGCGGCATGATGCCACCGCGTTTCCGGCGCGCGGCCGCGAGGACGCGGCGTGCGTCCTCGGGGTCGAGCGTTGGCAAATATAGGAAGCCCGCGATCCCGTTCACATCGAGCAGATGCGCTTCGCCGGGATGCCGTGTGAGGCTGACCGCGATGATCGGTACGTCCGCCAGATCCGCATTCTGCTCCCACCGCGCCAGCGGAATGGTCGCCAGAAGATCATACTCGCAGATGACGGCGTCAGGGTCAGCCGCCGGGACAAGAGCGATTGCTTCGTCGATGCCGACGCTCGGTACCGTAGCAATTCCGGCTTGCTCGAAGAAGCGGCAGAGATGCTCGCTCAGATATCGATGTCGGCTGACGCACACCACACGCATGTCGGCAATATACGTTGCATCCGGCAGGATGTTCAGAGGCGCGCGCGCGTTTTTCCGATCGTGACGTACATCACTCGCACCGACTGCTCGAAGCGAGCCGGCGTTCTGCGACGGGTGGTCCTACGGCGCGGACCGCGATGCCGCCGCGATCGGCGGCGCGTTGTCACGCTCGCGTCGGCGCTCGAGCTCCCGGTCGTCGGCGGTGACGGTGCGCACCTCCTGATCCATCAGTCGCACTAGGCGGCTTTCCGCCGTTTGCGACAGCGACAGGCTGAAGGTGCTCCCTTGGCCCGGAATTGACTCGACGGACAGTGAGCCGTCGAGCAGCTCGGCGAGACGGCGCGAGATCGGCAGTCCCAATCCGGTGCCGTTCTGCAGCTGTGTCTTCCCGAGTTGCACGAACTCGTCGAAGATGCGCTCCTGATCTTCGGTGGGGATGCCTTCGCCCTGGTCGATGACCTCGACGGTCACGCCACCACCGTCGCGCGCAATACACCGCACCTGAATCGGCTTGCCTTTGCCGAACTTGATGGCGTTTGAGAGGAGATTCAGCAAGATCTGACGGACGCGCCGCGGATCGGATACGACGCGAATTGTACGCGCACATTCGACGTGGAGCGGCGTCGCGTATTCGTCGGCCAGCGGCCGCACCGTCACGAATAGATCTTCGATCACCGCAGGGAACTCCACCGGCTGCAAGCGCAGATCGATCTTGCCGGCTTCGATCTTGGAGAGATCGAGGACGTCGTTGACCAGCTCGAGCAGATGGCGCGCCGCTTTCTGCGTCCGTTGGATTCCCTCCGTCTGCTTGTCGTTTAGCGGGCCGTAGATGCGCTCGAGCAGGAGCGTGCTATAGCCGAGGACGGCATTGATCGGCGTGCGCAGCTCGTGGCTCATCGACGCGTAGAACCGGCTGCGCGCCGTCATCGCGCGTTCGAGGTCTGCTTGGCGGCGATGCAGCTCCTCATTGAGCATCTCGAGCTCGGCGGCCGACGCGGCGAGCGACGCCGCCTGGCGCCGGAGCGCTTCCTCGTGCCGCACGCGGTCGGAGATGTCGCGCGCGATCAGCGTGTACATGCGTCCGTTCGCCGCGTCGAGGCAGGACACCGACGCCTCGATCGGGAACGTGTCCCCATGCGAGCGGCGCGCGGTCAGCGACCGCGGATGGTTGCTCATGCCGCGCGGCCCGTCTTCTCGCTGGCGTTCCGCGAGCGCGCAGATCTCCGCCACCATCTCGGCATTTACGCCGTCGGGGAAAAAGCGACGGACCGGTGTGCCTACGACCTCGCTTTCACGTGCACCGAACATCCGCTCGGCCGCGCCATTCATCATCGAGATGCGCTCATCGGCTTCGAAGACGACAAGCGCATCCATCGCCGACCGCACGATCTCCCGAAAGCGCGCCTCGGACTGCAGCAGCTCGCGCATGTGCCGCAGCTCGAGGTCCTGACGCTCGCTATCGCGCAGCCGTTGCTCCTGCTCGGCGATGCGCCGCTGTTGCAGCGCGAGGTCGACGAACACGCCGACCTTCGACCGAAGGATCTCGGGCTGGATCGGCTTGAAGATGTAATCGACGGCGCCGACCGAGTATCCCTGAAAGACGTACTCCTGATCCTTGCTGATCGCGGTCAAAAAGATGATCGGGATGTAGCGCGACCGCTCGCGCGCCTTGATCAGGCGCGCTGTCTCGAATCCGTTCATCCCCGGCATCTGCACGTCGAGGAGGATCACCGCGAAATCCTTCTCGAGCAGGCAGCGAAGCGCATCCTCGCCCGACGACGCGCGGACGAGGTGCTGCCCGAGCGGCTCGAGGATCGCCTCGAGCGCGAGCAGATTCTGCGGCCGGTCGTCGACGATCAGGATGTCGACCTGCTCGCGCTCGGCGGTCGGGGGCATCGTCATCGAGCCTCGCCCTCGATCTCGCCAAGCCGACGACGGCGCGTGACAAGAGCCGGCGCGCGCCCAATGGCGAGGCCGCCGAGGGTCGCACCGATCTCGGCGATCTCCATCACGCGCGCCTCCGGCACAGCACGCATTGCCGCAGCCGGCATCGTCGGGCTCGCGGCACTCTCCGGACGCTGCACGATCGTCAGCCCGCCGCGTTCGGCGATACGCCTGAGTCCGAGCGCCCCGTCCGCGTTGGCGCCCGTGAGTACGACACCGACGGCGGCGCGCGCGTAGCTATCGGCCACCGAGGCGAAGGTCACGTCGATCGATGGGCGGCTGAAGCGCACGGGCTCGTCTGTCGACAGCGCGAAGTAGCCGCGCTCGATGAGCAAGTGATAATCGGCCGGCGCCACGTACACGCTCCCCGGCGTGATCGGGGTTTTGTCCTCCACCTCGCTGACGTGGAGCGGCGTACGGTCCTGCAGCAGGGCCGTCAGCAAATCGTCCGACTGCCGGTGCCGATGCTGCACGACGACGATGGGGATCTCGAGACGTCCCGGAAGGGCGGCCAGCAGCGCACGCAGCGCGGCCAGCCCGCCCCACGATGTACCAACGACGATGATCTCGTATCCCACGCCTACCTGATCTTCCGAAAGAGCTTCTCTCGGGGATGCAGCTTCTCGTAGCAATCCTCGTACTGAATTCCTCGCAGCGACTCCTTGCTGCCCAAGACGAGGATGCCGAAGTTCACCAGACTTTCGTAGAAGAGTGCGTGCACGCGGTTCTGCAGATCTGTGTCGAAATAGATCAGCACGTTGCGGCAGAAGATCACGTTGAATTCGCTGAACGACCGATCGGTGACGAGGTTGTGCTGCGAGAACACAACGTTCCGCGTGAGTGACGGGCTGAACAAGGCGCCATCGTACTTCGCCGTGTAGTACTCGGAGAAGGAGCGCTTGCCGCCCGCGCGGATGTAGTTCTCGGTGTACTCCTGCATGCGCGTCAGCGGAAAGATGCCGGCGCGGGCCTGCTGCAGAACGACGCCGTTGATGTCCGTCGCGTAGATGCGCGAGCGGTCGAGCAGGCCTTCCTCTTCCAGCACGATCGCCGTCGAATACACCTCCTCGCCCGTCGAACATCCCGCGTGCCAGATGCGGATGAACGGATACGTGCGCAGCAACGGCACCACTTCCTCACGGAATACCTTGTAAAAATCGGGATCGCGAAACATCGCGGTTACGCTGATCGAGAGGTCGAGGACCAGGCGCTCCATCGCCGCTTCGTCGTGAAGCACGAGCGCCTGCAACTGCGAGACGGAGCTCAAGTCCTCGTCCTCGATTCGCTTCCACAGCCGCCGACGAATCGACGCGTACGCGTACGCCCGAAAGTCGAAGCCGTAGTGGCGGAAGATGCCCTCCAGCAGCAGCTCGATCTCGATCCGCTCCAACTCGGCGCCGTAGCCCAGCGGGGCGGCGCTGAGCGCACCCTTCTCGGTCAACGGTACAGCCATACCCGCAGCAAGCTCTGAAGCTGATCCGTGTCCACCGGCTTCGTGATGTAGTCCGACGCGCCCGCTGCGATGCACTTCTCGCGGTCTCCTTTCATCGCCTTCGCCGTCAGCGCGATGATCGGTAGGCCGCGGAACTGCGGCTTCTCCCGAATGGCCTTCGTCGTCTCGTAACCGTCCATCTCCGGCATCATCACGTCCATCAGCACGAGGTCGACGCCGGGCGTCGAATCGAGCAGGCTCAGCGCATCGCGACCGTTCTCCGCGAATATGACCTGCATGCCGTGGTCCTCGAGCACGCTCGTCAGCGAGAAGATGTTGCGCACGTCATCATCGACGATGAGGACGCGTTTTCCGGAGAACACGGCGTCGGTGTTGTGCAGCCGCTCCAGCATGCGCCGCTTTTGTTCGGGCAGCCGCGCCTCGACACGGTGGAGAAAGAGCGCGGTCTCGTCGAGCAGGCGCTCGGGGGATTTGACGTCTTTGATAATGATCGTTTCCGCGAACTTGCGAAGCCGCGTTTCCTCGGCCTGTGTCAGTGCCCTGCCGGTGTAGATGATGATAGGCAGATCCTGCATCGCTGGGTCGGCCTTGACGGTCTCCAGGAGCTCGAACCCGTCGGCGCCGTCGCCGAGCCCCAGGTCCAGCACCATGCAGTCGAAATGCGTGGCTTTCAGCGCCTCGAGCGCTTCGGCGGCCGTGCCCACCGCCGTGATTTCGACGTCCTCGTGCGCGATCAGCTCCACCATGCTGCGGCGCTGCGCTTCGTCGTCTTCGACCACGAGCAGCCGCTTGACCTGCTCGTCGATGAAGCGGCCGAGCTTGTTCAGGGAATCCTCGAGCACCTCCTTCGTCACCGGTTTCTCGACGTAGGCAATCGCCCCCGCCTTCAGCCCCTGCTGGCGCTCACGGATGCCGGAAATGATGTGCACGGGAATGTGGCGCGTGCTCGGATGATGCTTGAGTCGGTCGAGCACCGCCCAGCCGTCCATCCCCGGCAGATCGATGTCCAGCGTTATAGCGTCCGGCTGGTAGGCGTGCGCCATCTTGATGGCGGTTCCGCCGTCCGGCGCGACGAGCACGCGGAAGTTTCGTTCGTGGGCCAGGTCGAGCAGAATGTGCGCGAAGTTATGGTCGTTCTCCACGATGAGAAGGACGCGGTCGCTCGGCTCGATCGTTTCGCGATCATCGTCAAACCCGTGCGGCCGGGGCAGGTCCTCGGCCTCGTCGCGGGTTGCCTGTGTAGGTAGTGGGGGAGAGAGGACGGATGACGGAGACGCAAGCACTTCGCTCGTCACGTCGCTTCGCTGTTGCCAGTCGCTGTGTTGACCCTGTTCCGCCCCGCGTTCTCGTTCCGCCGCGCCGGCCGACACTTCGGCTCTCGCGCTTCGAACCCCTCCGCCTCCCCCTCCCGATACCCCTCCCCCTCCCTTTGCATCGACCTTCGAGCGAACCGGCAGGTACAGAATGAACGTGCTCCCCTGCCCCGGCGTGCTCTCCACGCGAATTTCGCCGCCGAGCAGCCGAGCGATCTCTCGGCTGATGGACAGACCGAGACCGGTTCCTCCGAAGCGCCGGCTCGTCGTGCCGTCGGCTTGCTGGAAGGCCTCGAAAATGATCCGCTGCTTCTCCTTCGGAATGCCGATGCCCGTGTCGCTCACGACGAAAGCGATGACGCCGCCCTCAGCCCGGTCCAGACTGCGGCTGGCGAAGCGGCGGCCTTCCTCGGCGCGCCGCATGCTCAGCGTGACGCCGCCGCGCTCCGTGAATTTGAACGCGTTCGACAGCAGGTTCTTGAGCACCTGCTGTAGGCGCTGTCCGTCGGTGGAAATCGGCGACGGAACATCCGCCGCGACGTCGATCGTGAACTCGAGCTTCTTCTGTTCCGCGACGGGCCCGAACGTGCGCTGGACAAACTCGCGCAGCTCGCTGATCGGCACGTCGCTCGTGTTCACCTCCATCCTTCCTGCCTCGACCTTGGACAGGTCGAGGATATCGTTGATGAGGTTCAGCAGATCGGCGCCCGACGAGTAAATCGTCTGCGCGAACTCCATCTGCTTCTTCGTCAGCGTTCTTTCTTTGTTGTCGGCGAGGAGCCGCGCCAGGATGAGCAGGGAGTTGAGCGGCGTGCGCAGCTCGTGCGACATGTTCGCAAGGAACTCGCTCTTGTATTTCGAGCTCAGGGCGAGCTGCTCGGCTTTCTCCTCGAGCGCCACCCGCGCCGACTCCACTTCACGGTTCTTCTGCTCGACCTTCGCGTTCTGCTCGGCGAGGAGCGACGCCTTTTCCTCGAGCTCCTCGTTCACCTGCTGGAGCTCCTCCTGCTGCTCCTTGAGCAATTCCTCGGACTGGCGCAGCGTACGCGCCTGTGCCTCCAGCTCCGAGTTCGACCGCTTGAGCTCCTCCTGCTGCTGCTGCAGCTCCTGGGACTGGCTTTGCAGCTCTTGCGTGAGCTTCTGCGACTGCTGCAGCAGCTCCTCTGTGCGCATGTTCGCCTGAATCATGTTCAGGACGACACCGATCGTCTCGCCGAGCTGGTCGAGGAAAGTCTGATGGATCTGGCTGAACGGGAGGAAACTTGCCAGCTCGAGCACCGCTTTGACATCGCCCTCGAACAGAATTGGGAGCACAATGATGTTGCGCGGTGGCGCTTCACCCAGACCGGACGTGATATGGATGTAGTCGTCGGGCACGTTCTGGAGCAGGATCGGCTGCTTCTCGAGAGCGGCTTGCCCGACGAGACCTTCGCCCGCTGCGAACCGATTCGCGACGTGCTTGCGCGCGCGGTACGCATAGCTGGCGATGAGCTTGAGCAGTGTCGCGCCGCCGTCGCTGTCGGCGATGAAGAACGCGCCGTGATGAGCTGACACCAATGGTGTCAGCTCGGACATGATGAGCCGCGACACGCTCTCGAGATCTTTTTGCCCCTGCATCATCCGCGAGAACTTGGCGAGGTTCGTCTTGAGCCAGTCCTGCTCCTGATTGCGCTCCGTCGTCTCGCGCAGGTTGCCGATCATCTGATTGATGTTCTGCTTGAGCTCATCGAGCTCGCCCTGCGCCTCGACGGTGATCTGCCGCGTCAGGTCCCCCTTGGTCACGGCCGTCGCGACGTCGGCGATGTTGCGCACTTGGACGGTGAGTGAGTTGGCCATCGCGTTCACGCTGTCGGTGAGCGCCTTCCAAGTGCCTGAGACGCCGGGCACCTGTGCTTGACCGCCGAGTTTGCCTTCGGTGCCGACTTCCTTCGCCACACGAGTGACTTCGTCGGCGAACACGCGCAGGCGATCCACCATGTTGTTGATCGTGTTCTTGAGCGACGCCACTTCGCCCTGCGCCTCGACGGTGATCTTCTGCGACAGATCGCCCGCGGCCACCGCCTTGGCCACGTCCGCGATGTTGCGCACCTGACTCGTGAGGTTGCTCGCCATGAAGTTGACGCTGTCCGTGAGGTCCTTCCACGTCCCTGCCACGCCCTTGACGTCGGCCTGGCCGCCGAGCCGCCCTTC
>Ga0066710_100005568_pt1 | contig 11519 bp, 11 predicted proteins | sample GraSoiAngelo_159_FD_79666 | JGI IMG/M metagenome (GOLD analysis project Ga0066710, IMG submission 79666) | Grasslands soil microbial communities from the Angelo Coastal Reserve, California, USA - 14_1009_16_40cm | ecosystem: Environmental > Terrestrial > Soil > Grasslands | place: USA... | reverse complement strand
TCGGCGCGTCGCTCGAGGACGCCGCCATCGTCCTGCACCTGATCGCCCGGCGGGTGCCCGAGCGCTTCCCGCACATCAAGTACGTCGTCCCGCATCTCGGCGGCATCATCCCCATGCTGCTCGAGCGGCTCGACAACCAGGCGCCCCGTCAGCACCCGAACCTGCCGGAGCGCCCGAGCGTGACGGCCCGCCGCTTCTTCTACGACATCGTCGGCCACGGCTCGCAGGCCGCCCTGCTCTGTGCCTGGAAGGCGTTCGGCGCCGACCACCTCGTGGCGGGGAGCGACTATCCGGTCCTGCTCGCGTTCGAGACGTACCGCCAGAACTTCTTCTACCTGAGCGAATCGATGCTGCCGGGCGCGGACGTGGACCGGATCCTCCATCACAACTCCCAGATCGTCCTGGGCCTCCCGCACTAGCGGCCCGCGACATGGAGCCCATGCCCGGCGCTCGGTTCCCCATCTCTTCTCCACCCCGCCCGACCTCAAGTGCGGTCAGAATCTCGACAAGTATCCGTGTGCGATGGGCAACTCCTGGGCTTGCAAATAGAGGTGCGTGAGGAGGCTCACGTGGGAAGAGTCCGCGGCATTTCGACGGCGGTGTTCGTTCTGGTCATCCTGGCCGGCCGCGTGTCTCCGGTCGTGGCGGCTCCGGAAGGTCAGGTGACGTGGGGGATTCACATCTCGCTGGCGCCCACCTGGTTCGATCCCGCGGAGACCACGGGGATCGTCACGCCGTTCATGGTCATGTACGCGCTGCATGACGCGATGGTGAAGCCCCTGCCGGGCAATCCCCTGGCGCCCAGCCTGGCCGAGTCGTGGACCGTCTCGGCCGACGGGCTCGCGCACGAGTTCCTGATCCGCAAGGACGTCCGATTCCACAACGGCGATCCGGTCACTGCGGAGGACGTCAAGTTCTCGTTCGAGCGCTATCGGGGCGCCGCGAGCAAGGCGTTCAAGGATCGGGTGGCGGCCGTCGAGACTCCCGCGCCGAACCGCGTTCGCTTCCGCCTCAAGGCTCCGTGGCCCGACTTCCTCACCTTCTACTCGAGCGCGACCGGCGCCGGCTGGATCGTGCCCAAGAAGTACGTCGAGAAGGTCGGCGACGACGGGTTCAAGAAGGCGCCGATCGGCGCGGGTCCCTACCGCTTCGTCTCGTTCACGCCGGGCGTGGAGCTCGTGCTGGAGGCGGTCGACCGGTACTGGCGGAAGACGCCCCCGGTGAAGCGGCTGGTCTTCAGAACCATTCCGGATCCGGCCACCCGGTTCGCCGCGCTCAAGCGCGGCGAGGTCGACGTGAGCTACTGGATGACGGCCTCCATCGGCGAGGAGCTCAGGCGCACGCCGGGGCTCACGCTCAAGCCCTCGCTCGCCAACAATTCGTACTGGGTCTATTTCGTCGACCAGTGGGATCGGAAATCGCCGTGGCACGACCGCCGCGTCCGGCTCGCGGCCAACTACGCGATCGACCGTCAGGCGATCAATCAGGCCGAGACGCTCGGATTCTCGCGCATGACCTACAGCATGATCCCGTCGCACTTCGAGTTCTTCTGGCAGCCGCCCGTGATCCCGTACGATCGGGCCCGGACCAAGCAGCTCCTCACCGAGGCCGGCTACCCCAACGGCTTCGACGCGGGAGACTTCACCTGCGACGCCGTGCACTCCGGCATCGCCGAGCCGGTGGCCAACGACCTGCAGGCCGCCGGCATCCGGGTGAAGCTCCGGGCGCTCGAGCGGGCCGCGTACAACAAGGGCCAGGTCGAGAAGACGTTCAAGAACCTCGTCCTGAGCGCCAGCGCCGCGTTCGGCAACGCGCCGACCCGGCTCGAGGCGTTCGTGGCCGGCGGCGGCGCCTACGTGTACGGCAGCTATCCCGACATCGACGGGCTCTTCCGCGAGCAGGCCGCCGAGCTCGATAAGAAGCGCCGCGAGGTGATGCTGCACCGCATCCAGCAGCTCGTGTACGAGAAGGCGATGTTCGCGCCGATCTACCAGTTCGCGGCCATGGGCGGCTACGGGCCTCGGCTGGAGGAATCGGGCCTCGGGCTCATCACCGGATTCCCGTTCTCCGGCCCCTACGAGGACGTGAAGCTCAAGGCGCACTAGCGGCGAAGCTAGGACGCGCTGCGCGGAAGGCTGGCGGCGACCTTGCGCGCCGTCGCGGCGCCGCGCTCGGCGAACTGCCGGCAGAGGCCGCTGTAACGGGCCGGGTCGAGCAGGGCGTCGACCTGAGCCGGGCTGAGGCGCGCGCTCACGTGCGCATCCGCGGCCAGCATCTCGCGGAAGGGGCGTGACTGCGTCACCGAGCCCTGCGCCGCGTCGTACACCGCGTCGTGCGCGCGCTGGCGGCCGATCTGCTTGCCCAGCTCGAGCATCAGCGCCTCGGCCATGATCAGCGCGCCGGAGAGGTCGAGGTTCTCGCGCATGCGCGCAGGGAACACCTGAAGCCCGCGGAACAGGACCATCAGGCGCTCGAGCATGTCGCCGGTGAGCTCGCAGCCCTGGGTGAGGGCGCGGCCCATCATGATGCTGGTGGTGCGGTCGGCCTCGTGCTCGGTGTGCATGGCGTCCAGGGCGAGCGGCACCAGCGCGCGGATCTGCGCGGCGGCGGCGATGATGTCCTGGGACAGCTTCGGATTGCGCTTCTGCGGCATGGTGCTGCTGCCCACCGTGCCCGGCGGGACCGGCTCCTCGACCTCGCCGAACTCCTGCTTCATCAGGGTGTAGATCTCGCGCCCGATCTTGCCGGCGGTGGCCGCGAGCAGACCCAGCAGCGTGACGTACTCGGCCTGGTGGTCGCCGATGGTGCGCGCCGGCATGCTCATCGGCCGCATCCCCAGGCGGGCCGCCATCTTCTCCTGCGTGGCGAGCCCGGGCTCGCCGAGCGACGCGAGCGTGCCGGCGCCGCCGCCGAGCATCGCGACGAACACCCGCCCTTCCGCGGCGCGCAGCCGCTCGACGTGACGGCAGAGCTCGTCAATCCAGACCGCCACCTTGAAGCCGAACGTCGCGGGGACCGCGTGCTGGCCGTGCGTGCGGCCGGGCAGCAGATCGTCCTTGGTCCGTTCCGCCAGGTCCGCGAGCGTGGTGAGGATCGCCCCGAGCTGGCGCAGGAAGATCTGGTGGGCCCGGCGCACCTGGAGGAGCAAGCCGGTCTGCGTGATGTTCTGGGTCGTGGCGCCCCAGTGCACGTAGCCGCCGGCGTCGCCCTCGCAGGCGTGGTCCAGCGCCCAGACGAGCGGAACGATCGGATGGCCGGTCTTCGCGAGCCCCGCGCGCACCGCCTCGAGATCCAGGTATTTCAGGTGCGCCTTCTTGACGATCTCCCGCGCCGCGGGCTCCGGGATGATGCCGAGCTCGGCCTGAGCCTGGGCCAGCGCCGCCTCGACGTCGAGCCACGACTGAAAGCGCGCGGCCTCGGTGAAGAGCGCCCGCACGCCCGGGTCGTCGATCCGCAGGGAGGTCGGCTCCTCAAGCATGGGCGTCGTTCCGCGCCAGCCGCGCCACGTCGAAGCGATAGACGCGCGCGGTGTTGATGCCGGCGATCTTCACACCCTCGTCGTCGGGCACGCCGGCGAGGATCTCCTCCAGGATCTTGCGCGACCGCGGGAACGTGGACTCGCTGTGCGGGTAGTCGGAGCCCCACATCATGTTGTCCACGCCGATGACGTCTCTGAGACGGATGCCGATCGCGTCCTCCTGGAAGCTCAGCACGACGTTGCGATGGAAGAAGTCGCTCGGGCGTCTGCCGTCCTTGAACCGGTAGATCGCCTCACCGTGGCGCTCGCGATAGGTGTAGTCCATCGCGGCGAGGATGTTGGGAGCCCACGACAGCTCGAACTCCACGATGGCGAGCGTCAGGGCGGGATGGCGCTCGAAGACTCCCGAAAAGATCATGTCGCAGAGCGAGAGCGCCGGATAGAACGCCTTGGTCGACCGGCTGCTCGCGTCGCGCAGCGTCTTCTCCCCCGCCCCGCGGATCTTGCCCTGCCGTCGCGTGGCGGTGTGCAGGCTGAGCGGCATGCCGAGCGACGCCGCCGCGGCCCAGAACGGCTCGTACTCGGGCTGGTCGTAGCGCCGGTGCTCGAGCGGATATTCCGTGATCATCGCGCCGGCGAGGCCGAGCCGGGCGGCCCGCTCGAGCTCGCGGATGCCGTCCCCGACATCGTCCAGGTTGATCATGGCGATGCCCTTGAGTCGGCTCGGATCGCGGCGACAGAACTCCGCGAGCCAGTCGTTGTAGGCGCGGAAGATCGCCGACATCAACGGCGTGTCGGCCACCCTGAAGTAGAAGAGCCCCTGCGACGGGTACAGCACCTCACCGGCCACCCCGTCGAGCCGCATGTCCGCGAGGTGCTGCTCGGGATCGTACCCTCCCCGGGGCACGTCCTCGAACCGGCCCTGTCCGGAAATGGTCTCGGGCGACTCGAAGCGAGCGCCGGCGTTGGAGATGAGGCCGATGCCGGAGATGACCTGGTCCGCCTCGACCACGAGCTGGTCGGCGCCGTCGATGCGCTGCATGCGGGGCGCGCGATCGCGAAAGGCCGCGTCGATGCGGGTCGTCCACAGATCGGGCGGCTCGAACACGTGCGAATCGGACGACAGGATCAGGGCCGGGACCATCGGGGCTGACCTCCTCGATTAGAAGCGCGCCTCGGCCGGCGGGGCCCCAGCCCCGCGACGGCCTGCAGCGCGCACTGCGGCCAAGATGTTCTAGAATCTGGCCAATGTCCACCCCCTACCCGCGGGACCTCATCGGCTACGGCGGCAACCCGCCGCATCCGCACTGGCCGGGCGACGCCCGGATCGCCGTGAACTTCGTCATCAACTACGAGGAAGGCTCCGAGTACAACGTCCACGATGACGGCTTTTCCGAGGCGACCTTGACCGAGGCCGGCGGCGCCGACTCCGGCGTCCAGGGCCGCGATCTGGCGGCCGAGGGACTGTTCGAGTACGGCAGCCGCGTCGGCATCTGGCGCGTGCTGCGCATCTTCAAGGAGCGCGGGCTGCCCCTGACCGTGTTCGGCTGCGCGCTCGCCCTCGAGCGCAACCCGGCGGTCGCCGCCGCCATTCGCGAGTCGGGGTTCGACGTCTGCTCGCACGGCTGGCGGTGGATCAAGCACTGGGAGCTCACCGAGGAGCAGGAGCGCGCGCACATCCGGATGGCCGTCGAGTCGCTGACGAAGACCATCGGCGAGCGGCCGCTCGGCTGGTACTGCCGCTCCGGGCCCAGCGTGAACACCCGGCGGTTGCTCGTCGAGGAGGGCGGCTTCCTCTACGATTCGGACGCCTACAACGACGAACTGCCGTACTGGGTCCGGATGAACGGGCGCGCCCACCTGGTGGTGCCGTACAGCCTCACGCCGAACGATTCGAAGTTCGGACGCGGCGGCTTCTTCACGGCCGACGACTATTTCACGTTCGTGAAGGACGGCTTCGACGTGCTCTACCGCGAGGGCCGGACGCAGCCCCGGATGATGTCGCTCGGGCTCCACGTGCGCCTCACCGGGCATCCGTCGCGAGCGGCGGGCCTCGAGCGCGTGCTCGACTACATGGCGACGCATCAGGGTGTGTGGTTCACCCGCCGCATCGACATCGCCCGGCACTGGGTCGCCACGCACCCGGCGCCCGCGCGCTGAGATCCGCGCGACGGCGCTCGCCGCCGGCGCGCGACAGAGGGAGACCGACATGGGGAAGCTCGACGGAAAAGTCGCGCTGATCAGCGGTGGCGCGAAGGGCCAGGGCGCCGCGGAGGCGCGGACGTTCGCGCGCGAGGGCGCGCAGGTGGTCTTCGGCGACATCCTGGACGCCGAGGGCAAGAAGGTGGAGACGGCCATCCGCGCCGAGGGCGGCGAGGCCGCGTACGTTCACCTCGACGTCACGAGCGAGGTGGACTGGCAGAACGCCGTGAAGCTCGCGACCGGGCGCTACGGCCGGCTCGACATCCTGGTCAACAACGCCGGGATCGTCATCCCGCGGGTGGCGATCGAAGACCGGACGGCCGCCGAGTGGGACCGCGTGATGGCGGTGAACGCCAAGGGCGTGTTCCTGGGCACCAAGTACGCCATCCCCGCGATGCGCCAGGCCGGCGGCGGCTCCATCGTCAACATCTCCTCGGTGGCCGGCATCGGCCAGTCGCTCCACCAGGAGCCGGCGTATGCGGCCAGCAAAGGCGCCATCCGGATCTTCACGAAGGTGACGGCCAGCCAGCACGCCAAGGACCGGATCCGCTGCAACTCCGTGCACCCCGGCCCGGTCGACACGGACATGATCCACAGCGCCATGCCGGACCCCGCCGTGCTCCAGAAGCGAATCGAGCGCGTCCCGCTCGGGCGTCTCGGAACCGTGGACGAGGTCGTGACGCTCGTGCTCTACCTCGCCTCCGACGACTCGTCGTACGTGAGCGGGAGCGAGATGGTCATCGACGGCGGGGCGCTGGCACAATGATCAAGGAACCCGTGAGGGAGAGAGGGCGCGCGCGGCCGGCCTGGGTCGACTAGGACCGAAACGCCGGGAGCACCTCGCGCCCGACCATCTCCAGGGCGGCCCGGGCCTCGCCCGGATCGCTCGTGCCGGCGGAGACGATCAGCGTCTCGACACCGACGTCCGCGTAGGCTCTGGCGTTCTTGACGATCTCGGACGGCGCCGTGCCGAGCGCGTAGCGGCCCGCGCGCGCGGTCGCGAGCGTCATCGCGATCGAGACGGGGATCTTCGAGCCGTCGCGGCCGCACGCGCGCGCCTCGTCGCGGAGCGCCGCGATCCCCTGTCCGAGCGCCTCGGGGGACAGGCCGAGCGGCTGCCAGCCGTCACCCAGCCGCGCCGCGCGCCGGATGGCCGCGCGGCTGACGCCGCCGATCACCAGGGGAATGGACGGTGTCTGCAGCGGCCTCGGCGAGAATTTCATCCCTTCGAAGCGGTAGTACTTGCCCGCGAAACGCGGTTCCTCCGCGGACCACAGGGCGCGCATCACCGCGATCGCCTCGTCGGTGAAGGCACCCCGCTCGGCGAACGGCGTGCCCATCGCCCGCATTTCCTTCTCGATCAAGCCCACGCCCACGCCCATGACGAGGCGCCCGCCGCACAGGACGTCGAGCGTCGCCGCCGCCTTCGCGAGCCTGATGGGATTGTGGTACGGCAGCACGAGCACCGAGGTTCCCAGGCGTACCCGCCGGGTTCTCGCCGCCACGAAGCTCAGGAAGGTCATCGGCTCGTAGTACGGACGGCCGCCGATCCGATCGAACACGTGACCCACGTTGAAGACGTGATCGTGGACCCAGACGGAGTCGAAGCCGAGCTCGTCGGCGCGGCTCGCGAGGTCGACGAGGGCGTGGACGTTCTCGATTCCCTGGTTGTTGAGCAGCGAGATCCCGATCCGCACGGGCTCGCCTCAGGCCGATCCGCCCGCCGGAATCTCGGCGCCCCACGCTTCCATGGCCGGTCGCAACGGGGTGAACTCGCGCACCCGACCGGCCGCGCCGGTGAGGATGGCGTCGATCTTCGCCCGCTCCTCCGGCGTGAGATCCAGCTCGGTGCCCGCGTCGTTCGCGTCCACCTCCGCGGGCGTGCGCGCCCCGACCAGCGCGGTGCTGATCGCCGGGTGACCGAGCACCCAGGCGAGCGCGATCTGGCTCAGCGGAACCCCGCGCGGGAGGGCGATCTCCTGGTGGAGCCGCTCCACCACGCCGATGTTGGCCTTGAAGTTGTCGCCCCGGAAGATCGGCTGGCCGAACGCCACGCCGTTGCCACGCCAGTCGCGGGCCGGGTCACCGAAGCTCGTCGCGGCCGTGAAGGCGCCGGTGAGCAGGCCGTGACCGAGCGAGCCGTAGCCCATGACGCCGATACCGTGGGTGAGGCAGGTCGGAAATGTCTCCCCCTCCTGGCGCCGGTCGAACATGTGGTAGCCCACCTGCGAGACGTCGATGCGCCGTGTGCGGATGCACTCGGCCATCATCGCGCCCGTGAAGTTCGACACGCCGACGAAGCGGACGCGCCCGGAGGTGACCACCTCCTCGAGCCCGCGCATCGTCTCCTCGAACGGCGTGGAAGCGTCCGGCCAGTGAACGAGAAGGACGTCGACCCAGTCGGTGCGCAGACGCTTCAGGCTCGCGTCGAGCTCGCGCAGGATGTTGGCCCGGCTCGAGTCGCGCAGCGGCCCGAGCTGGCCGGGCGGCGGCGGCTTCACGCCGCACTTGGTGACCAGGATGACGTCGCGGCGGCGCGTCTCGAGGGCGCGGGCCACGACTTCCTCGGAGTGTCCACCCCCGTAGGCCGGCGCGGTGTCCACGCAGTTCACGCCCCGGTCGAGGGCGCGATGGATCGCCTTGACGGCCTCGTCGTCCTCGATCGCGCCGTAGCGGTCGCCGGCCATCGGCCAGCAGCCGAAGCCCAGCACCGATACCTTCAGCCCGGTCCGTCCGAACGCGCGGTAGCGCATCGGGCTACGCCGTCGCGGTCTTGAGATCGTCCAGCTGGCGCCGTGCGCCCGCGATCATCGAGGCCAGGTCCGACGTGAGCATGACCATGTCGAAGCCGCGCTTCACCGCGCCGGCGGCGAAGGCCGCGCTCGCGCAGTGCATGACCGCCTTGATGCTGTGCTTGTGCGCCGCGTCGCGGATCTTGTCGCACGTGGCGATGTGCACCGGATCCGGGTTGTCGCCGCGCGGCGCCATGCCGAGCGCGAACGACAGGTCGGCCGGGCCGATGTAGACCGCGTCGAGCCCCGGCGTCGCGCAGATCCTGTCCAGGTTGGCGAGCCCTTCCTTCGTCTCGATCATGGCCATCACCACGATCTCGTTGTTGGCGTTGGCCACGTAGTCGGCGCCGCCGTAATGCACGGCGCGCACCGGTCCCGACGAGCGCATCCCCACCGGCGGGTAGCGGCAGGCGGCCACCGCCTTCGCGGCGTCCTCGGCCGTGTTCACCAGCGGCACGATGATGCCGTACGCGCCGAAGTCGAGCGCCTTCATGATGGTCGCCGGGTCGTTCCACGGCACCCGCACCACCGGCACCGTGTCGGTCTGCGAGATCGCCTGGAGCATCGGCCAGACGTCGTTCATGTCGGTCAGCCCGTGCTGCATGTCGACGCAGAGGGCGTCGAAGCCCTGGCGCGCCATCACCTCGGCGGTGAAGCCGTGGGACACCGAGAGCCAGCCCAGCGTGACGAATTTCCCATCGCGCCACATCTGCTTGATCCTGTTCGGCCGCACTGTCGCACCTCGCTTTGGTATGTGGCCGGTCGCCCGGCGCGCGCGCGAAGCGTAGCACAAATGACGATTCCGGGCGGTGCGCGAGCGGCCGGCGCCCCGCGCGCCGCCGACCCACGCCGGCTCAGCTCAGCGCGTTCTTGATCGCGGCGTTGATCGCGCGTACGCCGGCCGCGGGGCCGTCGGGGTGGCTCCAGACGCCGCCGATGATGGCGAGCAGGTGGGCGCCCGCCCGAACGAGCGGGGCGAGGTTGGCCTCGGTGATGCCGCCGATGGCGCACGAGGGCACCTTCGACCGCTGCGCCCAGCGGCGCAGCACCTCGGGATCGGCCAGATTGGTGACCTGCTTCGAGGTGGACGGAAAGAAGGCGCCGAAGGCGACGTAGCTCGCGCCGTCCTGGACGGCGCGATCGGCCAGATCGTGGGAGGACTTGCAGGTGACGCCGAGCGTACGGCCGCTGCCCATCAGGCGACGCGCCTCCCGCGCCGGCATGTCTTCCTGGCCGACGTGGGCGCCGTCGCACCCGCCGGCCGCCACGAGATCGGCGCGATCGTTCAGCAGGAGCTCGACGCGGCGCGACTGGCAGACGGGCCGGAGCGCGTCGATCGCGCGCTTCCACACGCCGTCGGGAGCGTTCTTCAGCCGGAGCTGGACCGCGGCGACGTCGCCGGCGTCGAGCGCCCCGGCGAGCGAGTCGGCGAAGGGGCGAAGGTCGAAGGTCTCGGGCGTGATGACGTAGAGCCGGCAGCCCTCGGCGATCACGTCCTCGAGCGCGCCTTCGTGGCCTCGTACTCGGCTTGCAGCTTTTCGTTCAGCGGATACGCCTCGGCCAGCGCGTGGCCGGCCTCGTCATCGGACACCGCGACCCGCTCGATCCCGAGACGGCTGTGACAGGCGCAGGCTTCCGTGACGCCCGGATCGGCCAACCGGGCTACCGCTTCAGGTCGAGCTCGACGTCGCGATCGTTGCGTCCGCGCGCGAAGATCTCGAGCGCGTCCGGAAGCTCGAAGTAGATCTCAAGCGTGTTGCCGTCCGGATCGTTGAAGTAGATGCTCTTCTGGCTGACGTGATCGATCGTGCGCGAGATCGGAACGCCGTGCTCCTCGAGCGTGGCGAACGCATCCTTCAATGCCGCCTCGCTCTCCACGCGGAACGCGATGTGCCCGAGACCCCGCACGCCCGGCGTCTGCCGCTCGGCGGCTTCGGCGTCCTTGACCTGGAAGAGGTCGATCGCGTGGCTCTGGCCCGGGAGCGCCATGAAGGTGCCGCCGTGCTCCGGGTCCTCTTCCAGCACCTGGAATCCGAGGACATTCGAGTAGAACTTCTTGGAGCGCTCCAGGTCGAGTACCCGAAGCAGGACGTGACCGATTTCCTTGAGCTGCATCATAGTGTCCCCTCCTGGGGCGCTAGTGTATCCCCACTGCCCCCCGCTCCGAAAGCGGCCCCCCTGCGCGATCAGGGGCGGGCCCGGCGGGCCGCTCCCGGCGCGTAGATTTCCGGATTCACCACGTTGAGGGGCCGCTGCCCGGCGAGGACGCGCGCCACCTCCTCGCCGCAGCGCCGTGGCACCTGGGCCACCGCGGCCGAGGAGAAGTAAGCCGCGTGGGGCGTGGCGATCACGTTGTCCATCTTCAGGAGCGGATTGTCGGCGGCGAGCGGCTCCGTCTCCCACACGTCCAGCGCCGCGCCGGCCAGGCGCTCGTCCCGCAGCGCCCGGGCGAGCGCCTGCTCGTCGACCACGGGGCCGCGCGAGGTGTTGATGAGGATGGCGGTGGGCTTCATGCGGCGAAAGAAGGCCTCGCCGATCAAGTGGCGCGTCTCGGCGTTCAGGAGCGTGTGGACGGAGACGTAGTCGGCGCGCTCGGCCAGCGTCTCGAGGGTGACGCGCTCGACGCCGAGCTCCTTGAAGCGGCGGTCGTCGACGTAGGGATCACAGGCAATCACCTTCGTCTCGAACGCGGCCACGCGGCGCGCGAAGGCGCTGCCGATGTTGCCGAGGCCGACGATGCCGACGGTCTCGCCGTGGAGCGCCCCGGTCCGGGGCCCCATCGCGCCCACGCCCCACGCGCCGGCGTGCAGCTGGCGATCGAGCGCGATGATCTTGCGGTTCCACGCCAGCAGGAGCCCGAGCGCGTGGTTGGCGACCTCGCGAATCCAGAGGTCCGGGATGTTCACGACGATCACGCCCAGCTCGGTGGCCGCCGGCACGTCGATGACGTCGTAGCCCACGCCCGTCCGCACCACGGTCTTCAGCCCCTCGAGCGCGCTCATCACGCCCCGGGTGATCGGCGAGTAGACGACCACGAGCGCGTCGGC
>Ga0066710_100005567_pt1 | contig 11520 bp, 10 predicted proteins | sample GraSoiAngelo_159_FD_79666 | JGI IMG/M metagenome (GOLD analysis project Ga0066710, IMG submission 79666) | Grasslands soil microbial communities from the Angelo Coastal Reserve, California, USA - 14_1009_16_40cm | ecosystem: Environmental > Terrestrial > Soil > Grasslands | place: USA... | reverse complement strand
GAGCCAGCGAGATCCGTGCCAGGCATTTCCGAGGGCGGCGTCACTGCCGGACGTGCGGAAATGGGATAGTCCGTCCCGCCTCCGGTCGGTCGCGGTCATCCCCGAAGGCCCGTACGTGGTTCCCTTCCACCAACCCGCATTGGGGGGCACTGCTAGACGAAGTGATGAGCGTCGAAAGCGCGCTCACGCGGTGCCGCCGTGAGCATCTCGAGCCGCTCGGCGATCGATACCGTGGCGCCGATCACGAGCAGGCCCGGCAAGTCGGGCTGAATGAGCGGGAGATCGCAGGAGCCGAGGGTCGATAGCTTCCCCCGCCAGGAGCGCGCCTCGCTGGTGGAGGCGGAGAGGAGCACCGCCGCCGGAGTCTCGGGCGCCCATCCTCGCGACAGCAGCAATGCGGCCGTGGCAGCGCGCGTGGAGAGTCCCATCAGGACGACCACCGTCGCGGAGCCCGGCTCGAGCGAGCGCAGCACCGGCGCGCAGGCAGCCTCGTCGTGCCCGGAGACGACCACGAAGGCGGAGGCGAGCCCGCGGTGCGTGACGGGAATGCCGTTGAGCGCGGGCGCCGCAAGCGCCGCCGACACGCCGGGAACCACCTCGACGGGAACTCCAGCGGCAACCAGCGCGAGGGCCTCCTCGCCGCCTCGGCCGAAGACGAGCGGGTCGCCACTCTTGAGCCGCACGACGCGCTCGCCGCGGAGCGCGCGGCGGATCATCACCCGCTCGATGGTCTCCTGCGAGATGGAGTGCCGCCCGGCGCGTTTGCCCACGTAGCCCCAGCGCGCCTGCGGAGCGTGACGCAGCGCCGCGCGGTCGACCAGCGCGTCGTAGAGGACCACGTCGGCAGCGCGCAGCCGCGCGACGGCGCGGAGCGTAAGGAGCTCGGGATCGCCGGGGCCGGCGCCCACCAGCGATACGAGACCCGGTCGGCTCATGCGGCCCTCCGCGTCATCGAGTCTTCTCTCCGGCGAGGCGGGCGACCAGCGCGCTGACCATGGGGCCCATCTTCGGCGTCTCGGGCACCACCTGGGGTGGGACGCCGAGCTCGGCCAGCGCTCGCGCGCAGGTCGGCCCCACGGCTGCCACCACCATGCGGGAGCGCAAGGCGGTGAGAAGAGCCTCCTTGCGCCCGATTCCCTCCGCGACGGCGATCAGATTTCGTGCCTGGATCTGCGAGGTGAACGCGGCGCCGGCGAACTGCTCGTGCGACAGCTCGTCGACCAGACGCGCGAGGGGCCCCGTGTCCTCGGGCAGCTCCCACTGGTAGAGCATCAACTCGTGCAAGCGCGCGCCGCGCGAGGAAATCGCGTCGACGAGCGGATCGTTCCTTTCGCCGTAGTGGACGAGCACCACCAACCGGCCGCGGACGTCGACCTGCGCCAGCGTCTCGACGAATTCCGCCGTGGTGAAGGGGGACCGCGCCTTGAGGGACGCGGTGATGCCCTCCCTGTACAGCGCCGCAACCGGCTTGGGTCCGCGGCACACGGACAGGCCACGCGAGATCGCATCGCGCAGCTCAGCCCCACGGCCGAGCGCGCGCGCCTCCTCGAACAGGGCCGAAGCGCCCACGCCGGTCGAAAAGACGAACACCGGCGAGGCTTCTGCCTCCACCTCCCCCAGCAGCGCCGCCACCTCTTCGGCCGCCGGCCGCCGCTCTTCGCGGACGGCGGGGACGCAGATCGGCACTGCCCCGGTGCGCCGCACGAGCTCGGAGATTTCCGCAGCGAGTCTCGATTCGAAGAGCGCGATGCGCTCGCCGCTCAGGCGCTGGTTCATCCCGCCGCCGTAGCCGCAGCCTCGTCCGGCACCGGCCGCACCGCCAGCATGCGCCGCTGTCCCTGCGCGACATACCAGTAGGGCAAGCCGATGCAGAGCGCACCACCGACGATGTTTCCCGCCGTGACCACCACGAGATTCCGCGCGAAACCCGCCCACGACACCAGGTGCGGATCGTGCGGCAAGAAGAGGCCGATGGAGAGCAGCGTCATGTTGGCGACGCTGTGCTCGAAGCCCGCCCCGATGAAGGCGAACAGGCACCAGAAGATCAGCAAGAGACGCGCCGTCTCGTCCTTCGCGCGCATGCCCATCCACACTGCCAGGCAGACGAGCGCATTGCAGAGGATGGCGCGGAAGAATAGCTCGAGGAGTGGCGCGCCCATCTTGGACGCGACGATGCCGAGGAGAAATTCGCTGGCAGGGGGCTTGCTCAGGACGCCGGAGCTGGCCGTGGCGAGCGCGAGCAACATCGAACCCGCGAGGTTCCCGGCGAAGCTCACCGCCCATACCTTGCCCAGCGCAGTCGGAGTGACGGTCCGGGAGAGCGCGCCGACAGTCATCACCAGGTTGTTGCCCGTGAACAGCTCCGACCCGGCGAAGATGACGAGCGTCAGCGCGACCCCGAACGAAGCACCCATCACCGCCTTGGTCGCTCCCGAGCCCGCGGCCTGCAGCGGCGCGCCGATGGCGAAAATGAGCACGATGCCGAGACCCACGTACGCGCCGGCAAGAATGGAGAGGACCAGGTACTGGCGCGGGCTGTGCCGGAGAAGGCCTGCCTTGGTCCGCGCTGCGCCCGCCATTGCGCTGACGGTTTCATGCTCCACTGGATCCTCCCGCGCGCGGCTGGCAACAGACGAGGATCCGCCCGCGCTCGACGCGGACCTCGTAGGTGGGGACGCGCACGCGCGCGTCGTCGAGACACTGGCCCGTCCGCAAGTCGAAACTCTGCTTGTAGATCGGCGAAGCGATCTTCGGGATTCCACCGCGGTCGCCGACGATTCCACGGGAGAGGACGAACGCCTTGCTGAAGGGATCGAAGTTGCCGATGGCGTAGACGGTGTCACTGGCCCGGACGATGGCTACCTGCTGGCCTGCGACGAGCGCGCAGACGCCGGTGCCCGGGAGCACGTCGTCGAGCGAGCAAACGTCCTCCCAGGATTCCTGCGCCGCGCTCTGGATGGCGACCGCGTTCACCGGACCGCCTCTCGCAAGAGCGGCGCCTTCTCCTGCCAGGTCGCCGGCCGATGCTGGGCGCGCTGGCGGATCTGCACCAGGCTCGGGTCGGGCGCGGCAGAATTCACAAAAGTGCGGAAGCGGGACAGCTTCGCCGGGTCCTCGATGGTCGCCTTCCACTCGCACCGGTAGGTGGCGACGATATGCGCCATCTCCGCTTCCAGCTCCGCGCAGACACCGAGCGAGTCCTCGATCAGCACCTTGCGCAGGTACTCGATGCCGCCCTCGAGGTTGTTGAACCAGCTCGCCGTCCGCTGCAGCCGGTCGGCCGTGCGGACGTAGAACATGAGGAACCGGTCGAGATACCGGATGAGGGTCTCTTCGTCGAGATCCGGGGCGAAGAGCTGCGCGTGCTGGGGCTTCATTCCCCCGTTGCCACAGAGGTAGAGGTTGTAGCCCTTCTCGGTGGCGATGACGCCGAAGTCCTTGCCCTGCGCCTCGGCGCACTCGCGCGCGCACCCGGAAACCGCCGATTTGAGCTTGTGTGGAGAGCGTAGGCCCTTGTAGCGGTTCTCCAACCTGATGGCCATGGAGACGGAGTCCTGCACGCCGAAGCGGCACCACGTGCTGCCCACGCACGACTTCACGGTGCGCAGCGCCTTGCCGTAGGCATGGCCCGACTCGAAGCCAGCGGCGATCAGCTCGCGCCAGATCTCGGGCAGCTGCTCGAGGCGTGCGCCGAACAGGTCCACGCGCTGGGCGCCGGTGATCTTCGAATACAGGCCGAAGTGCTTCGCCGTGCGGCCCAGGGCGATCAGCTGGTCCGGGGTGATCTCGCCTCCCGGCACGCGCGGGACCACGGAGTAGCTTCCATCTCGCTGGATGTTCGCCAGGAAGCGGTCGTTGGTGTCCTGCAGTCCGACGCGATCGTCGTCGAGCACGTGCTCGTTCCAGGTGGAGGCCAGGATCGAGGCGACGGCCGGCTTGCAGATCTCGCAGCCGCTACCGCGGCCATGCTTCGCGATCAGCTCGTCGAAGCCGCGGATCCGGTGCAGCCGGACGAGGTGGTACAGCTCCTGCCGCGAGCGCGGGAAGTGCTCGCAGAGATGGTTCGAGACCGACTTGCCGGCCTTCTTCATCTCGCGGCCGAGGATCTCGCCGAGGAGCGGCGTGCAGGAGCCGCACCCTGTGCCGGCGCGCGTGGCCGCCTTGATCGCTCCGACCGAGGAGAGCTTCTCGTCGCAGATGGCGCGGCAGATGACGCCCTTCGCCACGTTCTGGCAGGTGCAGATGGTGGCGGCCTCGGGCAATGCGTCGACCCCGAGCGCCGGAGGGTTTGCGCCCGGCGACTGCGGAAGGATGAGCTGCTCGGGGCGCCCCCGCAGCGGGATCTGGTTCTGCGTGAGCTGGAGCAATTGGCCGTAGCTGGAGGCGTCCCCCACCAGGACGCCGCCGAGCAGGCGCTGCCGGTCGGCGCTGACGACGAGCTTCTTGTAGATGCCGTCGGCCGAGTCGGTGAACGCCACCACGCGGCAGCCCGGCCGGGTGGCGTGCGCATCGCCAAAGCTGGCGACGTCCACGCCCATGAGCTTGAGCTTGGTGCTCATGTCGAAGGTGCCGAGCTTCGCGTCGCCGCCGGTGACCGTCGAAACGGCCGTGCGCGCCATCTGGTAGCCGGGTCCCACCAGCCCGTAGGTGCGGCCGCGGTACTGGGCGCACTCGCCGATGGCGAGGATGTCCGGATCGGAGGTGCGGCACCGGTCGTCGATGGTGACTCCGCCCCGCTCTCCGATGGCGAGCCCGCACTCGCGCGCCAGCTCGTCGCGAGCGCGGATGCCGGCGGAGAAGACCACCATGTCGGCCGCCAGAGCGCCGCCGTCGGCGAACCGGATCTGCGTCACGCGACCGCCTTCGGCGACGATCTCGGAGGTGTTCTTGCCCGTATGCACCGAGACGCCGAGCGCCTCGATCTTGCCCCTCAGGATCCGGCCCCCGTCCTCGTCCACCTGCATCGCCATCAACCGCGGCGCAAACTCGACGACGTGGGTCTCGAGGCCCATGTGGTTCAGGGCATTGGCCGGTTCAAGCCCGAGCAGGCCGCCGCCGATGACGACACCGGTCCTCGCCTGGGCCGCGTAGCTGCGGATGCTCTCGAGATCCTCGATGGTCCGGTAGACGAAGCAGCCCTGCGACTCGCGGCCGGGAATCGGGGGGACGAGCGGCGCGGAGCCGGTGGCCAGGACCAGCTTGTCGTAGCGGACCCTCGCGCCCTTGGCGGATGCCACTCGCCTGGCCTGCCGGTCGATGGAGACCGCCCGGTCGCCCAGCAGCACCGTCACGCCGGCCTCTTCGTACAGGCCCGGCTCCGCCAGCGAGAGATCGGCGGCCGTCTTTCCGCTGAAGAAGCTGGAGAGGTTCACGCGATCGTATGCGAGCCGCGGTTCCTCGCAGAAGGTGACGACGTTCCACTCTTCCCGCCGCTCGTCCTCGAGCAACAACTCGAGGAACTTGTGCCCCACCATGCCGTTGCCGACGACGACCAGGTCTCGCCTGCTCATCGCGACCACCCGCCCGGTGCACGCTTCCGCATACCGGGCATGCAGAGCAAGCGCGGTGCCAATCGCGGCGCGGTGCGGGTCCCTCTGGGGAAGCGATCACCGTGCGCCGCCTGCGCCGACAATCTCGTCGTTCCAAGCTGAAAACACTCCGGGATTGTCGGACTTGCACGACTCGTAATCGCGCCCGGAGGGGACGCGTTCTGCGCGGCAATCCATTCGAGGCGTCGGGGGCCTTCAGGAACGTGCGAACGCCAGAGAAGGCCGACGAAAATGGAGGATGCGACGGCAGTCGGAATCGCTTCGCGTCGCACCTTTTTCGCCGCAGCAGTAAGGTGCGTGCCCGCCGGGTTCGTACCTGCGGAGGACGATTCCGAAGGAGGAACGAGATGGCCGTCACGCTGAGCGTCAACGGGCGGCGCCGCACGGTTGCTGCGGCCCCTGAAACGCCGTTGCTGTACGTCCTGCGCAACGATTTCGAGCTCAACGCCGCCAAGTTCGGCTGCGGCATGGCACAGTGCGGAGCCTGCACGGTCCTCGTCGACGGCAAGGCCGTGCGCTCCTGCGTCACGCCGGCCCTGGCCGTGGTGGACACGAAGATCACGACGCTCGAAGGCCTTGGATCGGCAACCAGCTTGCACCCGTTGCAGAAGGCGTTCATCGAAGAGCAAGCAGCGCAGTGCGGCTACTGCATCGCCGGCATGTTGATGTCGGCCAAGGCGCTGCTCGATGAAACGCCGCATCCCAGCGAGGCCGACATCCGGCAGGCGCTCGCGGGCAATCTCTGCCGTTGCGGTACGCACAACCGGATCGTCCGCGCGATCCAGCGGGCAGCGAAGGAGATGTCGCCATGAGCGCCGCGAATCGCGGGATCACGCGGCGCCGCTTCCTCGGGCAGACGGCCGCGCTGACGGTAGGCTTCACGCTCGCACCGCTCGTGCGCGGGCTCGCACAGGCTCCTTCGGTCCTGCCGGGAAGCTTGCAGAAGAATCGCATGCTCGACGGCTGGCTGCGCATCAACCCCGACGGCACGGTGACCGCCTTCACCGGCAAGGTGGAGATCGGGCAGGGTATCGTCACGGCGCTCGCCCAGATCGTCGCCGACGAGCTCGAAGTCGACCTCGGGCGCATCGAAATGGTTTCGGGCGACACCTCTCGAACTCCCGACGAAGGCGTCACCTCGGGCAGCCGCTCGATCGAGGAATCGGGGTCGGCGCTGCGCTTCGCCTGCGCCGAGGCGCGCGGCATCTTGCTCGAGACCGCCGCCGCGAAGCTCGGTGCGCCCCTCTCCTCGCTGCGCGTCGAGGACGGCGTCATCCTCGCGCCGGGCGGCGTCCGCGCGACCTACGGCGAGCTCACCACCGACGCGATGCTCAAGCGCGAGGCGACCGCCAAGGCGAAGCCCAAGCCCTCGTCCGCGCACCGCTTCATCGGCAAGAGCGTCCCCCGCCGCGACATCCCTGGCAAGGTGACCGGCGGCGCCGCTTACGTGCACGACATGCGCCTTCCCGGCATGCTCTTCGGCCGCGTCGTCCGGCCGCCCTCGCCGCGGGCGCGCCTCGTTTCGGTGGACGAGCGCGCCACGCGGGCCCTGCCGGGCGTCGTCGCCGTCGTCCGGGATGGCAGCTTCCTCGGCGTCGCCGCGGAACGCGAAGAGCAGGCCATCGCGGCGGCGCGCGCGCTGCGCAAGAGCGCGAAGTGGCAAGAGACGGCCTCCCTGCCGCCTTCGGGGCGCAAGCTGTTCGAGCACCTCAGGCGTCAGCCTGCGCAGGACGCCGTGGTGAGCGAGAAGAACGATGCGGCCGCCTCGGCGGTCAAGACGCTCGAGGCAACGTTCACCCGTCCCTTCCAGGCGCACGCTGCCATCGGTCCCTCCTGCGCGGTCGCGCAATGGCAAGAGGGCAAGCTGCACGTCTGGAGCCACACCCAGGGCGTCTTTCCCCTTCGCCGCGAGTTGGCCAAGGCACTGACGATGCCGGCCAGCGACATCACGGTCACGCATCGCGAGGGATCGGGCTGCTACGGCCACAACGGCGCCGACGACGTGGCACTCGATGCGGCGCTCTGCGCACGCGCGACGCGCGGCCGCCCGGTCAAGCTGCAGTGGATGCGCGAAGACGAGTTTCGCTGGGAGCCGTACGGCTCTGCGATGTTGATCGATTTGCGCGCAGGGCTCGACGCGCAAGGCAACGTCGTGGACTACCACCACGAGCTCTGGAGCCACACCCACAGCACGCGTCCCGGCGAGTCGGACGGGACCAACCTGCTCGCCGCCTGGTACCTCAGAGATTCGCAACGACCGGGTTCGGCGCGCAATATCCCGCAGCCCGCCGGGGGCGGCGATCGCAACGCCATTCCGCTCTACGTCTTCCCGCGGCAGCGCGTGATCAATCATCTGCTGCCCGAGATGCCGGTGCGCGTCTCGGCGCTGCGCACGCTCGGGGCTTATGCCAACGTGTTCGCGATCGAGTCGTTCATGGACGAGCTCGCCGCCGCGGCAGGAGCCGACCCGGTCGAGTTCCGGCTGCGGCACCTTTCCGACCCGCGCGCAAAGGCGGTGATCGAGGCGGTGGCCTCCAAGGCTGGCTGGCGCCCCAAGCAGGCCGGCGACGGACGGCGCGGACGCGGCATCGGTTTCGCGAAGTACAAGAACCTCGCCGCTTACGTCGCGGTCATCGCCGAGGTGGACGTCGATCGCGCGACGGGCGCCATCAAGGTCCCGCGCGCGTTCGCGGTCGCCGACGCGGGCCTGATCATCAACCCGGACGGTCTGGCCAACCAGATCGAGGGCGGCGTGATCCAGTCGACGAGCTGGACCTTGCGCGAGGCCGTCTCGCATGACAGCACGCGCGTGCTGACGCGCTCCTGGGCCGACTACCCGATCCTGCGCATGACCGAGGTCCCCTCCGTGGACGTCTCGCTCATCAATCGGCCCGAGGAAAAGCCTGTCGGCTCCGGCGAGTCCGCCCAGGGCCCCGCGGTGGCGGCCATCGCCAACGCCCTCGCCAACGCGACGGGCCGGCGCATCCGCGACCTGCCCTTCACGCCCGAGCGCGTGAAGGCGGCGCAGACATGAAGGAGGAGCATCCATGAGCCGTATCGCTGGTATCGCGGCGGTTTCTCTGGTCGCCATTTCCTGCACAGAGGGCCGTAGCCGGCCCACGCCCGACCAGGTCAATCCACTCGACCGGGCTCTCGCCGCCATGGGAGGCGAAGAGAAGGTGCGCGCCCTCGACAGCATCGTCGTGAAGGGCACGGCCAGGCACTGGGAGCCCCAGCAGTCGGTGAAACCGGACGGAGAGATGCGCCTCGCCGGAGACTCGACGTTCGTGCTCTCGCGGAGCTTCGCCAGCGGGGCGGCGCGCATCGAGTGGGACCGCAAGCTCGTGTACCCGTCGCCGCGTGAGTACCGCTTCACCGAGGTGGTCACGCCCGCCTCTGGATACGTCGACGGGATCGACACCACCTCGCGGACCAAGCGGGACCTCGACTCGAACCCGCCGCGGCATTCGATGTCGGCGCTGCGTCTCGCCGCCGCCCAGCGCGAGCTCTTGCGCAGCTCGCCGCGGCTCATCCTGGAGATGAAATCGGCGCCCGCCTCGGTCCGGACCCACGCCCCGGTCGACCCGCGGGCTCCGGCGCTCGACTATCGGGCGGGAGACGTCGACTTCACCGTGGCCTTCGATTCCGAAACGGGGCTCCCTGCCCGCGTCACCACGCGCGACGCCGACAACGTCGAAGGCGACTCGACCTACGATCTCGTTCTGTCCGACTGGCGCGACGTCTCGGGCGTGAAGATCGCCCACCGGCAGAGCTATGAGCTGAACGGCCGCGAGGTCGTTCGCATCCAGTACGACGAGACGCGCCTCAACGCGCCCGTCGCGGCGGCGCAGCTCGAAGTGCCCGCCGAGCTCCGCGCGTCGGCGGCCAGGCCGGCGGCGGGCAAGGTGCCCTACCAGTGGGTCATCCGGCGGCAGTTCATCGGCACGTTTCTCGACTCGGATGCGGTGAACTTCGACTCGGATTCCACCGCGGGTTTGCGGCTGGCGGAGCTGGCTCCCGGCATCTCGCAGGTGGTCGGCGGGACGCACAATGCCCTCGTCGTCGAGATGGCGGATCACTTGATCGTCTTCGACGCGCCCATCAACGAATGGCAGTCGCGCTGGACGCTGGACGCCGCCCGGACGAAGTACCCCGGAAAGCCGGTGAAGTATCTCGTGCAGACGCACCACCACATGGACCACGCCGGCGGAGCGAGGACCTACGCCGCCGAAGGAGCGTCGGTTCTGGTGGGCGACGGCAACCGCGCACACTTCGAGCGGGTCTTCAAAGCCGCTCACCGGGTCGACGGCGATGCCCTGCAAGACAACCCGCGGCCAGTGCACCTGGAGGAGGTCGCCGACCTCAAGGTGCTCGGCGACGGCAAGCGCACCGTGGAGATCCTCCGCGTCGACAACCCGCACGCCGAAGGCATGCTGATCGGGTATGTCCCCGACGCCCGGCTCGGCTGGGTGGCCGACCTCTGGAGCCCGGGCCGCGACAAGCTCGGCGACAAACCCACGCCGGGGCAGGCCGCGCTTGTGGCCGCCGTCAAGAGGCTCAGCTCCACTCCGGTGCGCTTCGCCGGCGGGCACGGCACGACGGCCGAGTACGCGCCGCTCGCCGCGCTGGCGGCGCAGCCGCAGGCATCGAGGTGAGGGACCTTGCCCGCATGACCGCTCGCATCTGCTGTCTCTTGATCGCGTCGTGGATCCCAGCTGCCGCGGCAGCGCCGCGTACATTTTCCGTCGACGGGAGCGCCAGCAGCGCATCCGCGCACGTGGGAAAGACCGGGATCGGAAGCTTCGCCGGTCACGACCATACCGTCCTCGCCCAAGGCATCCAGGGTGAAGTGGTCCTGGATCCCGAACAGCTCTCGCGATCTTCAGTCGACGTCGTCGTGAATGCCAGGTCGCTGAAGATCAGCGAAGAAGGCGAACCGCAGGGAGATCCTCCGAAGGTCCAGCGAGCGATGCGGGGATCCAAGGTGCTGGACGTCGGGCGCTACGGCACCATCCACTTTCGCTCCGTCGAGGTGGCGGGCAAGCAGGTCGCTCCGAGCTCGTACGATCTGACGGTGGTCGGCGAGCTGTCCCTGCACGGCGTCACGAAGGCCTTCACGGTGCCGGTCCGAGTCGACGTGCGCGGCGACACGTTGAACGCGACCGGAAAGATGGTGGTAAAGCAAACCGACTTCGGCATCGAGCCGACTGCTGCGGCCGGCGGGCTGGTCAAGGTCGAGGACGAAGTCGGTGTAACCTTGCGGATCGCTGCTCGAGCAGGAAGGTAGCAAGCGGAGTCCTCGACAGGAGCCCACCGTGCCTGACGAGAACAATCACCGCGCGCGCGTGGATGCCTGGATGGACCGGGCCGCCAAGGAGGCTCCGCCCGAGCGGCTCCTCGACGCTTTCGAGCGCGCTTTCAACGCGCTGTGGCGGCGCGCCCGCGTCACGCTCGGCGACGTCACGCTCATGGCCATCCTCGATCGCGTACTCTACAACGCTGCCGAACAGTTCCCGCCGCTCTCGTCGCTCGAAATCGACGCCACCGGCCTTCGCACGGACAAGTTCCGCGTGCGCGCCGGCAGCTCGCACCGCGATCAAATCGGCGAGGGGATCCGTTTCATCCTGCTGGAGTTCCTGACCGTCCTGGGCAACCTGACCGCCGAAGTCCTCACCCCCGCGCTTCACGCGGAGCTCGCGAAGGTCGCGGCGAAGGCTGCAGTCCCCGGCGAGGAAGCAAAGTCATGAATGAAAAGAATGACGTTGCGCGCGTCAAGACCGGTGTGCGAAACCTCGACGCGCTCCTCCTGGGTGGGCTGCCGAAGGGAACGGTCGCCGTCCTCGGCGGGCCGCCGGGCGCGGGCAAGACGATCCTCGCCCAGCAGATCTGCTTCCACAACGCCTCGCCCGAGACGCGCGTGCTCTACTTCAACACGCTCTCGGAGCCGACCGCCAAGACCCTGCGCTACCTG
>Ga0066710_100005564_pt1 | contig 11521 bp, 10 predicted proteins | sample GraSoiAngelo_159_FD_79666 | JGI IMG/M metagenome (GOLD analysis project Ga0066710, IMG submission 79666) | Grasslands soil microbial communities from the Angelo Coastal Reserve, California, USA - 14_1009_16_40cm | ecosystem: Environmental > Terrestrial > Soil > Grasslands | place: USA... | reverse complement strand
GGTGGCGATCGCGTGGCTCCTCGGGCGGGGCGCGGAGCGAATCGCCTACATCGACGTGGACGTCCACCACGGCGACGGCGTGCAGGCCATCTTCTACCGCGACCCCCGGGTGCTCACGATCTCGCTCCACCAGACCGGCAGGACGCTGTTCCCGGGGACCGGGTTCCCTCACGAGTACGGGGCCGGCGAGGCCCAGGGGACGAAGGTGAACGTGCCGCTCCCGCCGTTCACCGGCGACGACCTGTGGCTCCAGGCGTTCACCGAGGTGGTTCCGCCGCTGGTCGAGACGTGGAAGCCAGATGTGTTGGTGACCCAGCTGGGGTGCGACACGCACCACACGGACCCGCTGGCGAACCTGGAGCTCACTACCGCGGCCTACCGGCGCACAGCGGTGGCGCTCCACGACCTCGCGCACCGGGCCGCCGGCGGCAAGTGGGTCGCCACGGGGGGCGGCGGATACCAGTGGGCCCGGGTCGTGCCCCGTGCGTGGACGATCTACTTCGCCGAGATGGCGGGAATTTCCGTTCCGGACGAGCTGCCCGAGACGTGGATCGAGGAGGCCGAACGCCAGGCCAGGTCGGAGGTGCCGTCAACGCTGTCCGAGCCGCCCGCCCCGAGGTCCGGCGACGCCGAGGGCGTGGCCCGGGTGATCGACGACGTGAAGGGCAGGATCTTCCCGTTCCACAACCTCGTGGGCTGATGAGGTCCAGCATGAAGAGACCGGGAGGCGCGGTTTCTGTCGTGATCGTCGGTCTCGCCTTGCTCGGGGTCTTCGTGATCGCCTCGAGGGCCTCGCGTCCACCCGGTCAGTCGGCGAGGTCTCGCTCGATCAGCTCGTCGGCCGACGCGGGCTCACCCATACCGATCAGCGTGGGCGTGAAGCCTCGGACTGCCTGTCCCACATCGATACAGGGCACGTTCCGCAAGCCCAAGGCAGGGATCACTTCTCCGCCGACACCACCCGACGCGGGCCAGTCCTACCCACACACACCGGGCAGTGTCTTCCCTCCAGCGCCAGAGCCATTCTCACCGGAGGTGTATTCGATCCAGAACTCCTGGTGGAACATCGTTGGGAATCAAGCGTATGAAGCCTGGGCCGGCGGCTTGACGTCGAACCAATCTCAGGGCCTGGTGGTGCTCATGACGGGACCAATGTGTGATCTGACTCAGAGTTCGATTTCCATACGGGACTATCCGACGCCCACGGCTGCTGGATCCGTCCGGATCAGTCAGGCAAGCGGGACCACCCTGACCCTCGTGGCTTCGGACGGAACGACCTTCACTTTCGACGCGGGAACCGGCCAATACTCCTTGAACGCACAGGGCTCCACCTCCGCTGGCCGCCGCCAGGCACACGTTGGAAATTCGTGAAGTGAGCCAACCGTGTCAGTTCGATTCGTCGACTCTCGTCGGGCGAACCGCCCCCCGCGCGGCGCGCTGCAGGCCGAACCGGTAGAGCGGCGGGGCGATCAGCCGCACGATCTGCATTGCCGCCAGGCCACGCGGGATCGACACCTCGGGCGCCTTGTCCTTCTTCAGGACCTGGACGATCAGCTCGGCGATCCTTTCGGGCTTCATCACCCGCCGGCCCTTCTCGATGGCGTCGCGGTGAGGGAACGACTCGGTGGCCACCAGGCCCGGATTCACCGCCGTGACCAGCACACCGCGGTCCGACACCTCGTAGTTCAGCGCCTCCGAGAACGCCACCACGGCGTGCTTGGTCGAGGAGTACACCGACGACCCCGGCAGCGCGAACCTTCCGGCCAGAGAGGCCACGTTCACCACGTGGCCCCGTCCCGCGGAGAGCATCATGGGCAGGAAGGCCTTGGTGCAGGCAAGGACCCCCACGTAATTCACGGCCACCACGCGTTCGATCTGCTCCCACGAAAGATCGGGGAACGAGCCCCCGCCCGGGACCCCCGCGTTGTTCACCAGCACGTCGCAGCGCCCATGGGCGGCCAGCACCCGCTCGGCCAATGACGAGACCTGCGACCGGTCCGAGACGTCGCATCGCTCGGCAGCCGCCCTCCCGCCCCGTGCGGTGATCCCGTCCACCAGCTCGCGGAGGCGGTCCTCCCGGCGGGCCGCGGCCACCACGGTCGCGCCCTCCCGGGCCAGCGCCGAAGCCGTGGCCCACCCGATCCCGGACGAAGCTCCGGTGACCACGGCGACCGCCCCGCGCAGCTCCATCGCTATAGCTGGACCAGCGCGGTGGTGGTCTGGCCCCCGTCGACCACCAGCACCGACCCGGTGATGAACGCGGCGGCCGGTGAGCACAGGAACACCACCGGGCCCACGATGTCCTCCGGCTTCGCCCAGCGCCCCAGGGGGATCGAGGCCAGCGCGCCCTGGAAGAACTCGGGGTACTGGCGGGCCTGCTCGTTCATGTCGGTCTCCACCCATCCCGGGGCCACGGCGTTCACCCGGATGCCCGAGGAGGCCCACTCGCGTGCCACGGTCTTGGTCAGGTTGATCAGCGCGGCTTTCGCCGTCGAGTAGTAGCTGAGCCCGGGGCTGGCGATGAAGCCGGCCACCGAGGCCACGTTCAGGACGCAGCCCTCACCCTTCGGCAACATCACCTGTCCGACGGCCTTCGTGGCGTACAGCGCCCCCATGAAGTTGATCCGGAAGTACTTCTCGAAGCCCGACTCCCGGATCTGGTCCACCGTGGACATGAACGGCGCGGCCCCGGCGTTGTTGACCAGTATGTCGACCGTGCCGAACGCCTCCACCGTCCGGTCCACCAGGTTCTGGACGGCCTCGGGATCAGAGACGTCGGTCACCACCGGGAGCGCTCGTCCGCCGGCCGCCTCGGCCTCCTTGGCCGCCCGGTCCAGGTCCTCCTGGCCCCTGGCGGCCAGGGCCACCGACGCGCCGGCTTCGGCGAAGGCGAGCGCGATGGCCCGTCCGATCCCCTTGCTGCCGCCCGTCACGATGGCGGCCTTCCCCTCGAGCGAGACGTCGATCATGCGTGGAACCTCCAGGTCGGGCGGGGCGCTCTCGGGCCCCGGAAGATACAGGAAAGCACAGGCGAGGGCGGGGGACGAACCGATGCTCCCGGAACGGCCTTCGGCTCCGGATAGACTGCGGCCATGCCGGTCCTGAAGGGCAGGACGAACGCCGGCGTTCGGGTCGCTCGGCTCCTGCTGTTCCCGGCCATCGTGGCCGGGGTGTTCGTGGGGGCCCTGCCCCACATCGCCGACCTCGAGGACGTCTGGCACCTGATCCTTCGGATGACGGCGGGGCAGGTCGTGATCCTGGTGGGGCTCACCGCCCTGAACGTGGTCACCTATTGGCCCGTCCTGGTGGCCGGCCTGCCCGGGCTCGGCTACGGCAGGGCGGCCCTGGTCAACCAATCCAGCACGTCCGTGGCGATGACGATCCCGGGCGGGGGCGCCCTGGCCGTCGGGGTCTCCTACGCGATGTACACCTCGTGGGGCTTCAGCCGGAGCGACGTCGGGCTGGTCACCGTCTCGACCGGGATCGCGAACTTCGCGGTCAAGCTGGCCCTGCCGTTGGTCGCCGTGGCCCTGGTGGCCATGGAGGGCGAGCCCGCCGGCGATCTGCTCTCGGGCGCGATCGTCGGGGTCGCGGTGCTGGCGGCCGGCGCCGGACTCGTCCTGCTGATCCTTCGGGACGAGCGCGTGGCCCGATGGGCCGGGACCGGGATCGAGCGGCTGGTCCGGCGGTCGACCGAGCCCGCATGGGCGGACGCCGCGGGGCGGTTTCGGCGCCGGCTGGTCGACCTGCTCAAGCGGCGCTGGGCCTTCCTGACCTCCGCCACGGTGGCGAGCCAGGTCTCCGTGTACCTGGTGCTGCTGGCGAGCCTGCGGTTCATCGGGATCCCGAACTCCGAGGTCGGGTGGGCCCAGGCGCTGGCGGTGTTCGCCCTGGTCAGGCTGGCGTCGGCGGTGCCGATCGTGCCGGGGAACGTCGGTCTGGCCGAGCTCGGCTACATCGGGGGATTGCTGCTGACCGGCGGGGACCGGACCCACGTGGTGGCCGCGGTCCTGGTGTTTCGGGTCCTAACCTACTTCCTCCAGATTCCCCTGGGGGGGATCACGTACGTCCTCTGGCGGCGGGGCCTTCGCGTTCGCCGGGGCGGATCCGGAAGCCCCTCGGAGGGGGCGCAGGAGCCGCAGGACGGTCCTGAAGACCACCGTGACGCCCCACGCGACGGCGGGGCCGACCAGGCCGAGCTCGGGCCGGCCGATCACGGCGCCCCCCGCCATGACGAACAGCCGTCCGTCACGGCCACCTAGCAGGAACCCGAGCTTGCGCTCGGTGGCGGGGGCATGCTCCAGGGCGGGGATGGCCTTCCACTTCCACTTCGCGGTCAGCGCGATCAGCGCCCACCCGCCGGCCGACATGGCGATGATCATGGCCCGGAACGTTCGAGATGGGTCCTTCCACAGCCACAGGGCCAGGCCGGCCACGACGGCCGCGTCCACCATCCGGTCGACCAGCGCGTCGAGCCGGGCCCCACGCGAGGTCGAAGCTCCCCGGAGGCGGGCGGTCTCGCCGTCGACGCCGTCGAGCACCGACGCCGCCTGGGTCAGGATGCCCCCCACCACGGCGCGGCCTGCGGACAGCGACCATGCGGCCATGATCCCGACCACGAAGAACAGCACCGAAAGCAGGTCGGGATGGATCCGCAGCGGCGCGATCGCCATGGTGATCCGGGTCGAGATCGGCCGGTTGAGGTGCCTCGACACCGGACCGTCGGTGGGCTTCCCCAGGGAGCGCCGCACCAACGACCGAGCTTCCAGCAGGTCGTCGGGGGTGTCCACGTCCTGCCACCAGTCCCCCTCGGAGAGCGGGACTGCCTTTAGGGGCTGAGCCTGCGCCACCCGGGTCAGTGCGCCGGCCAGCGAGTGGTCTCCCTCGGCCGCGGCCCGGCGGTGGCCCTCGAACACCTCGGGCCCCAGCACGAACACGCCGCAGTCGATGGCCGGCTCGACCAGCTCCTTGCCGAAGGCGATGGCCCGGCCGCTCACGATCCGGACCCGGGTACCCTCGTCCCAGGCCTGAGGGACCGGATCGGGGTCGACCAGCACGGCGGGCTCACCGGCCGACAGCAGGTCGTCCAGGGCCCCCTCGGCGAACACGTGATCCCCGCACATGACGGCGAAGAGGTCCTCCCCGCCCAGGGCCCGCTCGGCCGCGGCCAGCGATGCCGCGTTCCCCAGCTCCCAGTCCTCTGCGAGGATCACCCGGACCCCCTCGAGACGGGTCACGGCGGCGGCCACGGCCTCGACCTCGTACCCGACCACCACGATCACCTCGCGCAGCCCCGCGGCCGTGAGCGTGCGGACGGCACGCTGCAGGAGCGGCCGGCCGCCCAGGCTCGATAGGGCCTTCGACCGGCCACCGGTGATGCCGCTCAGCCGCTCCGAGCGCCCAGCGGCCAGCACCACGCCGACGTCAGGCGCAGAGAGGCCCTCGGAACGGGGCGATCGGGAGCCGAGGGGGAGCGCGGATGCCCCCATCCCCGGGGCGCGTGGGCGGGTGTCCGCCATCGGCCCGAAGGATAGCCGTCCCGCCCCGGCGAGGTCCAACGCCCCCGTACAATCGCTTTCCGATGTGCCAAACGAATGCATGGTGTTCCCGTGGTAAGAGCTGACCCACCCGAGTTCCCGCATGGGGAGCGCGCTCCGTGGCGGCGAGCTGACTACTCGCGCGAGGAGCTGGCCCGGGCCCTGGAGACCGGCAGGATCGCCGGCCTGGTGACCTCGCACGATCGCGCGAACGTGCTGTGGAAGATCCGCCGGCTGGTCGAGGGCGACCCCGACCTGAAGTTCGGCCTCACCGGGGTGGACGGCGAGGGGGGGCCCTCCGCGGAGGAGGTGCTCGCCCTGGTCGGAGAGGCGGCGGAGTTCGATCCCGACCCGCTCCTGCGCCACGAGCCGGTCCCGATCGATCCCCGGCGGGTGCTCGACTCGCTGGAGGCGGCGGGGGGCCGGCTGGCGCTGGCCGCGGCTCGCGGAGAGCGCGTGCTCCTGGCCACCGGGCACCCCGTCGGACTGGTCCTGCTGTACGTGGCGGTTGGCGAGCTTCTCGTTGACCACGGGGCCAAGCTGCTCCGCCCGCTGGAGGGGCTCCACTGGAGAGAGGGCGGCTGGCGGCGCGAGGTCAGGTACCTCCACGGGGTGGCCGTGCTGAACTCGCACGGCTCCAGCCTGCACACGCACAGCCCGGAGGCGATGGAACGCATGCTGGAGGAGGTTCGGCCCGACCTGGTGTTCGCGGACCACGGTTTCGCCGGGGCGGCCATCGAGGCCGGGGTGGAAACGGTTGCCATCGCCGATATCAACGACCCGGCGCTGGTGGTGGCGAAGGCGCAGGGGAGGACCGAGGTAGTGGTGGTCATGGACGACAACGTCCGGCCCGAGGACTACTGGCCCTGCTTCCAGGCCATCGCGTCGCGGTTCCCGTAGGGCGCAGCGCCGGCCGCCGATCGCCGGCTGACGGTACGAGGAAAGGAGGGTGGTGGAGGGCTACGAGGTCGTGGTCGAACGGATCGCCTCGTCGAGCGGCGTGGTGATGCTGATCGGGGGCCTGGACACCGGCAAGACCACGCTCGGCCGGACCATCGCCGCAGCCGGCCTGGCGGCCGGGCGGCAGGTCGCCTACCTCGACGCCGACGTCGGCCAGAAGGCGGTGGGCCCGCCGACGGCCGTGACCCTCCGGCTCATCCGCTCGGTCGACGACCTGCAGCCCGGGTCGATGGACCGGCCCGACGCGGTGTACTTCGTGGGCGCCACCTCCCCGCAGGGTCAGCTGCTGCCGCTGGTGGTGGGGGCTGGCCGGCTTCTGGCGCGGGCCACAGCCGAGGGCGCGGACCTCGTGGTGGTCGACACCAGCGGGCTCGTGTCCGGTGTGTACGGGCAGATCCTCAAGTACCACAAGATCGAGCTGCTCCAGCCGGCCACGGTCGTCGGTTTGCAGCGCGGCGAAGAGCTCGAACCACTGCTGGGGATCGTGCAGCGGTTCTTCCCGGCGGAGGTGGTCGTGCTGCCGGTGCACCCGAGCGCGGTGCCGACCTCCGTCGAGGAGCGGGCTCGGAACCGGGAGGCCCGCCTGCGGGCATACTTCGCCGAGCCGGTGCAGCGGTGGCGGGTGAAGCCCACCGTGTTCATGCCGGCCCTTCCGGCCCTGTTCGACCCGGTCCAGCTCGACCGACTGATGGTGGGGCTGGTCGACGGGGCCGGGGAGTACACCGGGATCGGCTACCTCGAGTACTCCTCCGAGGAGGAGGTCCTCCGCCTGATCTCCCCCGTGGACGAGGCTCCGAAGGCCCTGAAGCTCGGGTCGGTCCGGCTCGAGGAGAGCTTCCGGATCCGCCGGGTGGACCTGCGGAACCTGTTCGGAACCGATTAGACTCTCTCGGCCCGCGAAGTCCGGCCCCGAACGCCGAAAGGAAAGCTGCTTGCCCTCTGTCGTCAAGAAGCGCCGCAAGAAGATGCGGAAGAAGAAGCACAAGAAGCTTCTCAAGAAGACCCGCTGGGAACGCCGGCAGAAGTAGCGCCGCTGACGAGGCGGGGTCCCGGGAGGCCGACCGCGGCGGCGCGCTGAGAGGGAAATGGTGTTCTCCGTGGGGCGACCGATCGTGTTCATCTCCGACTTCGGGCTCGATGGCGTGCTCGTGGGCATCTGCCACGGCGTGATCGCCCGCATCTCGCCGGAGGCCAGGGTGATCGACCTGACCCACGGCGTTCCGCCCCAGGACATCGTGCGCGCCGCGCTGGTGCTGGCGGAAGCCCTGCCGTACGTCCCGGACGACTCCGTGCTCCTGGCCGTGGTCGATCCGGGCGTGGGGACCGCCCGTCGACCGGTCGCCCTGGAGGCCCGCACCGGGCAGGTGATGGTGGGGCCGGACAATGGCGTGCTGTCGCTCGCCGCCGACGCCCTGGGGGGCGCGGCCCGCGCGGTGGAGATCGCCTCGGAGGCGGTGGTCCTGCCCTCGGCCAGCCAGACCTTCCACGGACGCGACGTGTTCGCCCCGGCGGCCGCCCACGTCTCGGCGGGCACGCCGCTCGACCGGCTGGGGCCCGCAATCGACCCGTCGTCGCTGGCGACCGTGACAGCTCCGGGACCCGAGGCCGTCGAGGGGCGCCTGGAGGCGGTGGTCCTCGGGATCGACCGGTTCGGCAACGTGGAGCTTGCCGCCCGGCCCGAGCACCTGAAGGGCGTGGGGCTGGACGCCGCCGAGTCGCTCCAGGTTCGAACCGTGTGGCGGGCCGTTCGGGTCCGCCGGGTCGGCACGTTCGGCGAGGTGGACGAAGGCGCCCTGGCGCTGCTGGTGGACTCGCGCGGATGGCTGGCTGTGGTTCAGAACGGGGGCAACGCGGCGAAGGCGCTGCGGCTGGAGACCGGGAATCCCGTGATCCTGGAGCTGCCCGGGTAGGGGCCGGACGGCCGGGGGTAGGCTAGAGCTCCATGGGGCAGCGCGTCATGATCACGGGAGTCTCCCGCCACCTGGCCGGGAAGCTGGCCCAGCGGCTGGAGGCCGACCCCGAGGTCGAGTACATCGTGGGGGTCGACCTGGAGGAGCCCGAGGTCGACCTGGAGCGGACGGAGTTCGTCCACGCCGACATCCGCAACCCCCTGATCGCGAGGATCATCCAGACCGCCGAGGTCGACACCCTCGTCCATCTCTCGATCATCTCGACGCCCACCCGGGTGGGCGGGCGGAGCGAGATGAAGGAGATCAACGTCATCGGGTCGCTCCAGCTGTTCGCGGCGTGCCAGAGGGCGCCCGCTCTGAAGAAGCTGGTGATGAAGTCGAGCACGGCCGTGTACGGGGCCAGCCCGCGCGACCCGGCCCTGTTCACGGAGGACATGAGCGCCCGGGAGGTCCCCCGGCACGGCTTCGCCAAGGACTCCGTGGAGGTCGAACAGTACGTCCGCGACTTCGGCCGGCGGCGCCGTGATGTCTCGCTCACCATCCTTCGGTTCGCCAACTTCATCGGCTCCGAGATCGAGACCACGCTGACCCGGTACTTCTCGCTCCCGGTGGTGCCGTCGCCCATCGGATACGACCCACGGCTGCAGTTCGTCCACGAGGAGGACGCCGAAGAGGTGCTGTACCGGGGCACCCGGCGGGACCACCACGGCATCTTCAACGTCGCGGCCGACGGCGTGGTGTTGCTCTCCCAGGCCATCCGGATCTGCGGGAAGCTGCCGCTCAAGGTGCCCCTGCCCCTGGCCCAGCCCGTGGCCTCGGTGGTGCGCCGGCTGGGGCTGGTCGACTTCCCGAGCGACCAGATCCCGTTCCTGGTCTACGGTCGGGTCGCCGACAACGACCGCCTCAAGCGGATCTTCGGGTTCACACCGAAGTACGACACGCGGGGCGCGCTGGAGGAGTTCGTGCGGGGCCACCGGTCGCGGCGGCTGGTGACCAGGGAGACCGTGGCAGTGTGGGAGCAGGATGTGTACGACTTCCTGGCCCGCACCCGGCGGGAGCGGGCGGAACGGGCGGGAGGCTGATGGCCCAGGTCATCCCCATCGAGCGGGCCCGGCGCGAGCCGGACCGGTGCCGGGCGATGACGGCCAGCGGCCGGCCCTGCCGCAACAAGGCCGGAGCCTCGGGGTTCTGTCGAGTGCATCAGCCCCCGACGGCCCCCGAGCGGATCGGGCCGTTCGACGCCGAAAGCGTCCGCGAGATCCTTCGCTTCCTGGGCCGCCGGCTCACCGGAGAGTACTGGGTGGACGACTTCGGATTCGACCCCGAGCTCACCGAGAAGGTCTTCCTGCCGGTGGTCCGCACCATGTATCGGGACTACTGGCGGACCGAATGGCTGGGGCTGGAGAACGTGCCCTCGGCGGGCGCGGCGCTGCTGGTTGGCAACCATGCCGGAACGGTCCCCGTCGACTCCCTGGTCATGAAGTTCGGCGTGCTGGGCGAGCATCCGGCCCACCGGCACGTGCACTTGTTGGCCGCCGACCTCGCGTTCCGAATGCCGGTGGTGGCCCAGATGGCCCGCAAGATGGGAAGCACGCTGGCGTGCAACGAGGACGCCCATCGGCTGCTGCGGTCGGGAGAGCTGGTGGGGGTGTTCCCGGAGGGATACAAGGGCGTCGGGAAGGGCTGGAAGAACCGGTACCGGCTCCAGCGGTTCGGCCGGGGCGGGTTCGTCGAGATCGCCCTGCGCGAGCGGGTGCCGATCGTGCCGGTGGCCATCGTGGGGTCGGAGGAGATCTATCCGATGATCTACGACGCGAAGCTGCTGGCCCGCATGGGCGGCTTCCCCTATTTTCCCATCACCCCGACCTTCCCGTGGCTGGGTCCCCTGGGGCTGATCCCGCTGCCGTCGAAGTGGGTCGTGGAGTTCGGAGAGCCGATCCACACGGAGGAGTTCGAACCGGACGCCTGGCAGGACGCGATGCTGGTCTTCGAGCTGACCGACCGGATCCGCGACGCCATCCAGCAGATGATCTACACGAACCTGGTGAAGCGTCGCGGCGCGTTCTTCTAGCTTCGAGAACACGGCTTGGGGTCGCAGGTAGGCGAACCCCTACGATTGGAGCGTGAAAGTCGCCGGGTCGGCCGCGCCTGTCTTCCTGTCGGCGCTTGTTGTCGCCGGGTCGATGTCCTCGACCCAGGCGTCAGGAACCGATCACGTACGAGGTCACTCGGCTCCGGGGGAGCCTTCGGCCCCCATCGTGCAGAACGTGGGCCAGTTCGCCCCGGCGGTCCGTTTTCAGATGCGGACGGCTGGGGCGATCTACTGGATCACCGACCATTCCCTGTGGATCACCCGGCTCGGGCCAGCTCCTCGCGTGACGCCGCCCGTGGCGAACCGTGGTGGCCGATTCCCGAACGCAGCACCGGCTCTCCCAACGCGAGGGGTGAACCTCGAGCTCAGCTTCCCCAGCCATTCCCCAATGGTCTCAGTCGTGCCGTCCGATCCCCTTCCCTCGCGGATCAGCTACTTCCTCGGGTCGGGCCGGACGAGATGGCATTCGGGCGTCCCAACCTTCGGCCTGGTGACCTGGCGGGGGCTCTATCCGGGGTTGTCCCTCACCCTTGCGTCCACCGGCAGCGGGCCGACCCTGGTGGTCCACGCCGCCCGAGGAGCCAGACCGCCAGCGCTCAAGCTCCGGGTGGCGGGGGCGACGGCCCTGCGTCCCTCGTCAGCGGGGGTGGTGGCTCGGACCGCGGTTGGCGACGTTCCTCTTCCCGAGGTGCTACAGGGGAACCATCCGTCGCGGGTGAGCATCGCCGGAAACGTCGTCCACTTCCTGGCTGACGGCGCGCTCGGCGCCCAGCGAGCGGATCCCTTCTCTGGCCGGCCTTCGTTCGGCAAGGGCTTGGTCTAACTCGACCTACCTGGGGGGGACCGGGGAGGACTATCCGGAAGACATCGCCACCGGCCCGGATGGCTCGGCCTACGTGACCGGGTTCACCTACTCGTCGGACTTCCCCACCACTCCCGGGGCCTTCGACCCCAGCGCGGACGGGGACGGCGATGCGTTCGTCTCCAAGCTCGACCCGACGGGATCGACCCTCGTTTACAGC
>Ga0066710_100005563_pt1 | contig 11522 bp, 6 predicted proteins | sample GraSoiAngelo_159_FD_79666 | JGI IMG/M metagenome (GOLD analysis project Ga0066710, IMG submission 79666) | Grasslands soil microbial communities from the Angelo Coastal Reserve, California, USA - 14_1009_16_40cm | ecosystem: Environmental > Terrestrial > Soil > Grasslands | place: USA... | reverse complement strand
TTTTCATGGTGGATGGGCCCGTGCCCGAAATATCCATCTTCTCCAAACAGCTCGCCGTGGTCTGCGGTAATCGTGATGTAGGTGTTTTGGGGAACAGTATCGAAGAGCTGCTCTACCACGCCGTCGAGGTATTTGACGGCTGTAATCTGACGCTGCCGAAGCTCCTCCAGTTTGCGGCTGTCGAAGAACTTATCCTTGCGCGCGCGCAGTTTGCCGCCCACCAGCTCATCATCCAAATGCTTAAAGACGCCGTGCACTCCGCTAATCCGCGGCCATCGGTCAGGCGGCTCATCCGGCAAAGCGTAGGGATAATGCGTTTCCCCCACGTTCAGCAGGAAGAAATTGGGCTGCTTCTCCGAGAACTTCATTTGCCGAACCATGGCCCGCATGTCGTTGTGCTTCTCCATGAGCTTATAGCTGTCAAAGCCGGTGTTGAGGATCGTCTTCGGGTTCAAAACGGGCAACGAAACCATCGCATGAGTCCGATAGCCCAGGGTGTCGTGCAGGAAAGTCGGCAGGAACAACTTCGGGACCAGAGATTTGAATTCGATATTCTTGCAGCCCAGGCGCTCGTTGAATTGCAGGATATCCTTCTTATAGTACTCCGAAGCATAAACGTGGCGGGGGCTGGTATGCGGCATCAGTCCGATCAACAGGTTGTAATGCGAAGGAGACGTCCAGGAAGCATAGGACCACCGTCTTTCGACCTTTCCTAACTTCATGATTGTGCACGGCCGGGCGCGCATGAGAGAGTCGTAGCGGCAACTGTCGAACACCACTAGAACGTAATTGTTGCGCCGGGATTTTGTAGAAACCGCCATCAGTTGTGCTCCATGCGGGAGGGAGCATGAGCCGTCAGCGGAAGACCTGTGGCAGCCGGTATGAAGCGTTTAGAGGCCGAGCCATACACTAGATCGGTCCAGCCGAGATTTCCATTTTGGCATCCTGAGCGACAGCAGCATACACCCCACCCGGCTTGCTCGCAACCGCTTTAACTGACACTCAATGATTTCGACGGGGGGAATCCCAAGTCTGAAGAAAGACAGATTATCGTCTCCCCGCTAGATTCGAAATCCAAGCATCGGTGTCGTCTCTTCACTTTCCTTGTGGAGTTAACTTTATGGATTGGAACACCGATTGTCCCACCATGTTCTTCGGTGTGGCGATTCCGAATTCAGCCAGGATGGTGGGCGCTATGTCGGTGAGGGAGGGTGACTGCAGCTCGATTCGCTTATTGCTCAGCAGCACCCCCGGAACCAATGTGTAGTCCATGCAATGGTCTCCACTCCACGGCTCGGTGTTAGGCGAGATAACATCGGACGTAAACTGCCCAAGGACCGTTTCCCACCCCGCTCGATAACCACGGTTGTAGCCCACCACCAAATCTGGAGCGTTGCGAACGTAGAGGCCCGCGTAAACGTCCTCGGCCTTGTCGATGCGGGTGATGGGTGCGAGACCCGTCACCGGATCACGGACAGCCAGCAGCCCCTCTCGAATCTCGTTCATCAAACTTTCAGCCGCCGCCCCGGGCACGACGGCGCCGTAGCGTTCGCGGCCCCGCAGATTCAGGTAAAGCCCGTTCAGGCCCAGACCAAAGGCGCGCGTGCGCGTCCAGTCGACGTCGCTCAAGAGGTCGCCGGGTCTATCGCCGCGATTGGGGCCGGGCTTGAGCGTGATGTACCCGTTTTGGAGCAGCCAGGTATTTAAGTTGAATGAACGCTCGTAGGGAGCGAAACCGTGGTCGGACAAAACAATGAGCGTCGTGTTTCCATCCAGCTTGGCCAAGGCCTTTCCGAGCATTTGGTCCATCTGCGCGTATAGGTCTTCCAGCACTCCCCCGTATTTTGAGGCCACTTCGGGATCATACGCTGGGTGGTCCCGGTCAAACGCGCGCCAGAACATGTGAGCATTCAGATCGAGACTCGAGAAATAGACAAAGAGGAGGCCGGCGTGAAATCGAGCCAGCTCCAGATCGAAGAACCTCAGTTGTTCAGCCAGGACGATCCGCGCCTGCTCCAGGTATTCTCCGTCGTCCAGGACCCGGGCGGAAAGCGCTTTAGTGTCTTCGGCGATCCCTTGAGTGTAAAAGAAGCCGACTTGCTTCCACAGGTCGTGAGCGTAGCTTGTGGGTGTCGAAAGCGGGAGAGGCGCCTGGGAAGGATCGACGTTAATGGGCGAAACATAAAGCTTGAAATAAGGACGGACCTCCTTCAAGTAGATCCTGCAAATGCCGGTGACGCTCTCCAACCAAGGAACAAGGGGGAACTTCAACTGGACCCAATCACTCCAATCCCCTTGGTGAAGCACTATCTCCTGGTCCTGGATCACGATTTTCGCCACCGGCTCGGTCGGATCGAGCCAAACCGTAAGGTCGACGAATGCCAGCGGGGCGCCTTTCCTGAACGTATTGGGAGGGCCGAACAACTTGGCGGAAACTCGATAGTCCTGCGACTCCACCGCGTAGACGCGACCGCCGCTTCGCTCGCCTGCCTCCTCCAGCGGGTCGCTGGTGTAGAAGGAGAAAATTCCGTAGGTGCCCTCCATGTCGGGCGTGCCCATGCCTGCCAGGGTTCGTTCCCTCGATTCGACAGGAGGGAAATTCACCGGCATATGAACCACCGTGGCGGGAATTTCATGTTCGTCAAGGATTTGCCAGAAGGCCTCTCCATGCCTGAGTAGCGTCGCCTTTCCAGCGGAAAGAGGCAGGGACCAATTGCCCAGGTTGAGCGTATGTCGAGGAGCTTCCACGCGAGCAATGGAAAAATACGGCTGCATTGTGTCCGGGTCACGATGGATGAAATCAAAGATGCCGTGGCCACCCGGGTTCATTCCGGTGATGACGTTCGACCAAGCCACCGGGCTTTGCGGCGGGATGCTGGTGCCTAACTCGTGAAAGCTGCCCGTGCGCTCCAGCCGCTGGAAGTTGGGCATGCGTCCATCCTGCACGTACCGATGCAGGAGCTGGGGGTCGAGGCCGTCGATTCCCAGCACGATGACCTTGTGGGCTTCTGCGCCATCCCTCGTCTGGAAGCAACCGGTGAGAATCGTCCCGGAGACAGCCAACCACAAAGCTAGTGGCCGGTGGCAATTCACTTGCGGTCTCGCGGCGCGGTTCAGGGGATGCCTTCCATTCGGCGCTGGTCGAGCATGAAACCACATTTTCAAATCATGCGAACATTCTTACTTATGTCGCACCGTATAGTGCCTGTTAAACCGCACCAAGCCCTGTTAAGGCGCAATTGAGCTGCGATTCAGTGCCGCATCACTGGCGTTTGTACACGATCCTGCCGCCAAGGTACGTCTGCTCGACCTGAATATTCCTGACCTCGTCCACAGGGCAGGTCAGAATATCTCTATCCAGGACGATAAAGTCAGCCAGCTTGCCTTTCTCGAGTGAGCCTTTCTGCTTTTCTTCAAACATTAAATACGCATTGTTAATAGTGTACAGGCGAAGTGCCTGCTCCCGGCTGATGCGTTGTTCAGGGTGTAGCGGCTGATCGCTCCAGCGCGGTTGCCGCGTGAGAGTAATCCAGATGGCCAGGAAGGGATTGTAGGGGTTGATCGACCGGAGGCTGCCGATCTTCTGCATATGATCGGAACCGCCGCCCACGACCACCCCGCTATCGAACAGACTCTTGTAAGGCTGGAAATTTGCAAGGCGCTCGTTGCCAAACTGTTTTCGCAAGGTCTCACCATCCAGCCACAACCAGACGGGCTGGAGATCCAGCACGATTCCCAACGCCTTGATTTTCCGGATGGCCTCGGCGGTCATGAAGTTTGCATGTGTGATGCAGGGCCGCGCCGGGCGGACCGGGAATTCGCTGTTGACCTTCGAGTAGGCGTCGACCATCGCTTGAACGGCGCCGTCACCCACCGAGTGCGCGGTAAACTGCAAATCGTTCTTCAGGGCAAAGCGAGCGATCTGATACAGCTTGTCGGGCCCGATGTAGCGCATCCCGCGGTAGGTCGGGTCATCGATTGAATAGACTTTGCTGATGCCCCAGGGCTGGAGCATATAGGCGCTCCCGGTCAGCATGCCCCCGTCCAGGTACGTTTTGATGCCGCGCACCCAAAGCATGTTGTCATACCGGTTGAGAGGGCTGCGCGCTGCCGACCGCATGCGTTCTTCGATCTTGTCGAGCGGCATCTGTGCGTCCACGCTGTACATGACGTAGACGCGGCAGGTCAGTTCGCCTTTCGCCCGCAGGCGCCGGTAAACCTCGATGCCCTGGTCGCCCAGGTCCCGCTCCGAGATGCTGGTGATGCCCACGGAGTTGTAGTCCGCGAGCAGCATCTTCAGGCGTTGGCCGCGGTCCTCGTCAGTAGGGTTTTTCTCGCTTGACTGGATTTTGAGTAGCCGGCTGCAACTGCGCAGTATGCCGGTCGGCTCGCCGTTCGCAGCGCGCTCAATGCGTCCCGGCTTTCCGTCCGTGATTTGGAAGTTCTTGTCGATGCCGCTGAGTTCGAGCGCCAGCGAGTTAACGGAAGCGTCCGGACCGGTGCCGAAATAGACTGGGTTGCGGGGCGCCGCCGCGTCCAGTTCGGCACGGGTGGGGAAGCGCTGATCCCGCAAGCGGGTGACGAAGACCTGCGACAGTTCGATCCAGTCTCCCTTTTTAGTGATGGCCGCGCGAGATTTAATGTACCGAAGGACGTCGCCGATGGTCTCCATGTCAGGGACCGGATGATCGAATTCGTACATCGAGGCATCGGCTGCGTGCACGTGAGAGTCGATCAGGCCCGGCAGCACGGTCTTGCCTTGCAGGTCAATTTGGATGGCATTCGGGCCGGCAAGTCGCCGAACCTCTCGGCGCGTGCCGACTCCCACGATCCGATCGCCCCGAATCGCCATCGAGTCCACAATACGGAATTGCGGGTCCACGGTAACAATCTTTCCGTGATAGAAAATCGTCGTGACATCCTGCGAGTGCGCGGCCAGTGGGCATATGAAGAGAGCCAGAATGAGAGCGCGAAGGGACATCAAAGGACCCGGTTCGAAAAGATGGATGAATGACATGTAAGTGGAAGAGCCAACCGAGTCAGCCTGTGATCGGGCATATTACTGCGGATAGTATAAATAGAGCTTCGATTTCCGTTCCGCCTGCCCCATGTAAACTGTCCCATCCAGCCCCAGCACCATCGCGTCGAAGACATATCCCTGCCAGGAGTAGTACGGTCGCCGGTTGACATCAATCATCCCGAGAAGCTCGTAAATCCCGCTGGCGGGGTCATAAGAGAAGAGGCGCGCCATCTCATCATCATCACCACCGATGCCGTAAAGTTTTCCATTGTGCGCCAGCACCAGGCCTCGAATTCGGTACTGATTGAGAGGCTTTCCAAGGTTGACGACTTCGTGCTTTGCCGGCACCAGGCGGAACAGATAACCGTCCGAGCCGCCTCCGTAGAGGTTGCCCTCCTCGTCAGCCGTCCACGCATCGACGCGATTGTAAACCTCGCGGCCCGGGACAGCGGGAACCCCGATCTCCAAACGCTCCAGTCGCTGGGTCTTAATGTCGAAACGATAAAACTTCCCGCCTTCCCCGCTCGTGAACACGTTGCCTTCTTGATCGACCGCCAGCGCCCGGCCAATCGCTTTTTCGTTTTCAAATTTCTCGCCGGGGATGATGTTAAGCGCAACTCGTCCATGCTGCTTTACGACGCCGGCGCGGATCTGATAACTGAAAAACTCGCCATCGGGATAGGTCAAACCGTAGATCATGCCGCGCGGCATGTCGATCGCCAGCGCATAAATACCCTGCCCTTTCGAAGGAACGCCGAGGTCAACCACAGGGCAAGCTCTCGCGATTTGAATCCCATTTCGCGCCGTGTCTTCCGCGGGGACATACTTCAACAGGTGGCCGCCCGAGTAGCCTTCGTAGCCTTGAGCGTTGTTATCGACGGAAAGCGCGGTCCCGATATACACCTCGCCCCGCTGGCCGACGACCAAGGCATGATGAACTACTTTCGCATCCGCCAACGTGCCCAATGGCTCGACATATCCGCGTTGAGGGTCGAGCAAAAACAAGTGGCTACGCTCGCCGCTGGTCGCTCCGTAAATGCGTCCGTCCGGCGCCGCGGCAAGTGCCCGTATTGCCGACTCGTCCGGAGGGATCACATCAAGCGGAGGGTAGCCCAGCTCACGGAAGTCGATCCTCACTTGCGACACGACCGAAGAGTCGTAACTGCGGTCTCGCTGCGCCCACACGGACAGCGATGATGTGACAAGCACGGCCCCGATCAACAAAGTTCGCCGAGCTTTCATAGAGAAACCGAAGTCAAGCGCCCGGACGAAACCATAGCATCGCCAGCCGGTAGTAAACATTTCCAATCTTTCCTGCGGCCTCGACGGGTTTGCCCGCTTCGGGCCGGACTTCGATCGCTCCCACAAAGTACACCGTGTCGTCAGGACCGGTCGTGGCCGCGTTCGTGCCAAGGACTCGGCGGCCGTCCGGCAGAAGCATCGCACCCTGATCCGCGGTTTTACCTGTCTTCAAGTCGTAGCTGATAAGATGGGAAGTGGCGGGCTCCGCGCTTCCAGAGTAGTCGAATTCTCGGCCGGCGGCGGCGTAATAGAGCTTCCGATCGCCCGTAAGCGTGAGGCTCAGAGTGGCGTAAGGAACGTCGCGGCGCTCTTCGAATCCGGGGATGCAGAGCTGCCCAAGACGGCGGACGTCGTTGCTCCTGGGGTCGAACGAAAACAAGTTGGTCGCGCTCTCCTCAACGCCATAGAATTTCTTTGTCTCGTTGTCCCATACGACCACCCGCCAGGCGGTTTCCGACTTATCGTAGTCGCGCCCGAGAGAAATACCTTTGTGGCGAATGGGCAGCCTAGGCGGCAGCTCCACAATCCGGTCGGTCCGCGGATCATATTTGAAGACTTGCCCTTCTCCAAAACTGCCGTATACATTTCCTGTATCGTCGATTCCGAGCGTGCGGCAGATCGATTCGAAATTGTTGATGCGACCCTTGTCGACGGCTACGCGCTTGGCGACGTCGTAATAAACGAAATGCCCGCGCGGATGGGTCAAGCCATAGATACGATTCCAGACTGGATCGTAAGCGCCGGTATTGATTCCCTCGTTCCGGCAGGCCAGCCCGAAGTCTTCAACGCGGCCGGTCTTCGGGTCGTAGGCCATCCAGTGTGCGCCCGGATAGCCTTCCTTCGCACCGAACCTGGCGTAGTCCCACCAGTTTCCCCCGTGGGTGCCAAAATAGATTCGCCCATCCTTGCCTTCTCCGAACTTGGCGTGAATTTTGGATTGCGGTCCGCGCTTGAGGAAGGACTCTCCGCAAAGGGCGGTCAGGTTCCCGACGTCGTGCATGCGGTCGGTCTCCGAATCGTAATAGACCAGATGCCCGTCGCCCCCATGGTACGCCAAGCCAGCATACACTTTGCCGTCCGAAGCCGCGAACAGCGCCGCCCAGTTTCCATCCATCATGGCGAGGCCGGGAAAAACGCGGAAGTCCACTTGCGTCGTCTGCCCGGGCGGGCCGGCAGCCCATGCCCAAGAGGCCATGATTCCGCTTGACAGTGCCAGGGCTAGTGCCAGTGCTGGTGGGAGTCGAAACATTGTTTAGCTACTCTTTCTTTGGCGCACCTCTGCCGCTGTAGCCACGGAGAACTGAAAGATACTGACTGGCAACATCGACCTCTTCGTTCCGTCCCAGAATAACGAATTCCCTTTCCGCGCCGGCAGCGGCGTAGGCCGCGCGTGTCCACTCGAACTCTTTTCGGGCGACCTGTATCTCGACATCCTCCTTCATCTCATCAACCGGCGAAAGCAGGGTCAACGAGCGGTTGGCGACGGCTGCGGCGACATGAGGCAGATCAAAATGCTTCAACACACTTGGGATCACAATGTCAGCTCCATGCAGATATCGGTCGGCCTTCGTGAGAGAGCGATAGGAAAGCAGTCCCCCGTCCGAAACCACGGAAAGGATGCGGGGGTCCAGCGCGGCGGCGTAAAGCGACCATAGAGCGCCCATGCCCTTGCCGATCAGCCGGACGCCTGCGGGCTCCACGTCGGTCCGGCTCAACGCATAATCGACGCTGCGGATTACATCCTGCACCCGCATGCCGAACAACGACTCGTTTATTTCCCAGGCCCAATAGGACATCGCGGTCTCGGCGTCATCAAGATTTCGGAAGGCTCCCGGAGCCTCCTCATCGGGGTGCGGAGGTTTCGTTTCCCCAATGCCGCGGACATCAACCGCGCAGACCAAAAACCCGTTACGCGCCAGCGCCTCGAGCACGCCGAACTCCATGCCCTCTGCTTCTTTTCCGGCCTCGTGAACATATAGCAGCGCCAAGGATTCGCGCTTTTGTTGCTCCGGCACAAAAACCCAAGTGGGAACGTAAATGCCCGGCTCGGAAATGAATTCCGCTTTCTCAACTTGATAGCCTTCGCGCGGAGTGGTGACGATGTGGCGGACTCCAAGGGCGTAACTATTTCTACTGATGTGCAAGAGTTCCGCGATGTCGGCGCTAATCTCGGCGCGGAACGATTCCAGCTCCGCCCGGCTGGACGGGAAATTTCGAGGCGGTAGAAGGCTCATCTGAGTTTTCAAGATCAGCGAGAAAATGGTTTCGCCTTGTTGCGAATAACGAAGCGAACCGTTAGGCGTACAGTACAGAGTTTCAGCGGATTCAGGTGTAACTCCAGGTTCGCGCTCGGGGCCGCGGCGATTGTAGAACCATCGGGAGAACCAATCCGTAGTGGCGAGCCGTAGCTTCATTGTTAGAGCGTGGGGATCAGTTGCCTCTTCGGTGGCGAACCGGTCCGGCGCTCCCAGCAGACGGTAGCGTTCCCCGATTTGCCGCGCAGTTTCATTGAAATCCGGAGAATAGTACTCAATGGTGGTAAGGAGCGGCCGCGGAGCAATAGCGAAGTGAACGTCAGGGAGGTCGATTCCATAGATCGCTGCGGGGAAAAAGTGTTGTTCCACGTCGCCTGTGCCTATGGGAGTCTCAGGCCGGATCTCAAGGGGCCAACGACGACGCGTTCCTCCCTCGTGCATGACGGCGCAGCGGACGCGCTCGTCCAAGGCGCTGATAAAGAGCGTGAGAGTTCCCCCGCCGGATTGCCCGGTGCACCCAATGCGCTTGGAATCCACCTCGGGTCTGGTCAAGAGATAGTCGATGGCGCGCATGCCATCCCAGATGCGGTATTGGGTGAGATTCTCTCCGATCAAGAGCAGAAGGTGGCCAGGCATATCGTGTTCCCACGTCACTGGGCCTCCGATCTCGCTCTTCTTCGTTCGAGGGTTCCAGTAATGCCGCCGCTCGCCCTGTCCGATGGGATCATAGGCCAAAACGACGAAGCCGTTCCTGACCAGGTCCAAGTACAGAAACTGATAGGCGGGATAAATGCGAGCTTCCGAATAGTGCCCGCAAGGTGAAATGATGCCGGGAAAAGGTCCCACGCCAGTCGCGGGGACGTAAAGATTGCCAGTCACCCAGAAATTGGGCCGGCTTTGAAACCTCACATTCTCGATTCGATAGCCGTCTCGTTCGACGACTCTTGCGACGACAGGGCTAAGGGGATTCCGCGGCGGGAAGCCGCCGAGCATGGCAGTGATCTTCTCCCGTACGAATCGGTTGCGCTCCTCCATTTCGGACGCCGTTTGAATCCTGCTCCTCACCTGGTCCCACTCTGCGGCAAGCGAATTTGTTTTCTTGGCGACGAACGACAGAAGCATGTCCGGCAGTTCTTGGCGATAGGAATGGACGGGGCCCGGTTGTGAATCGAAGAAATCAGTACTTTCGGGGGTTCGCCACAGACCTGAAACGAGCGGAAGCGCTGCCGTCTGGGTGAGAAACTGTCGTCGATTCGTGAAGCCCATCGTAGTTCCACGATTTCAATTTCGGTTGTCCAACGTTCCCTGCGGCGGGCAATCATTTTACACTCCGTAGGATGAAACGGATGCATATAAAAATACGCCGGCGGCAGTTGGCGGACAGTCATGATGAATGTTCATGTATGATATGGATTGGCTGCGGCCGGACCTATCCTGGAAAACGAGCCATCACGGAATCCCGGTAACCACGGCGGTGCGCTAGAATAGACATCACCTGGAGTCACCAAGCTGAACCAAAGGCTATTGGGGAGGAGCAAGATGAGCAGGAGCCTTGCGGTCTTCGCAGGCACGGTCGTCCTAATTCTCGTAGCTGTTTCCGCCGTGGGCGCCGGAAACACGCGCTCTGTCCGCGATGAGGTCACCCTGCTGCGAACTCCAAACGGTGGCATCCAGCCGCAGGTGGCGATGGATCAAAAGGGCGACCTGCATCTGATCTACTTCAAGGGCCACCCAAACGGAGGTGACATCTACTATGTCCGCAAAGCGCTGGGGGCGGCAGAGTTTTCGAAGCCAATTCGTGTCAATAGCGTGCCCGGCAGCGCCGTGGCTATCGGCAGCGTGCGCGGAGCACAGATTGCCATTGGTCAGGGCGGACGCGTCCACGTGGCGTGGATGGGTTCGAGTGTGGCCCGGCCGAGGGGCCCGAACGATGCTGCCCCCATGCTCTATGCGCGGATGAACGATGCCGGCAAGGCATTCGAAGCCCAGAGAAACGTGCTGCAGTTTGCCGCGGAGCTTGATGGCGGCGGCTCCGTAGCAGCGGACAAAGTCGGTAACGTCTACGTGGTTTGGCACGGTAATCCCGAAAAAAACGGCGAAGCCAACCGTCGCGTGTGGGAGGCACGCTCGACGGATAACGGCAAAACTTTTGCGCGCGAAGTGGCTGTTTACACCGAACGTACCGGCGCCTGCGGGTGCTGTGGCATGCGCGCCTTCGCCCAAGACAACGGCGATCTTTATATTCTGTATCGCGCCGCCACTGAGAGCATTCACCGGGACATGTTCCTGCTGGTCTCGAAGGATCACGGAAGGAATTTTCTCGGTGACCGCATCGCAAAGTGGGAGCTCAATGCCTGCCCGATGAGCACGCAGGCCATCTCCGAAGCCGGTCCGAATGTTTTGATCGCGTGGGAAACCGCCGGTCAGGTCTTTTTTGCAGGTGTTCGGCGGGGCACAGACAGAGACTCGATCCGCGCTATTGCGGCGCCAGGTGACGCGCAAGACCGGAAGCATCCCGCGGTGGCCGGCAACACCCGTGGTGAAACACTGCTGGCTTGGACCGAGGGAACGGCTTGGCAGCGGGGCGGGTCAGTCGCGTGGCAGGTGTTCGATGAATCCGGTCGTCCTACCAAGATCAAAGGCGCTGCCGCGGGCGTGCCGGTGTGGGGACTGGTGGCCGCATTCACGCGTCCGGATGGCGGGTTTGTGATTATCTATTGAATGGGCAGGTCCTGTAGATGATCGGCTTGCTGTCGCTGGCTTGCGCCCGCTGGCGACGTGATGGCGAAGGTGATCTGCCGCCACGACCTCGACCGCGCGCAGATGGCCTTGAACGGAGCGCGACCGGCAGGTTTGAAAAAGTAGTGTAGTACTGTCAGCCTCGCGGACGACGCTCCAGAAGTAGCTCTCAACCACCTGGAAGGGATGGCCGATTCGCCCCACGT
>Ga0066710_100005562_pt1 | contig 11523 bp, 12 predicted proteins | sample GraSoiAngelo_159_FD_79666 | JGI IMG/M metagenome (GOLD analysis project Ga0066710, IMG submission 79666) | Grasslands soil microbial communities from the Angelo Coastal Reserve, California, USA - 14_1009_16_40cm | ecosystem: Environmental > Terrestrial > Soil > Grasslands | place: USA... | reverse complement strand
GCAGCGGCTGGTCTGGAATTGGACATGATCGCTGCCGTCGTGATTGGTGGCGCGAGCCTGAGCGGCGGGACGGGAAGCATCGGTGGCTCCATGATAGGCGCGCTCACAATGGCGGTCCTGCGAGTCGGCTCGCAGTACATGGATTGGCCGACGTACATGCAGGAGATCATCATTGGCATTCTGATCGTTCTTGCCGTAGGCCTCGACAGGCTGCGGCAAAGAAAGAAGGCGCTGTAGCGCGTTGATAAGCGGTCCGCGTTCCATTAGGCTCGCGAGCGTGGAAACCGATTTATTCACACGACGGGATTTTTTAAAAAATTCGACGCTGTTAGGCGGCCCAATCCTGCTGGCTGCGGCTGCACCGCCGCTTGCGGCGGCGAATGCGGCTGCGGCGCGCACGCTGAAAGTCGTCTGCGGTGGGGGACATCCGGATGATCCGGAATCGGGCTGCGCTGGCACGCTGGTTCGGTACGCGGAGCTGGGGCATACGATCAGCGTAATTTACCTGACTCGGGGCGAACGGGGCATTCGCGACAAATCGCTGGATGAAGCCGCGAAAATCCGCAGTGCCGAATGTGAAAACGCATGCAAAGTGATGGGAGCCAAAGCGGTCTTCTTCGGGCAGATCGACGGTGCAACGGAGGTTACGAAATCTCACGTGGATGCGATGACAAGGCTGCTCGCGGCGGAAAAACCTGACGTGTTGTTTACGCATTGGCCTATCGACACGCACATGGACCATCAGGTGGCAAGTTTCCTGACGATTCGAGCGTGGATGGCGCTGCGCCCACATCCGCAGCTTTACTTTTTCGAAGTGAATAGCGGCAGCCAATCCCAAGGTTTCATGCCGAACATGTATGTGGACATCTCGCCGGTGCTCGAAAAGAAAAAATCCGTGCTGTTCGCGCATGTGAGCCAGGATGGGCAGGGCATCTGGCGCGATCACCATGAGGTCATTGCGAATTGGCGGGGGCGCGAAGCTGGGGTGAAGGCTGCTGAGGGGTTTGTCCACATGAATCGCGATCCGCAGACGTCGAACTTACCGGGGATTTAGGGAGAGCGGCGGCGCGGCAGCGCCGCCCTACCAGCATTGTTTTCCAATTGCTCCAGGATGCGGACGAGGGCTGCGAGGCGGGGCATGGGCTCGCCTGCGCGTTGGGCCTGAAGCAGTGGCTCGCGGAACATGCTTTGAATTTCCAGGCGCTGGCCGCGCTCGAAATCCACGAGGGTGGAGGGCTTGTAGGCGCCCATGGTTTTGGTGCGCTGGATGTTTATTTCGATTTCGGAATCGGAGACGTTGAATCCCAATCGGCGGGCGCCACGCACAACTTCACCCATCAATTCCCGCGCGAGGTTCGCCCAGCGCTCGTCCCCAAGAAGGATATCGGTTGTCAGGCAAGGCAGGAGCGGGTCGCTTGCTTTGAAGTTGCCCTCAAGAACGTTTTCAAAGCCCGCGGCACTCGCGACGCCGAGGCCATTGAAGGGAATGTTCCAGACAAGTTTCTCCCAATGTGTCTGGGCCAAATTGGGCGTGATGTCGCAGGGTACGCCACATTTTCGAAAGGCTTGGGCGATATGCTCGGTGCGCGGGGTTGGTGGCCGCTGAAATTCGCCAATAACGATTCGGCCATGATCAATATGCTGGATGTTACCGGGGTTAATTCGATTCAAACAGACGAACGCAAGGCCGCCGATAATTTGCTGCGGCCGAAAAATCCGCGCCAGAGATTCTTCGTTTCCCAAGCCATTTTGGAGGGTCAGGATCGCAGTGTTGGGGCCAACCAGAGGGGGCAATAATTTCGGAAATTGATCATTCGCGATCGTTTTCAGCCCAATGAGTACCAGATCGCTTGGGCCGATTTCCTCCGGGCTTTTTGCGCAGTTCGGCGTCACGTGAAAATCGCCGTCGCGGCTGCGCACGGAGACTCCCCGGCGCTTCACGACGGCGTAATGGGTGTACAAAAGAAAATGCGTCTCCTGTCCCGCCCGGCAAAGCTTGGCGCCATAGAAGCTTCCGACGGCCCCGCATCCGACGACGGCGACTTTCATCGCTTTTGACGCTTTGAGCAAAAAGGCACTCCGGTTTGCCAGAGTGCCTAAGCTTTCCACGTTTGACGTGGCGCGGGTTACTTTGCCATCAGGACGGCGTCTTTGCACGCCTTGGCTACACGAAACTTCACGACGCGCTTTGCCGGAATCTGGATTGTTTCGCCGGTTGCGGGGTTGCGTCCCATCCGGGCGGCGCGATTGACCAACACGAGCTTCCCAAGCCCTGGGAGTGTGAAAGTGTTCTTTGCGTTCTTGTAAGCCAACTGTGCAATCTGCTCTAAAACATCAGTTGCCTGACGTTTTGTGAGACCGGTTTTTTCTGCGATCGATGCTGCGACCTGCGATTTGGACATTGCTTTAGCCATAGTGTTTTCTCTTTTAATTTTTATGTGTTGTATCGTGGATTAGCGTGAAATCTCTCACGATTTGGGCGTATTTAAGCCGTTCACGAAGTGAGCGCAAGGAGAAATTTGGTCTTTTTTTGCGTTTTTTTTAGGGAAATGGGCTGTTTTGGTTTGGCAAGAGGCTTCTTGCAAAGCAGGCTGCCCATGAGCTGTGAGTGCACGAATTGCGTATTCGTTCCACCTGCGGTCACTTGGAAATGTTCACCCGATAGTTTGGAATGTTTGCGCTCCCTCGCTTCCCGCACCGCGAATTCTGATGCCGACATTGTACCCACGATGGTCGTTGTGAGAAGGGAGACGGACGGATTCTGAAGACAGACCAGTACATAAAAATTGGCTCCAAAGGTAGGACTCGAACCTACAACCCGCCGGTTAACAGCCGGCTGCTCTACCATTGAGCTACTTTGGAACTCCAGACTAGCGGCACAATGTACGAATGTGCATAGGGTGCGTCAACTGGTTTCCCTAGCGATGCACCCTGACCACATGGAATGTGGCAAGCCTCTCCCTCAAGGGGAATTATTCATCGGTGCCGCGCACCATGGTGGCGCCGCGCGAGGCGAGGACTTTGCGTGATGGGACGTATCGGGCGATGAATTCTTTGCTGAAGTCCTCGAATGTGCCCGTCGCGATGTGTTGGCGAATATTCGCCATGAGCCGCAGATACATATGCGAGTTGTGGACGCTGAGCATTCGCAGACCCAGAATCTCGTCGACATTGAGCAAGTGCCTTAGGTACGCACGGGTAAAATGCGCGCAAGCGAAGCAATCGCATCCCTCCTCAATGGGACGCCAATCGAGTTTATTGAAAGCGGCTTTGATGCTGATGGCGCCAGCGGCGGTGAAGGCCGTCCCGTTTCGCGCTACGCGGGTGGGCAGGACACAGTCGAACATGTCAACGCCGCGCGCAACTAACTCTACGATTTGAGCCGGCGTGCCCAATCCCATCGCGTAGCGCGGCTTCTGTTCGGGAAGGAAGGGCTCTGTAAATTCGATTGCCTTCATCATCTCAGACTCCGGCTCGCCAACACTCACGCCGCCGATGGCGTAACCATCGAAGTCGAGGTCTACGAGGGCTTTGGCGGATTGTTTTCGGAGGTCCTGGTGATTGCCTCCCTGGACAATTCCAAAAAAGGCCTGGCCTTTGCAGCGCGGCTGTCTGCGACACTCCTCGGCCCAACGCGCCGTCCTCTCCACGGCCTCGCGCACTTGAGTCTTCGGTGCAGTGTGGGGCGGACAATCGTCAAAGACCATCGCAATGTCGGAACCGAGCACGCGCTGAATTTCCATCGCCTCTTTCGGACCGAGGAAAAGGAGTGAGCCGTCCAGATGCGAACGAAACTCAACGCCATGCGGCTTGATCTTGCGGATTTTTGCCAGACTGAAAACCTGAAAGCCGCCGCTGTCGGTCAGGATCGGCAAGGGCCAGTTGATGAATCGATGCAGGCCCCCCGCTTGGCGAATGACATCCAGGCCCGGCCGAATGAACAGATGATACGTGTTGCCGAGAATGATCTGCGTGCCGGATTCGCGCAGTTCGCGGGGGTCAAGCGCCTTCACGCTTCCCTGCGTGCCGACCGGCATGAACACTGGCGTATCAATCACACCGCGTGCGGTCGTGATCCGCCCCAGTCGCGCCTTGGTTTGCTGATCCTTCTTTAGCAACTCGAACATTCCACAAAATCTGGAATATGTTGCAGTCGTTGAACAGAGTGATATGGCGCGTAGACGACCACGTGGAACGTGACGAGCGCTCGCCCCGTTTTCACGGGGTGGCAAGCTTTGCTTGCAAGTGCACTCGCACTTTCGCACATTAGAGGGGCGGGAGCTTTGGTTGCCGCAGATGCACGTGGAAAAGTCGGTAGAAATTTTGCTCGTCGAGGACAACCCTGGGGACGCGCGTCTGGCGCAAGAAGCGATTCGTGAAGCGCACTGGGAAAACCACCTGAACTGGGTGCTTGACGGGATCGAAGCGCTTGATTTCCTTCGCAAAGAAGGACGGCATACGTCCGCTCCACGGCCGGATTTGATCCTCCTGGATCTGAACCTTCCACGAAAGGACGGGCGTGAAGTACTCGCCGAGATCAAAAAGGATGCGGACCTGCGCCGAATACCCGTAATTGTATTAAGCACTTCGGAAGCGGAAGAAGATGTCTTTCGAGCTTATAAATTGAAGGCGAATTCTTATATCAGCAAACCGGCGCAGTTGAGCGATTACGTCAAAATCGTCAAAAGCCTTCAGGAATTCTGGTTTTCAGTCGTGAAGTTGCCCTCTGAGTGAAAGGCTGACGGCGGGTTATGGAAAAGCGGACGGCAGAGGAAAAGCCGGTGGGGCGAACGCCTGCCGCACCGAAGCTTCCCGCCGAAGGCTGGTCGCCGCGCGCCGGAGCGCAAAGCGCCGAGTTTTCTGACCAATCGCCCATTCGCGTTCTCCTTATCGAAGACAATCCACTGGATTTCCGCCTCATTGGAATTATGCTGCGCGATTCCGCAGGCGGGCTTTTCGAATTGACACATGTCGAGCGCCTGCAAGCCGGGCTCGCGCATCTCGCGAAGGGCATCACTGATGTCGTGCTTGTGGACCTTTCGCTTCCCGATAGCCAGGGATTGGACACTTTTGCGCGCGTTCATGCCGCCGCGCCCAAGGTCCCGATCATCGTTTTAAGCGGTCTCTCGGATGAAACGATCGCTGTAAAGGCCGTTCACGAAGGGGCGCAGGACTATTTGGTGAAGGGCCAGGTGAACGGCCCGCTGCTCGTGCGCGCGATGCGTTACGCGATCGAACGCAAGCGCACTTCCGAACAACTCGCGCGTTATGCCGAAGAGCTTCGCGAGAAAAATGTGCAGATGGAAGCCGACTTCAACATGGCGCGTGAGATTCAGCAAATGTTTCTGCCGCAGCGCTACCCGACGTTTCCCCGTGCTGCCGACCTGAACTCAAGCGCTCTGAAATTCAGTCATCGGTATCAACCTGCGGCCGCGGTGGGAGGCGATTTCTTCAACGTCTTTCCAATTACCAATCTCATTGCGGGGATTTTTGTTTGTGATGTCATGGGCCACGGCATGCGCGCTGCATTGGTCACCGCGATCCTTCGCGGGCTCGTCGAAGAGCTTATCCCAGTGGCGATGGATGCAGGAAAGTTCTTGAGCGAAATCAATCGCAGCCTCCATGCGATCCTGCGCCGCACCACCGAACCTCTTCTGGCGACAGCCTTCTATGCCATTGCAGACGTCGGCGAAGGCGAATTGCGCTTCGCCAGCGCCGGTCATCCGAGCCCTATCCGGATCCGCCGCAATTCGAATACGGCTGACGCTTTGAAGATGTATGATCCACGGCACGGTCCGGCGTTGGGCCTCTTCGAGCGATCACAATATCCCATCTGCCAGTGTCCAATGGAGCCGCAGGACATCTTCCTGTTTTTCACCGATGGGCTGTACGAGATTAACGCCAGCACCGGCGAGGAATTCGGTCAGGAACGCCTCCTCGAAGCCGTCCGCAGCAGAATCCATCTACCTGTGGACAAACTTTTCGACGAACTTCTCACCGAAGCCCGGCAGTTCAGCGATGATAAAGAATTCGACGACGACGTGTGCCTCGTCGCCTTCGAAGTAGGTCATCTCGAACGCTCCCGCACGTGAGCACGAGCATCATCATTAGATTCCCTTGACGTACCTGCGACAAGCCCTCAGTGTCTGTGGAGCCGAATGAAAAAGGCAGCGACAATAAATTTCAAGAACGTGATCGCCAGCACGCGAATCGCCGTCGACGTTCGCTACCCGCAGGCGATGCCGTGGCTTAAAAACTACGTTCGCAAAACGGGCGAGCAGGAGGAAAAGACCTGACGAGATCGAATAACGCTTTTCAACCCTGCTCACCGGAAGGTCAGCAGGGTTTTTTGTTTCCCATGAACGCCACGCAACAACCATTACTTCCGAGCCTTCGGGCAATGCCGCGCCCGGTCTGGATTCTTTTTCTCGGCACGTTCCTGAATAAATTCGGAACGTTCGTGATTCCCTTTCTCACGCTGTACCTGACGCGCAGGGGATTCACTACCGCACAGGCTGCGCTCGCTTTGGGTGCGTACGGCGCTGGACACTTTGCCGCGGCTGCACTGGGCGGGTATCTCGCGGACAGAATTGGCCGGCGGAAAACTATCGTGTTGTCGATGTTTTCAGCGGCGATCACCATGCTTCTGCTTTCGCAGGCTGAAACCTTCCTGTCAGTGGTAGCTCTCACCATGCTTACCGGACTCGCGTCCGAACTTTACCGTCCAGCCAGCAGCGCATTGCTCACTGACCTTGTTCCGCCCGGACAGCGCGTTACCGCCTTTGCCGCATACCGTCTCGCTTTCAATGCAGGCTGGGCGTTCGGTCCCGCTGCGGCCGGCTTTCTGGCCGAGTATAATTATTTTTGGCTTTTCGTCGGCGACGCCGCCACGTCGTTGCTCTTCGGGCTGGTCGCGTGGTTCGCCTTGCCCCAAGGCGTGAAATCCAAAAAACACGAAAGCGGATGGCCAGAGGCACTGCGCGTCATTTCGAAAGACCGCCAATTTCAGCAGGTCCTCGTCGCAGCGGTCCTCGTGGCGTTCATCTTTTTTCAGATCAGTTCCACATTGGGTCTCTACATGACCGGAAAAGGAATTTCTTTCGCGGCGTATGGACTGATTCTGTCGCTCAATGGCTTGGTGGTCGTGATTTTTGAATTGCCTCTGACCATGTTCTCCCAGCGCTTCCCTGTGCGGAAAGTGATGGCGCTCGGCTATGCGCTTGTCGGCCTCGGCTTTGCCGCCAACGCGTTCGCCGAAACAATCTCCGCGTTCATCCTCACGATGCTGGTGCTCACGCTCGGCGAAATGATCTCCATGCCAGTGGCAGCCGCGTACATTGCCGACCTCGCGCCCGAACACATGCGCGGGCGCTACATGGGCGTCAATGGCTTTACCTGGGCGCTCGCCCTGGTCTTCGGCCCGAGTCTCGGAATGCTTCTGTTCCGCCACAGCGGCACAGCATTATGGCTAACCTGCGGCTTCTGCGGTCTCGCCGCCGCTGCGATCATGCTCCGGACCGACCGGCCACAACCAGCGGCGAGCGCAGTTGAGGCCCAGCCGGTCTCCGGAACTGTCGCCACTCGCAATTGAGATTGCACGATTTGCGGGATATTGGATGATTGGTTTGATGAATGTCAGGTTAGTTGGCACGACTCTTCTTGGGCTCGTCGCGTGCTTTCCGGCTCTTGCCGGCGATCAAGTGCTCGCCAAGCCTGGGCTGTTCAAATCCTTGACTGAGCCGCCATGCTCGTATTGTTCAACGCAGAATCGCAAGAACTTCGTGCAACCGGATGACCGCGTAATCGCTTGGATTCGTGGCGCGCACAATGGCGGCGCGATTCCCATCCGCCACTTCCTTGCCGCTCCGCGCGTGATCAACGACACCTACGGACTGTTCTTCTATGATCCCGACGGCGGTTACGTAAGCGCATTCCTCAAAGATTACGGATACGAGTTCTACGGCTGGAAACGCGGCGTGATGGTCGTTCGCGGAAGGGACGGTACATTGTGGTCCGCATTAACTGGGGTCGCCTTCGAAGGCCCGCAAAAAGGCAAGCGGCTTCAGCGCCTTCCCAGCACGACGACCGACTGGGGCTACTGGCTCATGCTCCATCCCGAATCCACCGCCTACGATCTCTTCGACGGCAAAAAATATCAAATCGCCGATCTGCCAACGAAAATCACCGTCGAAGCCGACTTCAGCATGGGCGAAGTGGATTCGCGCTTGCGTGCGCTTGCCCTTGTCATGGGCGTGCGCGCAAGCGACCGCACAATGGCCTTTCCGCTTGCAACCAACAAAGAACGCGCAGTGTACACCGCCCGCATCGGCAACGAAGACGTCAGCGTCTTCTGGTATGGACCAACCCGTAGTGCTGTCGCGTTCAGTTCCACATTGAACCCTGGGAGCGCCGGCGTCTCGCCGGCCCCCGAACACCTCACCTTTTACGCCAGCGACAGCTCGCCCGAAACCGCGCCATTCAAAGACAAAGAGACCGGCACGCGCTGGACTCTGGCGGGACGCGGCGTCGATGGGCCATTGCGCGGAAAAGAGCTGCAATGGATCGATAGCGTTCAATGCCATTGGTACGCTTGGGCCGCCGAATACCCGGACACACAAATCTTCAAAGTCCAACAAACCGCAAAGGCTACGAAATGAAATTTTCGCGCAGACAATTCATCACAGCCGCCACGTTCGCCGCGGCAGCGACACGTTCCACTGCGGCCCTGGGAGCGCCGGCGTCTCGCCGGCCCAACTCGTCCCACGTCCAGCTCGGAATCTCCAGCTACTCCTATTGGCACTTCAAAACCGCCAAAGTTCCCATCGAAACCGTGATCGACAAGACCGCCGCGCTCGGGGTCGCAGGCGTCGATATTTTGCACCGCCAAATGGACATTCCCGAAAAAGGCGAACTCGATTCCAATGCGCGCCAGTACTGCCGCAAACTCAAGCGCCACGCACTCGTGAACGGCGTCAGCCTGATTTGCCTCTCGATCCACCAGAATTTCGTTTCCCCCAAAGAAGAAGAACGCCAGCGCAATATCGATCACACCATCAAGTGCATTGAGCTGGCGTACCAGCTCGGCGTTCCTTGCATCCGCCTCAATTCAGGCCGCTGGAACACCATCGCGTCCTTCGACGACCTCATGAAAGCCCGCGGCGAAGAGCCGGTCCTGCCAGGCCACACCGAAGACGAAGGATTCAAGTGGTGCATCGATTCCATCGAGAAGTGTCTGCCCAAAGCCGAAGAAGCCGGCGTCGTGCTCGCGCTCGAAAACCATTGGGGCCTCAGCCGCACGCCTGAGGGACTCCTGCGCATCCTCGACGGCGTGAAATCGCCTTGGCTGGGCGGCCTCATGGACACCGGCAACTTCCTTGAAGACCCCTACAAGAAACTCGAAGCCATCGCTCCCAAAACAGTCTTCGTCCAGGCCAAGACCTATTACGGCGGCGGCGAATGGTACACCCTCGACCTCGATTACGACCGCATCGCCAAAATACTCCGCGACGCAAACTATTCCGGCTACGTCTCCCTCGAATTCGAAGGCAAACAAGACCCCGACACCGCCGTCGCCAAAAGCATCGCCCTGCTGCGCAAAGCCTTTGGCGCTGCGTAGCCCTCAGTGGCAATCCGTCCTCTGTTACGGGTCCCACGAATTCTGTTTCACTTTTGTTACGGGTCACCCCCCTCATTTCGAGCAATGTTTCCAGCTTTTGTTACACTTGTAAATACAAGCACATTGCCGCGGCTCTTTTAGTTCTCCATACTGCGGTGCATGACTCGCGTGGCGCTCACACTCGCCTCGAGTCCAAGATTTGGAAACGAATTGATAAGCTGCATGTCTGCATGGCTCGCATGGACTTTGGTGGCGCTCCTTTCCTGGGGGCTTTGGGCGGTTTTGGCGAAGCTGCTTGGGAATGCGTTGTCGGCCGAGCAGAGCCAGGCTCTCTCGACATTGGGCCTGCTGCCGATCCTGGCGCCGCTGGCCTTTTCGAGCGGCGGTTCGCTGCGCGGGTCTTCTCGCCGCGGATTGTGGTTTGCGCTGCTTGGAGGGATTGTGAGCTGCCTGGGCAATATCAACTACTACGGAGCGCTTGCGCGCGGCCAGAAAGTGGCCACTGTGGTATCGTTGACCGCGCTGTACCCATTGGTGACCATCCTGCTCGCAGTGCTCATCCTTCGCGAACGATTGAACCGAATACAACTTTTCGGCCTCGCTCTGTCACTGGCAGCTATTTGGCTATTCAACGTTCAAAACGGGGCCGCCCTGTTATCGGACGTAGTCGTGTTTGCGGTGTTGCCGATCGTGCTCTGGGGGTTCTCCGGCTTTCTGCAAAAGATTGCAACGAACCACCTCTCGGGTCAGGCCGCAGCGCTGGTTTACCTTAGCGCGTTTGTGCCAGTCGGAATCTATTTCGCTGTGCGCGAGCCATGGCCGGCAAGCGCCGATCTGCGGACGTGGCTGCTCGTATTGGCGCTTGGTTTCTTTCTGGCATTCGGAAACTTTGCCGTGCTGGAGGCGTTCGCCCGGGGCGGAAAAGCATCCTTGATCACGCCATTGGGAGGTCTATACCCGATGATCAGTGTGCCCATTGCCGTGATTTTCCTGCGCGAGAAAGTAAGTCTCCGCGAATCCATCGGTATCGCTATCGCGCTTGTATCGGTGATCGCGCTTTCACGCGAAACGGTTCCGGCACGAACTGAAGTCGTGCGTCAAGAACCTTAAGCTGCCATGCGCAAATCTATTACTGAACTCTTGAAGTCCGGCGCTGTTCTTGGCGACGGTGGATATCTCATCGAACTCGAACGCCGCGGTTATGTGGACAGCGGCTCGGGACGCGAGAAGGTTGGCACCGGACGCGGGAGCGGGCAGTTCACGCCGGAGGTGGCGATTGAGAATCCCGACGCGCTTCAGGAGTTGCATCGCGAGTTCCTGAATGCGGGCTCGCATGTGCTGCAGGCTCTCACGTTTTTCGGAACGCGCGAGAAGCTGACTCGCGCCGGCTACGGCGCGGACACCGAGCGCATCAATTTCACCGCGGTGCGGCTCGCGAAGGAAGTCGCCGGGAATCGCGCCCTTGTCGCCGGCAGTGTTTCACGCACGCAGCTTACCGAGCGGGAAGGTCTGCAATCGCTCGATAAGTCCCGCGACCATCTGGCCGAACAGATTCGTCTGCTTAAGGCTGGAGGGGTTGATTTCCTGATCCTCGAAACGTTCTTTCATCTTGCCGAAATGAAACTGGCGTTGGAATGCGCTGCGGCCGCTGGTCTTCCAGCAGTCGCAACCATGAGCTTCCGTCCGCTGATCACCAAATGCAGTGACGGCTACACTCCTTCCGAATGCGCCAAGGTGATGGCCGATCTCGGAGCCGTGGCGGTCGGTGCGAACTGCGAGCAGGACCCAAAGCGAATGCTGCCGTTGATCCGGGAAATGCGCCGCGCGACAGACGTGCCGCTCGCCGCGCAGCCCGCGGCGTTTCGCACAACAGATGAGTGTCACTCGTTCACTCGGCTGCCTGCCTT
>Ga0066710_100005560_pt1 | contig 11525 bp, 12 predicted proteins | sample GraSoiAngelo_159_FD_79666 | JGI IMG/M metagenome (GOLD analysis project Ga0066710, IMG submission 79666) | Grasslands soil microbial communities from the Angelo Coastal Reserve, California, USA - 14_1009_16_40cm | ecosystem: Environmental > Terrestrial > Soil > Grasslands | place: USA... | reverse complement strand
GGCCACCCGTGGCCGGCAGCAGGGACTCGCCCACCCGAAGGCGCGCGCGGGTGGCGCGGCCGAAGTCGAGCGCGATCGTGGCCAGCACGAACGCCGCCGTCGCGAACGCGAGCGCCGCCAGCAGCGAGCGCACGCCCAGGAAGAACGCGGCCGCCGCGGCGACGATGCCGAGCGCGACCGGCCACAGGAAGTTCCGCGCCAGGTTGTCGAGCGAGGCGCGTCGCCACGCGATCAGCGGCCCCACGCCCATGAGAAAGATCAGGGAGAGGAACAGCGGCACGTTGACCTGATTGAAGAACGGCGCGCCGACGCTGACCTTGACGCCGCGCACCGCCTCCGAGAGGAGCGGGAACACCGTGCCGAAGAACACCGTGAACGCCGCCGCCACGAGCAGCACGTTGTTGAGCAGGAACGCCGACTCGCGCGAGACGACCGAGTCCAGATCGCCCTGCGACCGGAGAGCGTCCCAGCGCCACGCCACCAGCCCGAGCGCCGTCAACAGCACCAGGGCGAGGAAGCTGAGGAATAGAATGCCGATTGCGCCCTGCGTGAAGGAGTGGACCGACGCGATGACGCCCGAGCGCGTGAGGAAGGTTCCGAAGAGCGTGAGCCCGAAGGTCAGGATCACCAGCGAGATGTTCCAGAGTTTCAGCATGCGCCGCCGCTCCTGGATCATCACGGAGTGGAGGAACGCGGTGCCGGTGAGCCATGGCATGAACGCGGCGTTCTCGACGGGGTCCCATGCCCAGTAGCCGCCCCAGCCGAGAACGTGGTAGCTCCACCAGCCGCCGATCAGCAACCCCAGCGAGAGGAAGTACCAGGCGACGATGGCCCACCGCCGCGTGAGCGCGAGCCAGGCGTCGCCGACGCGGCCCGTGGCGAGCGCGGCCATCGCGAACGCGAACGGCACGGTGAAGCCGGTGAAGCCCAGGTAGAGCGCCACCGGATGCGTGATCATGCCCGTGTCCTCGAGCAGTGGGTTGAGGCCGCGGCCGTCGGCGGGCACGGGTGTCTGCCGCTGGAACGGCGGCGCCGCCACCGTCATCACCAGAAGGAAGAACGCGAGGATCCCGAGCATGGTCGCGAGCGCCCACGGATAGAGCTCGCGCGCGCTGCGTCGGTGGCGGAGGACGACGATCAGCGTGAAGAGCGCCAGCATCCAGGACCAGAGGATGATGGAGCCCTCGAGCGCGCCCCAGACGCCGGTGATGCGGTAGTAGAAGGGCGTGCCCAGGTTCGTGTTGGTCGCGACGTAGCGGACCGAGAAATCGAACGTGAGGAACGCGTACGTCAGCAGCACGAAGCACGCGGTGATCAGGGCGAAGACGCCGATCGCCGCGTGCTGGGCCGATTCCACGAGCGCCGCGCGCCCCGTGCGGGCGCCGACCCCCGCGGCGGCGCCGCCGTACACGGCGAGGACCAGCGCGACCAGCGTCATGCCGAAGCCGAGGTCCGCCGTCACCGACCGTCACCGCGCAGGGTCTTGATGAGCTCCTTGTAGCCGGCCGCCGACGCGTCGTGGGGCGCCTTGTACTCTTCGGAGTGCTTCGCCATGATCAGGGTTGCTCGGAAATATCCGTCGGCAACCCAGCTCCCCTCGACGACGGCGCCCCGGCCCTCTCCGAAGAGATCCGGCGGCGTGCCCTTGTGGCGAATCGGGACCGTCGCGGTCCCGTCGGAGAGCGTGAACGAGAGGTCGAGGGTGCGGGGCTCCCACCTGAGCGATCCGGGCACCACCATCCCGCCGAGCCGATACGCCTTCCCGGGCACGGGGGCGGCGCGGAGCTCCCCCGGGGTCACGAAGTAGACCGCCGACTGGGTCACGCCGGCGTAGATCATGTACGCGAGCGCGCACGCGATGACCGCCCCGCCCACGATGAACTTGCGGTGGCGGTTCATTGGTCGAGGTCTTTCTCTCGGCGGACGAGCATTCGCCAGTAGCCCAGCACCACCACCACGGCGAGCCCGTAGGCCGCGAGCACGAAGGACCAGTTGTCGCCCATCAGGAGGTCGCCTCGGCTTCGCGCCGCAGCAGGCGAACGCGCTTCGCGACGAAGTACGCATACAGGAGGGAGAAGGCCACGAAGTTCACGAGGAGCGTGGCGACGATGACGGGCGGCATGGTGCCGGGGCCCGGCTTCATCAACGAGGGCGGCTGGTGGAGGGTGCGCCACCAGGTGACCGAGAAGTGCACGAGCGGGATGTTGAACGCGGCGACGATGCCGAGCACGGCGGCGTACCGGGCGCCGCGCTCGCGATCCTCGATCATCCCGCGCAGGAGCAGATAGCCGAGGTACATGACGAACAGTATCGAGACGCTCGTGAGCCGGGCGTCCCACGTCCACCAGGTGCCCCAGGTCGGCTTGCCCCAGATCGAGCCGGTGGCGATCGTGAGGCCGGTGAAGAGGACGCCGACCTCCGCCGAGGCGTGCGCCAGCTGATCGGCGGCCTCCGCTCGCTTGGCCAGGTAAGCGATCGACGCGACGAAGACGACGGCGAAGGCGAGATAGGCGACCCAGACGCTCGGCACGTGCAGATACATGATCCGTTGCACGTTGCCCTGCGTCGCCTCGCGCGGCGCGAGCCCCAGTCCCGCCACGAGGCCAGCGGCGAGCGCCACGACGGTCACCGCGCCCAGGACGCGGACCACCCGGCTAGCCCTCCAGCACGAAATCGAACGTCAGCACGCCGACGGCGACGTACAGGACGTCCGCGGCCGCCAGCAACTTGAGCCAGTGGGCGACCGCCCCGAGCGGCTCGCCCAGCAGCACGGCCTCGGTCGCCTTGACGGTCGCCAGTAGCAGGGGGACCTGCACCGGCAGTAGGAGGACCGGGAACAGCAGCTCCCGGGCGCGGACCTGAGTGGTCATCGCCGCGAACAGGGTGCCGATGGCCGCGAAGCCGATCGTTCCCAGCAGGATCACGACCCCCAGCGCCGGTAGCGCGGGGACGATATCGAGGTTGAAGAACACGCCGAAGAGCGCCAGGAGCATCGCCTCGACTACCAGCATCAGGAGCAGGTTGCCGGCGAGCTTGCCGACGTAGATCGCCGACTTGTCGCCGGGGGCGAGCAACAGCGCCTCCCAACAGTCGTTCTCGCGCTCGACGACGAAGGCGCGGCCGAGCCCGAGCAGCCCGCTCAGGATGAAGCCGAGCCAGAGGAGACCGGGGAGCGCGCCGGCCAGCCGCTCGCGGTCGGGCCCCAGTGCAAACTCGAAGACGAAGAGGAGGAGCAGGGCGAAGAAGAAGAGCGCGTTGAGCGTCTCCTTGGACCGGCGCTCCACCAGCAGGTCCTTCCACACGACGATGAACGCCCGCCGCGCGAAGGTCAGAGCGCGTCCTCCGTGTGTAGGGCGTAGAGCCGCTGGATGTCCTCGGCGGACAAGGCACCGCGCGGCGTGTCGAGTGCGATGACGCCCCCGGCGAGGATGGCGATCCGGTCCGCGACGCCGAGCTCGCGGCCGAAGCTGTGGGTCGCCATCACGATCGCGCCGCCGCGCGACTTGAAGGAAGCAAGATGCTCCTCGAGCCACTTCTTCGCCCGCTGGTCGAGGCCTGCGAACGGCTCGTCGAGCAGCAGCACCCGGGGCCGCGCCAGGACGAACCGCGCGAGGGACAGCCGCCGCTTCATGCCGGCCGAGAACGTGCGGACCCGCTCGCCCGCGAACCGCTCGAGCTCCACGCTGGCGAGCGCGCCGGCCCGCGCGGCGGCGGAGGCGTGCAGGCCGGCCAGCGTGGTCCAGAAGGTCAGGTTTTCCAGCGCGGTGAGGTCCTCGTACACGTACGCGCCGTGGGCGACGAGCCCGACGTGGCGCCGAACGCTCTCGGCGTCCTTCGCGCAGTCGTACCCCGCCACCGTGGCGGTGCCGTGGGTGGGGCGCACGAGGGTGGCGAGGATCTTGAGCAGCGTGGTCTTGCCGGCGCCATTGGCGCCCAGCACCGCCAGCGCTTCGCCCCCGTGGACGTCGACGTCGAGGCCATCCAGCACGCGATGCTTGCCAAAGGTCTTACGGAGACCGGTCACCTGGATGAGTGGATCTGCGGCCATGCTTCGACCTCCCGATTGTCCCCCAGCCGCCGGGACCGGGTCAAGGAAGGCCGACCCGCGCGAGGACGTGGAAGCTTGACTCGGGCGACCTCCGTGCCAAATAGTAGGCTTCACCGTCTCGTCGTGGCCGCGCCCCGACGGACTGGTCATCGGAGGACGGTTGTTCCACTACGCGCTGTCCCGTGTTCTGTGGCTGCTGCCGACGCTCCTGGCCATGGCCCTGGTGACATTCCTGGTCATGCACGCGACGCCGGGCAGCCCGCTCGACCCCGTGGCCGAGGGCGCGAATCCCTTGTCGCCCGAGGCGCAGAAGAATCTCGCGGCTCACTACGGGCTCGACCGTCCGCTGCACGAGCAGTTCGTGATCTTCGTGACCAAGGCGCTGCAGGGCGACTTCGGAAATTCGTTCGTGTACAAGACGCGGACGGTGCGCGAGATCATTCTCGACACGTTCCCGATCTCGCTCCTGCTGGGCTCGATGGCGTTGGCGCTGGCGGTCGTCGGCGGCTTGACGCTCGGCATCCTCGCCGCGGTGTACCAGAACCGGACGTGGGACTACCTGTCGGTGAGCCTGGCGACCATCGGCGTCGCCGTGCCGAACTTCGTCCTGGCCGTCTTCCTGATCATCCTGTTCTCGTTCATCTTGCCGCTCTTCCCGACCGGCGGCTGGGACTCGCCGCGGAACTGGGTGTTGCCGACGGTGGCGCTGGCGTTGGCCCCGATGGGTATCATCGCGCGCTTCACCCGCGCCAGCATGCTGGAGGTGATCCGCGCCGACTACACGCTGACCGCGCGGGCCAAGGGGCTCGGCGAGGTGCCGGTCATCTTCAAGCACGCCCTCAAGAACGCGTTCATCCCGGTGGTGACGCTGCTCGGACCCATGTTCGCCGCGGTCGGGACGGGCTCCTTCTTCGTGGAGTCCATTTTTCGAGTCCCGGGAATGGGGCGGTTCTTCGTATTGTCGATGACGGGACGTGACTACCCGATGATCATGGCGGTCGTGCTGACCTACGGCGCGTTCCTGGCGCTCATGAACCTCGTCGTCGACCTTCTGTATGGCGTCCTCGACCCCCGCATCCGCTACTAAGCTCGGAGGGGGGCTTCGCCCCCCTTCCGATGTCTCCCCGCAGGACGGATTGCGCTCGGATGCGGCGACGTCTCCCGAGACGCGAACGCGCACGTCGAGCCTGTGGCGCGACGGCGTGCGACGACTCTCGCGCAATCGCCTGGCGGTCAGCGGCGGCGTCGTGATCGTGCTGCTCTGCCTGATCGCGATCTTCGCCGACCTCCTGGCGCCGCTGCCTTACACCAAGACCAACTTCGGCCGGCTCAACGAGGCGCCGTCGCGCGACTTCCCGCTGGGGACGGATCAGCTGGGCCGCGACATGTTCTCACGGATGATCTACGGCGCGCGGGTCTCGATGCTGGTCGGCCTCGGCGCCCAGGTGATCGTGGTACTGATCGGCGTCCCGATCGGCGCCCTGTCGGGCTACGTCGGCGGCCGCGTGGACCTATTCCTCACGCGGTTCATCGACGTGATGTACGCCTTTCCCCGGCTCCTGTTCGTGATCCTGGTGATGTCGATGCTGGGCGCCGGGCTCACCAACATCTTCATCGCGATCGGGTTGACCGGCTGGGTCGGCATCGCGCGGCAGACGCGCGCTCAGGTGCTGGCGATCAAGGAAAAGGAGTTCGTGGACGGCGCGCGGGCACTGGGCGCAGGCTTCAACCGGCTCCTGGTCCGGCACGTGCTGCCGAACGCGCTCACCCCGATCGTCGTCGCCGTGACCTTCGGCATCCCCGAGGCGATCTTCACGGAGGCCGCGCTCTCGTTCATCGGCGTCGGCATCAACCCGCCGACCCCCTCCTGGGGCCAGATGGTGGGTGAGGGCCAGCAGTACATCCGATCCTACTGGCACCTCTGCGTGTTCCCCTCGATCGCCATCGCGATCACGATGCTCTCGTTCACGTTCTTCGGCGACGGCGTCAGAGACGCGTTGGATCCCAAGCTTGAATAAAGGAGACCCGCTCATGCGCACTCCTCGTATTCCCGACGGTCAGATGGACCTTTTCGCCAAACGTCTCGCCGCCATCGGTGTGGGCCGGCGCGACTTCATGAAGGTCGCCGCCGGGCTCGCGACGATGAGCGCCGCCGGTTTCAACGCCCGGCCAGTCTCGGCGGCGCCGAAGCTCGCGCCCGGCGAGAAGCTGGCGAAGGAACAGCACCTCCGGTTCGGAGGCGGCAGCTGGTACGAACAGGACCCATCGAGCCACGACTACAACAAGGACCTCTACTGCGGCGGGACCCCGCAGCTCTGGGCCGGCCTCATGAAGTTCAACGTGAACTTCGAGGCGGTGCCCGACGTCGCCGAGAAGGTGACCCCTAACAAGGACGGATCGGTCTGGATATTCTCGATCCGGAAGGATTCGAAGTGGTCCGACGGCGGGCCCTGCACGGCCCGCGATTTCGAGTACTCGTGGAAGCGCCAGCTCGATCCCGCCACGGCGGCGCCCTATGCCTCGTTCCTCTACGACATCAAGAACGGCGAGGCGTTCAACAAGAAGCAGATCACCGACGCGAGCCAGGTCGGCGTTCGCGCCAAGGACGACTGGACGCTCGAGGTGACGCTGGAAGGGCCCCGCGGATATTTCCCGGTGCTCGCCGCTTACCTGGCCGCCCTGCCCGGCCACCGCGCCTCGATCGAAAAGCACGGCGACAAGTGGACGGAGGCCGCCAACATCGTGTCCAACGGGCCTTTCGTCCTGGACACATGGGAGCACAACCGGGTGATCGTGCTGCGCAAGAACAAGCACTTCTTCGGCGCCAAGGACATCACGCTGGAGAAGGTGACGATCCCGATCATCCCGATCGCGTCCGGCGTGCTCCCGTACGAGAACAACGAGATCGACCTCACGCGACTGGCCCCCGCCGACCTCAAGCGGCTCCAGTCTGACCCCAGGACCTCCAAGGAGGTCTTCCGATTCCCGTACCCCGGTACCTGGTATCTGCTGCCGCAGGTCACGAAGCCGCCCTTCGACAACCTCAAGGTCCGCAAGGCCGTCGCGCACGCGATCGACCGCGAGAACGTCGTCAAGGTCAGCCAGGGCTTCGCGATCCCGGCGCACGCCATGATCCCGCCCGGGTTCCCCGGCGCGCTGGACGACAAGAAGACCCGCGACCTCCAGCGCTACGATCCGAAGCTCGCGATGTCGATGTTGAAAGGCAGCCCGTTCGAGGGCGGGAAGAGCTGGCCGAAGATCACGCTCACCATGCGCGACGAGGCGCTCGGCAGCAAGCAGCTCGCCGAGGCCGTCCAGGCGGTCCTGCTGGAGAGCCTGAACATGAAGACGGAGCTCGAGGTCCTCGAGCAGCGCGTGTTCCGCGAGCGGCTCTGGAAGCAAGACCTCCAGTTCGTGTGGATCCGCTGGTTCATGGACTATCCGGATCCGCACAACGAGTACTTCGACACGTTCTACGGTAAGAAGACGACCGGCAAGCGGCAGGCGTGGGTCAACGACGCCTTCGACAAGGAGCTGGAGGCGGGCCGCGACACGCGCGACACCAAGAAGCGCCTGGCGCACTACGCGAAGGCCGAGGAGATCATGCAGAACGACGTCGGCTACGTACCGGTCGCGTGGGTCGTGCGGTACGCGACGGCCAAGCCGACCGTCCGCGGCATCGAGAAGAACCGTCAGGGCGAGGTCGTCGTCGACGGCAACATCTACGCGGACATGCTCATGCACATCTACATGGTGGACAAGGCCTGACGAGACGCGACGCGCCCCGGGATCGCTGGGGCGCGTCGCGGCATCGAGCATCGAAGTGTCGCCGCGCACCTCGAAGGTGCTCGGCTCCTACTGCGGCTAGATTCGCATCGCCCGCAGGCGGGCGATCCGCTCCTCGAGGGGAGGGTGGGTCGAGAACAGACGCATCAGCGTCTGTCCGCTGAGCGGATTCACGATGAACAGGTGCGCCGTGGCGGGCGTGGCGTTCGCCATCGGCGCCGCCTCGTTCGCCATCTGCAGCTTCTCGAGCGCCTTGGCGAGCCCCCACGGCTTGCCGGCCACCCGGGCGCCGGTCGCATCGGCCTGGAACTCGCGCGCCCGCGACACGGCCATCTGCACGAGCAACGCCGCGATCGGCGCGAGGATCGCTAACAATATGGCCGCGATCGGGTTCGAGCCGCCCTCCTCGTCGTCGTCCCGGCGCCCGCCGAACATCGCGGCGAACTGCGCCATGTGCGCGAGATAGGTGATGGCGCCGGCGAGCGTCGCGGCGATCGTCGAGATCAGCACGTCGCGGTTCTTCACGTGCGAGAGCTCGTGGGCCAGCACGCCCTCCAGCTCTTCCTCGTCGAGGATCCGCATGATCCCCTCGGTCACGGCCACCGCCGCGTGCTCCGGGTTGCGTCCGGTCGCGAAGGCGTTGGGCGTCTCGCTGGGGATCAGGTAGACCCGGGGCATCGGGATGCCGGCGCGGGTGGCGAGGCGGTGGACGATCGCGTAGAGCCTCGGGGCGGCGGCCTCGTCGATGGGTTGGGCGCCGTAGGCGGCCAGCACCATCTTGTCCGAGAACCAGTAGCTCACGAGGTTCATCAGCAGGGCGATCACGAAGGCGATCAGCATGCCCTGCCGGCCCCCGAACGCGCCGCCGAGAAGCACGAGCATGACAGTGAGGACGGCCAAGAGAAAGCCAGTCTTGAATACGTTGGACATGGCCGAAGCGTAGCAGAGGGTCCGGGGAGGGTCAAATGCCTTGACTTGCGCCCTAAAGCGCCGATATACTGACGCGGCGTGAGTCAAAAATCTTTTGTTGATCAAGAGTTAGCAGCCATGATCGTCCGAGTTCCAGATATTCCGGCCGAGGGGCTGAACGTGGTCGAGACGACCGCCCTGGGGACCGTCTATCGGGACCCGGCGTGGCGTCTGGACGACGTTCGCCTGCGGCTCGAGCGGGACGGTCTCGACGTCTTCGTGACCGGGGAGCTCCGGGCGACGGTCTCGCAGACCTGCGGCCGCTGCCTCGAGCCCTCGGCGGTGACGGTGACGACGGCGATCGACGTACGATTGGTCCCGCGCCCCGCCACGGGGGACAGCGTTGAGCTCGCCCGCGACGACTTGGACGTGGACTTTTACGAAAGGGACGAGTTCGATCTCGGCGCGCTGATCGAGGCGGAAACCGCAATCGCCCTTCCCATGAAGCCGCTCTGCCGCGAAGGGTGCCTCGGGCTCTGTCCGGTCTGCGGCGGCAACCGAAACGCGGTTGCGTGCGCGTGCCCGCCCCGACCGCCGGACCCGCGCCTGGCCGTCCTCAAGGACCTGGCCGCACGGCTGCCGCACTAGGAGAGATTGCATGCCACTGCCGAAACGCCGCCACTCCAAGACCCGTGGGCGGAAGCGCCGCACGCATTACAAGCTCGCCGCACCGACGCGCTCGGTGTGCCCGCAGTGTCGTGAGAGCAAGCTGCCGCACCGGGTCTGCCCGCACTGCGGCTTCTACAAGGGTCGGGAGATCGTCGCCGTCGAAGGGGCCTAGTCGATCCCGACGCCCCCGCCATGAAGATGGCCAACGCGGATGGCCAGTCGTCCAAGATGAAGATCGCGGTGGACGCGATGGGCGGCGACCACGGCCCGGCCGTCGTCGTCGCCGGCGCCGTGGCCGCGGTCCGGGAGTTCGGCGCCTCCGTCATCCTCGTGGGTGACCGGGCGGCCGTGCATCGCGAGGTCGTCCGCCTCAACGCCCAGACCCTCGAGCTCGAGATCCACCACGCGTCCCAGGTGGTCGGCATGGCGGAAAGCCCCTCGCACGCACTGCGGCGCAAGCGCGATTCGTCGATGCGCGTGGCCGCCGAGCTCGTCAAAGAGGGGAAGGCGGCCGCCTTCATCTCCGCCGGGAACACCGGCGCCGCGATGGCGATCGCCATGTTCGTCATGGGCGTCCTGCCCGGCGTCGATCGGCCGGCGATCGCCGCCGTGCTCCCGAACCTCCGGAAGTTCACGCTCCTGCTCGACGCCGGCGCCAACGTGGATCCCAAGGCGGTGCACCTGCTCCAGTTCGCGGTCATGGGCCACGTGTACGCGCGCGACATCCTTGGGCTCGACAGCCCGCGGGTCGGGATCCTCTCGGTCGGTGAGGAGGAAGGGAAGGGAAACGAGCTGACGAAGGAGGCGTACGCGGAGCTGCGGGAGTCGTCGTTGAACTTCGTGGGCAACGTCGAGGGGCGGGACATCTACAACGGCCGATGCGATGTCGTGGTGACCGACGGCTTCACGGGCAACGTTGCCCTCAAGATCTCCGAAAGCCTCGCCGAGATGCTGAGCTCGATGATCAAGGAGGAGCTCATGCGGGACGCGCGGTCGAAGATCGGCGCCAAGCTCGCGATGCCCGCGTTCGAGCGCTTCCGCCGGCGCATCGACTACACCGAGATGGGCGGCGCCCCGCTGCTCGGCATTGACGGCGCCGCCATCATCTGTCACGGTGCGTCCCCGGTGAAGGCGATCAAGAACGCGGTGCGGGTCGCGCAGGAGTGGGCGAGCGCCGGGCTCAACGAGCACATCAAGGCGGCGCTGGAGGCCGAGGTGGCCCGGGGCGGTCGGGAAGGGGGACGCGAATGACGCGGGCACGGATCACCGGAGTCGGGGCCTACGCGCCCAAGCGGATCCTGAGCAACGCCGACCTCGAGAAGATGGTCGAGACGAGCGACGAGTGGATCGTGCAGCGCAGCGGTATCCGCGAGCGTCGCATCGCCGACGAGAGCGAGGCGACGTCGGACCTCGCGGTGAGGGCGGCGCAGCAGGCGCTCGAGCGCGCGAACCTGGTGCCCGAGGACATCGAGTTCATCACGGTCGGCACCACCACCCCGGACATGATCTTCCCGTCCGTCGGCAACATCGTGCAGCATCGCCTCGGCTGCCGCCGCGCGGGCTCCGTGGACCTGCTGGCCGCGTGCGCCGGCTCCGTCTACAGCTTGGCGATGGGCGCGCAGTTCATCGAGACCGGGAAGTACCGGCGCGTGCTCTGCATCGGCGCCGAGACGCTCTCGCGCATCACCGACTTCACCGATCGGGACACCTGCGTGCTCCTGGCCGATGCCGCCGGCGCGGCGGTCCTCGAGCCGTCCGACGACGAGCGGGGCCTCATCGACTTCGATCTCTACTCTGACGGCCAGTACTGGGAGCTGCTCTACATGCCGGGCGGCGGCTCGCGGAACCCCGCGACCAAGGAGACCGTCGAGGCCCGGATGCACTACGCCAAGATGCGGGGTAACGAGGTGTTCAAGGTCGCCGTCCGCCTGTTCGTCGAATGCGCCGAACGCATCCTCGGCCGCAACGGCTTCACCTCGGCCGACGTGGACCTGTTCATCCCGCACCAGGCGAACCTCCGCATCATCGAGGCGGCCGCCAAGCGCGTCAACCTTCCCATGGAGCGCGTGTTCGTGAACGTCGACCGGTACGGCAACACGGGCGCCGCGTCCGT
>Ga0066710_100005559_pt1 | contig 11525 bp, 11 predicted proteins | sample GraSoiAngelo_159_FD_79666 | JGI IMG/M metagenome (GOLD analysis project Ga0066710, IMG submission 79666) | Grasslands soil microbial communities from the Angelo Coastal Reserve, California, USA - 14_1009_16_40cm | ecosystem: Environmental > Terrestrial > Soil > Grasslands | place: USA... | reverse complement strand
GTGGGCCGGGCGGGACTCGAACCCGCGACCGAGGGATTATGAGTCCCCTGCTCTAACCCGCTGAGCTACCGGCCCGTGCGCCGCTAGCTTACCCAGCACGCCCCGATTGCCCGACCCGATACCCAGCCAAGATCAAGAGGGCGAAGATCCAAGCTCCCCCGTTTGGACTCGAACCAAAAACCTACCGGTTAACAGCCGGTTGCTCTGCCAATTGAGCTACGGGGGATCGCGACCGTCCCAGCCGATGCCGGTGGAAGCGACCCGGACAAGAGTACAGGATGACCCCGGGTGGTGCGCACAGGGTTTGGCAACACTCTCCGAGGTGCCGGGGTCGGCGCCAATCGCGGCTTTGGGCTGCGCGTTTAGCCATCTGGAGGGCAGGATACTAATACTCAGGTAGGACAACAGGGCGTAGGCATGACGTACGGGCTCAGACGCGCTGGTACGTCGCGTCCGATACGGAGGGAGCAGCCGCGATGCGCGGAAAGTTGATGTTCCTCGGCGGGCTCGCCGCGGGCTTCGTCCTTGGCAGCCGGGCCGGCCGCCAGGCGTACGAGGAGCTCGTCCGGACCGCTAAGAAGGTCAAGGAGAGCCCGACCGTTCAGGAGGCCGCTGGCGTTGTCCAGGCGCAGGCGACCAAGGTGTACGAGCAGGGCAAGGCCACGGTCACCGACAAGCTGGGCAACACCCGTTTCGGCGAGCGGCTGCGCTCCGGCGAGACCATGACCGAGCCGGTGCCGCCGGTGGCGGTCGGCAGCACCACGAGCACGGGGTCCACCACCACCCCGACCTCGGACACCACCTACTAGAGCTGCGCGCCGCCGGCCCGCGTCCCGCGTGGATGCGGGCCGGCGGCGTCCTGTGCGGCCGGCACGTTGGCGCCTGCTCCGCCTGCTCCACCGGCCCGGCGCCGAGGCTCTGGGCAACGCCCGCCGCCCGCCGGGCCACCCGGCGAAGCCGGCGGCCCGGACCGCGGCTACTTCAGCAGCAGCCGCCCCATCCGCCGGCCGGCGATGAGCAGCCCGAGGATGGTCATCACGAGCAGGTACCCGGCGTGGACGAGCAGCACCGGATGTACCGAGCCGGTGGTCAGCCCGCGGATCAGCTCGACGCCGTGGTACAGCGGGGTCAGCTGGACGCACAGCCGGAACCCGGCCGGATATGACGCCACCGGCGCGAACGTGCCGGAGAACAGGAACAGCGAGAACTGGATCGTGCCCATCAGATCGAAGTCCTGCCAGCTGCGCATGAACGTGGACAGGCTCATGCCCAGGCCGCCGAACGCGAACCCGACCAGCAGCGCGGCCGGGAACGCGGCCAGCGCCCAGAGCGGCCGGGTCAGTCCCATGCCCACCATCACGCCGAGGAACGCGGCGCTGTAGAGCGCGCCGCGTGCCATCGCCCACAACAGCTCGCCGGTCGCCAGCTCCATCGGCCGTACCGGGGTCGCGAGGATCCCGTCGTACAGCTTCATGTACCGCATCTTGCCGAAGAAGTTGAACGTCGACTCGGCCAGCGCGCCGCTCATCGCGGAGGCGGCGAGCATCGCCGGCGCGACGAACTCGGCGTACGGCACCAGCCGGCCATCCGGTAACGCGAGCGAACCGACCAGGTGCCCGACCCCGATGCCGATCGAGTACAGGTACAGCAGCGGTTCGAAGAAGCCGGAGATGACCACGACCCAGTACGCGGAACGCAGCGCGGCGACGTTGCGCCGGGTGACCGAGCCGGCCCGCCTGGCCGAGGAGTCCAGCCGGCCGAGCACCCCCGGCCCGAACGACGTCGCGACGACCATCAGCTGACCAGCTTGCGGCGGAAGGCGAGCACGGCCAGCCAGAACCCGACCACGAGCCAGACGGCGAGGTAGCCGAGGTGTCCGGCGAGCGTGAGCGCGGACATGGGTACCCCGGGCAGGGTTGCGGCGCGGCACACCTCGGTCGCGTGCCACAGCGGGGACAGGTATGCCAGCAGGCGCAGCGCCGACGGCAGCGCGGTGACCGGGAAGTACACGCCGGAGAACAGCCCGAGCGGGATCAGCCCGAACCGCAGCAGCAGCGAGAAGTAGCTGTCACTGGTCATCCTGGCGGACAAGGCGTGTACCGGCGTGGCGACCGCGAGCCCGAGCAGCGCGCACACGAACGGGACCGCCACCGCCCACGGCGAATGGATCGCGCCGAACGCCGCGGCGATGCCCAGGAAGACGACGCTCGTGGTCAGCAGCCGGAAGACGATGAACAGCAGGTCACCGCCGAGGATGTCGACGATGCGCAGCGGCGCGGCGGCCAGCGAATGGTATGTGCGGCTCCACTCGAACCCGCTGAGCACCGGCCACATCGACTCGAACGACCCCTGGTTGAACGCGGTGACCGCGACCTGCCCGGGCACGATGTAGTCGAGGTAGCGCACCGGGCCGAGCCGGCCGCCCGCGTCGACGAAGTGCCCGACGCCCAGCCCGAAGCCGACCATGACGAGTACCGGAAGCACGAACGAGCCGAGTACCGAACCGCGCCACGTGCGCCGGTAGACGGTGAGGTACGACTCGAAGACGGCCAGGGCGGGGCGCATCAGTCCACCAGCGTCCGGCCGGTCAGGTGCAGGAAGACGTCCTCCAGCCCGCTGCGCCGGACCAGGACGCTGGCCGGCCCGAGCGCCAGCCGGTGTACCGCCTCGGCAGCCGCGTCACCGTCGTCGGCGTAGAGCAGGATGCGGTCGGGCAGCACCTCGACCCGCTCGGCCAGCTCGGCCAGCTTGCCCGCCACGTCTTCCGGCGCGGTGTCGGGGAACCGCAGCTCGACGACCTCGCGGGTGGAGTACCGGTCGATCAGCGACCGCGGCGAGCCCTCCGCCACGATCCGCCCGGTGTCCATGACGACCAGCCGGTCGCACAGCTGCTCCGCCTCGTCCATGTAGTGCGTCGTCAGTACCAGCGTCATGCCCTGCTGCTTGAGCCGGAACAGCCGGTCCCACACCAGGTGCCGGGCCTGCGGGTCGAGGCCGGTCGTCGGCTCGTCGAGCAGCGCGATGTCGGGGTTGTTGACCAGCGCGCGGGCGATGGTCAGCCGGCGCTTCATGCCGCCGGACAGCGGTTCGACCCGGCTGTCGGCCCGCTCGCGCAGCTGCACGAAGTCGAGCAGCTCGGCGGCCCGCGCCTTGGCGGTGCGCCGCGGTATCCCGAAGTAGCGCGCGTAGGTGACCAGGTTTTCCGCGACGGTCAGCTCCGGGTCGAGCGAGTCCAGCTGCGGGCAGACGCCGAGCCGGGCCCGGATCGCGGTGCCCTGCCGGTGCGGGTCCATGCCGAGGATCCGCAGCGTGCCGGCGGTGGGCGGGGAGACGCACCCGATCATCCGCATCGTCGAGCTCTTGCCGGCGCCGTTGGGGCCGAGGAAGCCGAACGCCTCGCCGCGGGCCACGTCCACGTCGATGCCGTCGACCGCGGTGAAGTTGCCGAAGCGCTTGACCAGGCCGCGTGCGTAGATCATCGGTTCGTCCGGCACGCGCCGACCCTAACCCCGGGGTACGACATCCGTCGCCGGATCAGCCCGGTGCCTGAGCGACGATCCGGCCGGTGACCTCGGCGATCGCCGGATCCTCACAATCAATCCCCGGGTCGTACCGCACCGTCCAGCGCAGCCCGTCCACCCCCGGTACCCGTCGGGCCGCGACCCGCATCCCGCCGCCGCCCGGCAACGGGTGCTGCGCGGTGTACCCGACCGAGCGGGTCACCCGGGTACGCACCTGGTCCGGCAGGTCCCCCGGCGACGTGAGCCGGAACGACAAGGCCGGTAGGTCGGCCACGACGAGGTAGCCCTCGCGCGACGCGACCTCCCGCGCGGGGGTCACCACGAGCGTCGCGCCGTCCCAGGTCGCCTTGTGGATCAGGTGCCACGAGGTGAAGTCGGGCAGCCAGAGCCCGAGGTTCGTGGCAACCAGTACCCCCGAATCCGACTCGGACCAGGCGACCACCCGCTCGTCCGTGACCAGCGGGGGGCGGCGGTCGGCCGGCAGCGCCGGCCGCCGGCGAAAGATCACAGCCCACCAGCCGCCTGGTCGCGCAGCGCCCGCGCGTGCTGTTCCAACGACACCAGCTCACCGAACAGGCGCAGGTGCTCGTCGACGTGCGTCACCGGGTTCAGCCGCTGCAGCCGTGACTTCAGCTCCCGCACCCGGCGGTCCACAGTGGACAGTTGCAGCCGGGACAGGGTCACCGCGACGTAGCGCGGGTCGGGCTCGCCGTCCAGCCGCAGCGGCTCCACCGCCAGCTCGCCGACGAGCGCCTTGCCGGCGAAGTCCGGGCAGGTGTCGCGGACCCGCTCCACCCAGCCGGCGCCGGCCACCGCGCCGGTTGCGCCGCCCGCCTCCGCGATCGCCGCGCGAACCGCCACATGGACAGGATTGTGGTACCCGTCGACCGCGATCGAGTCGAACATCGGCCCGGCGAGCACCGGTACCTGCAGCGCCAGCTTCAGCGCCTCCCGCTCGACTATCTCCTGTGGACTGTCCGAAGCGGACGGTGTCGCGGGTCGCGCGGCGGCGGCCGGGGACGCACCCCGCCCGACCGCCCGCTGCACCGTCTCCAGCTCCATCCCCAGATCACCGGCGAGCTTGCGGACGTACTCCGGCCGCAGCGCGTGGTCCTTGATCTTCGCGACCAGCGGCGCGGTGGCCCGCAGCGCGCCCACCCGCCCCTCCGCCGTCTCCAGGTCGTACCGCGACAGCACCGACCGCAGCGCGAACGCGATCAGCGGTTCCCGGCGTGCCACCAGATCCCGTACCGCCGCGTCCCCCTTGGCCAGCCGCAGCTCGCACGGGTCCATGTTGTCCGGCCCGACCGCGATGTAGGTCTGCCCGACGAACCGCTGGTCGTCCTGGAACGCGCGCAGCGCCGCCTTCTGCCCCGCCGCGTCACCGTCGAAGGTGAAGATGATCTCGCCGGCGAACGCGTCGGTGTCCATCAGCAGCCGGCGCAGCACCGCGATGTGATCGGGCCCGAACGCGGTGCCGCAGGTCGCCACCGCCGTCGGCACGTTCGCGAGATGGCAGGCCATCACGTCGGTGTAGCCCTCCACGATGACGGCCTGACGGCGCCGGGCGATCTCCCGCTTGGCCTGCTCGATGCCGTAGAGCACGTGGGACTTCTTGTACAGCGGCGTTTCCGGGGTGTTGAGGTACTTCGGCCCGTCGTCGTCCTCGAACAGCTTGCGCGCGCCGAAGCCGATGACGTCGCCGGCCAGGTCGCGGATCGGCCACAGCAGCCGGCGGCGGAACCGGTCGATCAGCGAACCGGACCGCGCCTCCTTCGCCAGGCCCGCGGTCACCAGCTCGGCGCCGGTGAAACCCTGCTGCCGCAGGTGCTTGACGAGCAGGTCCCAGCCCTCCGGGGCGAAGCCGCAGCCGTAGCGCTGCGCGGCGTCGCGGTCGAAGCCGCGCTGCGCGAGGAACTCCCGGGCCGGCCGGGCGCCGGGGGTACCCAGCTGGTCGGCGTAGAACGCCGCGGCCGCCGCGTGCGCCGCGATCAGCCGCTGCTTCTGCCCCTGCTGGCGGACCGGTGCCGGCCCGGCCTCCAGGTACCGCAGCTGGATGCCGGCCCGCCCGGCCAGCCGCTCGACCGCCTCGACGAACGTGAGGTGGTCGGTCTCCATCACGAACCGGATCGCGTCGCCACCGGCACCGCAGCCGTGGCAGAAGTACAGGTTGCGCGACGAGGAGACGGTGAACGACGGGGTCTTCTCGTCGTGGAACGGGCACAGGCCCTTGAGGTTGCCGCCGCCGGCCGGCTTGAGCGTCACCCGCTCGGAGATCACGTCGACGATCGAGGTGCGCTCGCGCACCAGCCCGATGTCCTCGTCGCGGATCTTGCCTGCCATGGCCGCCGGTCACCTCCGGCCTACATCCTGCCCTGCCGCCGGCGTGATCGACGAGCCGGCCGGGTCAGTATCCGCCGCCGGCTCCGCCGCCGCTGCCACCGCCGCCGACCAGTACGGCGACGACGATGAGTGCCGCGATCACCACCGCGACACCGAGCCCGATCCAGAGTCCTCTGCGCACCGCACCCTCCTTAGGTCCAGCGGCTCACCGTCGGGGTCCGGCGGCTCACCGTAGGGCGCCCGGCGGCAGGACCGCGTGCACCCCGACGACCTGGTTCACCACCTGCGTCACGCGCAGGTCGACGGCGACGCTGGCCAGCGCCACCGCGTCCGGCCGGGTCACCCCGTACAGCCGGCCGAGCAGCGCGAACATCGACTCCAGCGCGTCGAACGCGGCGTCGTCGAGGGTCGCGCCGAGGCCGATCGTGAGCCAGCCGGCCGGGGTGTGCGCGACCGGGCCGGTGAGCGGAAGGTCGTCGCGCACGTCGAGGGTCAGTTCGACGCGGTCCATCGGGCACTCGATGGCGGTGCCGCTGACCTCGCCGTCGCCCTGCGCGGCGTGCCCGTCGCCGACCGAGAACAGCGCGCCGTCGACGGGTACCGGCAGCCACAGGGTGCTGCCCGCGACCAGTTCCTTGCAGTCGAGGTTGCCGCCGTGCGGGCGGGGCGGGATCGTCGAGTGCCGGCCCGGTTCGGCGGGCGGCATGCCGAGCACGCCGAGGAACGGCCGCAGCGCCACCGTGTGACCGTGCTGGTTGCGGCCGGTCATCGCGGTCACGTCGAGATCCCAGGTGTGTACCACGCCGGCGTCCTCGATGCGGTACCGCCGGTTGACGGAACTGGCCCAGCCGCCCGCGACCGTGGTGCCCCAGGATGCCGGTACCACCGCATCGATCCGGATCTCCAGCGTCGTGCCCGGACGCGCGCCGCGGACGGCGACCGGCCCGACGAGCGCGTGCCCCGCGTCCGGCTGGTACTGCGGCACCCGCGGCCGCTCGTCGAAGCTCCCGCCGGCATACGGCCCGGCCGACCACCACGCGTCCAGCGTCCGGTACCGGACAGTTTCCCCGGGATCGACGGTCAGCACCGGCGGCAGCTCCGGCGAGAAATGACCATGCAGCGTACGCGCATCAGGCTCCAACAGGTGCACGAGGACAGCTTAGGGACATCGGGTGGACGCTTCTTGCTATCGTCTGGCCGACGTGTGGAGATGGGCCACGCCGAACGGGCGAGGGAGACCGCGATGGGACTGTTCGACAAGATCAAGGGCGAGCTCATCGACATCGTTCAGTGGTTGGACGACAGCCGCGACACGATCGTCTGGCGCTTCCCGCGGTACGAGAACGAGATCAAGATGGGCGCCAAGCTGGTCGTCCGGGAGTCACAGGTGGCGGTCTTCGTCAACGAGGGCCAGATCGCCGACGCATACCTGCCGGGCACCTACACGCTCGAAACGCAGAACATGCCGATCCTGTCCACCCTGAAGGGCTGGAAGTACGGGTTCCACTCCCCCTTCAAGGCGGAGGTCTACTTCGTCAACACGCGGCAGTTCACCGACATGAAGTGGGGCACGCCCAACCCGGTGATCGTGCGCGACCCCGAGTTCGGCATGGTCCGGCTGCGCGCGTTCGGCGCCTACTCGATGCGCGTGGTCGACGCGCCGAAGCTGCTCAAGGAGCTGGTCGGCACCGACCCGCAGTTCCGCACCGAAGAGGTGTCGGAGTACCTGCGGCAGATGATCGTGGGCCGGCTGGGCAACGCCCTGGCCACCGCCCGGATCCCGATGCTCGACCTCGCCGCGCACCAGGACCGGATCGGCATGCAGCTGGCCGGCGTGCTCTCCGAGGACCTGAGCGAATACGGCATCCACATCGCGAAGTTCATCATCGAGAACATCTCGGTGCCGCCCGAGGTCGAGGCGATGCTCGACAAGCGCACCTCGATGGGCATCGCGGGCAACCTCGACCAGTACACCAAGTTCCAGACCGCCAACGCGATCCAGGACGCGGCCAACAACCCCGGCGGCGGCGCGAGCGAGGGTATCGGCCTCGGCGTCGGGCTCGCGGTCGGCCAGCAGATCGCCGCCAGCCTGGGCGGGGCGGGGCAGGCGCCCGCGCCCGCGGCCACCCCGGCCGGTCCGCCGCCGTTGCCGCCGCAGGAACAGTGGTACGTCGGCGTGGGCGGCCAGCAGCAGGGGCCGTTCGACCGGGGGGCGCTGGCCGCCCAGGTCCGCAGTGGTGGCCTCACCGCGGGCACGCTGGTGTGGAAGCAGGGCATGGCCCAGTGGGTACCGGCGCAGCAGGTACCCGAGCTCGCTGACATCCTCGGCAGCGTCCCGCCGCCGCTCCCGCCCCAATGAGCGACCAGACGTGGCAGGCGGCGCCGTCGGCGTCGCACTCGTACCCGTGCCAGAGCTGCGGTGCCCGGCTGGAGTTCGCGCCGGGCACCAACGCGCTGCGCTGCCCGTACTGCGGCCACCTGCAGCAGCTGGCCGACACCGGCCGGCAGGTCACCGAGCATCGCTACGACGAGCTGGCGACGCTGCCCCGCAAGCCGGTCGCGACCCTCGGCAAGTACGTGTACGGGTGCCAGAAGTGCGGCGCGAAGACGGAGAGCGACGCGATCGCCGACGTCTGCCAGTTCTGCGGGGCGGCGCTGGTGGCCGACGTGTCCGGCGGCGAGATGGTGGTACCCGAGGCCGTCCTGCCGTTCGTGGTCGACCGCTCGGGCGTGCGCGAGCATCTGCGCAAGTGGGTACGGTCGCGCTGGTTCGCGCCGTCGAAGCTCAAGCGGGTCAGCGAGACCGAGCAGCTGCGGGGCACCTACCTGCCGCACTGGACGTACGACGCGCGCACCGTGTCCGACTACACCGGCCAGCGCGGCGAGCACTACTACACCACCGAGACCTACACCGACAGCGACGGCAACACGCAGACCCGCGAGGTGCAGCACACCCGGTGGTACCCGGCGAGCGGCACCGTGTCGCGCGACTTCGACGACGTCCTGGTGCCCGGTACCCACCGGCTGGAGAACCGGTACCTGGACAAGCTCACCCCGTGGCCGCTGCACCTGGCCCAGCCGTACCAGCCGGACTACCTGGCGGGCTACACCGCGCTGCGGTACGAGGTGGAACCGGAGGCCGGGCTGGAGGTCGCCAAGGGCCAGATGGCCAACGTGATCCACAACGACTGCGAGAGCGACATCGGCGGCGACGAGCAGCGGGTGTCCTCGGTGGACACCCGGTACTTCGACCTGATGTTCAAGCTGATGCTGCTGCCGGTGTGGCTGGCCGCCTACGTGTACGCCGGCAAGACGTTCCACGTCATGGTCAACGCGCACACCGGTGAAGTGGTCGGGCAGCGGCCGTACAGCGCGTTGAAGATCGCTTCGGCGGTCGCCGCGGCGATCGTGGTGATCGTGATCGTCATCCTGCTGGTGTCGGCGGGCCACCATCGATAGCTTCACCAACGCCGGGTACCGGTTCGACGTCGACGATGCCGGGCCGGCCGACGGTCCCGTGGTCATCCTGCTGCACGGGTTTCCGGAGGACCGGCACAGCTGGGCCGGGGTCACGCCGGCACTGAACGCCGCCGGGTACCGGACGCTCGCACCGGACCAGCGCGGGTACTCGCCCGGCGCGCAGCCCCGGCGGCGGCGCGAGTACACGATGGAGCACCTGACCGGGGACGTGTTCGCGCTGGCCGACGCGGCCGGGGCGGACCGGTTCCACGTCGTCGGGCACGACTGGGGTGCCAATCTCGCCTGGCACCTCGCCGCCCGCCATGCGGAGCGGATCCGCAGCCTGACGGCGCTGTCGGTACCGCACCCGCAGGCCGTCCAGCGCGCGTTCTGGCGCAGTACCCAGGCGCTGCGGCTGTACTACATGCTGTTCTTCCAGCTGCCCGCCGTTCCGGAGTGGCTTCTGCGCCGTCCCGGGCTCATGCGCCGGAGCCTGGTGAGCAGCGGGCTGGACACGGAGTCCGCGGACCGGTACGCCGCGCGGGCCGGCGCGATGACGGGCCCGCTCAACTGGTACCGCGCCCTGCCGTACCCGGCGCACGGCGGGAAGATGCCGAAGGTGACGGTACCGACGCTTTTCGTCTGGGGTGAGCGGGACCGGTTCGTGACCCCCACCGCGGCGGCGGGCTGCGGGGCATGGGTGGGCGGCCCCTTCACCTACCATCCGTTGCCCGGGGTGAGCCACTGGATCCCGGAGGAGGTACCGGCGCGGACGGCCGGGCTGGTGCTGGAGCTGTTGCAGTCCTGCCGGTAACGAAAGACATCTAGACATCTGATGGCCCGATGGCTTACCGTCCGCAACACAGGGCCGGTGCGAGCTCCCGTCGATCCCGCACCGTCGCCCAGGCTGCTGGAGGGGACGACGGCTCGGAGCCGGCGTGGCGCAGGGGGGACGCCCGACATGGGCGGCTTGCGATCACCGACCGGTGCCGGGGCTTCCGCCGCATCGGCGCGGGGGGCGCCGTCGCGGAACGGACGGCCCCTCCAGCAAGGCCTGGCCGGTCGCCCCGTCGGACCGCCGCCGGTACCGGTGCCCCGTACGGTGCCGCCGGCCTCACCGCGCTGCCCCACCGCTGCCCACCGCGCCGCCTCACCGCTGCCCACCGCGCGGCCGGCGCTCGAGCGACGCGGCCGGCCCGGTGCGGCCCGACGCGGCCGGCACGGTACGGCCGGCCCTCAGGCCCGGCGCGGCGGCGGTAGCGCGAGCCGCAGGCCGTCCTGCTCGACGACCTCGTTGATCCGCTCCGCGGTCTGCTGCATGTGCAGGCCCATGGCGTCGCGCGCGGCGTCGGGTACCCCGTGCTCGATGGCTTCCAGTACCTTGCGGTGCGCCGCGATCGCCGTCTCCCGGCCCGGCCGGTACCCCGACGCCGCCCGGCGCACCTCGAACAGCAGATCCACCAGCGGCTCGAACAGCGCGGTGATGAACGGGTTGCCGGCCGCCGCCATGACGGCCTGATGGAACTCCAGGTCGGCCTTGGTGAACCCGTCCACGTCGTCGCGGTCGCTGGCCTCCCGCATCCGGTCCAGCGCCCGTCCGAGCTCGACGAGGTCCTGTTCGGTACGCCGCTGTGCCGCCAGGCCGCTCACCCCGACCTCGACCAGCCGCCGCGCCTCGGTCAGCTTGACCGCGAGGTCGCCGGCCCCCTCGGTGCTGCCGGCCCGGGCCATCAGCAGCGTCGGGTCAAGGGGCGACCAGCGGGTGGCCGGGTTGACGAAGGTACCGCGGCCCTGCTCGATCCGTACCACGCCCTTGTGCCGCAGCTCCTTCACCGCCTCGCGAACGGTCAACCGGCTCACCTTGAACAGCTCGGCGAGCCGGTCCTCCGGCGGCAGGCGGGAGTCCGGCGGATGGTCGCCCCGCAGGATGGCGGCCACGAGGTGCTCGACGAGCTGGTCGGCGAGCCCCCGGCGGACAGGAGCTGGATACATATTCATCGGACGTCAGGCAGGCTAGCACGCCCCGTCCGCTCGCTTCGCGGCGCTCAGACGCGCCGCCTTCCCTCCTCGCTGCGCTCCTCAGTCCAGACGACGCCGCGCCGCTCCCACTCGCTCCCTCAGCACGCGTCCGATGCGGGAGGCTCAGCCCGGGACGCCGATCGTCGCGAAGTACCAGCCGGCGCTGGTCAGGCCGACCGCGAC
>Ga0066710_100005558_pt1 | contig 11525 bp, 9 predicted proteins | sample GraSoiAngelo_159_FD_79666 | JGI IMG/M metagenome (GOLD analysis project Ga0066710, IMG submission 79666) | Grasslands soil microbial communities from the Angelo Coastal Reserve, California, USA - 14_1009_16_40cm | ecosystem: Environmental > Terrestrial > Soil > Grasslands | place: USA... | reverse complement strand
GAGCATCTCGAAGAAGGTCAGGTGCGACGTATCCCCAACGGACTCGATGTCGCTGGTGCGGAAGCACTTCTGTACGGTGGTCAGGCGTGATGCGGGCGGCTTGGCCCGGCCGGTGAAGAACGGCTTGAACTGAACCATGCCGGCGCTGGTGAAGAGCAGCGTGGGGTCGCCGGCCGGGACGATGGGCGCGCCCGGCATGCGCCTGTGCCCTCGCTCCTCAAAGAAACGAAGGAAGTTTTCGCGAACCTCATGCGCGTCCAACTCATAGGATTATATCGGGTGCCGGCTGAAGGAGACACAGGAGCCGGGCGCGCATGTCCGGCGGGCCATTTGTTCTTGACAGGTTGGCGGGAGCGCCGATAACATAGTCAGGAACCTATTCATAACACAGGCTGACGTTTTTGGACGCCGAAGAACCCCCAGATAGCTCCGAACCTCCACATTCCCGCTCGCATTTCCCGACGACGCGCCTCTCCTTGCGTCTATTTGAGCGGATGATAACCATTCTCTCCAACTGACGTCATGTTGCTTACTATGCCGCGCCGGAGCGGCCGGGCGAGGGTTCGCCGTTATGGCTGAGACCGGCAATAATTCGGGGGCGGCTGCCGCTCTCACTGCCTTCCGCGCTCAACTGGAGCAGCGGCTGGAGGAGTGCGAGCGGTTGCTGGCCGCCGGCGTCCAGATAATCGATCCAGCGACGACGTACCTTGAGGTCGCCGTGCAGATCGGCGCGGGCACGGTAATCTACCCCAACACCACGATCACGGGCAGCACGATCATCGGGCGGGACTGCCGCATCGGTCCCAACTCCGTCATCGCCGACTCCCGCATCGGCGACGACTGCGAGGTGTTCGCCTCCGTGCTGGAAGGCGCAGCGCTGGAGGCAGGGGTGGATGTCGGCCCCTTCAGCCACCTGCGGCCCGGCTCCTACATCGAATCGGGCGCGCACATCGGCAACTTCGTCGAGATCAAGGCTTCCCGTCTGGGCGCAGGGACCAAAGCTGGGCACTTCTCATACATTGGCGACGCGCAGGTGGGGGCCGAGGTCAACATCGGGGCCGGCACAGTCACCTGTAATTTCGACGGCGAGAAGAAGAACCAGACGGTCATCGAAGACGAGGCGTTCATCGGCAGCGACAGCATGCTCGTCGCGCCTGTTCGCATCGGGCGCAGGGCCGCCACCGGGGCCGGCTCGGTGGTAACGAAGGACGTTCCGGATGGCGCCAAGGTCGCCGGTGTTCCCGCCAGGAGGGCAGCCGCGGCCAAGGGTGAGACTGATCAGCGTGGATAGCGTTACAATTCCCGGGCTCATCATCCTGACGCTCGGTGTGGGCGCCTTCATCGCCGTCGTTGCGGCGGAGGCCGGCGTCATCGTCGGCGTCCGCGAGCGGGCCCTGCGAGAGCCGGCGGAGTCCCGGCTGGACGCCCTGCGGCGCTTCTACCAGGAACGCCAGCTCACGCTTTCTGCTCTGGCCCTGGCCCGCAACCTGGCGCTCGTCGGCGTCACCGCCGTTGCCGTCTTCCTGATGGTGCGGGAAGCGGGCGATAGCTGGCTGGTGCTTGCGGGAACGACAGTCGGATCGCTTGTCGTGATCATGCTGCTGCAGGCGTTCCCCAGGATAATCGTCGCCCGCGATCCGGAGCGCTGGCAGAACACCCTGAAACCGTTCGTTACCTTGATTCGGGTGCTCTTGCGCGGCCCTGTCCTGCTGCTGGATGCGCCGATGCAGGCGCTGGCCCGCACCTGGTATGGCGGCCAGGCCAACGGCCATGGCCAGATTGAGGAGCACATCCTGCTCTCCGAGCTGGACGAGGCCAGCGCCGGCCTGCTGGAAGACGAGCGGGAGATGATCCGCGGCGTGATGGAGATGGAGTTTCGCACTGTCCGCGAGATCATGGTGCCGAGTACTGACATCGTCGCCGTCGACGTCGAGGATGGGTTCGACCGGGTATCGCACGTCATGGTGGAGGACGGATTCAGCCGACTGCCCGTATACGAGGGCAATATCGACAACGTAATCGGCGTGGCCCACGCCAAAGAGGTGCTCAAGCACCTCGCGCGCGGCGGCCCGCCCCCGGACCTGCGCGATGTCATCCGCGAGACGCAGTTCGTGCCTGAATCAAAGAAGGTCCACGAGATGTTGGCGGAGATGAAGCAGCTTCAAATCTCCATCGCCATTGTCGTCGACGAATACGGCGGCACCGCCGGCCTCGTGACCATTGAGGACGTTCTCGAGGAGATCGTAGGCGAGATCCGAGACGAGTTCGACATCGAAGAGCAGCCGGTGCAACTGCTGACCGCTAACGAGGTGGTGGTGGACGCCCGCGTGGGCATTGATGAGCTAAACGAGATGTTTGACACGGCCATCCAGAAAGAGGACTTCGACAGCGTCGGCGGGTTCATCGTCAATGAGCTGGGCCGCATACCCTCCGTGGGGGACCAGGTGGGCGTGGACGGCATCCGCCTGAAGGTGCTCAGCGTCAACGGCCGCCGCATCAAGAAGGTTCGCGTCACGAAAGTGACTCCGGACACCGCCGAACAGCCGCAGACGACCTGATAGTCGGCCAGAGGGTCCTCAGCGGCGTACGCCCTTGGGACAGCGAACGCTGCAAGGTCGCCATGCGCAGTGTGCCGTTCGCCCGTATTTACGCCGGCGGGCGTGTGCTAGAATGCGCCGGAAATGAAGCGAAAAGACGCCAGCCCAACTGTCGAGCCGCCCACCGAGGAGCTGAAATACTGGGTCGCCCTCAACCGCATACCCGGCATCGGGCGCGTCCGCTACACGGCACTGGTCCAGCGCTTCGGGCGCCTCTCGGAGGCCTGGGGCGCCGGTCCTGGGGACCTCAAAGCGGCAGGCCTCGATAACCGCACGGCGCGGCTGATCACCGCAGAGCGCCCGAAGATTGATCCCGACAGCGAGATGGAGCGGCTGGAGAAGCAGGGAGTGCGGGCCGTCACCTGGCAGGATGAAGGCTACCCTCCCCGCCTCAAGGAGATAGACGACGCGCCGCCCGTCCTCTACGTCCGCGGCGATCTAACTGCGGCTGATGAATGGGCGGTCGCCGTCGTCGGCACGCGCCGGCCGACGCCATATGGGCGCCAGGTGGCCGAGGAGATGGCCTACCAGCTGGCCTCCAATCGCATCACCATCGTCAGCGGGCTGGCCAGGGGAGTTGATGCCATCGCCCACCGGGCGGCCCTGCAGGCGGGCGGCCGGACGATCGGCGTGATGGCCTGCGGGCTGGACATCGTCTACCCGCCGGAGCACGGCAAGCTGGCGCGGGAAATCGCCGAGAACGGGGTGCTGATGAGCGAACAGCCGCTGGGCACGCAGCCGCGGGGAGACTATTTTCCGCGCCGCAATCGTATACTCTCTGGGCTCAGCCTGGGTGTCCTCGTCGTCGAAGGCGACCTCAAGAGCGGGGCGATGATCACGGCGCGGATCGCCGTGGACCAGAACCGCGAGGTGTTCGCGGTGCCGGGAAGCATCTTCTCCGCGCAAAGCCGCGGCACCAACACCGTCATCCAGCGCGGCGAAGGCAAGCTGGTGCTGGGCGTGGACGACATTCTGGAGGAGTTGAACCTGACGATGGTGCCGCAACAGATGGAGATGAAGGAATTGATCCCGGCCACCGATACGGAAGCAGACCTTCTGCGTCATATAACGAAGGAACCCGTGCACATAGACGAGGTCTGCCGCCAGAGCGGATTACCCGTTTCGACGGTCAGCAGCGTTTTAGCAATGATGGAGTTGAAAGGACTCGTCCGCCAGATGGGCCCCAGCGCTTACGTGAAGGCCCGGGAGGCGCGAGCGAGGTACAGGCCCGGAGAGGGCAGAGGTAAATTCATTTGACAAAACGAAACGGAAAGAGCTTGGTCGTCGTCGAATCGCCGGCCAAGGCCCGGACAATATCGCGAATTCTCGGATCGAAATACGACGTCAGGGCCTCAGTTGGTCACGTTCGAGACCTGCCCAAGGCCACCCTGGGCATCGAAGTCGATAACGGCTTTCAGCCCAAGTACGTCGTCCCGCGCGAGAAAAGCAAGACGGTAAAAGAGATCAAGGACGCCGCCCAGAACGCCGGCACCGTGTATCTTGCGACAGACCCCGACCGCGAGGGAGAGGCGATCGCCTGGCACCTGCTGGAAGCGGCTGACCTCGGCGCTGTGCCCCTTCACCGTGTAGTCTTCCACGAGATCACGGCGTCCGCTGTCTCCGAAGCGTTCGAGCACCCGCGCGACATCGACATGAAACTAGTCGACGCGCAGCAGGCGCGCCGGGTTCTCGACCGGCTGGTGGGCTACCGGCTCAGCCCCTTCCTCTGGAAGAAGGTGCGCCGCGGCCTATCTGCCGGGCGCGTGCAGTCGGTAGCCGTTCGCCTCGTCGTCGAGAGGGAGCGCGAGATCCAGGGGTTCGCCGCCCAGGAGTTCTGGACGATCGAGGCGCAACTGGAGAAGCCGAACGTGGAGCCCGCTTTCCGCGCGAAACTGGCGGGACTGGCGGGGAGCAAGAAGAAGCTGGAGATAGCGAATCAGGCGGAGGCGGAGCGCCTTCAGGCTGCCCTGGGCTTCAGTGCTTACACCGTCGAGGGCGTCCAGACCAAGACGCAGCCCCGCCGTCCGTCCGCGCCGTTCATCACAAGCACCCTGCAGCAGGAAGCGTCGCGGCGCCTGGGCTTCAGCGCCAAGCGGACAATGGCCGTAGCTCAGCAGCTGTATGAGGGCCTGCGTCTGGGCGCCGAAGGCGAAGTTGGCTTGATCACGTACATGCGTACCGACTCCACGAACATCGCCTCTTCCGCCGTTGCCGAAGCCCGCGGCTACATCGCCGAACGTTTCGGCAAGCAGTTCCTGCCTTCTTCGGCCCGCGAGTATCGCAAGAAGGTGAAGGGCGCGCAGGAAGCGCACGAGGCGATCCGCCCTACCTCTGTGCGCAGAGAACCGGATGCCGTTCGGCGCTCGCTGAACAATGACCAGTACCGGCTCTACAACCTGATCTGGCAGCGCATGGTCGCGAGCCAGATGGCCGACGCCCTCTTCGACGTCACGACTGTCGATGTCCAGGCCAGGCCGTCGACGGGCAGCGACGTGTACGCGTTGCGTGCCACCAATACTCAACTCCGCTTCGCAGGCTACCGCCAGGTCTACGTGGAGGCGCGCGATGACGACGAGGAGGAAGACCTCGGCAGCAATCCCCTGCCGCAGTTCGCCGGCAGCGACCTCCTGAACCTGCTCGATCTCTTCCCAGAGCAGCACTTTACGGAGCCGCCGCCCCGCTTCACGGAGGCCAGCCTCGTCAAAGCGCTGGAGGAGAAGGGAATCGGCCGGCCCAGCACCTATGCGCCGACGATGTCGACGATCCAGGACCGTGGTTATGTCGAGAAGGACGGCCGCTTCCTGAAGCCAACGGCGCTAGGCGAAGTTGTAAATGACCTGCTCGTCGACCACTTTCCGAGCTTCGTCGATGCCGGCTTCACCGCTGAGATGGAGGACGAACTCGACGAGGTGGCCAGCGGCGAGCGCGCCTGGCAACCGGTCGTGCAGGAGTTCTACACCCCGCTTGAGCAGGCGCTGGCAGTGGCCACAAAGGAAGCGCCCAGGGCGGAGCAAACAACCACCGAGCAGTGCCCGGAATGCGAACGCCCAATGGTCATCCGCTGGGGACGGCGCGGCCGTTTCCTGGCCTGCACCGGCTTCCCGGAGTGCAAGGGCACACGGCCGCTGGAAGGCGAAGAGGCTGTGGAGCCGCCGCAGGAGACAGATGAGAAGTGCCCGGAGTGCGGCGCACCGATGCTGCTTCGCTCCGGCCGCTTCGGCAAGTTCCTGGCCTGCTCGCGTTACCCCGAGTGCAAGGGCCGCAAGCCGATCACGGCCGGGACGGGCGTCAAGTGCCCGAAGGACGGTGGCGAGCTGCTGGAGCGGCGCTCCCGCAAAGGCCGCACCTTCTACGGCTGCGCCAACTACCCCAAGTGCGATTTCGTGACGTGGGGCCGGCCGCTCGGCCAGCCCTGTCCCAGCTGCGGCGGCCTGATCACCGCTGAGCGCGACGGCAAAGCGAAGTGCACCGTCTGCAACTGGCGCGGCGAAGCCGAGGAGACAGCAGCGCCGGCCGAACCGGCGCCCGTCGGCTAGCGCCGCCCTTCGTTCGTCCTAACGGTGTCCTTAAAAAGGCGGAGCCGAAGCTCGAGCGCATCTCTTTACGTGGCACCGGGCGCCCCCGTTTAATCTCCGGCCACCGCCTCACGTTCTAGCTATCGTGGAAGAGCTTCTTGACGCGTACCTCCGCTACCTGCTCGCGGAAAAGAATCTGTCCCCGTTGACACTCCGCAACTACCGGACAGACCTGGTCCACTTCGCGCGCTACATGGAGGAGGTTGAGAAAGCCGCCCCCCTCGCCGTGGACCGCTCCTCTTTCCGCCGCTACCTGGCGCAGCTTAAAGACGATGGCATCGCCACGGCCAGCGTCACACGCAAAGTGAGCACCGTGCGCGGCTTCTTCCGCTTCCTGCAGCGCGAGGGCAAGCTAGAGGGCAACCCACTCGCCAATGTACAGGCGCCTAAGCGTGAACGCCGTCTCCCCTCTATCCTCAGCAGGGACAACCTTACTGCGCTTATCGAGGCCGCGGACGAAGGCACTCCCCAGGGCCTGCGCAATCGGGCCATCCTCGAGCTGATGTACGCGGCCGGCGTCCGCCTCAGCGAGGTCGCGGGCCTGGACCTGCGGCAGCTCGATCTCAACGAACGCACGCTCGTGGTGCGAGGCAAAGGAAACAAAGAGCGGATGGTACTGATCGGCGGGCCGGCGGAAAAGGCTCTCGGTCGCTATCTAACGCGGGGCCGGCCTCTCCTGGCGTCCGGCGCCGCGGAGGCGCTCTTGCTGAACCGCGAGGGCGGCCGTCTTTCCGGCCGTTCCATCCAGCAGATCGTGCGGCGCCACGCCTTGAAGGCGGGACTGGACCAACGCGTCTTTCCGCACCTACTGCGCCATTCGTTCGCCACCCACCTGCTGGACGGCGGCGCGGAGCTGCGCGTGGTGCAAGAGCTGCTGGGGCATGCCAGCGCCTCTACCACGCAGATCTACACCCACGTGACCGAAGAAAGACAGCGAGAGGTGCTGGAGCAGGCGCACCGCCAGCTCAGTGAGGTCATGCTCGCTGCCCTGCGCAAGAGCCGCGATGCCGCTCGCGAGCCCAAACCCTAGCGCCGTCTCCCGTATAATCGGGGTGAGCCATGCGAATCCTTGTCGTGAACGGCCCTAACCTCAACACGCTCGGCGCCCGCCAGCCGGACGTTTACGGCGCCACCTCGCTCAAGGAGATCGAAGAGCGGCTCACCCTGCGTGCTCACGACCTGGAAGCAGCAATTGTCTGCTTCCAGTCAAACTCCGAAGGCGAGATCATAGACTTCCTCCAGAACCAGGTAGCCGAGGCCGAAGGCATCATTATTAACCCGGGCGCGCTCACGCACTACAGCGTGGCCCTGCGGGACGCGCTTTCCGGTACGCGTCTGCCCATCATTGAGGTGCATATCTCCAACATCTACGCACGCGAGGAGTTCCGCCATCACTCCGTCATCGCGGACATAGCGGTGGGGCAGGTGAGCGGCCTGGGCTGGCGCGGCTACATGGCCGCCCTCGAGGCGATCGTGGCGATCCTGAAGGAGGACACCGCGTGAGCGACAGGCTACGGCGCCTGAGGGAGAAGATGGAAAGCGCAGGGCTGGACGGCTTCCTGGTAGGCGCGCCCGGCGAGGACATCTTCCACACCCAGGCGGCCAACCGGCGCTATCTTGCCGGCTTCAGCGGCTCTATGGGTTGGCTGTTGGTTACCCCCACGCAGGCGTTCATCGCCGTCGATTTCCGCTATTTTGAGCAGGCCCAGAGGGAAGCACCGTCGTTCGTGCTCTTCCAGGCGGCCGGCGGTATCGAGAAGTGGTTCGCCAAGCTCGTCTCCGAAGCCGGATTAGGCGGCGGCAAGAAGATCGGCTTCGAGCCGCCGGACGTCACCGTCGCTGCCTTTCAGGCGATGAAGAAGGGGGTCGAATCGCTGCCGCAAGCTGAGCGCCCAAGGCTGCTCGCCTCACCCGCGATCATCCAGGAGATGCGGGCGATCAAAGAGCCGTCCGAGATCGAGGCGTTACAGCGGGCCGTGGACCTGGGGGACGCCGCTTTTGTCGATGTTTCCCAGCGGGTGGAGCCGGGCTGGACCGAGCAGGAGGTGGCCTGGGAGATCGAGAAGTACGCGCGCGAGAACGGCGCCGAGCACCTCTCCTTCCCCACCATCGTGGCGGCCGGCCCCTGGGGCGCCATGCCCCACGCCCAGCCGCGCGACCACGTCATCGAAGCCGGCGATAGTCTCGTTATCGACATGGGCGTCATCGTCGACGGCTACTGCTCCGACCTGACGCGGACAATTGCCGTCGGCAAGCCGGACCCGAAGTTTCGCGAGATCTACGACATCGTCCTCACTGCCCAGCGGACGGCGGAAGAGCTGCTGACAACGGGTATGAGCGGCGAGCAGGCGCACATGTTCGCCCAGAACGTGATCGCCGAAGCGGGGTATGGCGAGAGTTTCGGGCACGGCCTGGGGCACGGGGTGGGCCTTTTGATCCACGAGGCGCCCAGGCTGGCCCGCATGTCCAACGATGAGCTGAAGGACGGCATGGTCGTCACCGTTGAGCCGGGGATCTACATCACCGGCTGGGGCGGTATCCGCATCGAAGACCAGTGCGTCCTGGAGAACGGCAAGCTCCGCGTGATGAGCCACGCCCCCAAGCTGGGAGTTTAGGTAGTAAAACGGCGCCCGCCAGCGGCGCACCGCGACTGGGCGTCGAAGAGGCAGCAGATGAGCACCCTCCGCAAGCTCGACTACAAGTACCTGGTCGCTATTGTATTCATCAGCGGCCTTTTCATGGACATACTCGACGCCACCGTCGTCAACGTTGCGCTGCCCACCCTCGGCCGCGAGTTCCACACCGGGCCGCGAGATCTCCAGTGGGTCGTCACGGGATACCTGCTGAGCCTCGCTGTCTGGATCCCCGCCTCGGGCTGGGTGGGCGACCGCTTTGGCACCAAGAAGACTTTCCTTTTCGCGATGACGTTGTTCACTATCGGCTCGGGGCTCTGCGGCCAGGCGCACAGCATCGAGGAGCTAATCGCCTTTCGCCTGATCCAGGGCATCGGCGGCGGCATGATGACGCCGGTGGGGACGGCCATGCTCTTCCGCGTGTTCCCTCCGCGGGAGCGCGCCGCCGCCTCCGCCTTCCTGGCGATTCCCGCGCTGGTGGCCCCGGTTATGGGTCCCGTCCTTGGCGGCTGGCTCGTAGATGGGCCCGGCTGGCGCTGGATCTTCTACATTAACCTGCCCGTCGGCGTTATAGGGCTGATCCTGGCCTCAGTCCTGCTCAAGGAGCATAAGGAAGAATCTCCCGGCCGTTTCGACGCTTACGGTTTCGTCCTCTCGGGCGGCGGCCTGGCGCTCGTCCTCTACGCGCTCTCGCGTGCCCCTGCCGACGGTTGGACATCCACGATCGTCTTGACTACCGGCCTGGCCGGCCTCGCCTGCCTCGCGCTGATGGTGCTGGTCGAGCTGCGCCTGGCCGAGCCGATGCTTGACCTGCGCCTGCTGGCCGACCGGATGTTCCGCAGCGCTAACCTGGCGTTTTTCATGCAGCTGGCCGGACTCTTCGGCCTGCTCTTCCTGCTGCCGCTTTACCTGCAGCAGCTGCGTGGGATGAGCGCCATCCAGTCGGGTCTCACCTCCCTGCCGCAGGGTGTTGCCATGGGCCTCATGCTTCCCGTCGCCGGGCGGCTTTATCCGCGCTTGGGCCCGCGCAAGATGATGGCCACCGGGCTGCTGCTTGTCGCCATTACGTCTGGCTGTTTTGTGCTCGTTGGCCTGGAAACGGACCTCTGGTGGATCCGAGGCGTGATGCTGGTGCGCGGCGCCGGGATCGCCTTCGCCGGTGTCAGCGTGCAGGCCGCTGCTTTCGCCAACGTGTCGGCTCGCAGCATGGGCCGCGCCTCATCGCTCTTCCGTACGAATACGCAGGTCGGCGGCGCGCTCGGCGTTGCCATACTCGCCACCATCCTCGCCAGTCGCACGACTGCGCATCTCTCCGGCGTAAGCCAGGCGGCTGGACAGGCGGCACAGCAGCACGCCCAGCTGCTGGCCTTCCACGATGCCTTCTTCGCCGCTGCCCTGCTGGGCCTGGTCGGCCTGGCGTTCGCCTTCCTGATCCGCGATCAAGACGCCGCAGCGACGCTTTATCGGCCCGCGCCCGAGGCCGTTGAACAGCCCGTTTGACCCGCGCCGATGCCTTAGAATGGTGACGATAACGACGGCGCGTTCTCATCCCGTCCAGCGATGAAAGGACCCCGATGATCGAGACCGGCGAGTTGCGAAAAGGCTCGACAATCGAGATAGACGGCACGCTCTACCAGGTAATCGAGGTCGAGCACCTCAAGATCGGCCGTGGCAGCGCCCAGGTGCGGATGAAGCTGCGCGACGTTCGCGGCGGCCACATCATCGATAAGTCCGTGCAGGCGGGCAGCCGCTTCACCCGCGCCCGCGTGGAGCGTCAGCCGGCGCAGTACCTGTACAGCGAAGGCGGCCTCTACTACTTCATGAACACCGACACCTACGACCAGTTCCCCCTGAACAAAGAGCATCTGGGCGAGTCTATGAACTACCTGAAGGAGAACGCCACCTGCAACCTGTTGATGTACGGCGACGAGCCCGTCGGCGTGGAGCTGCCGGCGGCAGTCGAGCTGGCCGTGACTGAGACGGACTCCTGGGTTCGCGGCGATACAGCGCAGGGCGGCACCAAGCCGGCCAAGCTGGAGACCGGCATCAGCGTGAGCGTGCCGCTGTTCATCAACGCCGGCGACATGCTAAAGATCGACACCCGCACGGGCGAATACCTGGAACGCGCCGGCAAGTAGCGATAACGCAGGTTGGCCGCCAAGGGGCGGCGTCGTCATGCTGAGCTGCAACGCGGCTGCTGGATGCGCGAGTTCATAGAGAACCTGTCCTTAGCGGAGCCCGAAGGAGAATCTGGCGTGGCAAGCACCTGAAAGTCGGGGCCAGCGTCTCGTTCACCGGGGGTCAGGTTTCAACTTGACGGGCAGGGAAGGGGGCGGCGCACGCTCTTGGCGAACAGGTGCGTCTCTTGGCGCGTCATCTGCCGCTGCACCCTTGCCGTAAATCGTGACAAAATAGACGCGTGATCGAAGCCTACCGCGTCTCCTGGCTCGCCGGGTACATCAAGCAACTCGTCGAAGGCGATCTCAAGCTCTCCAACCTCTGGGTGGAGGGCGAGATTTCCAACCTCAACCGTTCCACGCGCGGGCACGTCTACTTCACGTTGAAGGAAGGCACCTACTCGATGCGCTGCGTCATGTTTCAGCGGCAGTACCGGGGCGCGCCGCTGGATAACGGCGCGCAGGTGCTGGCTCACGGCAACGTCAGCTTCTACGAGCAGCGGGGCGACATTCAGTTTATCGTGGATTTCGTCCAGCCGGCCG
>Ga0066710_100005556_pt1 | contig 11528 bp, 12 predicted proteins | sample GraSoiAngelo_159_FD_79666 | JGI IMG/M metagenome (GOLD analysis project Ga0066710, IMG submission 79666) | Grasslands soil microbial communities from the Angelo Coastal Reserve, California, USA - 14_1009_16_40cm | ecosystem: Environmental > Terrestrial > Soil > Grasslands | place: USA... | reverse complement strand
CGAGTGCCGAAGCTCGAATGACCACCACCGAGACTGACGTCGAAGGAGCCTAACGATGGAAGCGCATGAAACTCCGCACACCACCGTTGAACCCCGACGGCCGGCGATGCCTCAACACAGGCGCCCGCGGATGAAGGCGCTGCCTCTCTCCTTGGTCGCGCTGCTCGTGACCGCCCTCATCGTGCTCGCAACCATGCTGCTCCTTCGCGGCCACGCCACGGGCAAGACGACGCTGCCGCCGGTAGGGACGCCCGCAGCCGTCTCGAAATCCCAGTTGAAAGCCCTTGCCGAGCAGTCCAAGCAGCCGATCTACTGGGCCGGCTCGAAGCCGGGCGCGTACGAGCTGACGCGAACGACCGACGGTCGGATCTACATCCGCTACCTGCCTTCGGCCGACAAGGTTGGCGACCGGACACCGGATTACCTCACCGTCGGGACGTACCCCGCCAAGCAGGCCTTCTCAGCAATCCAGCGCGCAGCCGCCCGCCAAGGTGCTGTCTCGGCCAACATCGATCGCGGCGGCCTGCTCGTCTTCAACAACAGCACCCCGAAGAGCGTCTATTTCAGCTACCCGAAGAGCGGTTACCAGGTCGAGGTCTACGACCCCTCCCCGCTGCAGGCCCGGACGCTTGTTCTCGGCGGCATGATCACACCGATCAAGTAACGGGTTACGTACCCGAGCCGCCGGGCTTCCAGAGCGTCTCTTCGACTCCCGCGTTCGCCGCGCGAGCCAGGATGAACAGCAGGTCGGAGAGCCGGTTCAGGTAGATCGCGACCAGGGGGCTCACACCTTCGACGCGCAGGACGCTGCGCTCGGCGCGACGGCAGACGGACCGCGCGAGGTACAGGCGCGCCGCAAGCTCGGTGCCGCCGGGAAGGACGAACGATTTCAGCGGCTCGAGATAGGCGTTGGCGGCATCACAGTCCCGCTCGAGCCGATCGACCTGCTCTTCGGACAAGCGCAACCGCTCCCGCCCGGTCGTCTCAGGCGTGGCGAGATCGGCGCCGAGGTCGAAGAGCTCGTTCTGGATCTGCTGCAAGGGCTCGGGTGAGCCCTCAAGCGCGGCCGCCCAGCCGATCAGGGAGTTCAGCTCGTCGACCTCGCCGACGGCCTCGACGCGGGGATCCGTTTTCGGTACGCGCGTTCCGTCCCCGAGGCTCGTCTCGCCGCGGTCGCCACCGCCGGTGTAGATCCGGGTCAACCGGACGGGCTCGTCGCGCTTGCGGCTCACGCCGAAACGTCGCATATCCGTGACGCTTCGATCACCGGCACGCGCGGCTCTCCGAAAAAGGCTGTTGCTGGGAGGGGGCGGTGGGACCCAGAGTGACGCGCGTCGACAACCATGGCGTCATGAGCGTTCGCGGCCTCATCAGCCCTGCGCCAATGCCCGCTCAGTCAGGCCGAGAATCGAGCGGGCGATCACGAGGCGCTGGATCTCGCTCGTGCCTTCGTAGATTTCCGTGATCTTCGCGTCCCGGTAGTAGCGCTCGACCGGGAACTCCTTCGTGTAGCCGTAGCCGCCGAAGATCTGGATCGCTTCGCCCGTCTGCCGGCGCGCCATCTCCGACGCGAAGAGCTTCGCCTTGGCCCCCGCCTCGGTATGAGACTCGCCGCGCTGCTTCAGCTCTGCGGCGCGGTAGACGAGCAGCCGGGCCGCGTCGAGCTCCGTCGCCATGTCGGCGAGCTTCCACTGGATCGCCTGGAAGTCCGCGATCCGTTTCCCGAACTGCCGCCGCTCGAGCGCGTACGCGCGGGCCGCGTCGTAGGCGGCCTGAGCGATCCCGAGCGCCTGCGCAGCGATTCCGATCCGACCCCCGTCGAGCGTCGTCATCGCGACCCGGAACCCCTTGCCCTCGTCGTGCAGGAGCCGGTCACGCCCGACCGTCGCCCCCTCGACGACGACGTCGTTCGTGACCGACGAGTTCAGGCCCAGCTTCTCCTCGTCCCGCGTGACCCGAACGTGGTCGCCGTCGAGGATGAACGCGCTGACGCCGCCTGCGCCCGGCGTCTCCGGATCGGTTCGCGCGAACAGGAGGACGGTTCCCGCATAGCGCGCGTTCGTGATCCACTGCTTCGCGCCTGTGATGCGCCAGCCGTCGCCGTCGGGCTCGGCTCGCGTCCGCAGCGCCCCCGCGTCCGAGCCGGCCTCCGCCTCGGTGAGGGCGAACGCGCCCAAGTGCTCGCCGCGGGCGAGCGGCGGCACGAAGCGCGAGCGTTGCTCGTCGGTGCCGAAGGTCAGGATCGGCAGCGTCACGGCGCTCGTGTGCACGGCCACGGTAACGCCGACGCCCGCGTCTGCACGCGACAGCTCCTCGAGCACGAGGACGTAGGAGAGGAAGTCGGCGCCGGCGCCGCCATACTCCTCGGGGACGCAGACGCCCATCAGGCCGAGCGCGGCCAGCTCACCGAACAGCTCACGCGGAAAGCGGTGCTCACGGTCCCACTCGGCGGCGTGAGGCTCGATCTTCTCCGCGCCGAAGTCGCGCGCCAGCGTCTGGATCTCGCGCTGCTCGGGGCTGAGCTCGAAGTTCAACTACAGCTCCCGCGCGCGCTGCGCCCGGATTCCCACCGTCACGAGCGTGATATTAGTCGGGCGTCTTGCGGCCCCACCTCGTGCTCGCGCTCCTTTTCGGCCTCGTCCTCGTCGGCTGCGGGTCAACCCCTCCGTCGCCCGAGAGTGTCGTCCGCGCGTGGAGCCAGGAGCTAAACCAGGGCGACAACGAAAGTGCGGCGAAGCTCTTCGCCCCCGGGGCTGAGGTCGTCCAGGCAGGCACGACCCTGCGTCTCGAGACCCGTGCCCAGGCCGTCGCGTGGAACGCCGCCCTGCCCTGCTCCGGAAAGATCGTCTCGATCAAGACGAAGGGCGATCTCACAACCGCAACGTTCCTCCTCGGCGACCGCCCGGAGCGCAAGTGCGACGGCCCCGGCCAGCACGCAACCGCAGTCGTTCGCGTCCACGAGGGCAAGATCGTGCTCTGGCACCAGACGAGCGCGGCGCCCGCGCCCGTCGGCCCGGCGGTGTAGCCCGCAGGGGGCTAGGCGGCGGCGGCGAACTCGCGCCTGATCGCGCGCAGCGAACGCTCGCGTGCCACGAACGACTCGACGACGTCCGGATCGAACTGGCGTTTCGACTCAGCGAGGATCTCGCGTCCGGCAGCCGCCCAGCTCATCGCCTTCCGGTACGGACGATCGCTGGTCATCGCGTCGAGCGCGTCGGCAACCGCGAAGATGCGCGCCGCAAGCGGAATCTCGGTGCCCGCGATCCCGTCCGGGTAGCCGGCGCCGTCCCAGCGCTCGTGATGGGAGCGGACGACCCGCAACCCTTCGCCCTGGAAGAAGGCGACGCCGCCGAGCATCTGCTCGCCCAGAATCGTATGCGTCTGCATCCGGCGCCGCTCGGCGTCGGTCAGTGGCCCGGGCTTGAGCAGGATGCCGTCGGGAATTCCGATCTTGCCGACGTCGTGGAGCAGGAAGCCGTACTCGGTGCTCTGGTCGTCGATCAGCTCCGGGCCGATTGCTTTCGTCAGCTCGAGCGCATAGCGCTGCACTCGCTGCGAGTGAGCTCTCGTGCCGGTGTCCTTCGTCTCGAGGGCGGTCGCGAGCGCGGTCACGGTCTCGTGGTAGGCGTTCTCGAGCAGGTGGCGCTGGCCGCGCTCGATCTCCAAGAGGTGCCTGAGATCGCGCGCGTAGAGCAGGAGCTGCTCCTCCGGCTCGCGCTTCTTCGTGGCGCGGAAAGGAACTCCGTAAAGGCCGCCCGCCAGCCGCTCGACCACGGCCAGCAGCTCGAGGGGGCTGAACGGCTTGCGCAGGAACGATTCGGCGCCGGCCTCGAGCGCGGCTTCGGCCGTACCGCCGTCGGAGCCGCTCAGGACGACGATCGGGATCTCATTCGTCTCGCGCTCGTTCTTCAGCTGCCGGCAGAAGGCGAGGCCGTCCATGCCGGGCAGGTTGACGTCGAGCACGATCGCATCCGGACGCTGCTGTCCGATCGCGGCCAGCGCGGTCGGCACATCCTCGGCGTCGTCCACCTCCACGTCGACAGCGTCGAGCGTGGCTCGGAGAAGAGCTCTCAATCCGGGATCGTCGTCGACGAGCAAGAGACGCAAGGTCACCTCCAACCTCGTGTCCTACGGCTCTCTTCTTTTCGGCCGAGATCGCGGCCGCCTTTAGCTAATAGGTGTAGAAGCCCTTCCCGGACTTGCGGCCGAGATTCCCCTGCTCAACGTAATTTTCAAGTAATGGGGCCGGTGCGTACCTGTCGTCCCCAAGCCCGTTTTCCAGGACTTTCATGATTGCAACACAGGTATCCAGACCGATCAGGTCGGCCAGCGCCAGCGGCCCCATCGGATGCGCGAAACCGAGCTTCGCGATCGTGTCGATCGCCTCCACCTCGGCGACACCGTCCTGGAGCGCGTAGACCGCCTCGTTGATGTAGGGCATCAGGATCCGGTTCGAGACGAAGCCTGGGAAGTCATTCGCCACTGCCGGGGTCTTTCCGAGCTCGCGCGCCAGCTCGGTGATCGCCTCGGCGGTCTCGTCCGACGTCTCGCGCCCTCGGACGACCTCGACGAGCTTCAGGACGGGCACCGGATTGAAGAAGTGCATCCCGATCACCCGGTCGGGGCGCCGCGTCGCGGCGGCGAGGGAGGTGATCGGAATCGAGGACGTGTTCGACGCCAGGATCGCCTCGGGCGGCAGGATCCGGTCGGCGCTGCAAAAAACATCCTCCTTGACCGCGGCATCCTCGATCACGGCTTCGACCATCAGGTCGGCGGTTACCAGATCGTCGACGGGCCGGACGCGCGCCAGCACCTCGTCGGGTTCCCCCCCGCCCTTCTCCGCCAGCTTGGCGAGGCTCTTCCGCATCGTCTCGAGCCCGCGGTCGACGGCGCCGGGCGCGGCGTCGTGCAACGAGACCCGTCGGCCCGAGGCGGCTACCACCTGCGCGATGCCGCCGCCCATCTGCCCGGCGCCGACGACGAGAACGTGCTCGAAGCGCACGGGCGAGAGGCTAACGTGGAGCGCCGCAGTGGTCCGCTTCGAGCTCGACGTCGAGATCGCCAAGCCCGTGCACGAGGTTTGGGAGTACCTGATCGAGCCGGAGAACGTGCCCGAGTGGCAGGCGAGCGCGCTCTCGTCGCATCAGATCTCGGACGGGCAGATGGGAGTCGGCACCCACCTCGAGGACGAGCGCCGCTTCCTCGGCCTCCACGCACGCTCCGAGGTCGAGGTGACCGAGTTCGAGCCGGAGCGGCTGTTCACGCTGCACGGCATCTCGGGGCCCGTTCGCTTCACCGTGCGGCACCGGCTCGAAGACCGAGGCGGTCACACGCATCTCCAGATCGAGGCCGAGGCGGAACCCGGCAGCGTCGGGCGTCTTATGCGGCCGATGGTCGAGCGCGCAGCCGCGCACGAGATCCGGAAAGACTTCGACCGCCTAAAGCAGCAACTCGAGGCGCGCTAGATCTAGCGCTCAGACCTCGATGAGCAGCGCGTCGCCCTGGCCCCCGCCGGAGCAGATAGCCGCCAGCCCGAGGCCGCCGCCGTTTCGACTCAGCTCGTTGATCATCGTGGTCACGATCCGGCCGCCGGAGGCGCCGATCGGATGACCGAGCGCGACGGCGCCGCCGTTGACGTTCGCCCTCTCGGGGTCGGCGCCGAGCATCTTCACCGAGTTGAGCGCGACGGAGGAGAACGCCTCGTTCACCTCGACTCGCTCGACGTCGTCGATCGACTTGCCCGCTTTTGCGAGCGCCTGCTCGCCCGCTTTCGCGGGCGTGCGCGCGAGGTACGCGAAGTCGTCCGCTACGTACCCCTGCGCGAGGATCGTCGCTAGCGGCTCGAGGCCCCGGCGCGCGGCAAAACTTTCAGAACAGACGACCACACAGCTGGCGCCGTCGTTGACCCCGGGCGCGTTGCCGGCCGTCGTCGTGCCCTCGGGATCGAACACCGGCTTCAGCTTCGCCAGCGCCTCGATCGACGTGTCCCGGCGCGGGCCCTCGTCGGCCGCTACGTCACCGACCGGAACGATCTCGCCCTCGAAGAAGCCCTCGTCCTGCGCCTTGACCGCGCGCCGGTGCGAGCGCAGCGCCCAGGTGTCCTGCTCCTCGCGCGAGATTCCCAGCTCGCGGGAGACGAAGGACGCCTGCTCGACCATGTGGCGGCCGTCGAAGCTCGAGGTCAGTCCGTCGTGGGTCATCACGTCGATCAGCGTGCCGTCGCCGAGGCGGTAGCCGAACCGCGCCTTCTTGAGCACGTAAGGGGCGTTCGACATCGACTCCATGCCGCCGGTGACGACGACCTCGACGTCGCCGGCGCGAACCATCGAGTCGGCGATCTCGATCGCCCGGATCGAGGAGGCGCAGACCTTGTTGATCGTGTCGGCCGGGACCTCGATCGGAAGCCCGGCGCCGACCGCCGCCTGGCGGGCGGGCGCCTGGCCGGCTCCGCCCTGAAGCACCTGACCCATGATTACGTACTCGACCTCGCTCGGCTCGAGCCCGATCCGCTCGAGCGCAGCCTTGATCACTGCCGAGCCAAGCTCGGTCGCCTCGTAATCCTTGAGCCCGCCGCCGAGCCTCCCGAAGGGCGTCCGGAGGGCGGAAACGATCACCGAACGTGCCATTGCAGCCAGCGTAACAACGGGACGACGACCCACGGCCGCCGCTGCAAATCCGGTCTCGGCCTGGCCCCGTACGACCTGTGGGAACCGATCCGACTATCGGAAGGGAGCTCGCCATGCATGGACCCTCTCTCGGCCGCCGTTTCCGCAGCGCGGCCACGCTTTGCGTTCTCGCAGCTGTCGGCTTGCTCGTAACGGCAGGGTCGTCGCCGGGCGGGACGGCCGTCGGCCACGAGACGTACACGGTCACGAACCTTGTCTCCGACGGGACGATTCCGGCGCTGCACACCGACGCGCACCTCGTCAACGCTTGGGGCCTGACGGCCCTACCGACCTCACCGTGGTGGGTGGCGAACAACGGCACCGACACGTCGACGCTCTACAACGGCGACGGCGTAGCGCAGTTTGGCGCGACGCCGCTCGTGGTCAGCGTCCCGGGCGCGCCGACCGGCGCAGTTGCCAACCCAACGAGCGACTTCGTCGTCTCCGCCGGCGGCGCGAGCGGCCCAGCGCGCTTCATGTTCGCCACGGAGAGCGGGACGATCCGAGGGTGGAATCCCGGCGTGCCGCCGGGGCCGCCGCCCCCGCCTCCGCCCCCGCCCTCGACCCAGACGGAGCTCGTCGTCGACAACTCCGCGGCGGGGTCCGTCTACAAGGGCCTGGCGATCGGTTCGGCAAACGGGAACAACTTCCTCTATGTCAACGACTTCGTGAACGGCAAGATCGACGTCTTCGACAAGAACTTCCAACCCGTCGAGATGCCTTTCATTGATCCGGGGTTGCCGACCGGCTACGGCCCGTTTGGGATCCAGAACATCGGCGGTCACCTGTTCGTCACCTACGCGAAACAAAGCGGAGGCAATGACGAGGTGGGCGGACAGGGGCTCGGCTTCGTGGACGAGTTCGCGACCGACGGCACGTTCATCACACGCGTTGCCACTCGTGGGCAGCTGAACGCCCCATGTGGACTTGCAATGGCGCCGGCCAACTTCGGCCGATTCAGCGGCGACCTTCTCGTCGGCAATTTCGGAGACGGAACGATCAACGCTTACGCGGAGGAGCAGGACGGCACCTTCGCGCCCCGCGGCCAGTTGAGGACAGCCGACCGCAAGCCGGTGACGATCGACGGCTTGTGGGGCCTCGGCTTCGGCAATGGCACGGGCTCGGGCGCCACGAACGCCCTGTACTTCACAGCCGGGCCGGACGACGAGTCGCACGGTCTCTTCGGCAGGATCGAAAGCCAGTAACCGCGGTTATCGGCCCGGCGGCAGGCGTTTCAGTCCGCCGCCGGGCCTAGCCGTCCACAACCAACCCTTGCAGCGGGCCGAGTAGGCGCCGCGAGCGGCGGGACGCACCCGGGAGCCGGACGAGCCGGTGAGTGAGCGGCTCGCCCCGACTTCGGCGGCCGAGCTGCTCCTCGGCGATCGGATACCAGCGCTCGTCGACGAGCTCGACGGCCTCACGCTCGTGCACTTGGTCGAGCGGAAGCTCGAGGTGCTCGGCCCAGAGCCGCTCCCGCGTCGCCCTGGCGAGCTCGGGCTCGCGGCTGACGAGGTTGGCCTCGGTGTCGTTGAAGAGCGAGTGCTCGTTGAGGTTCGCCGAGCCGATCGTCAGCCAGCGGTCGTCGACAATCGCAATCTTCGCATGGACGTAGATCGGCTCTCTGTCGGCGCCGAACCGCGCGTAGAGAGCGCAAGCGAGGAACCGCCCGGCGCCGTCGTCGGCCCCGGCGAGTACGCCGACCTGGCCGCGGCTGTCGTCGTTGCCGCTGTCGGGGTGGGACGGCAGGACGGCGACGATCCGGAAGTCCTCGCGCGGCGGCCGCCGCAGCTTATCGGCGAGGATCTCGACGAGCTCCGGAGACCAGAGGAACTGGCTTTCGAGGTAGATCAGCCGCTCGGCGGAGCGAAGCGCGCGGACGTAGCTTTCGAATATCCGAAACGCGCCCCTTGGCACCGCCTTGTAGACCTTTTCCGGGATCGTCTGGACGAGCTGCAGTTCATGCTCGCCCGACTCCTCGGGTACCGCCGCCGCAGACAGATCGTGGCCGGTGATCTCATGCCAGCGGAGGCGAAAGTGGTCGGCCACATCGGCGACGACCGGGCCGCGAACGACCGCCGCGGCGTCGTGCCAGCCGAGCGCCGGACGCCAGGGATGCCCGCTCGAGTCGTAGCGATCGCCGCAGAAAGTGGTCAGGTCGATGCCGCCGACGGTGGCCACACGGTCGTCGACGACGACGAGCTTCTCGTGGTGACAGTGCAGCGGCCGCTCCTTCGCGTCGAGCGCGACCTCGACGCCGGCGCCGCCCAGCCGCTTCGCGACGTCGCGAACGTCGCCACGGGAGGGACGGAAGAGCGGCAGCGGCGCTCCCGCCCAGAGGAGCACGCGCACCTCGACCTTGCGCGCGAGGTCCGCGAGCAGGTCGAGCAGGACACGTCGGCCTCCTTTGCGCACAAGCGCGAGCTCGGTCGAGACGTACCAGCCGGCGATGTGGACGTGCGACTCGGCGCTTGCGAGCTCGTCGGCGAGCCGAGGCAGGAAGCTCGCGCCGTCGATCAGGATCTCGACGTCGTTTCCGCGCCGCGGCGGAGGGCCGCTCTCGGCCCACAGACGCGGCGAGTCCTCGAATGCCCTTGCCCAGCCGGTGCGAGCGAGCCTGCGGCGATGGTGGGCGCGAACGAGCGCCTCGATCCGATCGCCGACCGCGGCGTCAGCACGCGCAAGCAGGTTCGAGTCCACACCGACTTCGTTACCGAATCGCAGCGATCCCTAATCAGAAGGTTGACGGGCGCGCTGCGCTAGGCGTACTCTCAGTTCGATGCCTCCTATCACGCGGACCTGGGCCTGGACCTGGCGCAACGAGCGTGGCGGGAGCGTCGCCTGAACTGACCTAGGCACTCAACCCGTCCCGCTCGCAAGACCTTCCGCCGGAGGGTCTTTTTATTTGCCCCTGACATGAACGCGACCACCGTCGTCTCCACAGACCTCCTCACCCCGCTCGGGGCCTATCTGAGGCTGCGCGAGTCCGGCGTCGCCGCCTTCCTGCTCGAATCGGTCGAGCACGGGCGCCTCGGTCGGCATTCGTTCATCGGCGCCGGTTCGCGGCTTGTCGGCTTCGCCGAGGCCGCGGACCTTGGTGCCGCGGCGGTCGGCTACCTCGGCTACGAGCACGCGGCAACGCTGGAGCCCAGCGTCTCGCTGCCGGCCGCCGGCCGCGAGCTGCCCGAGAGCGGGTTCGTCGTCGCCGACACGCTCGTCCGCTTCGACCACGGACTCGGGATGGCGGAGGTTCTCTGCGGCGACCCGGGCCGAGTGACGGAGCTGCTCAGCGGCCCTCAGCCCGACCCCGCCGCCGGCGCGCGCGGGCGCTCGGGCTCGACCCGTCGGCTCCCTTCACGCCACGACTACGAGCGCAGCGTCGTCAGGGCCAAGGAGCACATCCGAGCCGGCGACGCCTTCCAGATCGTCCTCTCGCAGCGCGCCGAGCGGCCGACCTCGGCGACCGCGCTCGAGCTCTACCGCTCGCTCCGCCGGGTCAACCCGTCGCCCTATCTCTTTCTGCTCGAGCTCGGCGATCTCGCGCTCGTCGGCTCCTCGCCGGAGACCCTCGTCAAGCTCGAAGGCCGTCGCGCGAGCGTCAACCCGATCGCCGGGACGACCGCGCCCGGCGACGGCGACGCGGCGCGCCTGCTCGCGTCCGAGAAGGACCGCGCCGAGCACGTGATGCTCGTCGACCTCGGCCGCAACGACCTCTCGCGAGTCTGCCTCCCCGGCACGGTCCATGTCGAGCGCTTCCTCGAGCCGGAGCGGTTCTCGCACGTCACACATCTCGTCTCCGAGGTCGCGGGCGAGCTTCGCGAGGAGGTGTCGCCCTTCGACCTGCTCCGCGCCTGCTTCCCGGCCGGCACCGTCTCCGGCGCGCCGAAGGTGCGCGCGATGCAGCTCATTTCGGAGCTGGAGGGCTACCGCCGCGGGCCTTACGCGGGCGCGGTCGGCTACTCGCTGCCCGACGGGACGCTCGACACGTGCATAGCGATCCGCACGATCGTCCTGCACGACGGCCTGGCGCTGCTGCAGGCGGGCGCCGGGATCGTGGCCGACTCCGAGCCGGCGGCCGAGCACGCGGAATGCCTGCGAAAGTTGGCTGCGCTCGAGTTGGCAATCGAGCTTGCGGAGGCTCGGCGATGATTCTCCTGATCGACAACTACGACTCGTTCACGTACAACCTCGCCCACCTGTTCGGAGCGCTCGGCTGCGAGGTGAAGGTGGTGAGGAACGACGCGATCGACGCGGACATGGCCGCGGACCTGGTCCCGAGTCATGTCGTCATCTCGCCGGGACCCGGCCGACCTGGCGAGGCCGGCGCGACCGTCGAGATCGTCAGGCAGCTCGCTCCGCGCGTGCCGACACTTGGCGTCTGCCTCGGGCACCAAGCAATCGTCGAGGCCTTCGGCGGCGAGATCGGATCGGCGAAGCGGCTTGTCCACGGCAAGGCGAGCCCGGTCCGCCACGACGGCCGCGGCATCTTCGCCGGTCTTCCGGAGGAGTTCGAAGCCGGCCGCTACCACTCGCTCGCGGCGACGAGCGTGCCGGACGAGCTCGAGGTTTCCGCTACCTGCAGCGAGGACGAGGTGATGGCCGTTCGCCACCGCGAATTGCGGGTCGACGGCGTCCAGTTCCATCCCGAATCCGTGCTGACTCCGGTGGGCCCCACGTTGGCAAAGAACTTCCTGGAGGCGCACGCGTGATCCAGAGAGCGCTCGCACGGCTGCTCGACGGACACGATCTCTCGCGGGACGAGGCGCGCGGCGTCATGGGCTCGATCATGAGCGGCGAGGCAACCTCGGCACAGATCGCCGGTTTCCTGATCGCGCTGCGGGCGAAGGGCGAAACCGCGGATGAAAT
>Ga0066710_100005554_pt1 | contig 11530 bp, 13 predicted proteins | sample GraSoiAngelo_159_FD_79666 | JGI IMG/M metagenome (GOLD analysis project Ga0066710, IMG submission 79666) | Grasslands soil microbial communities from the Angelo Coastal Reserve, California, USA - 14_1009_16_40cm | ecosystem: Environmental > Terrestrial > Soil > Grasslands | place: USA... | reverse complement strand
TCCCATCAAAGTCGACCGCACTCTGCAAATGGTTGCAATGGCAGGGGAATAACGAACCCTTCCGCGCTTGCGGGAAAACCCGTGAGATCCCGCTTCTCTCTTACGATGGCCGGCCTTATGCTTTTTGGGTGAGTCCGGGTATCTCCGGCGCCAGCTATGGGTTTGTGGCCGCCCGTGGTCCGAGTTTCAAAGGAACGACGGATACCGTAGGCTTGGTTACCAACCGGTAATAAATATAGGATGTTCCCTGCGATCCCGCCTTGATCTTTGTGAAAGGATCATCTCATGAAACAAATGACTCGGCGTAGCTTCCTCACGAACACCCTGGCCGCGTCGCCGACCGTCACGATTGCCGGAACCAAGTCGTCCGGCCGCGTGTTAGGCGCCAACGATGTGATTCGAGTCGGCGTCGCCGGCATCCATGGTAGCGAGGATTGCCCAATGACAACAAAAACGCCTTCGACAATACTCGGCGTTTGTCTATTATCCTTGGGTCTGCTCTTCCCTGCAATCGCCGAAGAGCGGACGGAGCATTTCGATCGCGATCCGGGCTGGGAGGGACATAACAACCGGTTACCGGTCTCGCCCCGGACGATCCGGCAGGACTTTGGCTACAGCAAGACTAGCCACGCCGCGGAGCCTGCGGGCAGAATAGGCGGATTCATCACCGCCGCCGCCGAGCCCGCCTACTATGCCAAGAAGTTGCCGGTCAAGACGTTCGGCAATGCCCTTTCGGCCTCAGGCACGCTCGCTGTCGACGGCCGGCCGTTTCACGCGCTGATCGGCTTCTTCAACGCGGATACTCTTAATGAGTGGCGAACACCCAATTCCATTTGTCTCCGCATCTCCGGGCGTGGGGATGTTTTCTATGCTTGGCTCGAGTACGCCACAGAGCGCTGGCGGGCCGGCGGCGACCAACCGATTGGCTTTCCCACCATCCGGAACCCTAAAACGGGGAAAGCGCGATTACAAGGATTCGGCGCCAAAGGCGCCGTGCACCGCTGGTCCCTTCATTACGATCCGAACGGCAACGACGGCGGCGGCGGCGTCACCGCCACTATTGACGATACCAATGCCGTCTGTCATCTGGCCGACGGTCACAAAGCCGACGGTGCAAGATTCAATCGCTTTGGACTTCTCAACGTCATGAAATCGGCTGCCGGCGGCGGGGAAGTTTGGTTGGGCGATCTCACCATCAACGGCGACCGCGAAGATCTCGGCCACGATCCTGGCTGGGATCATCTGCAAAACCGAACCGCGTACACCACGAAAATCATTCGACCCTTTTTTGATTTCGGTTTTAGCTCCACCCATTACGCGGGAGGTCAAAATGCCGGCGAGATGGGCGGCCTGGTTTTTCGCGGCGACTGTCGTTTCCCCAATCGCATGGCTTCTTACGCCGATCGATTGCCAGACCTCACTTTAGATAAACCGATCCACGCTTCCGGAAAGGTCTGCCTCAAGCGAGGCGTCACGGACAGCACGGTCCTCCTTGGCTTTTTTCATTCCGAAATCAGCATGAAATCCAATCCGTGGCAAGACTCGGGGTTGCCGAAGTGTTTTCTCGGAATCTCGACCGATGGTCCGAGCCGGGAAGGGTTTTTCTTCAGCCCGACCTATCGCACTAGTGGCGACGGCCACGGTCACGCAAAGAGGGACCAGCCAAGGATTCTTCCCGACGGCAGTAGTCGCGACTGGAGCCTTGATTATTCGCCAGCCGGCGCCAATGGCCGCGGCGAGATCACCCTGATCCTGGGAAAACAATCCATTCGCTTACCCTTAGGCCCGGGACACAAGACCACCGGCGCCCACTTCAACCGTTTCGGTCTCATCACCACCTGGATCGACGGTAACAGCCAGAATATCTATTTCGACGACCTGCGCTACACGTGCAGCCAGGAGTAGAGTCAGACACTGATGTTCGAAATGAGCTTTGCGAGAGGCACACATCTCGCACCCTCTTTGGAGGCGAACTTTGTGCGACCAACTCTCCGTCCGAACCTGATCCAAGCAGCAGAGCCCTGCTGGGCAGCGAAATAGTTTTGGCGGCCGGCACACAGCAAGAAAAGGGTAAAGTCGTATCTGCTGCCCGCTGCGGTGAGGAATTGTCTAGTGTCAAATAAGACTCCCGCGGCATTTGCCCTGACAAACGCCAACCCGGTCGTTCAAGGGCCGGCAAGTGAGCTCGGGTTGACAGCGAACATTGCGTTTCGAATAACTCAGCAAGAGGAAAGGGCCAGGCCTGGCGCGATTCGCAGCTGTAGCGGTAAGTTCCGGTAATGAGGTTCGCGATGGTAAACAAATCCCGAATTCTAGTTAGCATTTAGTTGCGTGTAAGCCTGCCCCATTTTTGCGCCAAGTAGTCACCAAGCTGATTCGTAAGACTGCCAAAGAAATTGCCTCTACATAATGCATCCGCCAAGGTCCATCCCTGCTATGCGGAGGAAAATCAATGATTCGCTGCACTTTTTTGCTGCTGATGCTCAGTTTCGTTCTGCTGCCCGCCCGTGGAAAAGCCGAAGACACTTACACGATCAAGGTTAAGCAAACCGGCAAAGGGGATAAAAGCCACTCAAATAAACAAGTCACCGCGAAAATGCTGATAAAGCTCGAGGACAACCAAGGCAACGCGCTTCAGGAAAAGAATGAGACCATAACCGAGAAATACATATACCAGGAAACGCTCCTGGAGAAGTCTCTCGAAAAAAACAAGGCCACCCGTTTGCGGCGGGCTTACGATCAGGCAGAGATAGCCAGGGGGGGATGATAAAGAAACACTCCCCTACCAAGGCAAAACCGTCCTCATCGAAAAAAAAGGAGATCGTTATGAATTCCAAATCGAAGGGGGCGAAGTGCTGACCGGCAAAGATGAGTTTTTGGAAAAGGAGTGAAGCGATGATACCAGACCATGTTCTCCAGCCAGAACCGCGTCTCGGCCGCGCTGGCCGGCTTGCGGTAATTTGGTGGTTCCGGCGGGATCTGGAGGCCCATGCCTAGCCAAGAAGCAAATACTTGTGCGAACGCGATCACGCAATGTGAGGCCATAATCTCACGTTGTATCTCGAAGATCTCAAATCGAAAAGGAATCGCGAGCCGGATCAAACCTGGCCTGCCATCACCAACGGAAGAAGCGATACGGGTCGTCCCATTCCTCCGGCATGTCGAGGTAGAGGCCATTGAGCCAGCGCTGCTCGGGCCTGGATGGCTCCACGGGACTGTGAAAATGTGCCAGCAGGGGCGTGGCCACGGCAACTCCCATGTTCGCGGCCAAGCGTGTGACGACCCTTGAGGCGCGCCGGAAGGTCCGCTTAAGGTTCATTTGCTTCTTGTGGTCGAACTGCCAGGGAACGAACTGGCAGAAGACGAGGTTGGCGTTTTCGGCCTTTGCCAGGATGCCGTTCCCGATCACCGAAGCCCCCCCGCATACTAGGGGCACGTTCCGCGGGTCGCGGTTGTGGACATCTGCCGGTCCGATTCCGACCAGCGGAGAGTCGAAGGCGGGCGTCTCAAAGTACGCCGAGATGTGTTCACCCTTTTTGATCTCGATCTTGGAAGGTAGAAACGCCTGCGCATCCGCTTTGTCGAACCCGATGGCCAGCAGGTTTCCGCCCTGCTTGAGCCACTTGGCAAGAGCTGCCGCGTCGCCGGCCAATCTGTACCCGCCGCCCGGGCCGACGATCAGCACCCGGTCCATCCTTAATTCCCCCTTCTCGTAGGAGCCCAGGGACAAGCCGGTGGATTCGAGGTGCCTTTTCCCAGCAGGATCGCCGACGTAAAGGGCGTGACGCCGGGGTGCGGGCTTCCATGCCGACACGTACTTGAGGATATTGCGAATCAAGGCGTCCGCCGCCGGCTCGCTTTCCGAGCGCCCTGTCACGTCCACTTGGCAGAACAGTACCATTCCCTTGCCCTCGCGGTACTCCAGGAGCGGGCTGTACTGGAGGTTATAGCCCCCGTCGAGGATCGGCAGGAAATCGCCACGGGCAGGCTTCTCAATAAACACGGAGGCGACATTGCCCCGGCAGCCGCACCGCCAGGCCCGCGCCACGTCGATTCCGCACCACTTAACCGTTGGGCCGTGACGGGGTCGCAGCGTGTAAGCGAGACGCGGCGCCAGGATCGTCGCCTCGCCGCGCCAGTCGTGCAAGTGGTCCACCTCCAGCCCGGCCAGAAGAGGATGATCCGGCACGCGCTTGAAAACCTGACGTAGGCCGTATTCCGCCACCCGAAACCCGAAACGCTCCTCAAGGACCTGAGCGGTCTGCTCGAACATGACGACCTTCAGCCCGTCACGCACGCGTTCGACATTCGGCCCGGGTCCGCCACACGTCAGAGCCTCCTTGCCGACGATCAGCACGTCGTAGGAAGACAGATCCGTGCTTGCATCCACCGTCTGGAACCTGACGTTCAGGCCGGCCAGCACTTTGGCGGTCTCGCCCTTTGGATCGAAGAGCGCGAACCTGGCGATCGGCAGTGGAGTGGAAAGGTGCGGGAGTACGTTGATGGTGAGAGAGTCCTTCCGGGTCTCCCCGTTGCCGAACCGGATAGTCGCAGTGAGATGGTATTTGCCGGCTTCGAGTGTGGTCGGCAACTTGAAACGCAAAGGAATCCGTTCCTGCTCGCCCGTCCGAACGGAGATTTGCTTGCTGGCGCGGGTGGGCTCGGACAAACCCATTAACCATTCGCATTCGCACGAGATGGTCTCGCGGGAATTGTTAATGACGATGAGCTGCTTTTCGACCCTTTCCCCCGGGTGGAAATTGTTGTCCTTGCTCGTGAAGTTGCCGGCCTTGCCGCCAATGTAGGCCAGAAGCGGCCGATTGTTACGAATCAGCGCCTGGGCCGCGGACGTCGGGACCCAGTCCGAGAGGGAGCCATCCAAGGTCAAGTGCCATTCCCGGCGCTGGACATAATCTGGACTGAAGCCCGGTTTTTGCAGGTTCTCCCAGTCCACCTTGAATTCTTTGCGTCGTTTGTCCACGCCGTCGCGCAGCTTCCAGAATGTCGCGTATTCCCACGGGGAGTTCGCGGAGATCCCCCAGGTCCGATGGGCCCGCCAGTTGTCGCTGAGATACCGGGCAAAGACGTCTTGCCGCTCGTCGAATTCGCTTGATCCTAAGGAATGTGGGTAATCCCATCGGTGCCAGAGGTTGCCGGTCCGGAACTGCCCAGCCTCCCAGCGGAGGTTCTGCTTCTCCGCTTCGCTGATCTGGAAGGCCCGATCCCCGAGGAACTGCGAATTCCACTCGGCGAGGCAGAACTCCCACGGCACCTTGGCGCTCCCGAAGGACCGTTCGCCCTTATACCAGCCGCGGTACATTCCCCAGTCCCAGGAGAATGGCACGCCGTACTCACAGAGAAAGACTGGCTTCACGCCCTTGGTTGCCCAGTGCTCGAACCAGTCGGAGATCTCCTGGACTGGGACGAAATTCAAATAGAAATTCACCGTATGCATCGAGCCCAGATTGCCCGAGGAGTGATGATAGACGATTCGGCCTGAGTCCAAGCCGTGTACGATGGACTCTGCTCGCAAGGCGAGGTTTGCATTGTTTCGACTCCAGGTATCGCGGGGATCCCGCGTCCCATCGATCATGTCCGGGTTCATGCTCTCCTCGTACCCGGTGGCATTGTGGCTCATGCTATATGCTACGACCGACGGATGGTTTTGCGCGACCCGCACGAAGAACTCCGCATGCTTCGCGTAGCCATTGGCTTGGTCGGCGTCCGGGGCCTTCCACTGGTAATGGCTGAAGTGAGGTTGGGAGAAGGCCACGAGCATTCCCACGTCATCCGCGGCCCTCAGGATCTCCGCGAAGCTCACGTGCGAGCCGGGCTCGCAGCCATAGTTATGGGTATAGACGAAATTGATACCGAAGGTCTGGAGGCGCTTCATGGTTTCCTTAGCGCCCTCGTAGGCCGCCGCCCGGGCGCCGACTTGGGCGTTGTCCAAGGGAACCGCGGAGAGGTAGATGCGCGTGCCGTTCAGGAAGAAGTCCCGGCCGTTGATCCAGAACTCGCGGAACCCGAAGCGCACAGGATGGTAGGCATCCAGAAGCTTGCCTCCCGCGTCGGCGAGCGAGACATGGGCGTGGAACATGTTTCGAGGCGTATGGAGGTCCCAGAGTTTCTCGGGCATCCATTTCTCGGTGAGGGAGACTCGACCCCCCCGAAGGTCCCCTGCCTTGAAAGACTTGCTCGTGAATGCGCGAACGGTCTGGCTGCCCTCCCGGATTTCGAGGCGAAGCGTGTACGCCAAGTCGGCCGCCATGCCCTGGACCGCGGCGCTGAGTGTGACTTCGCCCTTGCGAACGGACGTATCGACTTTCAAGTCGGAGACGCGCGCGCCCGAGGGACTGCTGGTGAGGTAGATGTCGCCGCACAGGCCGCGTCGTTCCACCGAGCCTCTCATCTCCTTGGCCGAGTTGATGTCGCTGTAGGAGAGCAGAACCGCCTTCAGGGGCATGGCCACGACGAGGACACTGAGGACGTGCTTGCTGCCGGGTCGGCACACCGAGGTGAGGTCGGCTTCGCCCGCCGGAAACCGAATCTCGCCCACCTTCCTGCCATCCACGTACACAATGCCAAGGGAGGTTATGTACTCCACCCTCAGGCCGATCCGGCGATCGGACCATCCTTTGGGGATCGTGATCTCCCGCTGATACCAGGCCGCGGTGACCGTCTGCAGATCGGTGTCCTTCCAGCCCGGATGGACATGAGGCGTCTGGCAGTCCTCTTGGATGTAGTCGGACTTTCCCGGCCAGAACCCGGGAACCTTGAAATAGCCCCACCTGTCGGCGGGTACGGAGTCCGTGACATCCTTCGCCGGCTGCCAGCCCCACAAGCCGTTCAGGCATACGCGCTCTCGCGTGGGGGTCGTTTCCCGATATGCCTTGCCCAGGTCCCAGATGACTTTGACGCCGGAAGAGAGAGGCGTCGTCGGCTCTGCCCCCGCGATACCCAGACCAACTGGGACAGCCCCGCAAACGCGGAGGAACTGGCGCCGATCCATTGGGCCGGGACATCGCTTCGAGACCATTGCAATCTCCCTATCAGCCAAGGAGCAGGAAGGGCAACGTGAGCGAACGGGGCGACTCTCTGATTGTATGCACCCCCTCGGTGGTCGAAGGTGTCAATTGACGCCTGGAACAATTGAGATTTTGGGCGTTCGGCCGAATTCCACTTTTTCTCCAAGATAGCATCGGTTCTATCAATAGAATGCGGCATGAGAAGAGGTATTCACAATCATGCCATCAGCACCGAAGTCCAGCCCGGGACCTTACATCTCTTTTCGCTAGCCGTGACGATTCTGGGAATTCTTGGCACCATTGTTTTTTTGGGGATCTTTGGGATCGATGGGCATTGGTATTGGACTTGGCGGGGTCCAGTGGCCATGGGAATCCTAGCAAGTTCTTGTGTCGTTGGCGGCGTCCTGGCCTTGATCGCGTTGGTGCGTTTCGAGAGGTTTTGGGTTCTCACAGTTTTCGATTTGCTCCTCAATCTGCCCCTCCCCTTAATGCTGCTTTGGGCAGGTTTGTCGAATCTTGCTAATTGGTTGCGTTATGGATGAATCTTTCTGCCGGATGGAGACACGATGAATTCTTGGGAGTTGCGGCTGCTTGCCCCAACGCTTTTGGCGACGGCTTCTTTCGGATGTGGCCAGTCCTCCGTTCAACAAGCGACCTCGCAAACGAAGGCCGACTTACCCGAAATCTCGGCCTTCGTCACGAAGCCGTCCGACCGCTTCCTCGTGGACGTGAAGGAAGTCAGCAGGGGTCATCCCTTCCTGGGCATAAACTCACCCCACCCTCACGGCGGTGCCCATGTCCATTTCGACAACACCAAGAACCGTTGGCCTAAAGGGAAGGACGAACCCGGCAACTACCCGGCCATCTACGCCGTGGTCGATGGAGTCGTCAGTCGCATTGACACCCATTTCACCCTGAGCGGAGGCAACGATCGTTACGGTCTTGATCTGACCTTTGCGAGGGACCAGACGGGCTCGGCGTGCCGATTCTGTTATTCCATCGAGCCGATGTGCCCGGAGCCGTCCGAAGGTTTCTACAAGAAATTCCTGCTCGTCAAAGAGGGCCGACGGGTGCGCAAGGGTGACGTGATCGCCTACCTTTACACGCCGCCATCCAGTGGACATGGCTGCATATTCACTTCCATCTGATGATCGACGGCAAGAAGGGCTTCCTCGCCCCGGCGATCTTCACTGAGATGTCGAGGCATTCCACAAGCAGTGCCAGGGCTTCCGCCAGCACAGCGGCGAAACGGCGATCCCGCCTTGCATGGGCTACTGCATCGGTGCTGAGGAAATCCATTTGGGCGTAAGGCCAAAATATTGAAACGGCGTCGAAACCAGGATGGCTTGCGGTATCGGTCATCTGGGGCGGTGCGATTTCGAGCGATCGGTCGACGGTTGTTGCTCGGCATCTGCAAGCAGATCGATCTTCTTGAGGATCTCGGGATCAATTTCCTTTCGCATGGCGTCGAGCCGACGACGCTCTTCCGCAGTCAGCCGAATCGGCGCGCCGCCGTTGCTTTCGAGCACTTGCGCTTTCAGGCGACGACCCTCTTCGAGCAGCCTCTCGATTTTCTTTTGTTGAACACGACTGGCCCATTCCTGCAACCGTGTTCTGAACCACTTGAACATGATGGGGCCCTCCGTTAAGCCGCCAGGCGGTAGTAATAGCGCAGCATGCCGCCGAGTCGGTCCCCGCATTTGATCCTGCCAATCTCCTTGCCGACGTCGTCGCTGGTTTCGATGAGTTGATTGCACAGGCCCTGATGGTTCCTCTCGGCGTGATAGTGGTCGAGGAAAGCCGTGATCGCGCGGCGCAGCGCGTTTTCACCGAAAAAAACGACCCGGGCCAGGCACTCGGACTTGATGCTTCTCATGAATCTCTCGATGTAGGCATTCAAGTCCGGGCTGCGCGCAGGAAGACGCAACGGCCGAACGCCCTCATCCTTCAATCGATCCCGGAACGCAGGAGAGAACTTGCCGTCACGATCCATGAGCGCGTAACGCTTGCCAAGCAGAAAGCCATCCATGGGATCGGTCAGGTTCCTGGCGATCTGCTTCATTCCAACATCGTTCGGATGGGGCGTGCAACCGGCCAAGTGGACGCGGCGAGTCTTAAGTTCCATGACAAACAGCAAGTAGAACGTGACCAACCCGCCTCGGGTCCATACCTCGATGGTCGTGAAATCGATGGCCGCCAACACGTCCCAATGAGCCTTGAGGAACGTCCTCCACGTCGTTTGTCGCCCTCGATTGGGGGCAGGCTCAATGCCGTGTGCTTTGAGAATGTTTCCCACCGTCGTTTCGGAGATGTGGTAGCCGACGTTCGCCAGGGCGCCCTGAATGCGGTCGTAGCCGCAGCGGGGATTGTCGCGGGCGAACCGCAGGATCAGATCGACGATAACTTGGCGAATCCGCGGCCGGCCGACGGACTTGCGTTTGTCGCTGTGATCCCACTTCCGAGCCAGCAATTCTCGGTGCCAGCGCAGAATCGTGTCGGGCGTGACGATCGTGGTCAGCTCCATGAGCGCCTTGCGCCCCAGGGCATAACCCTTGACGGCCAGGAGACGCCGCTGATCGTCCGTCAGCAGAAGACGTTTCTGGCCGAGTTTCTGGAGCAGAGACTCAATCTGTGTGTTCTGGAAGGCAATCATTTCCTGCTGCCGCTGATTGACCCAGCCGCACAGGGCGGCGAACAGCAGCTGCCAGGGCTGCAAAATGAAGTTCATGATTCACCGGCAATGGATCAGGGAAGTTCCGACAGCATCCCCGAAAAAAGGTACCAAATCAGTGGCTGAGATAGGAAAACCAATTTGACGCGAACCGCTGAGGCCACCAGCACTTGCGGCTCGGCTGAGTTTTTTGGCCTACGGGCTCTTGGCAAGGAAGAAAATGCTAGTCAGTTTTGTCTTTTGTCCGGAATGGTTACGACGATTCGTGGCTTGGGTGTTTCGCCATCGCTGCCGGCAAATTTGCCGAAACCGAGCATCATTTTTTAGCCGGAAGATCCTTTCTGGATTTAGCCCGCTTGGCCAGCGTTCCGAGATCGACAATCGCCGCCTTTGAGCCGGCTTTTTTCACCTGCTCACAAATCAGCTCAATGGCCAGGTAATCAGGATCGGTAACGTAGAGACATGACGGATGACCGAGAAAATCAAACACCGCCCTGTGGTCAATGACCCAATCCAGAGCCATGCGGATAGCCTTGAGGAAATAATCCAGATTCCACCGGCCGCCACGGAAGGCCGTGGTCGCTGATCGGGCTCATGGGGACTTCCACCAGCCCGTGCGGATAGAGAAACGGTTGAGCCGCCTGCTGGGCCTCAACAATGCCTTGCCAAACCTGAGCGCTCGGTTCCTTTCCAGGCATGCCCAAGGGGTGGGCTGGGTACTGGCTGCTGACCCAGTCAAAGCCGAGGTCTTGCAGCATCTGCTGTATATCTGGCCGATCCACGAGCCCATTACTGAATTCCCCCGGGGTGCGGAAGCCGGCCGGGTCGATTCCAATTCGAGTCTTCAGGGCAACGTTCGTCAGGCGAATGTTTTCGCGGATCACTTCCTGCGGGCTTTTGCCCTCGATCAACCAGGGGGAACGACGAAAGCGAAACTGGATGTCCCCGGGTTTGGTGGCTTTGACGTTGACGTGGTCGTAGGTGTGATTGCCGATGGGATGGCCAGCTTGATTGATCTCTTTGAGCCAATCGACTTTTTCCTGCTCGAAGACGCTTCCCACGGCGAAACAATGCACGACGCCGCCGTGGCTTTTTACCCGCCGCAAGCTTCCAGCGTGTATTTCTTGGTCTCGTCGTTGAGGTTGCCTTTTTTATAGTCCCAGTGAGTTTGCTCCCAGGTGGGGAAGTTCCGACTCATTTCCAAGTCGAGCGTGATAGCGATCAGGGCCTTGTTGTCGTCGGCAGGCAGATCTTTGTGGCTTTCCTCGCCACTCACATGGCCCCCACAGAGAACGACGCCGGTCCCAACGAAAAGTGAATGGGCAAGAAACTGGCGCCGGGAAATCGACATGGAATTGCGGCTCATATGTAGGATTTCTTAAGCACAAGCGCCAGGTCAAGCCGCGGGCAGCGTTCTTGGAGGAGACCCGTCGTCACTTCCCAACCATTGGCGGCTTGTCGCTTTCCAGATAGCTAAACAGATCGCGCAACTCCTGAGGTTGGAGCTCCTTCAACAGATTCTCCGGCATTAGTGACGCGGCCGACTCCTGGATTGATTCGATCTTATCCCGTGGCAGGTGACCCGCTCGTTTTTGGCATTCAGAATCGTCACGCTGTTGCGAGTCTGTTCCACCATCAGGCCAGTCACCATTCGACCGTCCCTAGTCTGCACAACATAGCTCAGATACTCCTTGCGGATGACGGCGCTCGGATCGACGATGCTCACCAACAAATAGTCCCGATCCCGCCGATTGGCATGGGTCAAATCGGGACCAATGGACTGGCCTTCGTCGTAGAGACGATGACAGCTCGCGCAATTTTTTCGAAACAACTC
>Ga0066710_100005553_pt1 | contig 11530 bp, 11 predicted proteins | sample GraSoiAngelo_159_FD_79666 | JGI IMG/M metagenome (GOLD analysis project Ga0066710, IMG submission 79666) | Grasslands soil microbial communities from the Angelo Coastal Reserve, California, USA - 14_1009_16_40cm | ecosystem: Environmental > Terrestrial > Soil > Grasslands | place: USA... | reverse complement strand
TCACCGCGCCGCGGCGCGCGAGCTAGCCCTCAGGGATTCGGATCTCCCCCCCGGTCCACTTGCATCCACCGCCTCGCGCTCTTTCCCGGTGCCCGAAGATCTACCAGCCGGCCTTACCCGGGGGAAGCGGGCTGAGCATGTAGCGGCCCAGGACCATCACCTTGGCGGAGAACTTCAGGCCCGAGAGATCGTTTGTTCCGCTGACCAGCTCCCAAACCCCGGTCCCCCCGTTAAGGCGGTAGAGCTTGAGGTTGGGAGCCGAGAGCTCCTGCGTGGACCCTGCGTAGCTTATGGTCAGTACTGCGGCCTTGCTCAAGTCCATCCCGTCGGGCCCAACGATAACATCGCAGGCCGAGGGGTCGCGCTCCATGATCGTGACCTGAGCGCCCTGGCTGAGCGATCCACGCACGAACTGGATCTGGTTACGGCCGCCGCTCACGGTCTTGGCTTCTCCCTTGTTGACCCACACGCTGGAGAGTGTGTACCAGGTGACCGTCATCGTGTCTGCCGACGTTGAGGGGGGAAGGATCGAAGAGCTGCTTGCAATGACCGCGATGAACAACAGGACATAGAACATGGCACGATTCGAACCTGAGCGGAGCGCTGCATGGCGCGACATGGCTGTCATCTCCCGATTTAGGTGCGTGACCGACTGAGACTATGCACCTGAATGTGGGCATCGGTCGTGCCAAGTAACCAGGCCGTGAAACAGGCGTCGCTGGCTTTGCGACTGAAGGACTTCCGCCAGACGATTGCGGCGGAGCGTGGGCGAGCCCATGGAGATCTGCAGACCGCCGTTGCAGTCTGCGGGAGGTGGGAATATTCCCGCACCAGGCTCTCGCCGCGGGCCAAAAAGAGCCCCGGAACCCGGAGTACCTACCCCAGCCTTCCCGCCACCACCCCACCCGCCAGGTGCGGGACGCGGGAGTGATCGATCTTGCGCTCGACGAACCTCCCCGCGCCACGCTCGACCTTGAGCTTCCCGTCGGCGAACTGGACGCGCCCGTTCGCGACCACGTGGGTCGGAGCACCCTTCACCTTGAAGCCCTCGAAGATGCTCCGGTCGCAGCGCGAGTGATGGGTCTTGGCGCTGCGCGTGCCGCTCCTGCTCGGGTCGTAGACGACGAGATCGGCGTCCGAGCCCACGGCGATGGTGCCCTTCCTCGGATAGAGCCCGAAGATGCGGGCGGGGTTCGTGCTACCCAGAGCCACCATGCGCTGGAGGTCGAAGCGGCCCTCGCACACCCCGTAGGTGTACAGGAGCTGGAGACGATCCTCGATCCCCGCCGCGCCGTTGGGGATGAGGGTGAAGTTGTCCTTGCCCATCCGCTTCTGCTCCATGGTGAAAGGGCAGTGATCGGTGCCCACCGAGTCGAGCAGCCCGTTCGTGAGGCTGCGCCACAGGGCATCGTGGTGCCCCATGTGCGCGGGGCGGATCGGCGGGCTCATTACGTAGGTGGCGCCCTCGAAGTTGGGCCTCGTGAACACGCTGTCGTCGAGCAGCACGTACTGGGGGCAGGTCTCGCCGTAGCAGCGCTGCCCCTCGAGCTTGGCGCGCACCAGGGCCTCGACCGACTCCCGGCAGGTCATGTGCACGATGTAGGCGGTGGCGCCGTGGAGCCGCGCCATCATCAGCGCCCGGCCGGTGGCCTCGCCCTCGACGCTGCTCGGGCGCGACACGGGATGGAACTCGGGCCCGAGGTCGCCCTTGGCGACCAGCTCGCGCTGCAGGTGCCAGACCGCGTCGCCGTTCTCGGCGTGCACGGTGACCACGGCGCCGAGCCTCGCCGCCTGCTTCATCACCTGATAGAGCTCGCCGTCGTCGACCATGATCGCACCCTTGTAGGCCATGAACACCTTGAAGGAGGTGATGCCGTGCTGCTCGACCACGGCGCGCATCTCGTCGGCGGTCTTGTCTCCCCAGCCGGTGATGGCCATGTGGAAGGTGTAGTCGGCGACCGCCTTCTTGCTGCGCTCGCGCCAGGCCTTGAGCCCGTCGAGCAGCGACTCGCCGCGCGCCGGGATGCAGAAGTCCACTATGCAGGTGGTGCCGCCGGCGATGCCGGAGGCGGTGCCGGTCTCGAAGTCGTCGGCCGACACCGTTCCCATGAACGGCAGCTCCATGTGGACGTGCGGGTCGATGAAGCCCGGGAACACGAGCTGGCCCGAGGCGTCGAGCGTCTCGTCCTTGGCGCCGCGCTTCTCGAGGTTCTCGCCAATGGCGACGATCTTGCCGCCGTCGCAGTAGATGTCTCCGACGTAACGATCGGTGGCGGTCACGATCTCGCCGTTCTTGATCAAGAGACCCATGGTGCCCCCCTCAGCGCGGCTCGGCCACGCTCCTCGTGCTTTTCCAGCTCGCGATCGCGCCTGCGGCAAAGAAGGCAAGCGCCCCGATACAAAGGTACGCGAAGAGGTCCCTCACTTTCGAGTAAATGGTCGAGGTTCCCCGGGTCGGGACCTGGGCCACCATGACGTGGCGCCGGGCCTGGAAGAAGTCCCCGCGCGCCAGGACCCGACCCTGCCAGTCGGCGGCGGCAGACAGGCCTTGGTTGGTCTGGCGCACCACGGAGCAGCCGTTCTCGATGCCGCGGAACAGGGCCGTGCGGGTGTGGACTGGGTCGATCTCACGCCAGTCGGAAGAGGGAGCCAGGATCAGGTCGGCCCGCTGCAGGCCAGCGCGCCGGATCAGGTCGGGGAAGTCCATGTCGAAGCAGATCGCCGCCGCCACGCGCCCGAACGAGGCCTGGAACACCGGGATCTCCCTGTCGGCGCCGCGCTCGGGATCGCCGGGTACGGGTCTGGCCTTGTGATAGCGCGCGAGCGGCTCCCCGGACGGCCCGATCACCGCCAGCGGAGCGAGGGCGAGCCGCGCCCCACCGATCAGATGGACGAAAACCAGCACGGCGCCGTAGGCCAGCACGCGACCTTCCCCTCATCCAGGTGGGGATCATCCCCCTCCAGACGACGAACTGGACGCCGATGCTCGCGAGACTGGCGATCACCAGCCCCGGAAGCGCGCGGTGACTCCGCACGAAGCGCAGGAGGAAAAGGGGGCTCAGCCAGGTGGCCAGCGGGACGATCCATCGGCCGGTGGAGAAGAAGAGCAGGGCGACCGCGGCGAGGAGGCTCACGCGGCACATCCTCGCCCATCGGCAGCCCGGGGCTCAAGCGCTGCGCCCCTCTTGTGCTCGGACTGTCTCGCGCCCCCCGCGACGCTCCGCGCGTGCCGGCGCCGGCGCTACTCCAGCTTCACCACCGCCCGGGTGGACTCGCGGCCCTCGGCGCGCATGCGAACGAAGTACATGCCGGGCTCGCTCTCGACGCCGTCGTTGCGCCTGCCGTCCCAGTGGATCGAATGGGCTCCGGAGCCGAGCCAGGCCCCCTTCGCGAGCGCCCGCGTCTCGCGGCCGTGCAGGTCGTAGACGCTCACGTCCACCGGGCCGGGAGAGCCGACTTCCAGCTCCACCTCGGCGCCTCCCCGGAACGGATTGGGCCTCGCGCCGCGAAGCTCCGCGCGGGTGCTGCCGTCCCCCGCGCCGGCGTTCTTCAGCGGCACGGCATGGACCCTGATGACGGTGTCGAAGCATGCCTGGCTGTGAATCGAGACGGTGACGTTGATCTCCGGGAAGCGAACGTTCACCGGCACCGTTCCGCTGTCGAAGTGCCGCGGGGGGTTGCCGTTGAGGCTCAGATCGAGAGCCATCTCCTGGCCCAGGGCGAACTCGCCGCCGAACTTGTACTTCCCCGATCCCGTGATGCGCAGGACCTGGGTCGACTGGGACCCGTCCCACTTCACGTCGGTGACGTCGAAGTACTCGTAAAGAGGATCGGCCCCGGTGCGGGTGAGCTGAAACGTGCCCTGAATCTGTCGGGTCAGGACCGGGCAGGCGCACGGCCCGAAGCAGCCCATCTCGAAGACGCTGTCCTTCAGCAGCACGTAGGTCGCGCTGCTGTCGCTGCTCTGGGAGTGCGCGGTGGAACAGAGGAGACTCAAAGCGGCCACGGCGATCACGAGGCATCTCATGGCGGACCTCCTTCCTCCCTCACGGTCATCACCGAGATGAATGGACCGGGCAGCGCCCGCAGCGGGCGCGCAGCCCGTCGGCAGGTCTCGATTCTAGCTCCGGAGGCGGCCATCGTCACCGGCCAAAGCGGAGGCGGCGGTGGGGTGCGTCGGCGCCCGTCCTCAGCGGGACGCGAAGCCCGGGGCGGCGTCTCCCCTGCGCAACTCGACGAGCCTCATCCACGGCCGCGACCGATCGGGCCCCTCGTAGGACTCGAGCACCAGGCCGTCCTCGTCGGCCCAGAAGGAGTATCCCTGCTCCTCGGGCCCGGGGGGCAGGCTCACCACGTAGCGCTTCGCGGCCACGGCGCCGAACGGCGTCTCCACGCTACCCCGCTCCACGCAACGATAGAGCATGCGCTCCGGAGAGACCGCCATGAGTGGCGGCCCGATCCTGAGCACCGGGAACTCGTGCTCGCCGCCGATCTGGAAGTCCCGGCGGGCGAGCATCACGGTGTTGAAGAGATGGGTCCCGTACTCGACTTCGCAGAGGTCCGGAAAATCGCCCTCCTGGTCGCGCACCTGTCCGCCGTACTCGATCCGCACCCGCCACATACCGCCCTCGGTGCGGTGCGTCGCGCGCAGCCGGCGCTCGCCCACGCGCCACAAGATCTCGAGCTTGGCGGGGCGCCAGTCGGGGCCGAGGGTGCCGCGATACTCCTGCCGGTTCGGGAACGGATGGGGCGGCACGACCTCCTGCTCTCCGGTAACGAGATAGCCCTCGGGCGTGGCGAGGATCTCCCAGCGCTCCTCGCCGCACTCGCGGCCGGCGTTGAAGATCACGTAGCGCCCGGCCGCGAGCAGCGAGCCGATCGCGCTCACAGGCTCACCAGCTCCTCGTAGGTCTCCGGCCGGCGGTCGCGGAAGAACTGCCACACCGCGCGCACCTCGTCGATCAGGTCGAGATCCATCTCGGCCACCACCACGGCGTCGTCGCTGTCGTTCGCCTGCGCCAGGAAGTTGCCGCGCGGATCCACGAAGTAGGACGAGCCGTAGAACTTGCCGATGTTCCACGGCGCCTCGGTCCCCACCCGGTTGATGCAGCCCATGAAGTAGCCGTTCGCGACCGCGTGCGCGGGCTGCTCGAGCTTCCAGAGGTATTGCGAGAGACCCGAGACCGTGGCGCTCGGGTTGAAGACGATCTCGGCGCCGTTCAGGCCCAGCGCCCGGGCGCCTTCGGGGAAGTGCCGGTCATAGCAGATGTAGACGCCGACCTTGGCGTAGCGGGTCTGGAACACCGGATAGCCGAGGTTCCCGGGCCTGAAGAAGTACTTCTCCCAGAAGCCCGAGGTGTGCGGGATGTGATTCTTGCGATACTTGCCCAGATAGGTGCCGTCGGCGTCGTAGACCGCCGCGGTGTTGTAGAGGACGCCAGGCATGTCCTTCTCGTAGACCGGCACCACCACCGCCATGTGGTGCTTCGCCGCGAGCTTCGCCACCGCCTCCGTGGTGGGCCCCGGCACCGGTTCCGCGGCCTCGTACCAGCGCTTGTCCTGGCTGGGGCAGAAGTACGGTCCGTTGAAGATCTCCTGCAGGCAGAGGATCTGGACACCCTTCTTCCCCGCCTCCTCGATGAGCGGCACGTGCTTGTCGAACATCGCCTGCTTCACCTTGGAGACGGGCACCGACTCGTCGTTGATCGGGTTGCTGCACTGGATCAACCCGCCGATCAGCTTGCGGGGCATACGATGCTCCTCGTGACGATGGGACTGCGAGCCCGCGCGCGGCGAGGGCGCCGCGGGCGGTGAACCACGTGATGAGCGAGTGGGGGGATTGTGCCACCGATGCGGACCGCCTGCACGCCCGTGATGGCGATGCGCCGCCTGCCGACGTTCGTGAAGACTGAGCCCTCAGCGCCGGAAGAACCACCCCACGATCCCGCCGGCGATCGCCCCGATGAGCGTCGTCGCCACCGGGCCGGCGTAGAGGTTGAATCCCAGCACCGAATCCCCGGGGTTCAGTCCCTGGACCATGAACACTCCGGCTGCGAGGCCGATCGCGGCGCCGACTCCGGCGCCGAGCGCGGTAGCGCGTTTCGGCTTGACCTTGGCCGCCGGAATCACAGCCGGAGCAGGAGCCGGCCTGGCGACGGTGGAGGTCTCGGCCACCGCCGGGGTCGCCGCGCTCGACGTGTCTGGCGTGGCCGGCTTCACCGCGCTCGCTGTCTCGGCCGCGGCCAGGTTGAAGACGATCGGGAGAGCCTCGATCCCGGGCTCGCACGCCGCGGCCGAACACCCCCATCCTGCGAGCGCACCCATCACCCAGGCGGCAACCACCCACGACACCGGCAGCCGACGGCCCAGGCCCGAGTGCACGCTCAGAACCAGCGGCTGATGACGACCTTCTTGTCGGTGAAGAAATCGATCGAGTCCCGGCCATGCCCCTTCAGGTCGCCGAAGAACGAGCCCTTGGCGCCACCGAAGGGGAAGTACGCCATCGGCGCCGCGACCCCGATGTTCACGCCCAGCATGCTGGGCTCGACGCGATAGCGGTACTCGCGCGCCCACTTGCCGCTCGAGGTGAAGATGCTGGTCGCGTTGCCCAGCTCGTGCTGGCGCACGATCTGGACCGCCTCGTCGAAGTCCCGCGCCTTCATCACGCACAGCACCGGTCCGAAGATCTCCTCGCGGCCGATCACCATTTCGGGCTTCACCTCGTCGAAGATCGTGGGACCCAGGTAGTAGCCCTCGGGATGCTGCGGGTCCTGGTAGCCGCGCCCATCCAGCAGCAGCTTGGCGCCCTCGCGAATCCCCTGCTCGATGTAGCCCAGCACCTTTTCTTTGTGCTGCTTGGTGATCAGCGGGCCCATCGTCACGCCCGGCTCCATGCCGTCCCCGACCTTGAGCTTCTTGGCCTCCGAGACCAGCTTGTCCTTGATCTTGCCGTGCGCCTCGCCCACCGCGAGCACCACGCTGTTCGCCAGGCAGCGCTCACCCGCGCAGCCGAAGCACGACTCGGTCGAGATCGCCGCTGCCCGGTCGAGGTCGGCGTCGGGCATCACGACCACGAAGTTCTTGGCCCCGCCGAGCGCCTGGACCCGCTTGCCGTGCTCGGCCGCCCGCCGGTAGATGTAGCGGGCCACCGGCGACGAGCCCACGAAGGACACTCCCGCGATCCCCGGATGATCCAGGATCCCGTCCACGGCTTCCTTGGCGCCGTTCACCAGGTTCACGACCCCCGCGGGGAAACCCGCCTCGTGCATCAACTCGAAGATGCGCACCTGGGAGAGCGGCACGCGCTCGCTGGGCTTGACGACGAAGGTGTTGCCGCACGCCACCGCGTGCGGGAGGAACCACATCGGCACCATGGCGGGGAAGTTGAACGGGGTGATCGCGGCGAACACGCCGATCGGCTGCCGCACGGTATGGCAGTCGATGCCCGCGGCGATGTCCTCGAGCGAGGTGCCCATCATGCGGTCGTGGATGCCGAAGGCGACGTCCACATTGTCGATCGCGCGGCGCACGCTGCTGCGCGACTCGTCCAGCGTCTTCCCGTGCTCGCGCGTGACCACGCGGGCCACGTCGTCGAGGTGCTCCTCGAGAAGGTTCTTGAGCTTGAAGAGCGGCTTGACGCGATGGACCGGCGGCGTCTGGCGCCACGCCGGGAACGCCTCGAGCGCGGCCTTGACCGCCCGATCCACGTCGGCGGCGGTGCCGAGCGGGACGCGAGCCAAGAGCTCGTCGTTGGCCGGGTTCCTCACCTCGCCGAAGCGCGTGGCGTCGGAGGCGACCCAGCGGCCGCCGACATAGTTCTGCACCGTGCGCGCGGCGGTGGCGGTCGCAGTGTCTCCGCCGTTGATCAAGGCGGGCGACCCGCTCTCGGATCCTCTCGCTGGGGTCATGTTCGAATCTCCTCCTGGGCTTGCATGGCCGGGTGCTGCGCTCTCCGGCGGTTCATGGCGAACGTCATAGTGCGGGGCGGCTCGCTCCCACCGACCGTCGCGGCCTGAAATCGGTCGTCAGCGCGTAAGCCGAAACCGGCCCCCAGCATACACCGGGGGCCGGGACCAGGGGGCGGGAAAGTTGGGGGCGCGGGGGTGTGGAGCTTGCACCCCGCTACGATCCGAGATGGGGCACCCCGGAGCACTGCGTGTCCCACTGGCGCCACCATTCCGACATCCAGGCCGCGCTCGCTCGAGGTTTCGGCCGCTCGGCTTGAAGCGGACGCGATGCTAGACTCCCGCCGTTTCCCGCCTCCCCGCCGACCCATCACCCGGACGACGCATGGGCCAGACACGTGTTGACCTTCTGCATCTGCTCGAGGATCTGCGCGACGCTTATCCCGGCGCCCTCGAGGAGACCATCCTCACCGAGATCGTCGCCAACTCGCTCGATTCGGGAGCGCGCCGCATCCGGCTCTGGACCGAGCCCGCGCAAGCGACCCTCACCGTCGCGGACGACGGGTCCGGAATGCAGCGGCGCGAGCTGTCGCGCTACCACGACATCGCCGCGAGCAGCAAGACCCGCGGGCAGGGTATCGGGTTCGCCGGCGTGGGGATCAAGCTGGGTCTTCTCCTCTGCAGCGAGGTCGTGACCGAGACGCGGCGCGGCAAGACACACGTGGCCACTCGCTGGCACCTCGCCTCGCGCCACCGCGCGCCGTGGAGCTGGGTGCCGCCGCCGGGGCGGGTCGAGGGGCGCGGGACGGCCGTGACGCTCAAACTTGCGAACCCGCTCTCGCCGCTCCTCGATCCGGGTTTCCTGGAAGCCGCGCTCCTTCGCCATTATCCGGCGCTCTTCGATTCTTCGTTCGAGTCGGTGCTCGCCCAGCACTATCCGCAGGGCATCGAGGTCGAGGTCAACGACCGGAGGCTCGAGCGATCGGGGGTCGATGCCGCCGAGGTCGCCCTGCTCGAGGTGCGGCTGGCGCGCAAGCGCAAGCCCTCGGCCGCCGGCCACATGCTGCGCGAGCCGCTGCCGCTCCCCGAGGACCGGCGCGGCATCGCCATCAGCACCCTCGGCAAGGTCATCAAGCGCGGCTGGGACTGGCTCGGGGTGTCGCCGACCGCCCCGGAGCGCGTCGGCGGACTGATCGAGGTGCCGGCCCTGGCCGAATGTCTGACGCTCAACAAGGCGGACTTCATTCGCACCGGGCCGCGCGGCGCCACCTACCTCGCCTACCGCAAGGCGCTCCAGGAGGCGGTGTCGCGCCAGCTCGCCGAATGGGGCGACGCTCGCGATGCCGCCGAGGCCACTCGCCGGCGCGTGGCGCGCCCGGTGGAGCGCGACCTCGAGCGCGTGCTGATCGATCTGGCCGACGAGTTCCCGCTGCTCGCGACACTGGTGGAGCGACGCGAGGGCGGCCAGCGCAAGCTCCCGATCGGCCGCGGCGGAGAGGCGAATGCGCGTGACCTGGTCCTGGCCTCGCTGTCGGCGGCGACCGAAGCGGAGGCGGAGTCGCGCGCGAACGGAGAGCCTGTCACCGCCGTGGCGGAGGCGCCGCCGGCCGAGGCCGAGCGCGAGCAGGCGCCGGAGTCCCGGAGCGAAGGCATCGTGCTTCCCGGACCGAGCGGCCCGCGCCGCCCGGCTCGCTACGGGCTCAGCATCCAGTTCGAGAGCCGCGCCGCCGACCCCGAGCTCGGGCGCCTGGTCGAGTCCACGGTCTGGGTGAACGACGCCCACCCGGCCTACCGGCGCGCGGCGGCCTCGCGCTCTGAGGGTTACCACCTGGCCCTCGCGGTCGCTCTGGCACTCGCGCCGCTCGCGGCCGATCCTGCCAGCGAGCACGGCTTCGTCACGGCGTTCCTGGAACGCTGGGGCGCGGCGCTGGAGGAGCCGAGGCGCGGCCGCAGGCGGTGACTCGCGTGGTTTCCCGCTAGCGCGGGCCAAGGTCAAAGCCGCCGCTTCACTTCCCGGAGCACGTCGGTCATATGCTTCCACGCCAGCCGGGCTCGGTTGCTTCCCGCCCGCTCGATCGGCATCCACTCGGCGCTCGCCGCGTCGTCGGCCGCGCGAGGCTCGCCGGATCGCCACCGCGCCAGGTAGTAGAAGTTCATGGTCGGGAAGTGTCCGAAGCCTTTCAGGTAGTAGCGGTCCCAGTAGAATCCCAGCTCCTCCGCTCTCCCCACTCGAAGCCCGGTCTCCTCCAGCAGCTCGCGCCGGGCGGCCGCCTCGATCCCCTCTCCCGGCTCGATGAACCCTCCCGGGAGGTCGAGGAAGCCGCGCCGCGGCAAGTGCGCGCGCCTCAGAACCAGGATGCTCTGGCCTTTCGCGACGACCATGCCGGCGCAGGGTCGCGGGTAGTCGTAAAGGAGATAGCCACACCGCGAGCAACGGATCTCCCGGCGAACGCCGTGCGCTCCCGATCGCCGCTCGCGGCCAACGGGGCGGCCGCAGTGCTTGCATGAAATGGATGTCACCGAATTCCTCTCGCGCGCAGCAGGGTCGTCTAGAGCTCGATCCCCAGGACGGCCCGCGCCTGAACCTTCTCGAAGTCCACGAGATTCCGGCTGCCCATCGTGCCGGGGCTGCCCCAGACCTGGGGGAGGACGCCGAGGGCGAGCTGTGCCTCCCCGAGACTCAGATTGAGGCTGGGCCCGACCGAGAGGAGCGCCGCGGCGCGGCGGCCGAAGTTGGGGTGCTCGGAGCGGTAGCGGGACTCGACGCCGACCGTCACGCGGCGGGTGAGCTCGAAGGCCAGTCCGCCGGTGACTTCTCCGAAGAATGCGTTCCTCAGCACCTCGCCGCTCGGAAGCATTTCCTGGCGGTCGTGACGGAACTCGAACTCACCGATCAGATTGGTCGCCGAGAGCCAGCGGCCGCTCCGGTGAGCCACCAAGAGCTTCGATTCGAGCTCGAGCTCCTCACCCGACTCGGTGGTCTCGAGATAGAGCGCGGGGTCGCCCGGCAGACGTCCTGGATCGGACAGCCGATAGATCAGCTCGATCGACGGCGACTCGAAGCGCAGGTCCCTCCCCGCCGGGGCATGGAAGTTGAGGTACGCGGCCCCGGAAAACCGATCGTGAATCGCGTACTCGAGCTCGACGCGCGGCGCCCACTCGGGTCCCTCGCCCGGGTTCTGCTTGCCCGCCTTGGCCGTCAGCCAGCTCTCGATCTCGAGCTCCCCGGCCGGGCTCAGGAAGGGCGAATAGGTATAGAGGAAATAACGCCGGTCGGCATGCGCGGCGCCCGGCAGGAGCAGGAGCATCAGCGCGAGCGCCGCCGCCAGCGTGCCCTTCCAGCGCGGCGCGGTCATCGCGAGGAGTTGGCGGTTCATCGTCTTCCTTTCCGATCTCTGGAATCGGGTCGCGCCGCCGTCGTTCGACCCTCGCCGACCGCGAGGGAGTGAACGGGGCTGGAAAGCGCGGCAGAGTAACGCAGGGCGCGGAGCGTTATCCAGTCGTCGCCGGCTCGGGCCAGGCGGCCCTCGGCTCACTCGGCCGTCACCGCGATCACCGCGGGCAGCGGAGCCCGATCGCTCTTTCCGTCGGGGTCGGGCTCGCCGTCCCAGCGGCCGAAGCTGGCG
>Ga0066710_100005552_pt1 | contig 11532 bp, 14 predicted proteins | sample GraSoiAngelo_159_FD_79666 | JGI IMG/M metagenome (GOLD analysis project Ga0066710, IMG submission 79666) | Grasslands soil microbial communities from the Angelo Coastal Reserve, California, USA - 14_1009_16_40cm | ecosystem: Environmental > Terrestrial > Soil > Grasslands | place: USA... | reverse complement strand
TCTTTGCCTCAGGAAAATTAGTATGTACCGGAACAAAGAAGGAATCAGAGGTATATAGGGCAGTTCATAATCTTCATACTCTTTTAGAAGAAAAGAAACTAATGGAATACGAATAGTTACTTTAAAGAAAAATAGCAGTTTAGACTTTGATTTTCCTTTGCCTCTTTTTCATGATAAAAATCAGTGACCCAATTCCAACCGCACCAGCAGCTAAAATCGCAATATATTCAATTGAGGGCGGGTCCAGCGTCTCTCCAGTTGATTTTGGAACAATTCTGTATATTGTGCCATCCGAAAGTGAGACTATGTACAAAAGACCATCGGGACCTGCAACAACATCAGTTATACAACCAAATCCTGTGCCAAATATGATCTCATCTTGACTATCATTTTTATCTGCAACCAGGTCTGATAATTGGCTTGAATGAAAAATAAAGCCATCTCTGGCTTCATTTAATTGGAATCTGTATAGGTTGCCATTGTTACAATCTCCAACGAAGAGACTATTTCTGTATTTTTCAAACTTGTCAGAATCAACGAACGAGAGGCCAGTTGGAGCTATAGTTTTTTCCCAAGTAAATTTGGGATCATGATACGTATATCCAGGAAAGCCAGGCAATCGCTGAAGTTCATCCTTTGTCGCAGGTCCCATTATGACATCCCATCCACTGTTAAAATTTGGAGTAACAAGATTAATTTCATCACCCAAGTCTTGCCCGTTCTCCGTATCCCACATTTTCCCTGTAACAGGGTCTATAGCAAGTCCGAAGCTATTCCTTATTCCCATTGCGTAGTATGGACCAGGTGGCGCAATTCTTAGAATCACACTTGTATCATCGGGTTCACCGTCTGGATGATTTTGTAACTTTCCATACCTTCCCGCATCCCCGACAACTAGATAGACTGAACCATTCAGATCGGTCACCATCGCTCCACCATTGTGATAGGTTTGAGTGGCCCAAAGATCTTTTATCAGCTTCTTGTTAGTTAACACCGTCCCATTCCAATCATAACTATACACCCTCTTTCCAAGAGGCATCCCGCCATCGTGAGTTGATTCAGTAAAATAGAGGTACACTTTTGTTCCAACTGCAGTTATGCCAAGCATACCTTGCTCCCCTTCACTTGTCACATTCTCATCAAGAGCAGGCTTTTCTTGGAGTGTACCGTTATGGATGAGTCTTACCTGCCCATCAGTTTTTTGCAATACCAAGATATCCTTTCCTTCAAAGGCCATACTAGTGGGACCGTTTGCAATGCCAGAAACAAATTTCTGAACTACAAAATCGTCTTCTTTTAGAACAGGTTCCCCGTAGGCTGGCACGCTTAAGATAGTAAAGAGAATCATCGTCAGCAGGAAAACTTTCAATAGAAATCTAGGTTATACGTAAATTAATTTGTTTAATATAGCTTTTTGATCAGCTATTCACTTCAATTCCTTTAACTGATAAGTTCGTCTTGATTTTTGTGGCAGCATCCATAGGAAACTTTCAATTGAACAAAAAATGGAATTTCAAAGAAATAACATGGGATTGAATTTGAAAGTAAACTTAAAGACGGTTGTTATTATCGTCAACGATCCTGGATGCGGTTGAACTATGAAAATGTTAAAACGTTTCTAAAGATCTATTATTAGACTACTTTAGAACTAGAATTTTGTAGTATTCATTCTCATATTTGATACGATAATGTTCGTTCAGTAGCTCTTGATTGTTAATCCAATATTTTGCGGCACTTTGAGCATCATCATCCGGCTCCTTTCCTATTACGACCCATTTATCATACAACCATGGCTCTTTAGATGAATTCTTCCATGTGCTAGATCCTATAATATCGTTAAACTGCCTTAACGGAATTCCACTCGATAGCATTATTCTATGTTCTTGTGCGGAACCGGTTAGTATGAATATAGTTCCACCGTGATACATGGAACCCAATACCTCCCCTGTTTGCACTGCAAATGGGTGCTGTTTGTATACGAATCCTCCTTGGGCATCTACAAATGTTACTACCCCAAATATTGGCGTCATGATCTGGTTCAAGAAGATAATTCCGACAATACCAGCCAGAGCAATTTTTTTAATCCTACCATACGAGTTTCCAATGAACAAAGAAGATAGCATTATGATAAGAGGAGATAACAGCATCAAGAATCGTGCGTTGAACCAAAAACTCATTTCCCCAACGCCTGTCAGCATTGAGGCTATAGTGAAGGCTGGCGGCAAGGCCAAAAAGACATATAGTATTGTTCTATCTCCGTTTCCTTTCAGCCGTGTATGAAAAATGTATCCAAGTACAGCCGTTCCCAAAAGAACCGGCCCATACATGGCCATGCAGGTAGCACCATAAATTTCGGCTACATTGAATGGCTGAAGAAATAGCATCTCACGGTTTGTACGATTAAGTGCCTGAAAAGCTGCTGAATAATACTGGGCATGTGCAAATTCTAAAGGATCATTGTAAACATGCAGATTCCAAATGAGCCAGAGTGCTATGCCAGAGAATGATAGAATTGAAATCAGAATTGCGCCAAGTTTGTGTCTTGCATCCACCTGGAACTGCTTTCTTACCGTAAATATGATTACGAAAATTGTCACAAATACTGGAATAATCCATCCTTCATATCTACAAAGAGTAGCTAATGAAACAAAAATTGAGCACTTTAGCAGATAATGTGATTTAGTGGAGGCGTTAAGATTTTGGTACCATTTCTGAAAGTAGTAAGCCGCAGTCACAAAAAATAACATGAAAGGAGCTTCCGTCATCGCAGTTATTCCAATATACAAGATGTTTGGATTTGATGCATAAAACAGGGCTCCCGCAAACGCTATGTGTGAAAGACCTGTCTGTCTAAGTATCATCCGGTATAGAAGTAAAGAAGTAATCGCAAGACTTGGAAGACTTACTGCTAAACCAGCGAATCCTGTTGTAAATAATGGATCTATTAAAGAAAATGGAGCCAGCAAAAAGTGTGGTAAAGGAAGCCACACTGAACCCACTTGAGCCAAGCCAGGATTGTCAGCCCAGTCAACAATTTTTCTTGCGCTAACTAAGTGTGAAACAGCATCTCCATAGTAAATTAATGAATGTTTGTCAAGGCTATATAGATAAAATGCTACCCCGAGTCCCAGTGTAATCACAATCAGAAATAAGACGTATTCTTTGTTCTTGATTTTTAGGATCGTTTTCATATAGATAGCGTTAAGCATTTGGATATAATTACAAGGTTAAAACGTAACGGTTCTACCTTATCTGATACAAAATATAATCTGATGAGGACATTTTTGCGTGGAGAACCAATTAGACATCAATAAAGATAATTAGCAAAGAAATAATAGAAAGTCTTCAACGAAACCACGATTTTTTTGTACCAATGAAGAAAAGAGTCAAAGGAAAAAGACTCAAATCTTACTTTTTAGTCTTGATTTATTCAAGAAGGCACTACCGCCAAATGAAATTGCTAGATTAAATGCTAGTGCTATTACAGCTATGTACAGAGGACCAAACGCGGTTTTGAAAAGTGATGAAGCCAACGGTCCAAAGTTGTTGGCAGCTTCTACCATGTAAATCCCGGATCCTATTCCTACTAAGAGGCCAATGATCAGTGGCAATTTTCGAAGTGATTTTACATATAATCCAAAGAATACCGCGGGAAGAATTTGTGCGATCAAAATTCCCCCCAAGAGCTGTAACGAGATGGCATATGTTGCAGGTACAGTAAAGACAAAGCCTAGGGCGACAAATTTGAAAATTGTAGACGAAATCTTGGTTATTCTAATTTCAGAACTATTTGATAAGTTTGGCTTTATTTCTTTGATGATATTTCTCGTAAGCAGATTAGCTTGAGCCATTGCCATTATTGCAGCTGGCACAAGACCTCCCACGAATATCCCAAGTAAGGCTATCCCAGAAAACCATCCAGGCATGGTGAAAAGTATCAAAGATGGAACTACTAGTATGCCACGTGTGCTCTCGGGAAATCCAGATAGAAAACTCATAGCTTGTGGCACGCCATAGACCAATATTCCCATAAAAGCAAGTATTGCCAAACCAACGCCATATAGGGGTAGAAGGGCTGTACTCTTGCGGAGCTTCTGAGCACTTTCAGCGCTTAGAACGCCATTTACCGCGTGCGGATAAAGATAGAGTGCTAGCGCACTTCCAAGAACGAGTGTCGCATATGCTGGGACTAGTGAATTGGGTAAAGTAACATAGTTTTCATTTACTTGCTTGAACGCATTTCCAAATCCACCGATACTGATTGGAACAGCTATTATTACTACAATTACTGTAATCCAGATCAGAAAGTCCTTGAAGACTGCAGTTAAAGTGGCCCCACGCAATCCGCTTGTGTAGGTAAATGCGGCCAAGATAACAAAAGAAACCAAGAGTGCGATTTCCTGGACAGTCTTAGAATTTGTATATCCAGCCAACATCACCGTCAAGACTGACTGCATGCCAACTATTTGGAGTGCAATGTAGGGAAGCTCTGCAACGATGCCAGTGACAGCAATCATAATTGCTAGCGTCTTACTTCTGAATCTATCTTTTACAAAGTCTGATGCAGTAATGTATCCTTTCTCTCGAGACAGTGTCCATAACCTAGGCATTGTTACCAGCGCAACAGCAAAAGTTAACATGACATAGGGAATTGCAAAAAAGTACAACGAGCCCTTTGCAAAAATTCCTGATGGTATTGCAACAAAACTGTATGCAGTGTAAATATCTGCCCCTATGAGGAAAAATACAAGTGTAGTACCTAGTTTTCTTCCCGCTAATGACCATTCGTGAATGTGGTTTAGGTTTCCCTTGCGCCAGTATTTTCCGTAAAATCCAAGAAAAATAAAGACAACAAACAAAGAAATGAAGGCAGTAGTAACATCTAGGCCAATCATTGTTCTTTCTCCATGATATGAGTAAAGGACAGGTAGAAGCCGGCTGACGCGAAAAGCCAGAGCGTCTGGAACCAGTAAAAGAAGGGTAGTCCCAGAAGTTCTGGGTATTCCCTATTGTAAATTGGAACGCTCAAGTTTATGAAAGAGGGTATTAGGATTAATAACGCAAGTACAACATACTTTATACGCATGCCCACGTTGAATTTGGTGGTAAAGATATAAGCATTGAGAATTGCTCTAATAAGAGAATCGCAACATCATGCCATGGAAGTAGTCGTACCGGTAGAGGCATAAGATAAGAATTGGCTATTTCAAAATGAAGTTTGATTCTGCATAATATTGTGATTTTGTTTTGCCTAAAGTCAAGAGAAACGTAATCTTTGTCTCATGCATAAGGGGCAGAAATTTATTTCATTTCCAAGGGAAGGTTATTACAGGTTTCCTTTAATTAAATCTTATATGGCTACTGATGATGCATTACTCTCAAAGATCTCAGAAATCTCAGAATTACACGGAACCTTGTACATAGACGAAAAGGGCTTTTCTCTCGAACGGTTTTCCGTGAAAAAATCAAAAATTCCGGTTCGAAAACCAACCACTCGGGGAGGAGTCTATTTTACCAATACGACTGCCTATAAAGCGAAAGCAAGTACGCGGGTTCTCTCCATAATAGATGAAATTCCAAAGATGATGCTTGGTCCAAGCGCTGACTTTAAGCCAATACTGATAAAAACCGATTTGCAGATTGATGGAGTAAAGAGAAGATTAACGTTAATCACACATTTGACCAATACAATGAACAACAAAACAAAAGTCGAGCTTAATCTGATAGTTGACAAAATAAATCTGGAATAGCATAAAAGGATGAAACTACCTCATAATGAGATTTATCAGATAGGTCTGCGAGAAGTCTTTAATTATTTCTGGTCCAGACACTACAGTTTCCATGACATCGATATGGACGTATCTGACCAGTCATCGATTGCAGTCTATGGCATTGTATGCCTGGTTTTTCTTATAATTATATGTCCTATTTTCCTACTTTGCTACTTTCACACTCACGTGCAGGCGGAGTCGTCTACTCCAGCAGTATCCGATCTTAAACTAGTATTTGACAATACAGAGTAGTTTCTACCCAATTCTTATTATGACTTTTTTTAATTCCAGATATTGACAAACAACCAAGCTGAGAAGATCTTGGTAGCATTAGCTATTGAAGGGACATTGATTGAGATGGCAGAACCGGTGTATGAAAAGGTCATAAAAATGTTATACGAGCAATACCACTGTCTTCCTATTGACTGTTATGACCATCCGGAATATCTCAATAAAGTACTCAAGGCCCTTTTTGGTATGTCTTATAGAGCAATAGTTAAAAAAATAGAGACAGAACTTGGAGAATTTGCATCAAAAAAATCGATTAATAACTTTCTGACTGTAATTAAAGAGTAACACTTAGGGGTATTTTGGAGCATAACAAAATCATGTTTCCGCTAGTTTTATTTTATTACGCGATGTATTATTTTTGCCCCGTTTTCTGAAGTTCATCTATTCGCAATGCCACATAATATGAAAGATGTCTGATACAAACGTGAATGATATTACCAATTTTGGCAGATGCTATTTTTAAATCAACAAAAGAATATCATTATAATGGCTACTGTTCATAAGCAGAAACAAGATGCTCCAAACCAAAAGAGAAAGAGGAGTATAACCATCAATACTGTTTTAGAAGAAAAATTAAGGGAGATACAGAGTCAACTCATCGGTAACACCAAGACAAGTTGGAGTCTGTCAATGATTGTGAATGTTTTAATTGTAAGCGGTTTGTTTGCACTTGACAAGTTAGGTAGGGAAGATTTTCACAAAATTAAATACTTTATAGAAAGCGACAAGGTTACTTTTGATAACAAAGCAATTAGGGACAATGTGGTACAGATTATAAAAGATTGATTTTAGCAGTTTTACCCATACCATACAGTTCGCAGTATCATGAAAGTATGCGACATCTGGTGATGAGAATTCTAGGTAGGAAATGAAAAAAGATAAATACTTTGTATGACATATTTGATTTCCGTGTGGGTTGGTAAGCGGGGGGCATTAGAAATATTTTCTAGTATTCTATCTTCTCTAGCAGATGCAGATCTAAAAAAAACGCATATAACATACAAATCAAATCTTGATTCTCGGCTGGCCTGCAAATACATTAACACGTTAATGGAACTGAATCTGGTTTCAAAGTCAAAGAAGGATCAATCGTTTTATACCATAACATCAAAGGGTCGGGACTTTTTAAAACAATATGATGGATTAATGAGAATGATAGAATTTCACGTTTGATTTTTAAATTAGACAGAATTTGGTTTTGCGCAAGTGCGACTCAAGATAATACAGTAGCTAAAAAGCCTAATAGACATTTGTACTACAAAAACGGGTTGAATATTACATCCCAGATAATACCCTACTTTACTATTTCGAGATTGTTTTTGTTAGTCATTGGCATTGGAGCGTGTCAAAAAGGGCAAGCGGATCAAAATAATAAAGCTAGAAACCCATAAACGTCGCTTTAGGAAGTGGACAGCATAGAAAATTATAGAACTACCAAAGAAACTAGAAAACTGAATTCATCCTACTAGACTTGTGATTTTAGATTCTATGGATAATTTATGAAAGTGGAGTTGACTGAAATAATACCTAAAAAACTTCTCGTATTTGCAGTGGGAAGCAAGCGTATACAATATTGTTTTGATCTTTCTATGAATGTTTGAATTTATATACAATATGTACCATGTGTTCGCCTCCGATCAGGAATCAAGACAACCCCAACGTTTTTGGAATTATAACCGGCTGAATATCGTTTGAATCTGGTATGATCAAGTACTAACGACTTCTGTAAACCAGAAATATTTGCTCTTTAACTTTCCATAAATTCGTATCGAGACCAAAAGCCCGTTTCATCACAGAAAAGGCTTGAATTGTGTGTCTTGTTTGCTAGATTTTGTTATTACCTAGATCATTCACGCAATGATGAGATTTCCGTATGTTACGTGCTAATTACAGTATTGTCATGTCTCAATTTTGTGCCATGTACTCCTTGTCTCGCTTCGAAGATAATTTCTAGTGATTATGTATGAATAACGAGTCGCTTAATTTCACTGTGTGACCATCCAAGGTGTATTCTATGACGTTGAATTTTAACAGAAAGTCAAAAACCAATTTGAACCTCGCATGATCCACATTTGATAATTTTTCTACCATATTCACATTCATTGGGGCATTTTTCATTTCTAAGAGTGTCATTATGCTATCAGCTATAGTTAGTGTTGGGTTAAATTCTATCATTGTTGCAACACACCTTATAAAGAAAGAAACCAATATTATATTTTCCTTCTGCATAAATTCAACTATAGTATCAAATATTGAGAAGTAATTCTGTTTTTCAAACACGTGATCATCACCTGTTTTGGATTTACGGAATCTCATAAAAACTGTATGTATCATCACTGACATAGCTCAATTTTATAAGCAACCTAAGAGGCGCAAATTAATTTTGATGTTGATTTGAAGATGTTAAAAGATGCATAGTGGGATCCATTTCATATAGCTTTAACAGTTACCTGTCCATCAAAAACAAATCAGCTATTATTGGAGCTTTTAGATGATGAAAGATAAAAACCCAGTAATAATATTTGAAACACAATTCAAAATTGAAGAGTCAACTATTAAGACTTACAAATTTAATTAATCCGTAATATTGCTCTAAAAAGTCTCGGCCCTTTTCTGTTATGATAAAGTATGATCCATCTGTGTTCGATTTTGTAACCAACCCAAGTTTTGTTAATGTTTCAATATATTTTGTGGCCAACCGAGAATCAAGATTTGCCTTGTGGGTAAGATGCGTCTTCTTCAATGGGCCTTCAGACAAATTTGTTAGAATTCCTTCGAATATATCCAATGCACTTCGTTTCCCCACCAACCACATCAGGGTTATTTCTTGGACTTTTTGATATTTAACCCTTTACTTCTTAATCTCATTTCCGAGAATGGAAATAGCCACGTACATGCGCTAAAATTCTGAGTTATGAGCAAAACGTCATATTTTTCTTAAAGGGTAGTAATTAGCATGAAAATTAATGTATACATTGCTGAAAACTATGAAAGAAATTTTAGAAAAGCAGTTATGAGAAATTTGAATCCAAAAAGATTGATACAACTACGCTCAAACAAGCTGACTGAACTACATTTCTTTACGATTATGCATGATCATAATTAAACTTGGAAATATAATTAACATCAAAAATGCTGTAATAAAACACATGTTCATTATCAGGGTGTAAGAATCACAATGCTCTTTAAGCTATATCTCGAATATGTGCACAATGGGGTTGTCGACGAAAGTATCGGGAAGAAGAGACGAGCTAACAATCATGAGTGATTTGATGGTCAACATGCTTCAGCCAACTAGATCTACGCATCTGCTATACAGAACAAACCTTAGCTATAGCCAATTAAAGAAATATCTCACCTCACTACTGAATATGGGTTTGATAGAAGAGATAACTAATCCCCATCGTGCATATAGTGTTACCGACAGGGGTAGAGCCTTCTTGGACCTCGTAGGTACTGATCTTGGTCAGAGCGCTCGGATTACAACAACGTTAAGATAATCGCATAGATTCTGCTTTTGTTTCTAATAGTTCAATAAGACCGCATCTTGTGTTTTTCATGTTTAAATCAGCAAACGCAATTAGTCTCTCATCAAATCCTTTTATCGGATTTACTAATATGGTGGCACCCTTCTTTGCCAGAGAGTCTATCTCCTTATGAATATCGTCGACCTCAAAACAGAGATGATGAATTCCTCCTCCCTTCTTTACAAAATCGTTAATAGGCGAATCAGTAGAAGTTGGTTCAATCAATTCTAAGAAAGGTTCGCCAATTTTTAAAAAACAAACGTTGACTTTCTGGCTGCCTACCGGAGTTGGCAAACTTATATTCTGAAAACTCAGATAGTTTTTGAGCTCACCTATGGAATCTTGTATCCTGTTCACGACCACTCCTATATGATGTAATTTCATGATCTTATCCTGTCACGCATGTACAATAATCTAGCGAAGTTTTGTTAATTTTATATTGATAGTGATTTCTAAGGAGTACGTGTTAGAAAAACTGGTGAAAGAATCCAAAGCTCTCGAAAAGGCCATTGCAGGCGAAGAACTCTCTTTTGATGATGGAATCGAGCTAATGTCTTATGATAATCTTTACATGCTGGGCGCTGCCGCCGATTTAATAAGACAAAATACCGTGGGTGAAAGAGTAACATTTACTGCATCTTACTATCTAAATTATACAAATGTTTGTGCAGCAAGTTGTCAAATGTGTGCTTTTTACAGAGAAGGAGACGAAGAGGATGCCTATACTCTTTCTGTCAGAGATATTGAATCACGAATTACTAAAGCAAAAGAAATGGGCGCTACTGAGGTTCACATAGTTGGCGGTTTTCATCCCGAGCTCCAGTTAGAATACTATGAAGAGATGTTTAGAACAATAAAACGCGGCCATCAAAAAATGCACATAAAAGCACTGACTGCTGCAGAGATATTCTTTATATCAAAATTGACAAAAAATTCAGTAAAAGAAGTGCTGAGTAGGCTAAAAGCAGCAGGACTTGATTCTATGCCAGGAGGTGGAGCAGAACTCTTCCATCCTGGCATACGAAACAAGATAGTCCGTGGCAAATGTTCCGGGCAAGAGTGGCTTGATACAATAGAACAGGCTCACAACATGGGGATCAAAAGCAACGCAACAATGCTTTTTGGTCACATAGAAAAACCCGAGCACATTGTTGATCACCTAGTAAAGCTACGAGATGTACAAAAGAGAACCAAGGGATTTATCACATTTATTCCACTAAAGTTTAGCTTGGAAAATACGGAACTTGAGAAAAAGGGGCTAGTCACTTCAGAAAGCCCATCAACTTATGATCTGAGAGTCATTGCAGTCTCACGACTTATGCTTGCAAGGGAACTTGATAATATCTCAGTTTATTGGGTTGCACTAGGAAAGAAGCTTGCACAGGTAGCCCTTACCTATGGGGGAAATGATTTAGTTGGCACTGCCTTTTCTGAGGAAATCTACAAAGCAGCAGGTAAGGAAACAAATTCTTCCATTATGGAGCTGGCAAATATGATAAAGGAAATTGGAAGAGAGCCAACTCAGAGAGATACATTCTTTAACATTTTGAAGACATTTTAGCTTTGAGCAGGCTTTTGAGTAATAGATTTTCCCATACCTCCTTTCTTTCTGCGTTTTAAACCCAGGCTTATCAAAGTAATAAGAAAACCTAGTCCTGCTACTAACTGTGATATGTTTCTTAGACTGGTGTTTATGACCAGTTGCTTATAGTATGTGTTTGTCTCTTCTTCTGTCATGTCAGGTTTGCTGGCAGGTTCATTGTTATTAAAATACAACCAAAGCAGGAGGCCAGCTCCTAGCATGGCAATGCCAAGCGCAAGAATGCGTTTGTCCATTGAAGACCTATTCTATTTGAGTATTAATTAACCATTAACTATCTTCAGATCAAAGTCTGGTACTAGTCCCTTTTCTATTCCAAAACTAAAGAGTGTCTTAATTGAAT
>Ga0066710_100005551_pt1 | contig 11532 bp, 8 predicted proteins | sample GraSoiAngelo_159_FD_79666 | JGI IMG/M metagenome (GOLD analysis project Ga0066710, IMG submission 79666) | Grasslands soil microbial communities from the Angelo Coastal Reserve, California, USA - 14_1009_16_40cm | ecosystem: Environmental > Terrestrial > Soil > Grasslands | place: USA... | reverse complement strand
TGAAGACAGCAATAGGTAATCTAGGAAGCGGGGAAAGACACGTCATTCTACTGGGGCACATTGATACCGTGACCGGCCAGATTCCTGTCGAGACGAGGGATGGCAAGCTTTACGGGAGAGGAGCAGTAGATGCCAAAGGGCCCATGGCTACCTTTATTTGCGCTGCCCATCGACTGATGGGCGAGCGCAATTCGCTGGGGAAGCGGATCGTCGTTATTGGCGCCGTCGAAGAAGAAGCGGCCACCTCCCGCGGAGCTCAACAGGCCGTGATCGATTTCCGTCCTCCCGATTTCTGCATCATCGGTGAACCCAGCAGTTGGAGTGCGGTAACGTTGGGTTATAAAGGCAGGCTCTTGCTGGACTATCGCCTGGAAATACCTCTCAAGCACTCGGCGGCACCAGGTAAGCTGGTTTGCGAGCAGGCGATCGATTTTTGGAATGAAGTAAAAGTTTGGTGCGACAAATTTAATCACGGTCAGAGTACTTTCGAAACCATCGATCCATCCATGCGTTCTTTCAATTCGGAACATAACGGGATAACTGAGGTGGCCCACTTGATAATGGGATTTCGCCTCCCGGTTGGTTTTGGGGCGGATGACTTCAAAGACTTGTTGCTCCACACGGCCGGAACCGCCCAGCTAGCGTTTTCCGGAGGAGAAGCTGCCGTTCGCGCGGATAAGTCGAATGGGCTGGTAAAAGCTTTCCTGCGCGCCATTCGGGAAAATCAAGGCCAACCCAGATTCAAGCTGAAGACGGGAACGGCAGACATGAACGTGGTGGCCCCATTTTGGAAGTGCCCCATGGTGGCTTATGGGCCTGGAGATTCTTCACTGGATCACACTCCTGAAGAACATATCGAAATAACTGAATACACTAGAGCAATTAACGTGCTAGAATCGGTGCTGAGGTATGTCTAGAAGCGCGCCTTGAAGGTTGAGAGCGAAGATGCCGAAAGTCCAAACCGCCTCACTAGTCGATGTCAGCCAGAAAGAAGAGCGTGTGGCCGAAATTCTAAGAGAATTGGCCTCTGTGGTTGTCGGTTTTAGTGGAGGAGTAGACAGCGCCTATCTGGGTTACATGGCGAATCGCATCCTGGGGAAGAAGGCTCTTTGCGTCACAGCCATCAGTCCTTCCTATCCTACTTTTCAAAAAAAAGAGACGGCTGATTTTGTAGATCGCTATCAGCTCAATCATCTTGTCATTGAATCGGAAGAGCTGGACAATCCCGAATATCGTGAGAATTCACCCAATCGCTGCTATTTCTGCAAAGCGGAATTGTTTGCAAAGTTGCAGGCGATGGCGCAGGAAAGGGGCTACGGGGCCGTCATCGATGGAACCAACTTTGACGATCTGGATGATTTTCGACCCGGGCGGCGAGCGGCCCAGGAATATTCAGTGCGCAGTCCGCTTCTCGAAGCCCAAATGACCAAGTTGGATATTCGGGAACTCTCTCGCCGGGCGGGTCTCCCCACCTGGGATAAGCCGGCCTTGCCTTGCCTCTCGTCCCGTTTTCCGTATGGGACTTCCATTTCGGCCGAGAGGCTTTCTGTCGTGGACCAAGGCGAGAATGTTCTGCGCCAGTTTGGATTTCGAGTTTTCAGAGTTCGTTTCCATGAAGAATTGGTGCGGCTGGAATTTTCTCCGGAAGAACTTCCCAAGGCTCTGAACATGACCATGGTCGAAATTCTAAGAAAAGAGTTCAAAGCGCTCGGCTTTAAATATGTGACCATTGATCTGGAGGGCTATCGCTCCGGGTCCCTCAATGAAGTCTTGCCGCTTTACCACAAGCATTCCTGATTTGATCGACTCTTAAAATTGAAACCCAAACGAGGACAGGATTGCTAGATCCCTCTGCCAGGGCCGAATTTGATCGACACTACCGGGTTGTCCTGATGATCTATGTCGCTCTACTGACTTCGATTTTGCTTTATCCGGGAATAGGTTACTTTATTGGTAGAACTCTCTCCCCTTCCGGGAATCCGGGAACTTACGAAATGGTTTCAGGAATTTTTTACGTTCTGGCCGCGGTTATTATCGTGATCATTTTTTGTGTGCGCAAATGGCTGATTCCTTCCAGCGCCAGCTTTGTTACTGGCCAGGCAGAAATGTCAGGCTTGATATCACAATATCGAACGGGAAATATCCTGGTCTTTGTTCTCAGCGAATTTATCAGCCTCCTGGGACTCGTATTATTCCTGCTTGTTGGAGCATTGAGTCATTTAATCCGCTTTACCCTTGTCTCTTTGGCCTTGATGGGCATTCTTTACCCGAAGAGAATCGAGTAAACGAGAGCTATGAAAGTCCTGGTAGTGGGATCAGGCGGGCGTGAACACGCTTTGGTCTGGAAGATTCGACAGTCCAAAAAGGTGACAGCGGTCTATTGTGAGCCCGGTAATGGTGGCACGACCCTGGAGACACGGTGCTCTCCCGCGGGAGTCACCCGGATTGACGAACTGATTCAATTGGTCAAGCAGCGAGAAATTGACCTCACCATCGTAGGGCCTGAGCTGCCGCTGACGCTGGGGATTGCAGACCAGTTTGAGAAGGAGGGGCTTCGGATCATTGGACCCAGTGCGGCCGCGGCCCAGCTTGAGGGAAGCAAGATCTTTGCTAAAGAATTCATGCAGAGACATCGCATTCCGACGAGTCCTTACTTCAAGACCTCCTCCCCTGTTGAAGCGGCTGCTCTGGTGCGAGGAGGTAGTTTAGGCTTTCCGCTGGTCCTTAAAGCCGATGGTTTGGCCGCCGGCAAAGGCGTCGTCGTTGCCCGGAACCTGGAAGAGGCGGAATTGGCTATTCAGAAGATTATGCAAGAAAAAGTCCTGGGGCCGGCTGGAGAAAGACTCATTCTGGAAGAGTTTTTGCGCGGAGAGGAAGTTTCCTTCCTGGTGTTTTCCGATGGGATTCATGCCCTGCCCCTGGTTCCTTCTCAGGACCACAAGGCGGTCTTTGACGAAGACCTGGGGCCCAATACGGGCGGGATGGGAGCCTACTCGGCAGATTGGATTCTCGAGCCCGAACTTCACCAGCAGGTCATGAAAGCCATCGTCACTCCAACGCTTCAAGGCATGGCCGCTGAAGGAAGTCCCTATCGCGGTTTCCTCTATTTTGGATTGATGCTGACTGCTGACGGTGTCAAGGTACTTGAATTTAACGCCCGGCTGGGAGATCCGGAAACGCAGCCCATTCTTTTCCGCCTGCAAACTGATATTGTGGACGTCTTCCAAGGGATTCTGGACGCCACATTGGACCAGGTGGACTTACGATGGGATGAGGAGTGTAGTATTTGCGTGGTTCTGTCCTCAGCCGGGTATCCTGGAAATTTCGAAAAGGGAAAAGTCATTTCAGGGGTGGCTGAGGCAGAGGCTCTGCCGAATGTGAAAGTCTTCCACGCCGGCACCGAACTTAAGCAGGGTCAGTTGGTCTCTGCGGGCGGAAGAGTCTTGGGAGTCACGGCCAAAGCCAAAACCCTGGAGGCCGCCAGAGACCTGGCTTACCAGGCTGTCCAAAAAATCAATTTTGATAAGATGCACTATCGGCGAGATATCGGTCGCAGGGGGCTCAAGCAGGAAGCCCGGCAGCGTGCCGAACAGAGAAGAGTGATTGCCAATCCAGTGGTGAAACAAAGCAATCGTGGATAAGTGCCCTGAATGACTCAGAGAGATTTTTACCGGAGGTATTCTTGGAGAAACTGGCAGGGGCTCAGAATCTGTACCCCATGATAATTTTCGCCACCATATCTTGACTCCGCGAAGTAAGGAGATCCTGCCTCTTTATTCAAGCACGACGATCGACACTCTTTTCTTGGATGAAAGTATTTTTCTTGTCCTTTGCTGTTCTACTACTCTGTCTTGTATCCTACCAATACCTAACCCTGCCTGATGTCTCCGACCTGAAAAAAGAAAACCCGAAGCAGACCGCTTTAATGCGCCAGCGAGCCCAGGAAGCCCAAATTGCAGGCAGGAAGCCCAAAAAAAATCAAATCTGGGTCCCCTATCATTCCATTTCCAGCTATCTGAAAAGCGCCGTCCTGATTGGGGAAGACGATGCCTTTTATCAACACGAAGGTTACGATCTCGAACAAATCAAAGAGTCGTTCATTAGGAACTGGGAAAAGAAGAGTTGGGTCCGAGGCGGCAGTACCGTCACCCAACAACTGGCTAAGAACCTCTATCTTTCAACCTCCAAGAATCCGCTGCGCAAGCTGAAGGAGTTTTTGATTGCTCGCAGGCTGGAGGAGGAACTCAGCAAACGGCGCATCTTTGAGATCTACCTCAACGTTATTGAATGGGGAGACGGACTATACGGAGCAGAAGCAGCGTCCCTGGCCTATTTTGGGAAATCGGCTCGAGATCTAAATGTCAAAGAAGCGGTGTTATTGGCCGCCGTGATTCCCAATCCGCGCCGTATGAGTCCTCTTCGCCAAACTAAACGCCTTCGCAACCGGGTGGACCTTATTCTGTCCCGGATGGTCCAGTATCACCACATCAGCCCGGAGGAATACCAGGCAGCGTGTAACACGGAGGAGGAGCCGCAGCCATGAACGGTTTTCTTGTCGTGGCGGGTGGTACGAGGATTACTTTGACCCTTCGGATTTCTTTGGTTCTTCAGTCTTCTTTTTTTCTTTTGCCTTGTCCAAAATCCCTTTCAACAACTCTTCCAGAGGCGAGGGCTTTTTCTCGGGGGGTTTTTCCGTTGCCTTTTTCTCGGAAGTGTCTGCCTTGCTGGCTCCTTGGCCTGAAGCGGAATCAGCCGGCCCCTTGGATTTGAAGACATTTTTCAAAGCCTCCAGCGCCTTGCTGGGCCCCTCTTTCATAAATCGATTTTTCAAATTCTCCTGAACGACCTTCTTATCCAAAGCAAAACTCGGGCTGGATATGTTCCCTGTCATCCGCAACGGCACAACCACATTTCCTTGTTCATTTTTAAAAAAGGTGGCTCCAGCCAGATTGATGATTTGGCTGGCCAGGTCATAATTTCTGCTGAAATTGTTTGGCAGTTCGGCCGTGATCTGATAATCCACGCTCTTGTCCAAGCCAAAGCTTCCTGCCGCTTTTATGGTGGCATTAGGAGTCCGCAGTTGCAGCAGGTCGGTAGACACACGGCCATCAACGATCTGAAAAGAAGCCGTCAGGTTATTGATAGTCGTACCGGCGTGTCCAGAAGAAAATCCGGCGAGCTGGCCCAGATGAGCAATCTTCTCCATCAGGTCAAAAGAGGTAACTCGACCATTGGTGAAGTTCAACTTCCCCCCGCCCTTCAGATTCTTGGTGATGTCATTAAACCCGCTGCCGGTTCCCCTAAGGTCCATATCCAGCGATAGCGTTCCGTAGATCAAGTTCTTTAGAGAAGTGTTCTGGGAAAGAAATTCATTGGAGTCGACGTTTTTGAATTTTGAGTTAAATGTATAACGAGGCTGGGTTCCATTGAGGTCGAAAGAAGCCTGGCCGCTGTGCGTTCCCCGGTTCATCTGGAACTGAAGATCTTGCAGCTCCAGCAACTTGTCTTTCATTCTAATTTTCGAAGTGGCATTGCTGATCAGCCAGGTGTCATGCTTCAGTTTTTGGATGCCTACTTGACTATCCGAGATGACGAGGTTACCCAGGGGATCCCGCACGGGGCCAGCCGGCTTGGCTTTGTCTGCATACGCGTTGCCCACTAATGCCCACTCGACGAGACCTTCACCACCATGTAGCGCCTTTGCAGCAAGACGAGCCTGGGAAGGGTTGATCATGTCGCTGAAGCTCATGAGATCCAATTGATCGATATTTAATCCAAACGTCAAAGTGGGCGCCTTGAAATTCGACAGTCGCAACCTGCCGTTGAGGCTGGATCCATTAAGAACGGCTGCCAGGTTGGAAACGCTGACAGAGGTGCCGGTGAAATAAAGGTCAGCCCTTTTAATCTCAATGGGCAGTTTCAGTGCCGGTACTCGTAAGAGGTTTGCGCGCAGGAAGGCTTTTCCACTGAGAATGAGATCTGATGTGGTCCCGAAAAGCCGTTTCATTCCCACCTGCAGGCTTACTGTGCCGTTCTGAACGGAAAAGCCCTCCGGTAAAGTCACTCCGAACGAGGAGCCAATAGCGAGCAGGTCACCAACCGAAACTGGGTCCTGGCTACTCACATCAAATGACAAAAACTTTTCGGCGCCAAAATTACCTGCCAGTTCGGTATTCAGTCGCGTCCGTTCACCCACAGCAATCTGAAATTCATTGGAGGAGATGCCGGCGCCTTTGAATGTGAGAGACAGAGGAGACAATGCGATCTTTTCCTTCAAGCCCGGATAAACAATCTGAAAATCGCGAAGGTCTGACTGGCCAGCCATTTCCGGTTTCGTGGTCGTGCCAGTGATCTGTAAATGAAATTGGCCCCTTCCTGTGGCCTCAACTCCTTTGGGCGGTCCCTGGCCTAACACGGAACCCAACTGTAAGAGATCATTCACGGACAATTCTTCCGAATCTAACTTAAGGTTGAGAAGGCTGCTCTCTCCCTGATTTTTGATACTCCCAGTCAAATGCAGCTTGGAGTTGGGTAATTGGAGTTCAGCGCTCTCCACCTGCATTAAGTGGGAGTTGAATTGGTAATTGAGCTTGTAGCGACCCCCTCCTTTGATCTCGGGGCTTGACTGGTTCGGCCGTTTGGCGCTGAAGCCGTCAAGGTTTGCTGTGCCATCGAGATACAAGGCCTGGCCAAAGTTCCCTCGAAAATGTGTCTCACTCGTTAATTCCCCTTCCCAAGGGAATTCATTTTGATTTGAAGGTGAGAATAAGATTCTCAGGGCGGCAATCGGGACTTCTGAGAACCTGATTTTGCCGTCCACCGGTATTTTCTGGAGGTCATCTTTGTTGACGGGACCCAATTGCCCACTGGCTCGCAGAAAGCGCCTGTCTGCGCCTGGCGTTTGAACTTCTACTGAGAAGGTGGTGGGTCTTTTATCGGAAACGTCGGCCAATTCGAGGTTGATATGCTCGTAACGAGTTTCCTTTATGGCTGACCGAGAGCCTTCATCATAAATGGAGAGAATCCCTTCTTGCAGGCTCAATTCAGGAATCGCCCAGGAGCTGGATTCTTGGGATTTGGTCGGTTCGGCGGGCTCTCTGATTCGGATCTTCTCATCTGTCTTTTTTGACAGAGACTCGAAGTTCCAAACACCGGTGGCATTTCTCGCAAAATGAACAACAGGCTTTATCACCTGAATAGAGCCGATCTCGACTTTTCCCCTGAGCAGAGAAAGCAGCCTCGGCCGAGCTCGCAACGATTCGAAGGACACAAAGGGAGTGGACCCAAATCGAGGATTCTCCGAGATCACAGCATTTTTCAGCCGAATTCCGATTCCGCTAAAAATGGTAATTTCTGCCTCCTGGGCGGTAACCTCTCGCTGAAGCCCCGATTCAAGCTGGGCAATAATGACATTTTTGATTCGAGTTGTATCAATGAAAAGCGGCACTATTGCCAGAGAAGCAATGATTAAAGCAATAGTGGAAGAAAGAATGAGGACAAGTTTTTTTCGCTTTTGCACCCAGTTCTCCATAGAAACCTCCGGAAGATTATACCATCTGGGGATTTGCCCAACGCTTTGGGTCCCCGCGCTGAAGCGCGGGGGTATCATTTAAGGAATCGTCGTCGTTCTCGTCCTCGTCGTCAGGCTCGGCTTTTCGATTTCGAGGGCGGCTATGAGCACGATGTACTGGGATATCGAGGGCGTCAACCCTTGACTAGTTGGACCCGCATGAGCCGTGACAGAGATTCTGATCGCACAGCCGGCGGCCCGCAATGGCACATCACGTTTCACGTCTTACGATGGATTATCGGCTATCCACGTCCATTTTTCATTGACCATCTAATTGGAATGTATATACTGAGGCATCGTCCATCTCGCCGAAGGGATTCAAATGACTGAACTGGCTGTCATTGCTGATTACGGAGATCTTTGCGGTGAAAATCCCCTCTGGGACAAACGCACCCGGAGCCTTTACTGGACGGATTGCGTGGGTCTCAAGTTTTACCGGTATCATCCAGCCACTGGAAAACATGAGCTGATGAAAGACGGGCTGGAGATCAACGGGGCCGCCTTCAATCAGCCTGGCGGTTTTGTGATCTCGAATAACAGCGGCATCTGGCTCTGGGATGGTGCTGACAAAATCGAGTTAGTCGTAAGTGAGGTGGACGGTCACAAATGCCAGATGAACGATGCCATCGCCGATCCGGCTGGGCGTTTCTTGGCGGGCTCCTGGTTTTACAACCCCACGCAAAAATACGATCTGGGCAAGCTGATCCGCGTGGACACCAACGGCAAGGTCAGTATCGTGGATGAAGGCTTTCACTTATCCAATGGACTGGGATTCTCGCCCGATTGCAAGATACTCTACTTCACCGACTCCGCGGCCAGGTTGATCTACGCCTCCGATTACAACATAAAGACCGGAACCATTCGAAATCGTCGCGTATTTGTAAAGGTCCCGAATGATCAGGGACTGCCTGATGGTTTGACGGTCGACGCGGAGGGCTTTGTCTGGTCAGCTCAATGGTATGGCAGTTGTGTTGTCCGCTATGATCCCGACGGTAAGCTGGAACGGAGGATCCTGACGCCAGCCAAGCAGACTGCGTGCCTTGCCTTCGGGGGTCCAGATTTGACCGATATTTTTATTACGACTGCGGCAAAGTCCGAAGCCATGCCGGTCATGCCTCCGGGCTACGACCCCAATTCCGGCTATTTTGGCGGTCAATTGTACCATCTTAACCTTGGAATACAAGGCAAAGCTGAATTTACGGCGAACATCTCAGTGTAACGACTAGCTAGCCCCGCAGCCAAGATTCATAGTGAGCTCCTGGACGTGCTCGTCCTCATACTCGTGCTCTTACTCTTCAGCGATGAGAGAGCAAGAGTAAGAGCATGAGCAAGAACCAGCTGCTGTAGGGTGGGGAGAAAGAAGGCCTTGTTGCCGGTGATGAGATAAGCACCCATGAAGATTACACACCTTGAATTGATTCCGATTAGTATCCCTTACACCCATCGCGAAGTGAGCTCGCAGATCAGGCGCGACGGCGTTACTGACGTCATTGTCAAAGCCGTCACCGATGATGGCTTGGTCGGCTGGGGAGAGAGTTGCAGCGGCGCCAATGTCGAGTCTGTCGAAGAGGCTCTAAAGGCAATGGTTCCCTTCGTGGTCGGACGCAGTCCCTGGGAAAGCGAGAGAATTCGAGCCGAGCTTTGGCACCGTGGCATCTGGCAGTTTCGCAAACCCACTGCCAGCTTCGCCTACGCCGGAATCGATATGGCGCTGTGGGACATTTGTGGAAAAGCCTGTGGCCAGCCGCTCTACAACCTGTTCGGCGGCAAAGTCAGAGAGCAAGCCAACTACTTCTATTATCTTTCTCAAGGTCCGAACGAGGACGTCGCCCGCCAATGTCGCGAGGGTCTGGCTGAGGGGTTTCATGTTTTCTATTTGAAAGTTGGCATTGATATCGAGGCCGAAATAGAGATGGTTCGCACGGTGCGTGAAACGGTGGGTGCCAACTGTAAGATTCGACTCGATGCCAACGGGGCCTGGAAGGTCAACCAGGCAATACGGAATCTGGCCCGGCTCGACTCTTATCGAATCGACTTCATCGAACAACCGGTCAGCCAGGACCCGGTAACGAACTTGCAAGAAGTACGATCGCGCACTCCGGTCGCGGTTTGTGCCAACGAGGGAATGTGGACCGTGGACGATGCTTACCGGCATATCACTCATCGGAGCGCAGACGTTTATTGCTTCAGCCCTTACTGGGTCGGCTCATTGGCTCAGTGGCAGCGGCTCTGTCAGGTGGCGCACTTTGAAGGACTCCAGATTGTCAAGCACACGCATGGCGAATTCGGGATTGTGGCTGCAGCGACTCACCATATTCTGTTAACCCTGCCTAACGTCGTCGACGGGAACCAGCAGACCGCCCACATGATGCAGGACGACATTTTGAAAGATCCGCCTCCCATTGCCTCAGGCCCCAACTGGGGAGCCCCTCACGGGAGCGGATTGTGCATAGAGGTCGACGAAGAGAAAGTCGCGCACTATCACAAGGCGTACCGCCAGCAGGGACAATTTCTCCCCTATGATCCATCGCTGATTGGCAAGGAGTAGTGATTTACACTGGGAGCGCGGGTGTCTGGCCCGCCTTTCGAACTTGTAGGGTGCGTTGCCTTCAAGCGCACCATGACACGGTGCGTTGAGAGGCAACGCACCCTACAAACTCGGGCCTCACGGGCCAGGGGACGCTGAGACGGAGCTTTTAAAAATGGGCAGAAGAGTTGAAGGAAAGGTGGCCATTGTGACTGGCGGAGGTTCAGGCATGGGTCGGGCCGGCGCTACGCTACTGGCGACTGAAGGCGCCAGGGTGGTTATTGCAGACATCAGCCAGGAAAAAGGTCAGCGCGTCTGCCAATCCATTGTTGAGGCAGGAAACGCAGCTACCTTCATCCAAGTGGATGTTTGTCGCAGCCAGAGCGTTCAGGCCATGGTTGAAAGAGCCCTCGCAGTTTACGGGCGGATTGATGTGCTCTATCACAACGCCGTCGATGTGCGTTTTGTCAACGAACAGGACCGGCGTTTGACCGAGTTACCAGAAGAGACTTGGGATCGCATGATCGACCTGGTGCTCACGGGAACCTTTCGTTGCTGCAAGCACGTCGGACAACAGATGATCCGCCAAAAGTCTGGTTCTATTATTTTGACCGCCACCGTGGACGCCCTAGTCGGCTGCGCTAGTTTAGATGCTTATACCGCAGCCAAGGGTGGAGTCGTCTCACTGACACGCTCGTTTGCGGCTGGCGTGGGTAAGGACGGCGTTCGAGTCAATGCGATTTGCCCGGGTTTTGTAACCACGGAGCCACAGCTCGATTGGCTTAGGAAGCCGGGCGCAGCCTCGATGATGGAGCAGCTTCACCTCTTACCCGTGGCCACACCAGAACAAATTGCTCCGTTTGTCGTCTACCTGGCCAGTGATGAATCCGCGGTAGTCACCGGCGGCATTTTCCCGATTGACAGCGGTTACATGGCGTTTAAGGCCAACGTGGATTTGATGGGTTTAGTAAGCGATGGCAAAACCAAGTGAGGATGAGAATCGGAGTCCCACCACCAAGAGACCAAAGCACTAAGTTAACTTCATAGGCTGCGAGCGGCTGAATCTTTGGGTCGGAGGCTCAGATCAGGTTTTTACTGTCCACAAGGATTTTTCCTTTTGCCTTGGTGCTCTTGGTGCCTTGGTGGTGAGCTTTTTTTGTTTTTAAGTAGAGGCGCGACTGGCATGCCCAAATGGTTGACCTACGCCCTTCTTTGTATCTTCTGGTGGGGAATCTTCGGATTTCTGGCTAAACTGGGCGCTGACAGCATTTCTGCCAAGCACATGCAAATCCTCTTCACGGTGGGAATGATTCCACTGGTCACCCTCGCCTTCTTACGAAGCAAAATGAAAGTGGATACCGACAAACTCGGCGCGACTTACGGCGTATTGAACGGCGTCTTTGCCGGCTTGGGCGGAGTGGCCTATTTTGCGGCC
>Ga0066710_100005550_pt1 | contig 11532 bp, 11 predicted proteins | sample GraSoiAngelo_159_FD_79666 | JGI IMG/M metagenome (GOLD analysis project Ga0066710, IMG submission 79666) | Grasslands soil microbial communities from the Angelo Coastal Reserve, California, USA - 14_1009_16_40cm | ecosystem: Environmental > Terrestrial > Soil > Grasslands | place: USA... | reverse complement strand
GATCCCTCCGGATCTCCTCCCCCGCATCTTCGACAAGTTCGTGGTCGGGTCGGGAGCCGGAGACGGTCGTCCACGCGCATACGACACCGGGCTCGGGCTCACCTTTTGCAAAATGGCGGTGGAAGCGCACGGGGGCGCGATTCGGGTGGACAGCTCGCCAGGGAAGGGGAGCACATTCTCTTTCACACTTCCCCTGAGTCGCCCAGAAGCGGCCAAGAGGCCTCACGCCGGTCCTGATTCTCCTGGTCTTCCAGGCGGGGTTTCTTGACACCTCCAAAACGGCTGTGCTAGCATCCGCCGCGTCGTTCGCAACGCCCTCATTCCTTTGAGGATCTACCTTCTTTCCTCCAACAACGGAAAGTTCCATGGAAGGCCCGTTCGTCCCATCCAGCCTGACCGAGATGCTGAGGGATCTGTACCTCGCTGAACAGAGCGGGACTCTCACGGTCACCAGGACCGAGGTCCGCAAACGGCTCCATTTCGACCGCGGGATGATCTTCCTTGCGGATTCGAGCCTGGAGGACGAGAGGGTCGTCGATTTTCTGATCCGCCAGGGGAGTCTCACCGAGGAAGGGGCGCGGGAATTCACCTCCGTGGAGAGGGAGGATCCGGCCTTGCCGCGCACGATTCTCAACTCCGGGCGCGTGGCCCGGCAGGATCTCTTCAAGGCGCTTCAAGACCTGATCCAGCAGGTGGTGATCTCCATTCTTCGGTGGGACTCGGGGGAATTCTCGTTCCGAGAGGGTCCGCCCGGCGGCGGGGACCTATTCCCCACGGATGTGATCCTTACCTTCACCTACATCATGCGCGGCATCCGCTCCATGGAGGGGTTCACCACGATTCGGGAGGCGATGCTCCGGCTCGACCGACCGCTGGCCATGAACGAGGCCCTCTACCTGCCCTTGGACAAGCTGACGCTCCAACCTACCCAAGGATTCGTCCTGTCACGGGTCGACGGCTCTTCACGAGTTCGCGAGATCGCCTCGCTCATCCCTCCCTCGGAGGAAGACGATGCCCTCAGATTCCTTTTTGGGCTCCTTATCTTGGGGCTCGTGCGAATCTCGCCTCCCCTGGGGCCGGGGCCCCTTCTGGTGCGGGAATTGATGGCTGGAGATCGCGAGGGAATTGAACGTGCGGAGCGGGAATCTTCCGAGATTAAGACGATGTACCGGTTGCTTGCGGCCAGCACACCCCTCGACCTCCTGGGTGTGAAGTCCTCGGCCACCAGCGAGGCCATCCGGGAGGCCTTCGAGGCTCGAAAGGCGGCCTTCCATCCCAACCGTTTTCTGAAAAAAATCCAGGAGGCCTACCGGGAGGAGTTGATGCTCATCGAAGCCAAACTCCTGGAGGCCTATCTGGCCATGGCGCAGGATCAGTTCCGCACGGCCCGGCAGAGTTCGGGCGGACCTGAGGCCCTCACGGTCGATTTCGACACCTTGAGCAAGCGGAAGGAGCTGACAAAAACGGAGACCCAGGAGCACCAAGAGGAGCAGGTCCGCCGGGCGGAGCACTTCTACCTGAAAGCCCGGGACTACTTCAAGTCGAAGGACTTCCACAACGCCATCCAGTACTGCGAACAGGCCTTGAGGGGAAACGAGGGCGACGCACGGTACCATTTTTTGTTGGGCCAGTGCCTCGTCCACAATCCTGATTACCGATGGCAGAAGCGCGCTGAGCAGAGCCTCCTGCGTGCCGCCGAGATCGACCCCTGGAATGCCGACCACTTCGTCCACCTGGGGAACTTCTACCGGGCCCACAAACTTCTCCGGAAGGCCAAGAAGAACTTTCAGAAGGCGACGGAGGTGATGCCGGCCAATGCGGAGGCCCGGCGGGCGCTCCAGGAGATGAAGAATACCGAGGCCTAGCCCACCTTGCCCGGAAAGCCCCGTCAACCTTGACAAGAAGAGTCGGCATGCTATAATCCCGCCCCTCGAAGGGGGCGTCTTTGTTCATTGAAGTCAACAAGATCGCTCCAGAGGGGCTGGAGATCGACGCGCCTCTGTCGCTTCCTCCCGTCCGACAGAGCGTGGGGGATGCGGCCCCGGTCGCCGAAGTGGGTCTCGCGGGTCGGTTTCACCGGGCCGGTGCGGACGTCACGTTCAGGGGGAGGGTCAAGGCAACGGTCACCCTGGCCTGCAGCCGATGCCTGCTTCCCTTTCAACAGAAACTTGACGGCGCGTTCTATCTCATCTACCGGGCAGGGCCCCTCCCGCTGTCCCGCCGGGACTCCGATGAGGACTTTGCCTTGACCCCTTTTGATGGCCAGCGAATCGACCTGGACGAGCTGGCGACGGAACAGATATACTTGCTTCTCCCGCTGAAGCCGCTCTGCAGATCCTCATGCAAGGGGCTCTGTCCGCGCTGCGGCGCCAATCGGAACCTGGCTGAATGCGGCTGCCCACGGGACCCGGAGGGGCCGGAGCCCCTCACGTTGAAGATACCTCTCTGAACAGCCTACACCGGCAGGAAGATGCCTAACCCCAAGCGAAGACATTCCAGAGCCCGCAGAGACCGCCGAAGGGCCCACGACGCGCTGGACCGGCCCGCTCTCTCCAAGTGTCCCCAGTGCCACGAGGACAAGCCTCCGCACCGGGTTTGTCCGCACTGCGGCACCTACAAGGGGAGGGAAGTGATAGAAGTTCCGGAGGTCTGATGGGCGTCCCCTCGCCCCGTGTCCCCCGTGTTCCCCTCGCCTCGAGGTAACAGCGTGAGCGCTACGATCGCACTCGACGCGATGGGAGGGGACTTCGCCCCCACCAACCCCGTGGCGGGCGCCATCCTGGCCGCCCGAGAACTGGGAATCCGCGTGGTCCTGGTGGGGCGACAGGAAACGATTGAACCGGAGCTCTCCCGCAGCGCAGCCGAAGGTCTCCCTCTTTCGGTGGTGCACGCCAGCGAGGCCGTCGCCATGGACGAGTCTCCCGCGGCCGCGCTGAGGCGGAAAAAAGACTCGTCCCTGAGGATCGCCGCGAATCTGGTGCAGGAGGGGAAGGCGGATGCCCTGGTTTCCGCCGGGAATTCGGGGGCGGTGATGGCGACGGCCATGTTCGTCCTTGGAACCGTGGAGGGAGTGGATCGGCCCGCCCTCGCGGCGGTCGTGCCGAATCTTCGCGGCGTTTCGGTCTGGCTAGACGTGGGAGCCAACGTCGACAGCAAGCCGCAGCATATTTTCCAATGGGCCGTCATGGCCCACATCTACGCCAAGAACATCCTCAGCATCGACTCGCCCCGCGTCGGCCTCCTGAGCATCGGTGAGGAGGCAGGAAAGGGCAACGACCTTGTCAAGGAGACGTTCAAGCTCCTGAAGGAGTCCCGTCTCAATTTCATAGGCAACGTGGAAGGACACGACATCTTCAACGGCAACGCCGACGTGATCGTCTGCGACGGCTTCACCGGGAACGTCTCTCTGAAAGTCATCGAAAGTGCCATGGAGACCCTTTTTCACTTCCTGAAGCAGGAGTTCTCGCGATCCTGGCGCACCCGACTCGGGTACCTCCTGTCCCGGCCTGCCTTCAAAGCCTTCAAGAGGCGCGTGGATTACGCGGAATTCGGCGGCGTCCCGCTTCTGGGAGTCAAGGGAGCCACCATCATCAGTCACGGTCGATCCTCGCCTCGGGCCATTCGGAACGCGATCCGAGTGGCGGACGAAGTCGTCCGAAACCGCGTCAACGAGCAAATTCACGACCAAATCCGGGAGAGTCAGCGGGGATTCCAATCGGTGACGGCATGACGGCACCCTCCTCCCCGACCCCGGGCCGCTCCAGCCCGGACGGCACCCGCCTGCGCGCGGTCGTCACGGGAACCGGTGCGGCGCTTCCTTCCCACGTCCTCTCCAACCAGGATCTCGAAAAGATGGTGGACACCTCCGACGAGTGGATCACCACCCGGACGGGAATCAAGGAGCGTCGAATCGCGGAGGACGCCGACTACCTCTCGATCTACGCCACCCAGGCCTCGCAGAGAGCCCTGGAAATGTCCGGGGTCGCGGCGGCGGAATTGGACATGATTATCTGCGCCACGGTCACGCCGGACCAGCCGATCCCGGCCACCGCCTGCACCATTCAGCATAATCTCGGCGCGAAACGGGCCGCCGCCTTCGATTTGGCGGCCGGCTGCTCCGGATTCATCTACGGTCTGGCCGTCGCCGACCGGTTCCTGTGCGGGGGGGGATACAGCCACGTCCTCGTCATCGGAGCGGAGCTGCTCAGCAAATACGTGGACTGGAAGGACCGGACGACCTGCATCATTTTCGCCGACGGCGCCGGTGCGGTGATTCTCTCGGCGCGCGAGGGCACCTCCGGCATCCTGGCCACGAGCCTCCGGACCGACGGCTCTATGGCGGACTACATCCACGTTCCGGCCGGGGGCACCAAGATGCCGGCGTCCGAGCGGACCGTACGGGAGGGGCTCCATTTCATCCGCATGAAGGGGAATGAGACCTTCAAGATCGCTGTTCGGAGCATCGAGGAGGTGAGCCGCGAGGTCCTCACCGCGAGCGGTCTGACTGCAGGGGACATTGACCATTACATTCCGCATCAGGCGAATCGCCGGATCATTGAAGCGGTGGGGACACGCCTTGGGCTCCGACCCGATCAGGTCTACATCAACATTGATCGCGTCGGGAATACCTCCTCCGCCTCGATCCCCATCGCGCTGGACGAAGCCGCCCGCGCCGGGAAGATACGGCGGGGCGACACCGTTCTCTTCGCGGCCTTCGGCGCAGGTCTCACCTGGGGAGCCGCACTCCTCCGCTGGTAGCCGCCCGATCCGCCGTTTCCCGGGTGGACCTCGACACTCCATGAGCAAGCGGGCCGTCGCTTTCCTGTTCCCAGGTCAGGGATCCCAGTCCCCCGGGATGGGACGTCTCATGGCCGGAGCCTTCCCTGAGGCGCGGCATGTGTTTGAGGAAGCCGACGACGCGCTGGGTTTCGCCGTCTCGCGAATCTGCTTCGAGGGACCCGAGGATCGGCTGCGCCTCACGGAAATAACCCAACCCGCCCTTCTCGCCACCAGCATTGCCTGCGAGCGGGTCCTCCGGGCCCGTGGAGTGGAGCCTCGCTGGGTGGCGGGACACAGCCTGGGGGAATACTCCGCCCTGGTCTCCGCCGGCGGCCTCACCTTTGTCGACGCGCTCCGCCTGGTGCACGGCCGGGGCCGATACATGCAGGAAGCGGTGCCGGTCGGCGCAGGTGCCATGGCCGCCGTCCTGGGGCTCTCCGCCGCCTCGGTCGAGAGCCTCTGCGCGGAGGAAGGGCGTGGAGAGGTGTTGTCCGCCGCCAATTTCAATTCTCCCGAGCAGATCGTCATCGCGGGCACAGCGGCGGCGGTGGCAAGGGCCGTGGCGGCGGCTCCCGCCCGGGGCGCCCGGCGCGCCATTCCGCTCGCGGTGAGCGCCCCCTTCCATTGAGAGCTCATGCGCCCCGCCGCGGACCGCCTGGCTGCGGATCTCAAGAGGACCACGTTTGCCGATCTCTCGTGCCCTCTGATCGCCAACGTGGACTCCCGCCCCCTGCAGAGGGGGGAGGAGGCCCGGGAAAGTCTCATCCGGCAGGTGACCGCCCCGGTGCGGTGGGAAACCTGCGTAAGAGAAGCCGTCCGGCTCGGAGCCGTGACGCTCATCGAGGTGGGTCCCGGCCGAGTTCTCTCCGGTCTTGTTCGACGGATCGTCCCTCAGGCGCGGGTGGTGAACGTCGAAGATCCGGCCTCTCTGGAGAGAACTCTCGGCGTACTGTCGGAGCGAAGGGGAACCGAATGAAGGGAAGGGTGACCGTGATCACCGGCGCGTCCCGCGGGATTGGAAGGGAAATCGCCCTCCTGCTTGCGGAGGAGGGCTCCGATCTCCTCCTGGTCGCGCGGGGAACCGAGGCGCTCGAGGAGACCCGCCGGGCTTGCGCGGAGAAGGGCGTGCGCGCCAATGCCCTCCCCCTGGATTTGGCCGATCCGCCCTCTGTGGAGGCCCGGATCGGCGAGGCGATCCGGGGTCTTCCCCGCGTGGATCACCTCGTCAACAACGCCGGCGCCACCCGGGACGGGCTGCTCCTGCGGATGAAGCGGGAGGACTGGGAGGCCGTCCTGGCCGTCAACCTGACCTCGGCGTTCCTGATGACTCGCGCGGTGGCGGGTTCCATGGTTCGCGCGCGCTACGGCCGGATCGTCAACATCAGCTCGGTGGTGGGGATCATGGGAAACGCGGGGCAGGCCAATTACTGCGCCAGCAAAGCAGGCTTGTTCGGATTCACCTTCTCGCTCGCCCGCGAGCTTGCAAGCAGGGGCATCACCGTCAACGCCGTCGCTCCGGGCTTCATCGACACCGGCATGACGGCTGCCCTTCCGGAGCCCGCCCGAGAAGCGCTCCTGTCCCGAATTCCCTTGCGGCGCATGGGAACGGCCCGAGAGGTGGCCCAGGGTGTCCGGTTCCTACTGGGCGAGGGCGCGGGATACATCACGGGAGCGGTCCTCAACATCAGCGGCGGCCTCCACATGGAGTAGGGGAAGCCGCGGCGCATCCGGCTCGCTCGATTCGAGCGAGCGAGTGAAGGTATAATACGCGCCCGCCGGGGTGGATTCTGTTCTGACTTCATCGGACGATCAAGGAGGAACAAGGATGACAGTCGAGGAGAAGGTGAAGGGGATCATCATGGAACAGCTCGGCGTGGACGCCGAGGAAGTGACGCCCGAAGCGTCCTTTGTCAACGACCTCGGTGCGGACTCGCTGGACACCGTCGAGCTGGTCATGGCGCTGGAAGAGGCGTTCAAGATCGAAATCAGCGATGAGGACGCCGAGAAGATCGGCACCGTGGGCGACGCCATTAAGTACATCGAAGGCCACGCCTGAGTTCACCCGGGGTCTGAAGGGGCAGGCTTTGGATCGCAGAGTCGTTATCACCGGAATCGGAATGATCTCTCCGCTGGGGATCGGGACCGAGACCAACTGGTCGGCCATGCTGGCCGGGCGGAGTGGCGTCGGCCCCATCACCCGCTTCGAGGCCTCCCATTTCCCCACCCGGATCGCTGGAGAAGTTCACGACTTCAACCCCGAGGACTTCATTCCGAAGAAAGACGTCAAGAAGATGGACCGTTTCATCCACTTCGCGCTCGCGGCCAGCCAGTTCGCGGTGGACGATTCGGGGCTTTCCATCGATTCCTCCAACGCCGACCGAGTGGGGGTTTATGTCGGCTCGGGCATCGGTGGCCTGCCCTCCATCGAGCGGCAGCACGCGTCCTTTCTCGAGACCGGGCCCCAGCGCATCTCCCCCTTCTTCATCGTCGGGCTCATCGTGAATCTGGCCTCAGGACATGTCTCCATCCGCTTCGGCGCCAAAGGACCCAACATGGCGGCGTGCACCGCTTGCGCTACGGGCAGTCACTGCATCGGTGACTCCTACGAAATCATCAAGCGGGGTGACGCCGATGCGATGATCTGCGGCGGCACGGAGGCGGTGATTACACCGCTGGCCGTCGGGGGGTTCTGTGCCATGCGCGCCCTCTCCACACGGAACGACGCGCCCGAAAAGGCCAGCCGCCCGTTCGACGCCGGACGGGACGGCTTCGTGATGGGCGAGGGAGCGGGCATTCTGGTCCTCGAGGAGCGGGGCCAGGCCATCCAACGAAACGCGCGGATCTACGCGGAGGTGGTCGGTTATGCCCTGACAGGGGATGCGTTCCACGTCTCGGCTCCTTCCGCCGACGGGGACGGTCCCGTCCGTGTCATGGCCGCCACGCTGAAGGACGCGGGTGTCGGCCCGGAGGAGGTGGACTACATCAACGCCCACGGCACCTCCACCCCCGCCGGGGACAAGATCGAAACCCTGGCCATTCACCGAGTCTTCGGGGAGCGCGCGAGGAAACTCGCCGTGAGCTCCACCAAATCCATGACCGGGCACCTGCTCGGCGCGGCCGGGGGGCTGGAGACGGCGGTGACGGCCCTGACCGTGGCGCGAGACATGGTTCCGCCCACGATCAACTACGAAACACCCGACCCCGAATGCGACCTGGACTACGTTCCCAACGAATCCCGAGCCATGACGGTCCGCTACGCCCTCAATAACTCGTTCGGTTTCGGTGGGACCAACGCCTCCATCCTTCTCAAGAAGCATGAGGAGTGATGGGGCGAAGGGTCCGCCTGCCGGTCTGTGGGAGGCGCTGAATCCGTGAAGATAGCCGTCTGCGTGAAGCAAGTGCCTGACACGGAGACGAAAATCCGCATCGCGGCCGATTCCCGCTCCATCGACGAGTCGGGCGTTGCCTTCATCGTGAGCCCCTATGACGAGTACGCCGTGGAGGAAGCGCTTCGGATCCGCGAGAAGGAGGGGGGCGAGATCGTCGCCTACTCCGTCGGGGACGAAAGGACCGCCACAGCCCTTCGCACGGTCCTGGCCATGGGGGTCGATCGCGCGGTCCATCTCAAGGATCGGGCCTTCGAGGGCTCGGACGCTTTAGGGCTCTCCCGCATACTCGCAGCCGCCTTGGCCCCCGAGTCGTTCAATCTGATTCTCTTCGGCAAGCAGGCCGTGGGTACCGACCGGGGCCAGGTTGGCCCACGGGTGGCCGAGCTCCTCGACCTTCCCCATGTTTCGGTGGTCACCCGCGTCAACCTGGAGGAGGGTCGCCTCACCGCCGAGAGGGAAATCGAAGGCGCTCGCGAGATTGTCGCAACTCCACTTCCCGCGGTTCTCACGGCCCAGAAGGGGCTCAACGAACCCCGGTACGCTTCTCTCAAGGGAATCCTGGCGGCCAAGAAGAAGGAGATCCGGGTCGTCACCGCCGCGGACCTGTCCCTGGATCCGGCGAAGGTCGGGATCGGGGGCGCCGCCACGGTCTGGGAGAAGCTGGAGCTGCCCCCCGCCCGGACGTCCGGGAAGATCCTCAAGGACATGGCGCCGGCGGCGGCCGCGGCGGAGCTGGTCCGGCTCCTCCGCGAAGAAGCCAAGGTCATCTAGGAGAGGAAATCGGTGCCGAAGGACGTCCTGGTTTTCGTCGAATGCCGGGAAGGTCAGGTCAAGCGTCCGTCGCTGGAGACCCTCTCCGAGGGGCGCCGCGTAGCCGACGCGTTCGGGTCGCATCTGTGTGCCTTCGTCGCCGGGCAGGCCGGCCTTCGCCCGGCCGCGGAGGCCTTGACGGCGCAAGGCCCCGACACGATCCTCCTGGCCGAGGATCCGCTCCTGGCCCACTACAACCCGGAGGCGTACGCCACCGTTCTCGCCGACGCGGTCCGGTCCCGGCAGGCGGGAACCGTCCTCCTTCCGGCCACCGCGCTGGGCCGCGACCTGGGACCGCGTGCGGCGGCACGACTCGATGCGGGCCTCGCCTCCGACTGCACCGCGGTCGGCGTGACCGACGGGGAGCTGCGGGTCAGGCGTCCCGTGTATTCGGGCAAGGCGATCGCCACCGTCCGGTTCCGCGGTTCCCCGGTCTTCGTCACGCTGAGACCCAACGTCTTTCCCTTGGGCACGTCGGGGGGAAAGCCTCCGAAGATTGAGACCTTTCCCGTGTCCCTGGACCCGGCTAAGATCCGAGCGAGGGTTCTGCGGATCGAGGGGACGGAAGGGGCCGAGCAGGACGTCTCGGAGGCCAGCATCGTGGTCTCGGGGGGCCGGGCCATGAAGGGCCCGGAGAATTTCGCGCTGATTAAGGCGCTCGCGCGCGCGCTCGGCGGCGCCATGGGCGCGTCCCGGGCCGCGGTGGACGCGGGTTGGATCGACCACCAGTACCAAGTCGGCCAGACGGGAAAGGTCGTCTCTCCCAACCTCTACATCGCTTGCGGCATCTCCGGGGCGATCCAGCACCTCGCCGGGATGTCCACCTCGAAGGTCATCGTCGCCATCAACAAGGACGCCGACGCACCGATCTTCAAGCTGGCCGATTACGGGATCGTCGGCGATCTCTACGAGATTCTCCCCAAGCTCACGGAAGAGGTTCGCAAGCTCAAGGGGCAATAGCGGAGAGCCGGTGGCCAGGAGAAGGGGAGAACTCCAGATCCGCGAGATGCTGGAGGAGATCGAGTCCCGGACCCTCCACCCGCGCGCCTGCCTATCCGCCTCTTCCCGGGGAAGGGTCCGAGAGGAGCCTCCCGACGCGATCCGTCCCTGTTTCCAGCGGGACCGGGATCGAATCATCCACTGCAAGGCCTTCCGGCGCCTGACCCACAAGACTCAGGTCTTCCTGGCCCCCGCGGGGGACCACTACCGGACCCGGCTGACGCACACCCTCGAAGTGGCGCAAATCGCCCGGACCCTCGCGAAGGCGCTCCGGCTCAATGAGACGCTGGCCGAGGCCATCGCCATGGCCCACGACCTCGGGCACCCGCCCTTCGGCCACGCGGGAGAGGCCATTCTGGACCGAATGGCCCCGCAGGGATTTTCGCACTACCGCCAGAGCCTGCGGGTGGTGGACCGGCTCGAGAACGACGGGCGGGGGCTCAATCTCACCCACGAAGTCCGGGACGGGATCGTCAAGCATTCCAAAGGGGAGGGGGAGATCTTCCCCGGGGATCCCCGACGGCGGGCGATCACTCTCGAGGGACAAGTGGTGCGGGTGGCCGATGTCTTCGCCTATTCCAACGCCGATCTGGACGATGCCTTCCGCGCAGGCCTCCTCCGGCCCCAAGATGTCCCCCGGAGCCTTCTCAAGGCCTTGGGCCGGACATCGTCGGAGCGAATCGCCACGCTGGTGATGGACGTGGTGAGAAGCACGCTGGCTCGCGGACTGGACCGGATCGCCATGAGCCGTCCGGTTCTGTCCGCTTTGACGAACCTGCGCAGTTTCTTATTCCGGTGGGTCTATCGAAACGAAACCTCGGTCAGGGAGTTCCGGAAGGCGGAGCAAGTCCTCATGAGGATCCACGAGTACGTATTGAAAAATCCCGAGCGGACCATCGGGGAGACGCCGCGCAGCGCGAGGAGGCGGGACCGTCTGATCCTGGACTTCATCGCCGGCATGACCGATCGGTACGCCATCGCCCTGTTCGAGGAGATCGCCGTTCCCCGCCCCTGGATCGGGCTCCGGTAGGGCCCTCTTCCACCCCGGGCCTCAGACCTCGTCGAAAACGAACTGTCGGAGACAGCGGATCTTGGATTCGTGGGTCTCAGGATAGAGGAACCAGGAAGCCACGGCCACGCTGCTGAGCGTGGAATTGCCGTCCTGGGGCGTGAAGCAGAATCCCACGACCTCGGTGCCCTTGTGAACGGCGAGGCTCGAAGCCACCACCACGGTCTGGTTCAAGATCCGTCCGAAGTGCCCGTAGTCGCGGCCGAAGGAGAAGACCACGTTGGCTGTGTTCTTATAGGTCATCGCGACGCGCTCATCGGAGACGAACCGCTCCCGGATCGACTCCACGGTGGTCGGCCTGCGGACCCGGATGTTGAACCAGATGGTATGCATGTACTGGCTGTTGACCTTCATGGCCGACGAGTAGAGATCGAGCTTGTACCCCAGGGTGGCGAACAGATGGTAGGCGTCGCGGGCGTGGTGCGTGCCGAACTGGGCGTCCTTGTGGGTCCCCACCTGCGGTGAAGGAACAAAAGACCCGTCCTG
>Ga0066710_100005548_pt1 | contig 11533 bp, 6 predicted proteins | sample GraSoiAngelo_159_FD_79666 | JGI IMG/M metagenome (GOLD analysis project Ga0066710, IMG submission 79666) | Grasslands soil microbial communities from the Angelo Coastal Reserve, California, USA - 14_1009_16_40cm | ecosystem: Environmental > Terrestrial > Soil > Grasslands | place: USA... | reverse complement strand
GGTCGAGCGCGTCGCAGCCCTCGCCGGACGAGCCGCGCCCGAACAGCCCGGCGAGGTCTCCGACGAGCGCGACGCACAGGTCGGCGTCGCGTGCGGCGGCCACCGCCGCCGGGAAGCCGGACCGGTCGTCGCCGAGTACCGCACAGCCCTGCGCGTAGGTCACCTCGACGCCCGGCAGTTCCGCGCGCAGCGCGTCAACCGCGGTCGGCACCTCGACGCCCGGCCCGAGTTCCGGGTACCGGGGCAGCACGTGGTTGGGAAAGGCGTAACAGCCCATGAAGGTGTGCGGGTCGGCGGCGCACGGCCCGACGACGGCCACCGTGCGCAGTTGCGGAACCAGCGGCAGCGCGGAGCCCGCGTCGAGGAGGATCACCGACCGCTCGGCCATTTCCCTTGCCAGCGCACGGTTCGCGGGCGCGTCGAGGTCGGTGGTGGACGCGGCGGCCACCGAAGCCTCCGGCGTCCAGTCCGGGTCGAGCAGTCCCAGCCGGGCCTTCTGCAGCAGTACCGCGCGGGCGGCGCGGTCGACCGCCGTCTCGGGTACCTCCCCGCGCCGTACCCGTTCGGCCAGCCCAGCGAAGCCGAGCGTGTTCGGCAGTTCGACGTCGATGCCGGCGGTGAGCGCCTGAACCGCGGCGTCGCCGAAGTCCGCCGCCACGTGCTGGGTCAGCACGAGGAACGCCACGGCCCAGTAGTCGGACACGACCGTGCCGGTGAATCCCCACCGCCCGCGCAGCAGATCGGTGAGCAGCCAGGGGTCGGCCGCGGCGGGTACGCCGTCGACGTCGGAGTACGAGTTCATCACCGATCCGGCAGCCGCGAGCGCGACGGCGGCCTCGAACGGCGGCAGGACGACATCCATCAGCTCACGCCGGCCCATCGACACCGGTGCGTGGTTGCGGCCGGCGCGGGCGGCCGGGTACCCGGCGAAGTGCTTGAGGGTGGCGATGACACCAGCGTTCTGCATGCCCCGCACGTAGGCGGCGCCGAGCATCGCGACGAGGTACGGGTCCTCGCCCATGGTCTCCTCGACCCGGCCCCAGCGGTAGTCGCGGACGACGTCCAGTACCGGTGACAGCCCCTGGTGCACGCCGACCGCGGCCATGTCCCGGCCGACCGCGGTGGCCATCCGCTGCACGAGTTCGGGGTCGAAGGTGGCCGCCCAGGCCAGCGGCGTCGGGTACACCGTGGCGCCGAACGTCGCGAACCCGGTGAGGCACTCCTCGTGGACCAGCGCCGGGACGCCCAGGCGCGAGGCGCCGACGACGGCGCGCTGCTGGCGGACCAGTTCGGCCGCGCCTTCGGCGACGGTCACCGGCCGGCTGCCGTAGACCCGGGTGAGGTGGCCCAGCCCGTACCGGCTCGACTCCTCCAGTGGCGGCGCCCCCGCGCCCGCGAAGACCTTCTGCATCGGGGCGACGTCGGCGGGTGCGTCGGCGTTGCCGGCGTCGCGCATGTCGTTGCCGATCCAGCGGCTGCCGAGCTGGCCGACCTTCTCCTCGACGGTCATCTGCGCGAGAAGAAGGTCGACCCGGGTGGCGTACGGGAGCGTCGTGTCCTGCCACGCCTGCCCGGCCCGCTCGGTGGTCGGGGTCGGGTTCGGGTTCGGGTTCGGGTTCGATGTCGTCACGGCGCCTCCCGTTGTAGCAACGTACCCCCAGAGTTTCCGAAATTTTCGGGGTCTCCTCAACCCATGCAGCATCGCTTTCTTCCCCGCCAGCCGTTGGCCAGGCCTGTTCCGGAGATCGTCCGCAACCCCGCTTCCACTGAGTGGCAAACGCATTACCCTTCTTGACACCCTAGCCACACGACCATACTTTGGATCGAAATCCACTCGAAACTTTTCTGGTCATTTCCGAACCGGAGGATGCGGAGTTACGGGGGACCTGCGGCTGTCCGGCGACGACCGTACGGAGGTCAGCGTGGAACGCAGAACGATATCCCGGCGGAACTTCCTCAACCTGGCCGTGGGTACCACCGCGGGGGCGACCCTGGCCGCCTGCGGCACCTCCGGCCCGAGCGGCGGAGGCGGCGGCACCGGTGCCGGTGCGGCGACGTACTGGTTCCTGACCGGCCAGCCGCAGCAGGGCATCCGCGAGGACACGGTCAAGCGCTTCAACCAGGCCAACGCCAACTCTAAGATCACGTTCACCGAGTTCCAGAACGACGCGTACAAGACGAAGATCAAGACGGCGATCGGCGCCGGGCAGGGTCCGACGATCATCTGGGGCTGGGGCGGCGGCGGGCTCAAGAGCTACGTCGAGGCCGGCCAGGTCGAAGACCTCACCTCGTGGTTCGCGCAGAACTCCGCGGTCAAGTCCCGCCTCTTCCCGTCCGCGTTCGGTGCGGCCACGGTCAACGGCAAGATCTATGCGATGCCGGCAGAGCAGGTCCAGCCGATCGTCATGTTCTACAACAAGACCGTCCTGGACAAGGTCGGCATCCAGCCGCCGCAGTCGTGGGGCGACATCATGGCCGCGGTACCGAAAATCAACGCCAAGGGCATCGCCCCGTTCTCCCTCGGCGGGCAGTCCCGGTGGACCAACATGATGTGGCTGGAGTTCCTCCTCGACCGCATCGGCGGCCCCGAGGTGTTCCAGGCGGTGTTCGAGGGCCAGAAGAACGCGTGGTCGCAGCCGGCCGTCATGGACATGCTCACCAAGACGCAGGACCTGGTGAAGGCCAACGGGTTCATCAAGGGGTTCTCCTCGATCACCGCGGACTCCAACGCCGACCAGGCGCTGCTCGTCACCGGTAAGGCGGCGATGATGCTGCACGGCACCTGGACGTACGGCACGATGAAGCAGACCGGCGGCGACCTCGTCACCGGCGGGCACCTCGGGTACATGAACTTCCCGCCGGTCGAAGGCGGTAAGGGCGATCCGAGCGACACCGTCGGCAACCCGGGCCAGTACCTGTCGATCTCGTCGAAGGCCACCGACGCGCAGAAGGAGACGGCGAAGAAGTTCTTCTCCACCGCCGTCCTCGACAGCGCCGAAGTCAAGCAGTGGATCGACACCGGCGGGGTACCGATCGTCAGCGGTACCGAGAGCCAGCTGGCCTCCTCGAAGGACGCCGACTTCCTCAAGTTCGTGTACGGCGTCTCCAGTAAGGCCAAGGTGTTCGCGCAGTCCTGGGACCAGGCCATGTCCCCGACCGCCGCCGAGGCGTTGCTGGACAACATCGCCAAGCTCTTCCAGTTGTCGATCACACCGCAGCAGTGGATCGACAACATGAACCAGGTCATCGGCCAATGACCACGCTCGCCCCACCGGTCGTCGAGGCGCCGGTCGCCGGCGCGCGCGGCGGGCGTACCGGCGCGGTCGCCTGGATGTCGCTGCCGGCGCTGGCCGTCTTCCTCGGGTTCGGCGTCATCCCCCTCATCGGCGTGCTGGCGCTCAGCTTCACGTCATGGGACGGCATCGGCGCGATCCACCCGGCGGGCTTCGCGAGCTGGCGGACGGTACTGACCGATCCCGGCCTGCTGCACGCCCTGTGGGTCACGTTCCTCGTGATGGCGTTGTCGTGGGCGGTACAGACGCCGCTGTCCATAATCATCGGCGTGTTCCTCGCCGGGCAGCAGCGGTACCGCGAACTGCTGGCGGTGCTGTTCTTCATCCCGCTGCTGCTCAGCTCCGCGGCCATCGCCATCACCTACAAGGCACTGCTCGACCCGAACTTCGGCCTCGGCGCCGGACTGCACCTCCCGCTGCTCGCCCAGGACTGGCTCGGCAAGGGCCCGCTCGCCCTCGGCGTGGTCATCTTCGTGGTGTCCTGGCAGTTCATCCCGTTCCACTCGCTCATCTACCAGGGCGCGGTACGGCAGATCCCGCGCACCATGTACGAGGCGGCCCAGATCGACGGGGCCGGGCGGATGCGCTCGTTCTTCAGCATCACCCTCCCCCAGTTGAAGTACACCATCGTCACCTCGTCGACGCTGATGGTCGTCGGGTCGCTGACGTTCTTCGATCTCATCTTCGTGCTCACCGCCGGCGGACCGGGCGACGCCACCCGGGTACTCGCGCTCGACATGTACAAGCGCGGCTTCCAGGCCAACCTCATGGGGCCGGCCAGCGTGATCGCGGTCATCCTGGTCCTCGTCGGCCTCATCCTCGCGCTGCTGCTGCGCCGGCTCGGTGGCGGCGGTACCAGCGAAAGCCAGCTGGAAGGAGCGTGACGTGGCGACCACGGTGACCACCGGCACCGACCGGGTGACGCGGGCGCCCGCGCACCGGCGGCCCGCCCGACGCCGGCGCATCCGCCAGCACAACTGGCTGGGCGGGTCGGCCGGCTGGCTCTGGCTCGTGGTCGTCCTGCTGCCCATCTACTGGATAGTCATCACCAGCTTCAAGACGCAGAGCAACTACTTCACGATGAACCCGTTGGCCCCGCCGTCGCATCCGACGCTGGAGAACTACCGGCTCGTCGTCCAGTCCGACTTTCCCCGGTACTTCGCCAACAGCGTCATCGTGACCGTGGGCGCGGTCGTGCCGGCGGTACTCGTCTCGTTCATGGCCGGGTACGCCATCGTCCGGGCCGGCGGGCGGTGGTTCCTGCGGTCGGTCAACTGGCTGTTCATCATGGGGCTGGCGATCCCGCTCCAGGCCGCCATCATCCCGATCTATCTCATCATCATCCGGCTGCACCTGTACGACACGCTGCCGGCCATCATCCTGCCCTCGATCGCTTTCGCGGTACCGCTTTCCGTGCTCGTGCTGTCGAACTTCATCCGTGACGTACCGAAGGAACTGTTCGAGTCGATGCGGATGGACGGCGCCACCGAGTGGGGAACCTTGTGGCACCTGGCTTTCCCGCTCACCCGGCCGGCCCTGGTCACCGTGACCATCTACAACGGCCTGGCGATCTGGAACGGGTTCCTGCTGCCGCTGATCCTCACCCAGAACCCGGCCCGGCGTACCCTGCCGCTCGGGCTGTGGACGTTCCAGGGGCAGTACAGCGTCAACGTGCCCGCGGTGCTCGCCTCCGTCATGCTGACCACGCTGCCGATCCTCATCCTGTACGCGCTGGGCCGCCGCCAGCTCCTCAGTGGACTGACCGCCGGCTTCGGCAAGTGAGCGGAGACGCCATGGACCTCACCCCGACCCGCGACGACAAGTTCTCCTTCGGGCTGTGGACGGTGGGCTGGCCGGCCCGGGATCCCTTCGGTGACCCCACCCGGCCACCGCTGGACCCGGTGGAGACGGTGCACCGGCTGGCCGAACTCGGTGCCTACGGGGTGACGTTCCACGACGACGACCTGGTGCCGTTCGGCAGCGACGACAGCACGCGGGAGAAGACGATCGCCCGCTTCCGGCAGGCGCTTTCGGAAACGGGTCTGGTGGTACCGATGGCGACCACCAACACGTTCACCCACCCCGTCTTCAAGGACGGCGCGTTCACCAGCAACGACCGGTCGGTGCGCCGCTACGCGATCCGCAAGATAATCCGCAACATCGACCTCGCCGCCGAACTCGGCGCGGCGACCTACGTGTTCTGGGGCGGGCGGGAAGGCTCGGAAACCGATGCGGGCAAGGACATCCGGGCCGCGCTCGAACGGTACCGCGAAGGGCTGGACCTGGTCGCGCAGTACGTCGTCGACCACGGGTACCGGCTGCGGTTCGCCATCGAGCCCAAGCCCAACGAGCCGCGCGGCGACATCCTGCTGCCCACGGTGGGACACGCGCTCGCGTTCATCTCCACCCTGGAGCACGCCGACATGGTCGGGGTGAACCCGGAGACCGGCCACGAGCAGATGTCCAACCTCAACTACACGCATAGCATCGCGCAGGCGTTGTGGCAGAACAAGTTGTTCCACATCGACCTCAACGGCCAGAACGGTCCCAAGTTCGACCAGGACCTCGTGTTCGGCCACGGCAACCTGCTCAACGCATTCTCCACTGTGGACCTTCTCGAACACGGTGCCCCCGGCGGCGGGCCGGCCTACGACGGGCCGCGCCACTTCGACTACAAGCCGCTGCGCACCGAGAACATCGACGGGGTATGGGCGTCCGCGGCGGCGAACATGCGCACGTACCTGATCCTCCGGCAGCGGGCGGCGCAGTTCCGCGCCGATCCGCAGGTGCGGGAGGCACTCGAAGCGGCCCGGGTCGCCGAACTGTGGCAGCCCACCCTGGCACCCGGCGAGACCTACCAGGACCTGCTCGCCGACCGGTCGGCGTTCGAGGACTACGACGTGGACGCGGCCGGCGGGCAGGGGTACGGGTTCGTCCGGCTCAACCAGCTCGCGGTCGAGCATCTCCTCGGCGCCCGATGACGGCGGCCGGCTCCTTCGGCGAGGCGGTGCGCGCCGTCCGGTCCGGGGCCGACCCCGACGCGGCCGCGGGCGCGCTGCTGGCGCGGATGACCGAGGCGGAACGGCTCGGTATCCTCGACGGTGACGAGCCGTTCTGGCCGGGGATGGCGGAGATGATGGGCAAGGGGTACAACCTCGAACCCATCGTCGCCGGCGCGGTACCCCGGCTCGGCGTGCCCGGCATCCGGTTCAGCGACGGGCCGCGGGGCGCGGTCATCGGCCGGTCCACGGCGTTCCCGGTACCGATGGCCCGCGGCGCCACCTGGGATCCGGCGCTGGAGGAACGGGTCGGCGCGGCCATCGGCGCGGAGATCCGGGCGCAGGGCGGCAACCTGTTCGGCGGCGTGTGCGTCAACCTGCTCCGGCATCCCGCGTGGGGCCGGGCACAGGAGACGTACGGCGAGGAACCGGTGCTGCTCGGTGCGTTGGGCTCGGCCCTGGCCCGCGGCGCGCAGCGGCACGTCATGGCGTGCGTGAAGCACTTCGCCTGCAACAGCATGGAGAACGCGCGGTTCACCGTCGACGTGCGCATCGACGAGCAGACCCTGCACGAGGTGTACCTGCCGCACTTCCGCGCCGTCGTCGAGGCCGGTGTCGCGAGCGTGATGAGCGCGTACAACTCGGTCAACGGGCAGTGGTGCGGGCAGAACCGCACGCTGCTCACCGACATCCTCCGCACGGAGTGGGGCTTCGCCGGCCTCGTCGTGTCCGACTTCATCTGGGGGCTGCGCGACCCGGCCGGGTCACTGGCCGCCGGCCTGGACGTGGAGATGCCGTTCGCGCAACAGCGCGCCGTGGCCCTTGCGCCGGCGCTCGCCGCGGGTACCGTCCTGCCGCTGCAGGCGCGGCAATTGACCCGGGTGGCGGTGGTCGGGCGGCTCGCCGACGTGCCGAACACCGGCGACCACGGCTCGTCCGACGTCCGCGCGCCCTCGGTCGTCACGCCGTTCGCGGGCCTGCGGGAGGCGCTGCCCGGAGTAGAGGTGTCGCAGGTGGACGGTGCCGGCGACACGGCCGGCTTCGACGTCGCGGTGGTGATCGTCGGGTACACCGCCGAGGACGAGGGCGAGTATGTCGGGTCGTACGACCCGGCGCTGGCGACGCTGTACCCGCCACCGGACGAACCCGGCGCGCACGACGAGCTCGCCCGGGCGGTCGCCGCCGCCAATTCCCGTACCGTGGTTGTCGTGATGGCCGGCGCCGCGGTGACGATGGAAGAGTGGCGCGACCGGGTACCGGCGATCCTCCTGGCGTGGTACCCCGGCATGGAAGGCGGCGCGGCGCTCGCCGACGTCCTGCTCGGTAGGAGCGAACCCGGCGGGCGCCTGCCGTTCGCGATCCCCCGCGACGAAGCGGACCTGCCGCCCTTCGAGCGGAACGCCACCACCGTCACCTACGACCGGTGGCACGGGCAGCGGCTGCTGGACCGGGACGCTGAAACCGGCGGCGTACCCGCTCGGCTTCGGCCTGTCATACACCACGTTCACCATCGGCAACGTGGATGTCGACGTGCAACGCGGCGGCCACGTCGTCCAGGTCTACGCCACCGGTCCCTGGCCGGAGCCGGACGGTTCCTCGTCGGCTTCGCCCGCGGCGCCCACGCAAGCGATCCCGGCTCGGTGCCGGTCGCCCTCGCCCTCCCGATCGAGAAGGTCGACGATGACGCAACACGATGACTATTCGGCGCTCGTCGCAACGCTTTCCCTGCGGGACAAGGTGACGCTGCTGACCGGTGCCTCGGGGTTCACGCTGGCGCCGTGCGACCGGATCGGGCTGGGCGAGGTGCGGCTGTCCGACGGGCCGACCGGGGTGCGCGGGCTGAAGTTCTTCGGCGGCCGTACCGTCGCGTTGTTCCCCAACGCCACACTGCTCGCCTCGGCCTGGAACGAGGAGTCCGCGTACGAGGTCGGCCGGTTGCTCGCCGAAGAGGCGATGGCGCAACAGATCCACGTGGTCCTCGGCCCGACCGTCAACCTGCACCGCTCGCTGCTGGGCGGGCGGCTGTTCGAGTCGTACTCCGAGGACCCGTTGCTCACCGGCAGGCTGGCCGCCGCGTACGTGCGCGGGCTGCAGGACAGCGGCGTCGGCGCCTGCCTCAAACACCTGGTGGCCAACGAATCGGAGACCGAGCGCAACACGATGGACAGTGTGGTCGACGAGGCGACCCTGCGCGAGCTGTACCTGCTGCCGTTCGAGATCGCCGTCGCCGAGTCGGACGCCTGGTCGGTCATGGCGGCGTACAACAACGTCAACGGGGTACCCGCGACCGAGCACCAACATGTCACCAACGACATCGTCAAAGGCGAGTGGGCATACCCCGGCCTCGTCATGTCGGACTGGTTCGCCACCCGGAGCACCGCACCGGCCGCAAACGCCGGGCTGGACCTGGTGATGCCCGGACCCGACGGACCCTGGGGCGCGGCGCTGGTCGCCGCCGTGGCGGCCGGAGCGGTGGCCGAGCCGGTCATCGACGAGCACCTGCGCCGGCTGCTGCGCCTCGCCGACCGGGTTGGTGCGCTGGGCCGGCCCGGGCAGTATCCGGCCGACCTGCCCGCACCGGACAGCGCACCACGCAGGGAGCAGCTGCGGCGGTTGGCCGCCGAGGGCATGACCGTGCTGACGAACCGGGATACGACACTGCCGTTGCAGCGCGGACGGACGGTGGCGCTGATCGGCCGGCACGCGATCGACACCGTCGACATGGGCGGCGGTTCGGCAGGGGTCAACCCGCCGTACCAGAGCAGCGTGGCGGAGGGACTCACCGCGCTGCTCGGCGACGCGGTGACTGTCGTCGACGGCGTCGAGGTACGCACCCGACCGGTACCGGCCCGGGGCGGGTTCCTGACCGACCCGGAGACCGGCCGTCCAGGTGTGCGGTTCACCCTGCTGGCCGCCGACGGATCCGTCATCAAGGAACGGCACGGCGCCGGTGCGGCAACGATGGTCGGCACGGACGACGAGTTCGACGAAACCGTTGCCGGGATCCGGTTCCGGGCCCGGATCAACGGCACCGGCCGGGTCGAGGTCGGCGCCATCGGCGTCGGCCGGTGGCAGCTGACCGTGGGCGGGCGGGCGGTGCGGTACGACCTGAAAGTCACCGGTCACGGCTTCGCCGAAGAGGTGCTGACACCGCCGGCCGAAGTCACCGAGGTGGAGGTGACCGGCGGCGAACTCGTCGACGGTACCGTCGTCCTGCCCTCCGGTGGCGGTGGACCCCTTGCCGGCGCGGGGTTGTACGGCATCGTCGCCCGTGCCGCACCGCGCGGCGCCGACGAGGTCATCGCCGAAGCGGTGGCCGCGGCCGCGCGTGCTGATGTCGCCGTCGTGGTGGTGGGTCTGACCGAGGCGCAGGAGACCGAGGCGCTCGACAAAACCACCCTGCACCTGCCGGGGCGCCAGGACGACCTGGTCGCCGCGGTCGCGGCCGCGGCGCGCGCGACGGTGGTCGTGGTCAACGCGGCGACGCCGGTCATCATGCCGTGGCGTGCCGACGTCGACGCCGTGCTGTGGGCCGGGCTGCCCGGGCAGGAGGGCGGGTACGCCGTCGCCGCGGCGCTGCTTGGCGATCTCGAACCGGCCGGCCGGTTGGTGGACACGTTCCCGGTCGACGACGCCCGGACACCGGCGTGGTCGGTGACTCCCGTCGACGGCCGGCTGGAATACACCGAGGGCACCTTCATCGGGTACCGCGGCCACTGGGCCGGAAAGGCACCGGCGCCGGCGTTCTGGTTCGGTCACGGGCTGGGATACGCCACCTGGGAGTATGGCGAGCCGGAACTCTCCCGTGATGATGACTGCGCCACGGTCACGGTGACTGTCACCAACACCGGCACGCGCGGCAGCCGCGAGGTCGTCCAGGTGTATTTCGAACCGGCCGAGCCCGACCAGCCGGTCCGCCTGGTCGGCTGGCGGAACGTGTCGGCCGCGCCGGGCGAGTCGGTACCGGTACAGGTGCGCACCGACCCCCGGCTGTGGCGCCGGTGGGACAGCGGCGCCGGCGCGTGGGCGCGACTGAGCGGTGCCGGACAGCTCCTCGTCGCCCGCGGACTCGGCGACGTCCGGTGCACCATCAAGCTGAACCCGTAGGTACCTACTCGGTGCGCACGCCTGCGTGGACGTTGTCGTCGTCGAAGGTCCGGTCCGGATCGCGGGTCAGGTTGTCCCCGGTGGCCGCGTCGAACACGTGCATGCGCTCCGGGTCGAACCACAGCTCGGCCTTGGTGCCCGAACGGATCCGGCTGGCCGGGTCGAGGGCCACGACGAGCTGGGTGCGCATCTGCTCGCTGTCCAGTTCCCGTTCCAGCTCGCCGAGCTGGCGGGTGACCTCCTCCGGTGCCTCGTACGGCACGTACGCGTAGAGCTCGTTGCCCAGCCACTCGGTGACGTCCACGTCGACGGTGAAGGTGTGGCCGCGCGTCCGGGCACCGGCGGGTACCAGCGAGTAGTCCTCGAAGTACTCCGGGCGGAACCCGAGAATCACCAGGTCCCGGTCGCCGATCCGGGTGATCCGCTCGCTGGTCGGCGCCACGGTGCCGAACGGCGTCTCGATGCGGCCGTCCGCGATCCGCCCGGGTACGAAGTTCATCGGTGGCGACCCGATGAACCCGGCGACGAACAGGTTCGCCGGCTCCTCGTAGAGCTGGTGCGCCGAACCCACCTGCTGCAGGACTCCCTTGCGCAGCACCGCGATGCGGTCGCCCAGCGTCATCGCCTCGGTCTGGTCGTGGGTGACGTACACGGTCGTGGTACCGAGCCGCCGTTGCATGCGGGCGATCTCCGTGCGCATCTGGCCGCGCAGTTTGGCGTCGAGGTTCGACAGCGGCTCGTCGAACAGGAACGCATCCGCCTTGCGGACGATGGCCCGGCCCATCGCCACCCGCTGGCGCTGGCCGCCGGAGAGGTTCGCCGGCCGGCGGCCGAGGTGCTCGGTGAGTTCGAGCATCTCCGCCGCCTCGTTGACCCGTTGGCGTACCTCGCTTTCCGGCGCCTTTCTCAGCCGCAGCGGGAACGCGATGTTCTCGAAGACGGTCAGGTGCGGGTAGAGCGCGTAGTTCTGGAACACCATGGCGAGGTTGCGGTCGCGGGGCGCCTTCTTGTTGACCCGTACCCCACCGATCATCATGTCGCCGGACGTGATGTCCTCCAGCCCGACGATCATCCGCAGCAGGGTCGACTTCCCGCAACCCGACGGGCCTACCAGAATCATGAACTCGCCGTCGG
>Ga0066710_100005547_pt1 | contig 11534 bp, 9 predicted proteins | sample GraSoiAngelo_159_FD_79666 | JGI IMG/M metagenome (GOLD analysis project Ga0066710, IMG submission 79666) | Grasslands soil microbial communities from the Angelo Coastal Reserve, California, USA - 14_1009_16_40cm | ecosystem: Environmental > Terrestrial > Soil > Grasslands | place: USA... | reverse complement strand
GAGGAGCGGATCCGCGCGCTCTTCCGCGAGGGGCGCGACCTCGGGGAGCTGCGAAGCGACCTCGACGACGCGACCGCCGCTCTCCTTGCTCTGTCGGCCGCGAACTGGGCCTACACGTGGCTCAAGCCCGGCCGCGACACCGACGAGCTGGCCGACCGGTTCTACGCGCAACTCCTGGACGGCATGAGGGGTTACGCAACGCCCTAGTCGACGAACTTCAGCGCGAAGTAGAAGCTGCTGATGTGGCCGTGGCGGACGTCGATAAAGAACCACGGCTTGAGGAAGTTATGAACGGTCGCGGGAAGCGAACGCGGGCCGCCGCCGACCTTGACCCAGCAACTGCAGGGCTTTTCCCGCACCCACGCGTTCCAGACGAACCCACGCCAGCGGTGCTCGCAGCGGTTCGTGCTCGTCGTGTGGCACGGCCCGAGCGGAATCCGGCTCCCGACGCCGAAGCCGCTCTTCGTCCGGTAGTAGCGGGCCGAGAACCAGATGGACGCGACCCGCCCGCCGTCGAAGTCGACTTGCACCCTGCCACCGTGCAGCCGGTAGCCGAGTGCGGGCTGCTTGCCGTACGCGGCCTCCACCTCCTCCTTGAAGCCGCCGAGCGAGATGTCGCCGATCCCGCTCCACGGAACGAAGATCGGAGGATCCGATCCCTGCGTGATCACCCAGCGCGTGAACGTCGTCGAGCCGGGGCCGTCTGAGCACGCGGCCAGGTCGCCGCGCCGCCACGGTCGCCGCTGCGGGAAGCACGCGTCGGATCTGGAGTAGCCGGCGAGGCAGCTGACCGCGGTTCTGGCCGTCTCTGCAGCGAGAAAGCAGCGGCCCCGTTCCTCGCCCTTGAACCGGAGGCCGGGCCGGAGCTTGCCGCTCGATGTCCATGGGTGGATGTAGCCGTCCACCCGCGGGTAGCGCTGCCACGAGAGGGGCGGGGCCGGGTGCGTGCCCTTCAGCGGCGAGTCGAGCTCGAGCACGCCGCGCCTGACCAGCGTCGCGTTCTCCGACAGACGCGGCCCCGTGGCCTCGTGGAGCGGCGGACACCAGTACGCGCCCGTGCTGGAAAGCACGCAGGTCCACGTCCCGTCTCCGGCGGGGGTGGCGACGATGCAGAGGCGGCGCGAGGACAGCTGGATCGAGGAATGCTCCTTGGCATTCGGCCGGCGGAAGGCGACGTTCGCCGGCCCCGGGCCCCAGCCGACCATGTTGCCCTGGTTCCAGCGGTCGACGCAGGTCCGCAGCGCCTGGGCGTCCGCCGGCTTGTGTCCGCACGAGACCGCAGGAAAGAGGAGCGCGGCGAGCGAGAGGCACACCCGGGTGTGCCTGCCCAGGCTGACTGACACGTCAATCAAGGATGTTCTATTTGCCACACCCCGGGGTATAGCCCGCGCGGTATCTTCTCCAACCCCCGGGGGGACACACATGAAGCTTCGGCCAGGACTGGCGATCGGCGGCATTCTCGCGGTCGCTCTCCTCACGCTCTTTGCCGGCGCGGCCGGCGCGACCGGAACTGGATCGTTCTCCGGTGCGATCACGCCGACGGCCTGCGGCCCGATGCACGACGTTCCCGTCGCGGCGGGCGACACGACCATCGACGCCGTCGCCGCCGAGTACGTCGCCGCGAACGACATCACGCTCGACCTCTACGGCCCGGGCGGCGCGCTGCTCGTCCACGGCGACACGCTGACGAGCCCCGAGTCGGTGCACTACGCGCGCGCCGACCTTGCGCCCGGCACGTACCACCTGCAGGTTTGCCCCTTCGCGGGCGGCGTAGTCACCTCGCCGTACGACTACACCGGCTCGTGGGCCGTGACGAACGGGCCCCCGGTCGGGATCCCCAGCTCGGACGCCGGCGGCGAGTTCGGCCCGCCGACGATCAGGCGCGTTGCAGGGAAGCTGCGGTTCAGCAACGCGACCGTGGTCGACGCGCAGCGCACCGAGGGCGAGCCGCTCGACCACTTCGACCAGAACGGCAACATCTGGGAGTCCGGGCCCTGGGGGACGACGACGAACAACTCGTTCATCCACCGGTCGACCGATGGCGGCCTCTCTTTCCATGTCGACAGCCCCGCCGGCCTGAGGCCCGATCCCGGCCCGGGCGGGGGCGACACCGACATCGCCACCGACGACCAGGGCTACGAGTACTTCGTGGACCTCGAGTCGCTCGTCAACCTGGGCACGTCTGTCTCGAACGACGGCGGCAACAACTGGCGCAAGAACCCGGCCGCGGTGGAGAACACGGCGGTCGACCGCCAGTGGTACGCGGTCGACAACGGGACGACGTCCTCGGCCTCCGACAACACGATCTTCCTGGCGTTCCACGAGGACCAGGTTGGCACCTTCATCTACTCGAGCCCCGGCTCGACCGGCCCAACCGATCCGGTGGGCGGGCTCGTCTGGCAGAACTCGTCCGCGAACTCACCGCTGCCGCTGGCGAACGACGCGACCTGCGCCCAGATCCGGTTCGACCCGGTGAACCGCAACCTCTACTACGCCTGCAATGAGGGCAACCACGTTCGGATGACGATCGGGCACGTGGCGCCCGGACAGCGGACGGGGATCGTCTACCACAACGTCGCGCTGCCGGTCTCGCCGGGCGGCGGCGGCCCGGGTCACCTCTTCCCGGCGGTCGCGGTCGACCGCGGCGGGAACGTCTACGCGGCCTGGATCGATACCCACGACAGCAACGTCTACTACTCGTATTCGAGCGATCAGGGCCAGAGCTGGAGCAGCGCTGTCCAGGTCAACTCCTGGCCGTCGGTGACCAACGAGTTCATCTGGGCGCAAGGTGGCTCCGCCGGCACGGTCGCCATCGCGTGGTACGGAACCGATGCGGCCGGGCAGCCCGACAGCTTCCCGAACTGGTTCAACGATTCGAACGGGGCGACCGCCTACAAGTGGTGGGGCTACGTCGGCGTCATCACCGGCGCGACCACGTCCCGCGCGACGATCGCCCAGCAGCGCTTCACCGAGAAGCCGATGTACTACGGCCAGATCTGCAACCAGGGCATCGGCTGCTCGGTTTCGGGCGGCGACCGCACGATGGCCGACTTCTTCGGCTTCGCGTCCGACCGGTCGGGCGGGATGCGGATCGTCTACAACGACGTGACCAGCCAGCATCACGGCGCGCACCTCTACGAGATCCGCCAGCTCGGCGGTCGGTCGATCCTCGGAGGCAACGTCAGGGGCACCGTCGTGGTGAATCCGGCGAGCGACCCGACCGCTGACGCCCAGTGGCCTCACTACTCCCCCACCGGCCCGGGCGCGAACCAGCCTCAGCTCGACTTCACCGGCCTGCAGGTCGGCCAGCCGAGCGCCGGCACGCTCAGGGTGCGGATGTCGCTGAGCAGCCTCAGCTCGTTCCTGCCGCCGGTCGGCAAGACGAGCGCTTTCTGGCTGACGCGCTTCCAGGCGCTCTCGACCGGCGACTCGGGCGAGGAGACCTACCGGATCTTCTACGTGGGAGCGCAGTCGACCGGTGGCCTGACGCCGTCGTTCTTCGCCGGCACGACGACCTGCACCGACACCACCCCGGGGAACTGCAAAGTCGTCAACTACCCCGTGCAGAACTCGATCACGGGGCAGGTGTGCGGCAACACGCTCGTCGCCGACGTGCCGCTCTCGGCGTTCGGTGCGCCCGTCAACGGACCGCTGCTCTACAACGTCACCGCCCTCTCCGGCGGACGCAACGCGGACGACGACCTCTACGCGGACGTCGACGCGACCCCATCGTTCGATTACGTCCTCGGGTCCGCGCCGGGGGGAGCGACCTGTTAGGACGTGAGGAGCGCTACGGGCCCGGTGCGTAGCCGGGCTCGTAGCGCACCTGCGTCTCGCGCTTGAGGCGGTCGATGTAGCGCTTCATCGTGGCGTTTCTGCGCGCGGCCAGCTCGGCGGTCGTTGGCGCGGTCACGCGGCGCGTCACGTCGGCGTAGATGCGCTCGTAGAGCATCTGCGACTTGACGGTGTCGTACTGAAACTGGTCGCTGTCCTGTTCCTCGCCTTCGCCGGGCTCCTTCGCGCCGTTCAGCCTCCGCAGCACCTGGATGTTCGAAACGCTGAGGCCGAGCCGGTTCGCGGCCTGGCTCAGCTCTGCGCGGTAGACCAGCACGCCGAGGAAACGGTTGCGAAGGGCGCGGAAGCGGGCCGTGTTCTCGTCCGGAAACGGCGTCCCTTCCCGCTTCGCCTCCTCCCGGAAGTGGTCGACGGCCGTCTCGAGCCGGTCGCGCGTGATCGCCTCGCCTGCGACGTGCGCGACGGCCGGGTTCGAGTGGCCGCCGCTGAGGAGGAAACCGGCCAGGATGCCTCCGCCGACAAGCAGCGCGACCGCTGCCAGCCGCAGCGGAGTCATCCGGCGAGCGGCAGGCCGCGGAGTTGGTGCCAGCGGCCGGCCGGGTCCTCGGCGTAGAGCTGCGCCTCGCTGACGCGTGCGTGCAACGGCAGGCCGAACTCGACGTCGGCTTCGACTCGCTCGAGCAACCCTTCGTCCTCCGATTCGGCGACCGTCAGGTGCGGGATCACGTCGTCGAACTCACCCTCATAGGGCGGGTGCTCGGGCCACTCGGCCGCGATCGTCTCCGCTAGCACGGAAAAAGGGCGCGAAGGGTGCGGCTCGAGGTAGATCAGGGTCGGGAAGCGTGCCGTTCGTGGGAAGGTCACGTCGAAAGGCTCGGCCTCGGCGACAATGCGCGCGAGGCGCTCTTCGACCTCGCCGGTGAGGTCGTCCGCCGGCACGAAGGGGAAGAGGAGGGTCACGTGCGGCGGCACGCCGAGCGGCGCGTCATACGTGTGGCCCAGCCGCCACACGCCGACGACCGGCTCCGCCTCTGGAATGTGAACCAGCACCGCCGAGCTTCTCATCGGCGGCGCGGGTCGCCGCCGCCTGCATAGGTGATCGCCTCGAGCTGCCTCCCGTCGGGGTCGCGGAAGAAGACGCCCTTCGCGATCCCGTGGTCGCGCTCCTCCCACTCGATGCCTGCTTCATCCAGGCGGCGCTTCAGCTCGGCGCGCTCGTCCTCGGAGGTTCGGACGGCGACATGGTCGCCGGGGCCGCCAGTCTCGTGGAAGGCGAAGGCGGTATTGCCCACGTACGCCATCACCGGGTGGCCCTCGGCTTTGACGATGCGGGCCCCGAGGATGTGCTGGTAAAAGTCGGCCGTTCGATCCGGATCCGGTGTCTCGTAGGCCGCGTGGTCGAGTCGGGGCATCCCGCACGCGATTATCGTCATTCGCGTTCGACTGACTGGTCAATCGGGTTTCGAAACGAATCGATTTCGGTACTTGCCGCCCGGTAAGAAGCCGAATTTCTGTCGGCTCATATCGAAATGGGGGGAGGCCTAGGCATGGCCGCAAGTACCGCACCGAGGCAGGTGGGGAAACGCCTGCGCCTCGGGCTCGCATTCGCCCTCTTTGCGGCGTTGGCGCTCTCGATCGCGCCGTCGACGCCGCTTGGAGCGGTGGAGATCGAAGGGCTCCACAGTCAAGGCGCGTCGGATCTCGACGCACGAACCGGAAGCGTCGCACCGACGAGCGATCAACTCGCGTCCGTCGCCGCGCTCAATGCACACGCGACGTGGAATCGCTTCGGCACTCCGCAGTCGCTGATCAAGTACGGCGGCTATCTCGCGACGGGGCTGGGAGCCGATCCCGTCGCCGCGGCGACCAGCTTCATCAGCTCGAATCGTGGGCTGTTCCGGCTTTCCGCTCAGGGACTCGCCAACCTCGAGCTCCTGAACGACTCGCCCATGACCGGGAGCGACGGGCACGCTGTCATCTTCCGCCAGCGCTTCGGCAACCTTCCGTCGGCGCAAGACGGCCTGATCACGGTCGGCGTCGTCAACGGCAACGTCGCCTATGCCTCGTCCTCCTCGGCGGGCGACGGCAACGCGCCGGAGGCCGCCACGCTCACGCCCGTCGAAGCATGGCTGAGGGCCGCGAACGACCTCGGGCGCCCCGTCACGGCGGCGGATGTCCTCACCACGCCGAAGAGCGACAACGGCTGGACGGGCTTCAAGGTCGCAGGTTTCGCCCAGTACCAGCGTGCGAGGCTCGTCGCCTTCCCGACCTACACGCAAGGCGTGCGGCCGGCTTACGAGACCGTCGTCCTCGACGTCCAGGGGGGCGCGGCGACGGCCTACACCGAAATCGTCGACGGAGTCACCGGTGAGATCTGGTTCCGGCAGAACCGGACGCAGAACCTTTCGTCCGCCGACACCTTCAGCGGCTCGTACACGCCGACCGCGTGCGGCCCGTTGCACGGCCCCTACATGGCGTCCGGGGCGAGGACGATTGACGTGGCCGCGACCGCCGATCTGCCGCTGAACGACATCGTCCTGCACCTTCAGCATCCGGCCGGTACGGACGTGGCCAGCTCGGACGTTCTCTTCAGCCCGGAGGCGATCCACTACGAGCCGACGGGCGGCGTTCCGGACGGCCCTTACTACGTCCAGGTCTGCCCCTTCGACGCCAGCCAAACGGATCCGACGACCTACCACGGCTCGATCGCGATCAACGACACGGTGGGTGGGCAGCCGCCGCTCACCAACACGCCGAAATGGAAGCACTTCCCGGCCAACCCGCCCTTGAATCTCCTTTCGGCCTATCCGTGGAACAACCCGTCGACGGATACGCGCATCACCTCGTGCTGGCTGGACTCGCTCGCATCCCTGAGCCCGGCCGACGCCGACTGCCAGGCTGCGGTGAAGAACATCGCGTCGCGGGTCCCCTGGGACGCCGATCCGCACACGGGGGTCACGACCGCGACGACGCTCGGCAACAACGCGAACACCGCCGAAGCCTGGTCGAGTCCGCTCACGCCCGGAGCCCTGGGACAACGGCCCGCTCACCCGGACCGCGCCTACATCGAACCGTGGGCGAATGCGTGGTTCACGAGCGGCTGCAGCCCAGCGAATCTGACGCCGGGCGGCAACGACATCCTCGCATCCACGACGAACCTGTTCGCCGGGCACAACCGGATGCACGATTTCGCGTACCGCCTCGGCTTCACAGAGTCGAACTTCAATGCCCAGCAATACAACTTCGGCAACACGGCGCCTGGGCCCTATCCCGCCGGCCGAGAGAACGATCCGGAAACCGGCAATGTCCAGGCGGGAGCCCTGACCGGCGGCACACCATCCTTCCTGGGCCGCGACAACGCGAACCAGATCACGCTCAACGACGGCATCCCGCCTATTACCAACCAGTACCTCTTCCAGCCGATTGCAGGAGCGTTCTATTCGCCTTGCGTAGACGGCGACTTCGACACCTCCGTCTTCGGGCACGAGTACACGCACCTGATCTCGAACCGCATGGTGGGCGGGCCGGACGCAGGCCTGACGGGCTATCAGGCCGGGTCGATGGGAGAGTCGTGGTCCGACCTGGACGCCGTCGAATACCTGAACGAGAACGGCTACCTCCCGACCGGGGGGGAGAACCCGTTCTCGGTCGGCGCGTACGTCACCGGCAACAAGACGGTGGGCATCCGCGATTACGCGCTCAACGACAACCCGCTCAACTACAGCGATCTCGGGTTCGACGTCACGGGCCCGGAGGTGCATGCGGACGGCGAGATCTGGAACGGGACCAACTTCGACATCCGGCAGGCCTTGATCGCCAAGTACAACGCCTCGTTCCCGGCCTCGGACGCAGCGCTCCAGAAACGCTGCGCTGACGGTGTGCTTCCGGCCGATCAGTGTCCGGGGAACCGTCGCTGGATTCAGATCGTCTATGACGCCTGGCTCCTGATGCCGCCGGCCGTCAGCATGTTGGACGCCCGCGATGCCTACCTCGCTGCGGATGTGATGCGCTTCGGCGGCGCGAACCAGACCGAGCTGTGGCGTGCCTTTGCACACCGCGGCATGGGCGAGTTCGCCTCCAGCAACGGGAACACCGACAGCGAAGCTACTCCGAGCTTCGAATCGCGAGCGGAGTCGAACGAGGCGACTGTGACGTTCTCCGCCCTCGCCCCCGACGAGGCGAACGCGGCGGTCGGCGCGAAGATCTACGTCGGCCGCTACCAGGCAAGGGCAGTGCCAATTGCCGACACGGACCCGACCACGGCGCTCTCGGCCACGGCCGAGTTCGTGCCCGGCACGTACGACTTCATCGCGCAGGCGCCCGGGTACGGCGCGTTCCGGTTTACGCGCACCTTCACGGCGAACCAGACAAGCACCGTGCTGGCGCTCATGCCCACTAACTGGGCTTCGAGCACAAAGGGGAGTACCGCAAGCGGGGATGGAAGCAGCCTCGGCGGCCTCATCGACGACGACGAGGCAACCCAGTGGTCGGCGACCGGCAGAACGCCCACGGTCGCGGGCACGCAGGTCACGGTCAAGCTCGGCGGCGGTTCGCACACGGTCACGCACGTGCAGGTGAGCGCCTTGCTCTCGTCGGGCCAAAACCGGTTCGGGGCACTGCGCGGCTTCGAGATCTGGACGTGCACGGCGAGCGCTGCGAACGGGAACTGCGCCACCGGGTTCACAAGGATCTACACGAGCCCGGCCGACGCATTCCCGGGAGTGGCCCCGCGACCGGTCGCGCCTGACCTGACCCTGCGCGACTTCGACGTGCCGGATACCTCGGCGACTGACGTGCGGCTGGTCGTCCTGACGAACCAGTGCACGGGTGGACCCGCGTACCAGGGCGACCAGGATCCGGGCGATCCGCTCAACAACTCCGACTGCGTGAGCGGTTCGAGCCGTGGCAACGAGGTCCGGGCCGCCGAGCTTCAGGTGTTCTCGGGAGCCGGCGCGGTTGGCCAGCCGGACCTGCAGGTGACGTCGATTACGAGGACTTCCACGACCTTGGCGGCGACCGTTCTCAACGCCGGAAATACGGCCGCAGGGACCTCGAGCACAGAGTTCGTTGCCGACGGGTCGGTTCTCGGCGTCGTCAGCACGCCGGCGCTTCCGGCGGGCGGATCGACAACGGTGTCGGTTCCGTGGCGGCCAAGACGCGGAACGCACGTCGTCGTCGTCACGGCCGACAAGCAGAACCAGATAGAGGAGTCGAACGAGGCCAACAACAGCACGACGCAGACGTTCGTCATCCGATAGAACGAGCGCTCAACAGGCGCGAGAGGCGGGCTGATGCGCCGGCCTCTCGCGCCTCCTGCTGAGCGTGGCATGCTCGCGCGGAATGGACGTCACGCTGATCGTCAACCCGTACGCGAGCCAGGTCACGCAGGAGCGCGTCCAGGCCGTCGAGCGGGAGCTCGCGCGGGGCGCGGTGGTGACCACGCTGCTGACCGAGCGGCCGGGACACGGCGTCGAGCTCGCCGCGGGGGTCGGCGATGCTGACGCGATCGTCGTCTTCTCGGGGGACGGCGGCTTCAACGAGGCGCTGAACGGTCTCGCCGCGGACGTGCCGATCGGGTTCCTGCCCGGCGGGCGGACGAGCGTGCTGCCGCGGGCGCTCGGCCTGCCGCAGCAGCCGGTCGAGGCCGCGCGCCGGGTCGCCGACGCGCTCACGCAGGGGCGTTCGCGCACGATCTCGCTCGGGCGTGTCAACGGACGGCGGTTCGCGTTCTCCGCCGGGATCGGCTTCGACGCGGAGCTGATCAGGCGCGTCGACCGCCTGGGCCGCCGCGACGACGGCCGCCGTCCCGGCGATCTCGCGTTCGTCGTCCAAGCTGCGACCTTCCTCGGCAGGCGGTTGGGCCGGTTCGAGCCGGCTCTGGAGATCGAGGGGCTGGGCCGGGCCGCGTTCGCGCTGGTCGCGAACGCCGACCCCTACACCTACGCCGGGCCGAGACCGATCCACGTCGCCCCGCAGGCACGGTTCGAGCTCGGCCTCGACGTCATCGCGCCGGCGATGGTCACGCCGCGGACCCTGCCGCGTCTCGTGCGCTACATCCTGCGCGGCCGTGGAGAGGTTGGCGACTTGCTCTCCGGCCACGATCTCGACCGGATCGAGGTCACATGCGACCGCCCGCTCCCCCTGCAGGCGGACGGCGAAGATCTCGGCGACGTGACGAAAGCGCTCTTCGAGGCCGAGCGAAGCGCTGTGCGGGTACTCATCTAGGGTTCTGCACGATGAGCAGGAACGCGAGGCTCGCGCTCAGCGGAGCCGCGCTGACCGCGCTGCTCGCGGTCGTCGCGGTGGCGAGCCGCGCTCACCGTCCCGGCGGCGGCACGACGGCCTCAACGCCGCACCCGTCGGCGCTCCTCTTCGACTACGTCGCGAGCGCGATGCTCGTGCTCTTCCCGATTGGCGTGATGATCGTGATCTGGGCCATGGCACAGGGCCGCCATCAGCGGCTCCTGGCGGGAGAGACGAACTGGCTCCGGACGCTGACCAGCCTGGCGATCATGTGCGCGCTGCTCGCCGCGGCGGTCTACCTCAACAAGCAGCGGATCGGCCACGGTCTCCACTTCGGCGGGTCGCCGACGCACTCGAGCCAGGGCAAGCGCGTAAACCCCGGCAAGGCGGCGAAACCGGAGCCCCCCGCGTACCACGCACAGTTCCGTTGGGTGCCGGCGGTCGTTGTCGCTTCGATCATCCTCGGGATCGCCGGCGCGGGAGCCACGGCGTACGTTCGAAAGCGCCGCGGGGGCGACGAGTGGGCCAGCGAGGCGGCTCTCGCGGCCGCTCTCGACGAGGTGCTCGCCGACTCGCTCGACGACCTGCGGGCCGAGCCCGATCCGCGCCGCGCCGTGATTCGCGCCTACGCCCGGATGGAGCGCACCTTCGCCGCATACGGCGTCGCCCGCGACGAGGCGGAGGCGCCGCTCGAGTACATGTCCCGCGCGCTCGACCGGCTCAGCGTCAGTGCCTACTCCGTACGGCGCCTGACGCAGCTCTTCTCCCGCGCGAAGTTCAGCCCGCACGAAGTCGACACGCCGATGAAGGACCAGGCGATCGAGGCGCTGGTCGGCCTGCGGGCCGAGCTCGAGCACGGGAAGGAAGCAGCGTGAAGCGGCTCGTCGCCGGGGTCGTCCTCGGCGCGTCGCTGGCAACGGTTGCGTTGATCGTCGCGCGCGTCGTGGTGCCGGGCCGGAAAGAGCTCGAGCTCGACGTCTACGTGCTGAGCGTCGGCGCGATGGCGCTCCTCGCGGCGATCATGGCTACGCGCCGGGCGTTTCCGGTCGAAGAGGGCTCCGGCTTGGCCGACGCGCTGGAGCGCGAACCGCGCACGCCGGTCCGGCCGCCGGAGCTGGAGCGGACCGAGCGGATGCTCTCGATGGCTGCGACGACGGCGTTCGACCTCCACTTCCGGCTGCGGCCGGTGTTGCGCGAGGTGGCCGAGCAGCGGCTCGCCGATCGCCGCGGCCTGCGCCTCGACTCGGGCGATCCTCGAGTCGAAGAGGTCTGCGGCGAAGACCTTTGGGAGGTCGTGCGACCCGATCGCGAGGCGCCCGACCACCGTTTCCTACCGGGGCTCGCGCCGGCGGCTCTCCATCGAGTCCTCGAGCGGCTGGAGGCCATCGAGTGACCGTCGGAGAGCTCGCGGAGCGCGCCGAACGAATCCTCGTCGAGGTCGAGCGGGCCGTCGTCGGCAAGCGAGACGCGCTCGAGCTCGTCCTGCTCGGGCTGCT
>Ga0066710_100005546_pt1 | contig 11534 bp, 10 predicted proteins | sample GraSoiAngelo_159_FD_79666 | JGI IMG/M metagenome (GOLD analysis project Ga0066710, IMG submission 79666) | Grasslands soil microbial communities from the Angelo Coastal Reserve, California, USA - 14_1009_16_40cm | ecosystem: Environmental > Terrestrial > Soil > Grasslands | place: USA... | reverse complement strand
CGCGACAGCGCGCGGATGGGACACGTCTACCCGGCCTTGGGCATCAGTATCGGGTGTACCCAGCGTCCACTGACAGCCGCCGAGCCAAAGGATGCCTATGCTGCGGACGTCACCTACGGCACAACCAACGCATTAGGCTTCGGTTATCTCCGCGATAACCTGAAATACGACCTGGCAGACTGCGTCCCGCGAGGGTTCAATTCTGGCATCGTGGCCGAGGTGGATTCGATCCTGATCGATGAGGCGAGGACGCCTCTCATCATTTCCGGGCCGGCAGAGGAATCCACGGACAAGTATTACAAAATCGACAGGATCATCCCCAAGCTCCGGCGCGATGTTGACTATCAGGTCGATGAAAAAGCTCGCACCGTAAACCTGACCGAAGAGGGGGTGGAGAAAGCCGAAAAGCTCTTGAATGTGGGCAATCTCTTCGAGCCCCAGAACATGGACTGGGTGCACCACATCTACCAGGCGCTGAAAGCCCACCTCCTTTTCAAGCGCGACGTCGATTACATGGTGAAGGATGACGAGGTCGTCATCGTCGATGAGTTCACCGGCCGCTTAATGCCCGGCCGCCGGTACAGCGACGGCCTCCACCAGGCGCTGGAGGCGAAAGAGAACGTAAAGATCGAGAGGGAAAACCAAACACTGGCTACCATTACCTTCCAGAATTACTTCCGGATGTACTCCAAACTGGCAGGCATGACCGGCACCGCGGAGACGGAAGCGGAAGAGTTTTATAAGATCTACAAGCTCGAGGTCGTGGTTATCCCCCCGAACAGGCCGCTAATCCGCACCGAGTACTCCGACATGATTTACCGGACGGAGCGGGAAAAATACAACGCCGTGGTCGCCGAGATCAAGGAATTGTATGGATTGGAGCGCCCGGTGCTCGTCGGCACGATATCCATCGAGAAGTCCGAGAAGCTCAGCGGCCAGCTCAAGCGACAGGGAATTCCGCACGTGGTCTTGAATGCGAAGTATCATGCCAAAGAGGCGGAAATCGTTGCTCAAGCGGGCAGAGAGAAGTCGGTGACGATCGCTACCAATATGGCAGGTCGCGGCACCGATATCCTGCTCGGCGGGAACCCCGAGTTCTTGACTCTCCAGACGCTGCGGGAGAAGGGCCTCGATCCGTCCACGGCCGGCAAACAGGAATACGACAAGATCTACAAACAGTGGGTTCAAGTGTGCGCCAAGGAGCATGAGAAGGTAGTGGGGCTTGGCGGCCTTCACATCCTTGGGACCGAACGGCACGAGGCACGCCGGATAGACAACCAGTTGCGCGGGCGCGCGGGCAGGCAGGGAGATCCAGGATCTTCTCGTTTCTACCTGTCGCTGGAAGACGACCTGATGCGTATCTTCGCCAGTGACCGGATTTCAGGAATCATGCAATCGCTGGGCATGGACGAAGGCGTGCCTATCGCGAGCAGGCTCATCACGCGCCAGCTCGAGCGTGCCCAGAAGCAGGTGGAGGAGTGCAATTTTGAGATCCGCAAGCAACTACTTGAGTACGACGACGTGTTGTACAAGCAGCGCGAGGCTATCTATGCCATGCGTCGCGACCTTCTGGAGGGTGCTGACCAGAGGGAGTATATCCTGGAACTTGCCGAGGATATCCTCATGGATGTTCTGGCTAAGCATACGCCGCGCGAGAAGATCCAGGATGAGTGGGACGCGGAGGGCCTCCGCATCAGCATCGGTAACCAGTTCGGGCTGGACGTGGCTTCCCTCGTGAAGGACATCCGGGAACTACCTTACGACAAGCTCGCAAGTCTTCTCAGCGAGACGATCAGGCGCAAGTATGAGGAGAAGGAGCAGAGGGTCGGTCCCGAATACATCAGGCTGCAGGAACGCATGATCATGCTCCAGGTGCTCGACGTGCAGTGGAAAGATCATCTTTGGGCGCTCGATCACTTGAAAGAAGGCATCGGACTGAGGGGATACGGGCAGAGGGATCCGCTGATCGAGTACAAAAAGGAGAGCTTCGAAATGTTCGAGGCCCTTCGCGCGAGAATCGAGGAAGAGACAATACGATACCTGTTCCTCTTTGAGCCGATGTCCCTCGAGGAACAGGAAAGGAGGGAGCGCGAGCGCGAGGAGTCCCGGCGCCGTCAGTTGCGGAATCAAAGCCTGGTTTACAGCGCGGGAGCCTCCGCTCCGCTGACCCCGCAGAAGCGTGAGGTGGCAAAGGTCGGGCGCAATGACCCCTGCCCCTGCGGAAGCGGCAAGAAGTTCAAGAAATGCCACGGAAAGTAAAGACATAGGTGTCGGAGTGCGTGACGGGAATATCGATTTCGTTTCAGGAATCCAGGAGTCAGGAGCCAGAAGTCAGAATAACGGGAAACGGGGAAACCGCTTTGATTCTGACTCCTGACTTCTGAATTCTCACTCCTCACTTCTATCCCGAGAATTTCCGCTTATGGTGAGAGATTTGAATTTCAAAGAGGCTCTTACATTCGATGATGTGTTGCTCTTGCCTGCCAAGAGCGAAGTGATCCCTTCAGACGTGGACATTACCACAAACCTCACCATCCGCATCCGGCTGAACATTCCGCTCCTGAGCGCGGCGATGGACACGGTCACCGATTCGAGGATGGCCATCGCCATGGCGCAGCAAGGGGGCATGGGAATCATTCATAAGAACATGAGCATCGAAGCGCAGGCAGACGAGGTCGACAGGGTAAAGAGATCCGAGAGCGGGATGATCGTGAACCCCATCACCATGTCCCCCGATCAGAAAATCCATGAGGCCATGGATGTCATGAAGAAGTACAAAATCTCCGGGGTCCCGATAACTTCGGGGGGGAAACTTGTAGGCATTCTCACCAACCGGGATCTTCGCTTCGAGACCCGCCTGGATCTGAAAATCTCCGACCTGATGACGAAGGAGAATCTGATCACCGTGCCCGTTGGAACCACGCTCGAAAAGGCAAAGACCATACTCCACAGGCACCGGGTCGAAAAGCTCCCTGTAGTAGACGAAAAATACCGCCTGAAGGGACTGATCACGGTCAAGGACATTCAGAAGAGGATGGCGTATCCGAACGCATGCAAGGATGCACTCGGGCGACTTCGCATCGGGGCCGCCATAGGGGCAACCGGGGACTACCTGGAGCGCGCAACCGCCCTCGTCGGGGCAGGTGCGGACGTTCTTATCGTCGATACCGCTCACGCACATTCTGGCAGGGTGCTGACGGCCGTCAAGAATCTGAGGCGGAAGTTTTCCGGAACTGACCTGATAGCCGGGAACATCGCGACGGCGGAAGGGGCATCGGCCCTTGCCCGCGCGGGCGTGGATGCCATGAAGGTTGGGATGGGACCGGGCTCCATTTGCACGACCCGTGTGGTGACAGGTTCCGGAGTCCCGCAGATTACGGCAATTCTCAATTGTGCCAAAGTTGCGCGCGAGGCGGGAATTCCTCTGATCGCGGACGGAGGAATCAAGTTTTCGGGCGATATCACCAAAGCGCTTGCAGCCGGAGCGGACTCGGTAATGGTAGGGTCCTTGTTCGCAGGGACCGACGAAAGCCCGGGAGAAACCGTGCTCTATCAAAACCGCAGCTACAAAGTCTATCGCGGGATGGGTTCCCTGGAAGCGATGAGAGCGGGGAGCCGGGACAGGTATTTTCAGGAAGGCGAGTTCTTTTCGGGAAAGCTTGTTCCCGAGGGGATCGAGGGAATGGTCCCGTACAAAGGGAGCATTGAGGTAATGATTCCTCAGCTGACCGGGGGTCTGCGCGCAGGGATGGGGTATTGCGGCTGCCGGAACATCCGCGAGTTGAAATTCAAGACCCGCTTCATCCGCATCACGAGCTTCGGCTTGAAAGAAAGCCATGTGCACGACGTGCTGGTGACCAAGGAAGCACCCAACTACCGAACCGAACTCTAGCCTTCAAGGAATCCGAAGAATTCCTGGAATCCAGAATAAGGCTGAGTCCATGATTTCATGAATCCGGTAACGTATTTTCCCAGATGAGCCCGGGCGCCCTGCAAGGGCGCTGGGAGCTTAGCCGGGGGTGAGCGAAGCGAACCCCCGGTCATGATGAAACGCATGAACGCGCCCCGGCAGGTGCGCGGGGAGATCCTGCAACCCCTATCGGGGTGCGCAACGTTGTTTCTCTTCTACCCGGGGGTTCGCTTCGCTCACCCCCGGCTAAGTTCCATCCGCCCCGCTGGGGCGAAATACGTCACCGTATTTTTGAAACAGTGCTAAGGATTCTCCAATTGCTGGAATTCCTCGGGTTCCTTGCGTGTTTCCGTGGTTTCAGCACCCTTCCAAAGCTGTAGGCGTGACACATCGCACTTTGCTGGATATTGTAGGAAATTTAGACTTTTCTCAGGAGAGCCCCATCCTTACTAGCACCGGCAATTGCCGAGGAATCCCGAGATGGCAGAGGTAGAACAGACCATTCGAAGGTTTCTCGGCGGCGAGGAGGAGGCATTTGACAGGCTCGTCCGGGAGTGGGAAACCAAAGTCTACAACCTGGCATGGAGATACCTGGGTAACCGGGAAGATGCTCAGGATGTGGTACAGGAGACCTTTCTATCCGTATACCAGTCCCTCCGGAGTTTGCGCGACCCCAAGAGCTTTCCGGCGTGGTTGTACAGGATCGCGCTGAACCACTGCCGGGCCGGCTGGCGAAACCGGTCGAACGATCTTTCTTTGGATGATCCGCTGCCGGTTCATGGAGGGGATGAAAAGGGCAAGCCAATCGCAGAGCTATTGCGGATTGAGGCCCGCGATCCGCTGGAAACAGTGGACCTGATCCGGAAGTCGCTCGCGAGTATCAGCGAGGACCATCGAGCTGCCATTATTCTAAAGGAATACATGGGGCTGAATCTGGAGGAAGTTGCCGAGGTAATGGATTGCCCTCTATCGACGGCAAAATCGACGCTCTATCACGGGCTTCGGGGAGTTCAGCGAAATCTCAGGCGCCTCCTGTGATCGGCTTGGGATTGCCGATTTCGGAATGGAGGTTTTGGCTTGCGATCGACCGGACCTCTGGTCGTTTATCGATCCGAAATCCGTAATCGGAAGGGAGGGGAGCAATGCGATGCGATGAGGTTCAGGAAAGAATCATAGAGTTGCTCTACAACGAGAGAGGAACGCCGTCCGCCAGTCCGGAGCTCCGGGCGCATGTTCGCTCGTGTCCCGCCTGCCAGGCGGAACTCTCCGATCTCCGCTCGGTTCAGGGCTCGCTGAGGGCCTGGAAAGACGAGCCGCTGCTGCGGCCCGTTTCGATTGCCGCTCCTCCGCAGAATGTGGTGGCGGTCCGCCGTCTCTTCCCGCGCGTGGCGCGTTTCGCGGCAATCGCGGCCATGGTGGTTCTGGCCTTCCTGGCCCTGGCCAATGCAGAAGTAAAATGGAACAAAGAAGGATTCTCGTTCCGGACGCGCCTGCTCCCGGGAGCGGCGCCCGCCGCTGGGCTCGCAGATACCTACACGAGGGCCGAGGTGCGTGACATCATCAAAGCCGTAGCGGACGACAGCGAGACCCGGATGAATGAAACAACCTTCCGGATGATCCAGCGCATGTTGGATACGATCGAGGATGAGCGACAGCTGGATCTGCGGCACTTTAGCAGCAAAGTTGCTCAGCTCAGGAGTAAGAACTGATGATTCGACTTCGAGCGGTAATTCTCCCCCTGGTCTTGCTACAACCATTTCTCTCGGCCCAATCCGCAAAATATCCTCAGAACGGCACGGATGCCAAGGTGGACCTCAATCTGGCCCGGCGCGAGATTCAGAAGGTGGAAGGGGTCATAAACAACGTGATCAATTCCACTTTCAGCAACAGCCGCTTCGCCCTGGCGCAGAAAGCGAAGGGGGCTTACCTGCCCGGATACGGGGTCATGTTCAATTTTCTTGTCAACATACACCTGGCTGTTATCGAAACGCCGTTCGGCAACACGCCCAGGTACCCGGAAATGATGCCCGAGGAGAAGAAAAAGCGGATCGAGGAGATCAAGGAAAAACTGGTGCGCGTGCTGTTCGATCACGGCGAAGGGCTGCGCCAGGTGCGCAAAGACGAATCCGTGACGATCGTTGCTTTTGTTGAAGATCGGAATTTTCCGGACGAAGAGAGTCAAAGCAAGACCATCGTCCTTCGTGCTTATAAAAAGGACTTGGACGAACTGGCGCGCAAGGAGAATCGCTGGAAAGAACTGAGGCAAAGGATGGAAATCATTGAGTATTAGCGTTGCTTCCTTCAGGTCGCGCAAGCTGATCGGCGAGGTCTTCCTCGAGCGAGGCCTGGTCGATGAGGAGGAGCTGCGAACGGCCATGAACCTTCAGGCGGAATCGCGGGAAAAGCTCGGAAAGATCCTGGTCGATCTCGGCTACATCTCGGAGAAGGACCTCCTCGCGGTCCTCTCCGAGCACTTGAGCGTTCCGGTAATCACGGGGCCACAATATCCCCCCGGCCCCGTAATCGACAACGTCCTCTCGCACCGCTTTATGAAACAGTGCAAGTTTGTTCCCGTTGCGCTGGAGAACAACGCCCTGACCCTGGCCATGACGGACCCGCTGGACCATGCGACGCTGGATTCGGTGCGGCAGGCAACCGGATTCGAAGTGAAGGCCCTCCTCGGCGCCGAGAGCGAGATCATGGACGTGCTGGAGAAATTCTACGGCTCGGCCGGCACCACGTTCGGACGCATCATCGAAGGAATCGACGAAGCCAACATTGACAACCTGGACGAGATCGAGGACATCGAGCAGTTGAAGGACCTGGCGTCGGAAGCGCCGGTAATCCGTCTGGTGAACCTCATCATCTCGAAGGCGGTCGAAAGCCGGGCCAGTGATATTCACGTCGAGCCCTTTGAGAAGGACCTGAAGGTCCGCTACCGCATTGACGGCATTCTGCACGATGCGGAATCGCCCCCCAAGAAGTTGAAGGCCGCGGTGATCAGCCGCGTCAAGATCATGTCGAAGCTGAACATCGCGGAGCGGAGGCTGCCACAGGACGGGAGGATAAAGCTCAAGGTGCTGGGGAAGGATATCGACCTGCGCGTCTCGACGCTCCCCACCATGTATGGGGAGAGCGTCGTGATGCGCATCCTTGACAAGAGCAACACCGACCTCTACGAGATCACGCGTCTCGGATTTCCCGAGGATTCTCTCAAGGATTTCGAAAGTCTTATCCGCCGGCCCCACGGTATTCTGCTCGTGACCGGGCCTACCGGGAGCGGGAAAACAACGACCCTGTACAGCGCCCTCAGCACGATAAATCTCCCCGACAAGAAGATCATCACCATTGAAGATCCGATCGAGTATCAGATGGACGGCGTGAACCAGATTCACGTCCACACCCAGATCGGCCTGACCTTTGCCGCGGGACTGCGCCACATCGTGCGCCAGGATCCGGATGTGATAATGGTCGGGGAGATCCGCGACCTCGAGACGGCTGAAATTGCGATTCGCGCCGCCCTTACCGGCCATCTAGTGTTCTCGAGCCTGCACACGAACGATGCGCCGAGTGCGATTACCCGGCTCATCGACATGGGCGCGGAAGATTATCTCATCGCCTCCTCGCTGCTGGGCGCTCTGGCGCAACGCCTGGTGCGCGTCATTTGTCCTCTTTGCAAAACAGAAGTCTTCCCCGTTCCGGAGATGCTGGATGAGATCGGTTTCCGGCGAGGCAACGGATCCCGGGGACGCGACCGGTTTTTCGAAGGGAGAGGATGCGAGCGCTGCAGCAACACCGGTTTTATCGGACGTGTGGGGATCTATGAGCTGATGATCATGAACGACGATCTGCGCAAGCTGACGGTGGGGAAAGCGGATTCCAACGTGATTCGCAAGAAGGCCCTGGAATGCGGAATGCGCCCACTGAGAGAAGACGGCTGGCTCAAAGTGCGCCAAGGCGTCACGACGATTTCCGAGGTCCTGCGCGCGACGCAGGACGCCTAGCGAGTGACGAATGACGACTGACGAGTGACGAATGAAACAGAGGAGTAGGGGCAAATTAAATTCGTCATTCGTCACTCGTCATTTGTCAGACCGAGGGTTTATGGCGGCATACTTATATAAAGCGAGCAGCATGGATGGCAAGATGGTGGAAGGCACCATGGGAGCCAATGACGGTAGCGCCGTGTCGATCAAGCTCCGGGACATGGGTTTGCTTCCCATCCTGGTCGATCTGGCCTCGGGTAAAACGGGTCTGCGGCGCGAAATCGAGTGGCCCTGGAAGAAGAGGGTCAGGCGCAAGGACATCCTGATTTTCACGCAGGAGCTTCACACGCTGGTGAGATCCGGCTTCCCCCTGGACAGGAGCCTCGCGGTCCTGGCCCAACTGGCCGAGAGCGAAGCGCTTTCCGTGGTCATACAGGACGTTCTGAAAGAGATCAAGGGCGGGAAGTCGTTGTCGGACGGTTTGGGGAAGTATCCCGAAGTGTTCCCCAAAATTTACGTGAATATGGTCAAGGCCGGCGAGGCGGGAGGCGTCCTTGACGAAATCCTGGGACGCATCGCCAGCTTTCTGGAAACGAGCGATAACCTTCGCTCGTACATGGTGGGCGCTTTGATCTATCCGGTGCTCCTCGGTATCGTGGGCGTGGTGAGCGTTGCGATTTTGACGCTTTTTGTGGTGCCGAAATTCGCGACTATTTTCCACGACATGGGAATGCCGCTTCCGGTGCCCATGATCATCCTGAAAGCTTGTAGCGATATCCTCACGGGATACTGGTGGCTCATTCTGGTATCCGCGGCCCTGGTCATATCGTACCTGCGCCGTTTCCGTGCGAGCACGGAGGGCCGGGTGCGATGGGATCGCTGGGCGCTCAGACTCCCCCTGCTCGGCAAGGTATTGCAGAAGATCGAGGTCGCTCGTTTCTCGCGGACTCTAGGGACATTGCTGCACAGCGGCGTCCCTTTGCTTCAGGCCATGACCATCGTGCGCGAGGTCATCGCCAACCAGGCGATCGCTTCGATGATCGAGCCGATTCGCAACGGGATCAAGAAAGGGGAGGGAATCTCCCACCCCATGAAGCAAAGCGGAGTTTTTCCGCCGCTATCCATGCACCTCGTGGAAGTCGGAGAGGAATCGGGCAAGCTGGATTCAATGCTGATCCAGGTTGCGGATGTTTACGACAACGAGGTTCGAAACGCGATAAAGGGTCTGATCGCATTTTTCGAACCCGCGCTGATTCTGGTAATGGGAATCATCATCGGGACCATAGTGGTCTCGATGCTCATGGCGATCTTTAGCATACAGGATGTCCCCCTGTAGGGACCGAGGCTGGCACAGGGAGAGACGAAGAACGGAATCCAAGGAACAACCGCAACGCGAGTACTTGGATTTCTTGAATCCGGATTGGAGAAAACTCAATGACCGTCAAGGCTGAGGAGCGAAAGTCCGAAAAGGGCTTTACATTGATCGAACTGATAGTCGTATTGGTGATTCTGGGGCTGTTGGCTGCGGTCGTAGGGCCGCGCGTCTACGAGAAACTGGCGAGAGGAAGGCACGAAATCGCGCGGGTCCAGATCAGGGAGCTCGAGGGGGCGCTGCAACTTTTCTCCTTCGACGTAGGCCGTTATCCTACGACGAGCGAGGGCCTCGAGGCGCTGGTTCGCAATCCGGGAAATCTGGAAGCCTGGCGCACTCCATACCTGAACAAGTCGGAGGTTCCCAAAGACCCATGGGGAAAGCCCTATGGCTACAGATGCCCGGGACAACACAGCGATTATGATCTTTTCTCCTTCGGTCCCGATGGGGTCGAAGGCGGAGACGACGACGTTGTGAGTTGGAAATAGAGACAAATGACATGCGCCATTCCGGAGAGCAGGGGTTTTCGCTTTTGGAGCTTGTCCTCGTGTTGGTCGTGATGGGTCTCGCTGTGGCAGTCACCTACCCGTCTCTTTCACGAGGCACGGCGAGCATCCACCTGCGCTCTACCGGCCGGGACGTGGTCAACTGCCTGCGCTACGCGCGGGAGCGGGCAATAACGGAACAAACCGGAATGAGGGTCGTCGTCGACAGGGAGGAACACAAGCTCGTCCTGACAGACTTAAACGGTGCGGAACCCAAGGTGTTTGTCATCCCTTCGGACGTGCGGATCCAGCGCCTCGCGGTCTCGGGACGCGAGATTCAGGAAGGCCCGCTCGAGATGCACTTTCTTCCGAACGGAAGCTCGACCAGCGCGGAGATCCTGCTCCAATCCAAGACGGGCGCGGTGATTCGGATTGTGAGCGATCCGATCACCGGCGGCGCCCGCATTTTCACCGGCTCGGGCGAAAGACGGCCATGAAAGGGAGAAGGCACAAGGGCGATTCCGGCTTCACCCTTCTGGAAGTGTTGATTACTCTGGCAATTCTCGGGGTCGGCACGGCGCTCACTCTTTCGCTGATCTCCGGGGGGCTCGGAAACATTCGGAAAGTCCAGCTGCGCATCCGAAACATCCATCATGCGGAAACGGTCATGGAACTCACGCTTCTCGATGACTCCATTCGGGGGTCCAAGGTCCTTACGGGCGATTTCGAAGACGGCACTCGCTGGACCGCGACGGTGAGTGATTACGAGATGCCAAGAAACCAGCTGCTTCCACTCTCCACGGCTCCCAGGCAGGAACTGCCGGTCAAAATGCTTTCCTATTTGGTTGAAATCTACACCCCCGAGTCCTCCACAGCCAGCTTTCGTTTGCACACTTTGAAGCTGGTGGGCACTCAACCGCTCGAACGAGGGGCGTCGCCGGTGCCGCGATGAAGCGAATCATGAAGCGACACGAAACTCCGCAATCCGCGATTGCGACCGAGGCGGGAGAACGGGGATTTACCCTGATCGAGACGTTGGTCTCCGTGACGCTCGTGGCGCTGATGGCTATCACGATATGGTCGGTGTTTCACATCAGCCTTTCTTCCTGGGCTCGCGGCACCACGTTCATTGATGCGAACCAGCGCAACCGAAGCATTCTTGATCTCGTCAAGAAACAGATCGCTTCCGCTTACCCCGTGATCGCGCCGATCGACCTGCTGACAGGGGGCGCCGTTTATCCTGTTTTTAGCGGGAGCCCGAGCAGCGTGCAGTTCGTCAGCCTGACCTCCCTCCGTTTCAACGACAATCCCGGTCTGACCATGATTTCTTATGACCTGGTGCCCGGCGAGCGCGGAGGTTACTCGCTGGTGGAAAGAGAGGAGCAGTACCTCGGTCTGGATCCGGTCAGGGAGAGCATTTTCGATCAAAAGGACGAGAGCGTCGTGCCGATCTTCGAGAATCTGGTCAGCTTTTCCTTCGAATATCTGGATCCGGGCACGAGCGAGGCGCCCGCGGAATGGGTGAAATCCTGGGATGCCCGGGAAGCGCGCCGCCTGCCGAGCGCAGTTTCAATGTCGATGATTTCCAGAGACAAGAACGGAAACACGCTGAGCCGTCATCTGGTCGTGCCGATCTTGTCAAAACCCCACGATCCGCGTCTGACCTTTGTCAACCCCCTGGCGGCGCCTGCCCGAAGGTGAGTGATGAAGGACCGCGCCAAATCGGAGGAACAGGGGGTAATTCTGATCGCGCTGTTGTGGCTTCTGGTGGCGCTTTCCGT
>Ga0066710_100005544_pt1 | contig 11535 bp, 10 predicted proteins | sample GraSoiAngelo_159_FD_79666 | JGI IMG/M metagenome (GOLD analysis project Ga0066710, IMG submission 79666) | Grasslands soil microbial communities from the Angelo Coastal Reserve, California, USA - 14_1009_16_40cm | ecosystem: Environmental > Terrestrial > Soil > Grasslands | place: USA... | reverse complement strand
GATCTCGGGACAAGATATTGACAGCGAATTCCCCGCTCTCGATTATTTTCGCGTGAGAAATCGCTCTCTTGTCGATGCAGACCAAGACAAGGGGGGGCTCGAGGGAAACAGAACTGAAAGCATTCACCGTTAGGCCGTAAGGTTTGCCTTTGCATCTGGTCGTTACGATTGTAACACCGCTAGCGAAATGGCTCATTACTCGACGAAACATCTTTCCGTCTAAGACCATTTGATCCTCTGGAAGTCTCCAGTTCGCTGCTAATAATTGTATCCGAAGTCCGCGTTTTTGGCGCAATCTCCGATGGACAGCGTTAGAAGATTCTCATTTTTTGATAATGGAATAGACCTGCTTGGCCCTAGTCCTCAAAAACGGAGAGGTCCATGCGATGTCAAATGCTATCTCGCCTTTCTCTCTGACTTGCCATATTACGCATGTTGTTATCATCAAGCTTCACAACTTTCCTATAGTGCCTGATCATGCTCCTCCAAAAATCCTAGTCCAGCTAGCTTGACTAGCTTGCAAAATGATTTCTCGATGAGGTGGTCTTGAATGCTCGCCAATATGCATAAATAACCTTTGAGACGCTCGCAAACGACATCTTATGGCCATGGAATTCGGTATTTTTGATCATATGGTCTGGCCTGAAGGGCAAGATCTCGATACATTATATGAGCAAAAGTTTGATTCTGTTGAAGAAGCAGATCGACTCGGTTGTTTTCGTACATACCACGTAGCAGAACATCACTACACGAGAAACTGCATTACTCCTTCCTTAAGCCCCTTCTTAAGCGCTGTTTCTCAGAGAATTTCGAAAATTAGGCTTGGCCCGCTGGTTTACGTTCTGCCGATCCGGAATCCAGTACACTTTGCAGAAGAAATTTCAATGCTCGACCATCTTACTCATGGGAGATTGGATCTAGGCTTGGGATCCGGCATATCAGAACTTGAGCTGCGCTATTTCGGATTAGATTATAGAAGTGCAAGGGAAAGAAGTAATGACGTCACCAATTTCCTGGGCAAATACTTCAATTCCAACGGAGAGCCCTTCTCATTCAAGGGAAATTATTATGGTTTTGAAAATATCGAACCCCTCTTGATGCCGCTTCAGAAACCTCACCCCCCAATATGGATACCCACAGAACTTCTGAAGACTATACCTTGGCTTGCTGAAAATAGAATAAATACAATCTTCAGATACGAAACGACGCATGACGCTGAGCACGAAGTCAAAGCTGCATTTGATCTATACAGAGAAACGATGCGGAAGTCTCCGAGGTCTGTTACACTCAATGCTCGGAATGACGAGCCAAAGCTAGGAATGCATAAGATAGTCTACGTAGCTGGTACAGATTCCAAGGCAGAGTCAGAGATACGTCCTGCCTTGAGATCCTATGGAAAGGTGCTCAATTGGTTGAGGGCAAAGAAGGGCGTTAAGACATTTTACGATCCTGATAGGGGACCCATAGGTGGTGATTTTTCTATTTATGAAGACCCAGATTCTGTATTGGCAAGCGGGATAGCCATAGCGGGATCTCCTGATACGGTCGCGAGGGAGATCGGAAAGGCAATGGAAACTGGCGCAAACTACTTCTTAGCAACATTGGACTTTTGCCTTCCACATGACAAAGTCATTGAAAGTATGGATAGACTTGCGACTGAGGTAATACCGTCACTAAAACTCGCAACAATCGTAGAATGAGGATACTGAAGCAAAATCGTTTCCGAAGTCCTCAGTTGAAAGGTTCATATTTCGGGGAGCTCACTGGTTGAAGTTTCGTAGTCACGCCGCACAGTAGAACACGATTGACTTATTCATGGGCAACTCCCCAAGAAGTCCTCAGTCACTGAAAGAAAATCCTCGAACTTTTCTAGGTAGAAGAAATGGCTCGCGTTCTCTTCCAAGAAGATGTGAAGCTTACACCCCGGTATTCTTTCGTATACTTTCATTGAGTACCTGAGAGGTATCTGGATATCACTCTCTCCCGCAAGCACAAGAGTCGGTGCCTTGATCAGATGAAGCCTCTCAAGGGTGTTGTGCCCTTTGTCGGCATAGAGGTGTCCAAGGAGTGCGCGTTGTGCAACAATATCCGAGTACATCGCCAGTCTCTGTTTCTCCAATGATTCGTGTCGATCCTTGTTATCCTCGAAGAACTTCGGGCTGAGCAGCAGGAAGTAAGCAACTTTGGCGAACGTGGCAACGTCACCCTTGTCGTCCAGTTCGAACATGAAGTCAAACATCCTTGAAAGCCACTCGTCAGTCCTTCCCCATGTGGCGCAGAGAACTAGGCTTCTTACTTTGTCAGGATGACTAATTGCAAGCTCTTGTGCGACAGCCGAACCGAGTGATTGTCCGATGACATGAGCTCGTGAAATGCCCACTGCCTCCATGAGTAGATGCAGGTGTTCCGCTAATTTCGGTACCGAATAATCATGCAAAGACTGGGGCTTATCTGAGAGACCAGTTCCTACGTGATCGTATGTGACGACCTTAAAATGCTTTGAGTACTTTGGCACGTGCAGAGCCCAGCCTTCGTGATCACGGCCGGTTCCAGCGATGAGGACTAACGGATCTCCAGTGCCATTGACCTCGTAGTGCATCAATAGTCCGTTTAGTAACCTAACTTTTGTCATACCTTGATACCGCCGGCGATCATGGACAGACCAGGAGAGAAGTTGCCATTCGCGATTATTCCGTTAAGTAATCGGTGACCCACGACTCAAGACTCTCCTATCAAATACTTATTTGTCGAGACCTTTCACAAAAGACCTAAGTTTTTGGCTTGAACCTTTCGATTGCCTCACGAACCTGCTCCAACTTATCCTTGCTAGTAGCAATACTTTCTTAATGCTTTCCTTCCATGTGACGTTAGATTGATTTATATATGAAATTGACGGAGCGCGCACGTGAAGTCGGCAGTATCTAACATAGTTACTGCTGCAATTGTAATTGTGGTTCTGGTTGGTTCAGTCGCAGGAACCTATTACGCCACCTCTGGACAAGCACAAACTGTAACAATTAGATCAACAATCACCCAAGGTGGAGGCGGTGCGACAAGCACAGTGACAAACACTGTCACAGCAGCCAGTCAGGCTGCCGAGATTAAGATAGGATTCATTACATCTCTGACAGGAGTTGCAACCGACGTAGGGAAGCAAATGATTCAAGGAGCTCAGTACGCGGTGGATCAGATTAACAACGGGGGGGGTTTATGTTACGCTGGGTCTTGCCATAAAGTTTCTCTAGACATAGTTGACAACGGCGATACAACAGACATAGCTGTTGTCAGTGCAAATAAGTTGCTCCAAGATCAAGTCGTAGGGGTAATAGGATTTCTGTACACAGGAAGTGTCTTTGCTACACAGACGGCGCTGATGTCGCACAAGGTCCCGATACTGATGACCTCGGCATCGGCTGTTCAACTCACTAATCAAGTTCTGACCAACTATTCTCAGTTCAAGTACATGTTTAGGGTTGGAAGCAACGATTCGGGGCTAGCCTACACCGGCTTCTCATTCCTCCAACTGATTAACGCGAAGAGTTTCTATGCTATTGCAGAGGACTTCCAATACGCTCATTATGAGATGGGCTTCCTTGGGAACTTCACAAAATCAGCTAACATTCAGAGCCTGGGAGTAGACTTCACACCTTTTTCTGCTACTGACTATTCTTCAGAGATACTAAAAATAGTTAACCTTCATCCATCAGCGGTCGTAGGCTCCTTTTCTGGAGATAACGGGTTCGCCTTCCTAAAGCAGTATAAGGCTGATCCAGTCGCCAGTCACATTCCAATCATGTTCCTAGGAGGACCTTGGGGCAGTAAGTCAACTATTGATACGTTAAATAGTGCCCAGCCAGGGTCTGCTGATTACATTGTAGATGGGACGCTGGGTTGGAACATCCCGCTAACAAAGTTGACAAGTCCATTCTGCCAGGCAATAGAAAAAACGTTCAGCTTTTGCAACATAGGAACTCAAGGTGTTAACTACGATGCTGTTCAAGTCTTGACTAATGCAATTCGGACTGCCGGTACAACTGACCCTGATGCCTTGGTAAAGGTCTTAGAACAAACAGACTTGGCAGGAGCGAGTGGTAGGCTAGTATTCACTGCTGCGCATCAAGTACTGTTGGCCCCTGGGTTCACTCAGCTTCCCTTGATTGAATGGATCAAGGGTTCGGTGTATGTAATCTATCCACCTAACTTTGCCCAACAAGCATACGTGCGTCCACCATAAATTAGTCCAGTAAGCGCAAGGTTGGAGCATGACTGACCTTGCATTGATCGCACAACTCATCGTAAATGGTCTAATGGCGGGTGGGACTTATGCCATACTCGCTATTGGGCTCTCACTCATTTTTGGTGTAATGAACGTTTTGAACGTATCATACGGAGCGCTTTACGCATTAGGAGGTTATTTTGGGTACACCTTCTCAGTTCTGTTAGGCCAACCACCTTTGGCGTCTCTATTTCTTGCTATGATTGCTAGTTTTGGGATAGGAGTCTTAATTGAACGGTTTGCAATCGAGCGTGTGAAAGGCAACGTCAACTCTGTGATACTGCTGACCTTTGGTCTTGCAATATTGATTGAGCAACTGATCACGCTAATTTACAGTGGTTCCTATCAAGCAGTTCCAGGAATAATTCAGGGAGCAATAGTGATCGGTGGCATAACTGTTAATCTTCCGAGGTTTATGGCATTTGTAGTCAGCGTTGCACTTTCATTGCTATTGATTGTCTTTGTCTACAGGACCAAGATAGGCTCCGCGATAAGGGTAGTAGCTTTCGACCAAGAGCTCGCCTTACTGAGGGGAATTAGTGTAAGACGGATTTCAATGTTGACACTCGGAATCTCATCCATGCTGGCGGCCACAGCCGCGGCGCTGCTAGCTCCCCTTCTGTCCCTTTACCCCGCTGTTGGTTGGAATCCATTGCTGATAGCATTTGTTGTGGTAGTACTCGGTGGGATGGGTAGCTTGGGAGGCACAGTGATAGCGGGGGTAATCTATGGACTGGTGGATGTATTTACCGGGTTCTATCTTGGCTCGGAATGGCGCCAGATCACCGTCCTCCTGGTGATTGTTGCGGTGCTGTTACTAAGACCACAAGGGATTTTGGGCAAGGTAGTTGAGAGGGTTTAAGAAAATTTTCTTTGAAGATGAATTCACGACAAGCCATCGCAGTGGTCTTATCTGCAATTTTCTTTACAATTCCAGTTATTGCTTATTCGATCCTTCTCATAAACGTCTTAATTCTCTTCTTCGCCTTTGCGATATTCGCCGCAAGTTGGGACTTGATTTTTGGCTACACAGGTCAACTTACTTTGGGTCAGACCTTTCCCTATGGCCTCTCAGGCTTTGTCTCCGCACTGCTTGTAACTAATTATCCAGTTCCTTGGAAGATAAATCTGGGATTCAATATTAGCCCAATTGCTGCGCTTTTGATTGGCGCATTAGCGGCCACTTTAGCGAGTTCGGTTCTTGCATTTCCAGCGCTGAGGGTGAAGGGTAATTCCCTCGTGATAGTTAGCGTTGCCACACCGCTGATAGTGCAACAGCTGTTCATCAAGATCTGGGGCGAAGAAGGAATACCACAAGTTTCTCATTTGGTTCAGGATACCGTCCAGCTATACTATTTCGGACTTGTGCTAACAATTCTAGTATATTTGAGTTTATACTGGATATTGCGTACGTCGATTGGATTAAGATTTAGAGCTATCAGGGAAGACGAACTTGCTGCACAGACGTCAGGCATAAATATTGTTCGCTACAAATTTCTGGCTTATTCTATCAGCTCGTTCTACGCCGGGCTGGCAGGTAGTTACTTCACATTCTTCACTTCTCATGCAGATCCAACAATGTTCTCGCTTAGTGTTATGTTTCAAGGCGCAAGTATGGTGTTGGTGGGGGGACTCGGAACCCTAGTAGGACCATTGGTCGGCGCTTTCTTGCTCACATTCGCCTCCGGATACCTTGAGTACGTAAGTACGTACAGACTACTCTTATATGCGGCCGCGGTGATTATTATCATTATGTTCCTTCCCAAGGGTTTAATGCACCCTTTCCTCGAGAGATTCAGGAGGAAAGCAGTCTAACTTTCCGCATAACGGTATTGCCAGCAAGCTGAACTCCCTTGTGTTTCGGCGTCACCTGCTACGATGGTTCTAAAGAATCCCATTAATTCAAGAATGGGGAGAGCAAGAAGGGGATGTCAAAACATTCGGGGTGAACATAGGTTCTCCTGTACCATCCCAGTGCGCAATCCTTATCGATATCTCGAAGAAGGAGGAGTAACCAATGAATCTGCTCCTCGTAGATAATGTGTCGAAGAAATTTGGTGGTTTGGATGCAATTCGAGATTGTTCTTTCTCCATAAGTAATGGGCAGATTGTTGGACTAATAGGCCCAAATGGCTCTGGAAAGACCACGGTGTTCAACGTCATTACTGGTGTCCTGAAGCCATCATCTGGGGATGTCTACTTCCAGGACGGGCGAATCACAGGTCTCCCTCCATATCTGATCGCAAAGCGAGGAATATCTCGCACATTCCAGATTACAAGGATCTTCAAAGGAATGACTGTGATTGAAAACCTACTTGCGGTGACGCGAGAGGGTAGAAGTTCGCGGGAAAAGGTCATCGAGCTGTTGAAGTTCGTCAACTTATACGAGCTTAGATACGAATACGCGGGAAAGCTATCCTACGGGCAACAAAAACTTCTTGATTTTGCAAAGTCGTTGGTGACAGAGCCGGCGCTCGTCCTCCTTGACGAGCCAACCTCTGGCATATACCCCGCGATGATAGAACAGATGATAAGGCATATCCAGGAGGTAAGGGCGCAAGGGAAGACTATCTTCATAATAGAACACAACATGCGTGTCGTTATGCGTCTATGCGAAAAGATATTTGTTCTGGACCACGGCGAGAAGATTGCCGAGGGCACCCCAGAAGTAGTTCGAGCCAATAAGCAAGTAGTCGATTCGTACTTGGGGAAAAGAAATGATTCTGACGGTTGAAGACTTATGCGCAGGATACGGTGAATCGATGATACTGAACGGTGTCTCGTTGAGTGTAGATCGTTCCGAGACTGTGGCAGTGCTCGGTCCGAACGGCTCCGGTAAGACGACGCTCTTGAAATCAATCATGGGCCTCCTGAAGCCTAGGAAGGGCAGAGTCCTCCTCTTGGGTCAGGAGGTGACAGGTCTTGAGCCAAAGGTCCTCTTGAAGAGCGGAGTGGGATATGCCAATGTAGGGAAAGGTGTGGTCCCAAGTATGACAGTAATCGAAAACCTGAAGATGGGTGCCTACGTTCTAAACGATCGAAATAAGATTGCCGAGAATTTGGAGAAGGTGTACGCTCTCTTTCCAGACCTTAAAAAGATCGGGGAGCAGAAGGCAGGCCTCCTGAGCGGGGGTCAGCAGCAAATGCTCGCTCTAGGATCTTCTCTCATGCTCGATCCGTCAATACTCTTGTTAGACGAACCCTCGGTAGGACTGGCGCCGAAGTTTCAGGACATGATCTTCGAAAGGATCCGTGAACTCAAGTCCACAGGCGTCTCCATTCTCCTCGTGGAGCAGAACGTTCACAGGGCGATGGAGGTCACAGACAGGGGCTACGTCTTGGAGATGGGGAAGGTAAGTTTGCAAGGTACGAGCAAAGAACTCCTTTCTGGGACGAAGCTGGAGGACCTGTACTTTGGCGGACACTCAAGGGATTATGAGGAAAACAACCCCGGAGATTCGCGCTAGGGTGATGGATTCTCTGTAAGGTTAGGGATTTTTCCGATCGATTATTGTTATTTTTCTTCGTCGCCCCAAGAATGAGCGCCCCCGAACGGTGTAATCAAAGGTAATATACCGAATTCAGCGCAACGGCGGAGCCGTGCCCATAGTTCCTACACCAAAGGAGTTGCGGAGGCGTCAACGCCTCGTAAGAGAGCTTATGCGGAGGGATGGGATAGATGTACTACTTGTCGGCTCAGACGGTCAGCATCACCATCGAGGTTACCTGAGATATCTCTTGTCCTGGAGGACACCGAGTTGGGAAGACTATCTGATCTTCCCTCTAGACGGTGAACCGACGTTCTTCACTCACTACTCGCTCCGCGCCCGCTGGGCGAGGGAGGTTTTCGGCATAAAGGACGCAAGGTCTCCGCCCGTAGGGGCAAGACACGATACTTACGTCCCACACATCGTCGAGGAAATTGAGAAGCACAAACCTACGACGGTCGGTTTGGCGAGCATGCAGACGCTTTCGGGGGAGTTCTACGCCGCTCTCGCGCGCGAACTCACGAGCGCGAAGATAACGGAAGCATCAAACGTCATAGACGAGGTCAGGTTAATCAAGAGCCCTGAGGAGTTGGAGCTTTACAGAAAATCCGCCAAGGTCGCCGACGTAGCATATCGGACGCTCCTCGAGTCGATTGAGCCGGGAAGGAAGGAGTACGAAGTCATCGCGGATGTCGAGCAAGCGGCGATCCAGAACGGTGCTGAGGAAGTATTTTACATGTTCGGGTCCGGTCCCACCCCTGAGCTGAAGTACAACGGAATGCTGGACAGAAGACTCAAACGAGGTGACCTGATCGTATTCACCCTCGAGATGCCCGGACCCGGAGGATACTGGGTTGAATTGAGCCGAACAGTCTCAATCGGCCAACCCAAGAAATCTGTGAGCGAAGCCCATGACACCATCGAGAGAGCGGAGAAGAGGGCGATAGAAGCGCTAAGACCGGGAAGAACCGTATCCGATGTTGCAAAGTCTATGCTCGAGCCGATAAAGAGTGCTGGATACGAAATGATGGGGCAGGCACTCGGTCATTCTGCTGGCCTGGACATCTTCGAGAAGCCGCTCATAGAGCCGGGCGAGAAGACCGTCTTCAAACCGGGGATGGTATTCTCCGTCCACCCTCACGCGCTCACCAAAGAAGGAGCGGGGTGCATCGTCTGCAACAACTATGCCGTTACTGACGGTGGTGCGCAAAAATTATTCAAGGCGTCCTCGGAATTGGCGGTCGTCTGAGGAACCCTTCCTTTGATTCTCATGGGTCGCCGCTGCGGGGATGCAGGAGCCGATGAAAAGGAAACGTAATCGAAGGCCGAAGAAAGCGGTGACGGAGGGGCTACTTCGCATCCCTTCCTCCGAATTTTCTGAAAGAATGAAGAAAGTTCGAGAGAGGATGAGGGAGGAGGGATTCCATGCACTGCTCGTATACTCATTCAAGAGCAACGCCATCCGTTATCTATCGAACTATTCACCAAGATACAGCGTGACTAACAGCGCGCTGATGGTGCTTCCTCTCGAAGCAGAGCCTGTCATCTTCACAAGATTGCCGATGCACCTCGAGGAGGCCAAGAGGGCCTCTTACGTCAAGGACGTTCGTGTCAGTGTTTCTGCCTCCCTCAACGTAGCGAGCACTGAGCAGATGGCTGCGGACTGTAGAGATGTCCTGAAAGGCGCGGGCGCCGAGGAAGGCAAGCTCGGCCTGATCGGCTATGGTCCGGAGATGGGAATTTCGTTGGCTTTGAGAAACGCACTACCGAGGGCAAGAATCGTTGACGCCAACTACGTTCTGGAGGAGCTGAGGATAATCAAGAGCAAGAACGAGCTGGCCATGATACGCAGGGCGGCAGAGATCGCGGACGAAGCCTATGAGGCTGCGTTGGATGCAATAAGGGAGAGGAAGGTCGATTACGAAGTCTTTGCTGCCTCCGAGTTCGCGATGAGGAAAAACGGTGCGCTGGGCACACAGACCTTCTTCGGCATCTGCGAAGCTGACAAAGTCTTCCTGCAGCCGACCGGCGAGCGCATAAAGGAGGGGGCGGTGTATTTCCTCGAGACGATCCCCGAATACGAGGGATACTGGCCGGAGCGGACGGGTAATGTCGCTGTCGGCAAATTCTCAGATAGCTGGGGGAAGATCTTCAAGATCGTGGAAGACCTTTACGACCAGTCACTAGGCGTGATCAGACCCGGCATTACCGTCGCCGAGCTGGTCAAGAGGACGAGCGAGTTTGCTCACCGCGCGGGTCTCGAGAGGCTCTCCTATCGCCTGGGTCACGGCATAGGTCTCGACAACATTGAACGCCCCGAGTTCCTCTCGGAGACGGATGAGACGACGATTAGGCCGGGGATGGTATTCGCGATACATCCCACCATAAGTATTCCCGGAGTTGGGTCAGCACATGTTGGCGGGACTTTCATCGTAAACGACTCTGGCGCCGACCCCCTCTCGAGATTGGAGCCCAGGATTCCTCGCCTGTAACAACGGATTTCCTGCTTCTTCTGCGAAGCTAATGGTGCGCGATGAACCCTGCTGTGAAAGGTTGGGGTTTACTTACCTACTTACTTGCAGACCCAACATCTTTCGCGCGTTCTCGCCAAGGATCTTTCCCGTATCCTCTTCACTGAGTCCTATTCCGATCGGATATCCGAGTTCGAGTGCCTTCACCATGGTAACTCCGGTCCATATGTCATTGATGGGACAATCGCTCGCGAAGATGACCTTCTCTGCTCCCAGCGCCTTCACCGCCTCCTTCAGTCTTTTTTCGTGAAATCCCGTCTCGAGGTAGACCTTCTCCCTTCTCTTGCAGACGCCCACCGCGTCGGTCGTGTAAGTCACCATCTGCGACGCCATGTGGCACATTACGATTATCGTGTCGGGATACCTCTCGGCGACGTACTCTATCCTTCCCGGCTCGCAGAACGGATCGCCAGTGTGAATGTGCACCGGTAATTTCATCCTCGCCGCCTTTTCAAGGATTGGTCCGAGAAGCTTGATGTCATCGTCGGGCCTGAAGTTGTGCAGCTTAGGGTGAAGCTTTACCGATCTTACACCCTCGTTCACCAACCTGTCCAGCACCTTGAGGGCGCTAGGCACCTCGTACCACGGATTGATCACCATCATTCCGACCAGCCTGTCAGGGTACTTCTTGATGGCTCCGAGGAGATACTCGTGCTGTTTCGCGTAGTCGAACTGTTGGGTCGGATTTTGGGCCATCTCTCCCTGCGACATACTGTAGTCAACCCTTAGTTTGCTTGCGCCTGGCATGAATGAATGATCCATGTGGCGAATCAGAGTCTCCGCAGGAACGCCGTGTTCAGAAATGTGATTGTGGGAGTCGATAATCATGCGAATCTCGGGAATTTTTTTGAACGTATTTAGGATTTATGATGTCAGAGGCTTCGAGACGTTGCCTCTCGAGAAAACAGAGGAAGAAGAAGAGCTACCTCTACCTCAACAACGCTTAATAACGCAACTTAAAAAAACTCGCGATAGACTTTATGCTCAAAACCTTGGAAGAGAAAGTCAGCCCAGGCAGCGCCGCGTTGATCGTGGTGGACATGCAGAACGACTTCTGTTCCAAGGGCGGCGTCTTCGACAGGCTTGGTTATGACATGTCAATGGTAAAGGAGATGATTCCTCGTCTTGTCGGGCTAGTTGGCGAAGCGAGGAAGGTCAATCTCCCCATAGTCTTCCTAAAGAGCACGTACAACACCACGCCAAACTGGTACCTCTCCGAGGTCTGGTTCGAGCACAAGAT
>Ga0066710_100005543_pt1 | contig 11535 bp, 6 predicted proteins | sample GraSoiAngelo_159_FD_79666 | JGI IMG/M metagenome (GOLD analysis project Ga0066710, IMG submission 79666) | Grasslands soil microbial communities from the Angelo Coastal Reserve, California, USA - 14_1009_16_40cm | ecosystem: Environmental > Terrestrial > Soil > Grasslands | place: USA... | reverse complement strand
TGTCACGACTGTCTAGGGAAGACGGAGTTCGTTCTGATAGCGCAGCGGCGACTCGCGTAATCCCAGATGGGGAGTTCTGGGCACCCGCGCGGAGGAAGGAAAACGAGAAGAGAGATAGGAACAGACTCGCTGCGCCTGCACAGCGAGGCAACCAAGAAGACGCCGATCGCCGCATGCTCCCCCTTCTGCGTCGGTTAGCCTGTGGTTAGCTAGGCTAAGCTGGCTTGTGTTTTCGCGGAGGCGAGATGAGCAGCTTGTATCTCCCGAATGACGAAAATACGGGATTGAACTTATACGCCTGGATTTCGTCCGGTGTCAATAGCCAAGTTGCGTTCTTCTTGAACTTCGGGACCCTTCGACCCACCATGATGAAACCGGGCCTTCGAGGTCAACCCGGACCTGCTGCAGGGCCGCAGGCGCGAGCTGCGGGCGAATGGCGAGAAGGCTTTTCCGAGGTTAGGCAAGCGGGGCCGAGGAAAGCCGGGTGGCGCAACTGTGACGAAGATCGGTCAGCAAAGCCCCGGAGATCGATTTTTGCGACGATGCTTGCACCGGATCGAAGAAAGTGGAGGCTGCAGGCGCAAACTGGAAGGCCGCTGTCTACAAGCAGATCGAGCAAGAGGTGAAGGCGTCCGCCGACTGAAGCGCGCGCGGATCTGCCGACTAACCCAAGTGAGATGCCACTTGCGAGCGAAACTGAACGGTGAGCTGGACCTACAAGTCGTTTGGAAGTTCCATAGCGAAGCCCAAGTTCCGGACCAGAGCAGACGCGGCGAGGGGTTGCCCAGGGTCGCTCCATAACTCATAGTAGCGGAAATGTCGGGTCGGGCCCATGGTGCTGTTCGTTAGCAACTAAAGCGGTACTCGTGTCTAGCGGTTTCGCACTCGTTTTGGAAAGGAGCGGGTAACCTAACGCACGCGTACCGATGCGCCCAAAAGGGCGTCCAGATTGGCACGGTTCCCTGCGAAAATTCCCCCGCTCTGGGCCGAACTTTGCTAATTCTTACACACACATTTGACCGGACGTTTGATATGGCCCGCTACCACGAGTGGTCGAATGTTACGCAGAGTTCATTACGTGAGACTCTGGAAATTTCTCACTTCCAGCCCGCTGAGGGCGCTGAGCATTAAGTACCATTATCCTCCGGGCTTGTGACCCTGGGGTAGACCCCCAAGCCGGCTGGGACACGAATAACGAGGAGATCAAAGCAGGTCATAGCAACGGGCCCAAAGTGCTGGTCGAGGGCTCGGTACCTCAGAACGGTGGCGATTCGGAGCGCGAACACGAGCAGGCGTTCGGCGACTTCACAAAGTGGGGGGAGGAAACAGAGTACAGGAGCCGCCAAGGTGACAAAATGCGTGACTACCCCTGTGCCCATCCGGCTACATCATGTTCGACGCAAGTCGTGGATCGGCATGACGCCTTTCTTGGTAGCCTCCCGGATTCCTTCCAATCACTAACAGGCTTGGCCGGATCAGTAGAGTGCGCACAGGAATGGTCTTGGTATAGAGGGGCTCAGCACCCTGAGGCCATCCCCTCTGCTCCTGCGGCCCTCAACCCCAATTCCCAATTTTCGTCTTACGGCCCTACAAGCAGTGCCTCCCTGGGCTGCGCTACGAAAGTGACGCCAATCTCCATTCTGCGACACCCTTTAGATCCGATGTCACACCTTGCTATTCTTCGCCACGCAGTTCACTCGCTCGGCTCGTAGCCCTCAGCTGACGTGGAACGGGGCTTACGAAAGGAAAGCTGCGCGCTTCCTGTAGGTTTGGATTCGCTACAGTGGCCCAGACAAAATTGTCTAATGCTTTCCGAGCCGCCCAACCCAGTGCCCAAAGGATCTCCGGTTCGCGGGTCCTCTTGACAAACCTATCACGTTAGGTTTATCATGCCCAGCATGTCGATCGGACAGAAATGCGAGATCCATGATGTGGCGCTGGTTTGCTACTGCCCTGTTTGCCGCGGGTCGGTACGTAGCAAGCGCAAGTCGCGATCATCAAGGGAGAACGGCAAGCTGGGCGGCAGGCCGCCGAAGCCGAAATCGAAACAGAACAGGAGGGGGAAGTGATCTACAAAAAGGGCCGCTATTACATGGTCAAATTCATGTGGCAAGGCAAGGTGATTCGGAAGTCCACGCGATGCTCGAACGCCAAGGACGCGCGAACGGTCGAGGGCAAGATTCGGTCGGAGTTGGGGAAGGGCAACTGGGACATCCTCGAAGCGAAGCCGCGCCTCACGCTTGAGGAGTTTATTCGCAAGGATTTCTTGCCCTACACCGAAAGCAAGTTCCAGTCCACGCCCAAGACACGGGACTATTACGTCTACGGCGCAAACAGTCTGCTCGAATCTGACCTTGCGGCGCTCCGTTTAGATGAAATCACAGGGCAACATGCGCAGCAATACGCGGCTCGGCTTTCAGCTAACCTCAAGCCCTCGACAATCAATTGCGGTCTGCGGACCCTGCGCCGCGCCCTCGCCCTGGCGGAAGAATGGGGGAAGCTGGACCGTGCACCGAAAATCAGCCTTGCCAAGGGAGAGCGTCAGCGTGAAAGAGTACTCACTGAGGATGAAGCAGTGCGGTACTTGGCTGCTTGCCTTCAGCCGTGGCGCGACATTGCAACAATCATGCTGGGGACCGGCATGTGCCCCGGCGAGTTGTACCCGCTTCGTTGGGAAAACGTTCTCTTGGCCGGCGACGGCGGTTTAATCCAGATCGTGAAGGGCAAGACGAAAGCCAGACGGAGGCTCCTGCCTATGGTGCCTGCCGTGTACGACGTGCTAGCGGCCCGTCATCGAGCGCATGGGTATCCCGGCGGAGGATGGGTATTCCCTTCGGGTTCTGCCTCGGGTCACTTTGAACAGGGCAGCGCCAAGAACCAGCACGCTAGGGCTGTCCAAATGTCGAAGGTTGAGCCGTTCGAGCCGTACTGCCTGAGACACACGGGGCTGACCGATTTGGCCGAGACTGGTTGCGATGCTTTCACCTTAGCCAGGATCGCCGGTCATAGCTCGATTACAATCACTCAGAGATACTGTCATCCGCAGGCCGAGGCAATAGAACGGGCATTCGCCAGAAAAGCAGCCAATGGCAGGGAACTGGTCACCCAGGGTGGTCACCCGACGAATTTGCCCGAAGAGGACGAGGCGACGGACCGCGCCGAAACTCTCGCGGTATCAAATGGATAGCTGGTGAGCCGTGAGGGAATCGAACCCCCAACCTACTGATTAAGAGTCAGTTGCTCTACCAATTGAGCTAACGGCCCATCTCGAAACCGCAAGGCTGAGTGCCGGTAATGAAGCCGAACTGAACCAAAGTGATGATCGCGGTCTCGCTGTTTCTGTTCGATTAGCGGGCGCCAGACGACCGGCGCTCCGAAACGAACGCCAACAGAAACAAACGTCTCGAAAGCGGGCCCGAGAACCATCCCGAGAACCATCTCAACCTAAAACGAAACCGCTGAGATCCTTAGAAGCCCGAGCCCTAAGTGAGCGCGCAACAATCGCAGGACACTGGGCGAATCCACTCACAAGTTCTTAGAAGAAAAGGGCTGCTGAAGTGAGAGCGAGTGGGCAGCCTTAGCAGAGGCATCGGCATCTTCGCCACTCATCACACACGTTTCAACCTTAAGCCGCTGTATCACTACTCGAGGCTCCTCAGGACTTGCCGTATGGAGAATGAGGAACAATTTCAGGATACGCGAAATCGCTCTTCTGCCGTAAAAATCCCAACCCCCTCGGAAGTTCCTCAGCGAAACTCACGCCAGCTTCGACTCAATCCAAGGCGGTGAAGCGCCATCTAAGTCTGAAGGCGAGCTCAAATCAGTGCCTCGCACTCATAGAAGTGTAGCATACACCTCCGCCGTAGTTTCAATCCCTTCGTCCAATGCTTTAACGACGAGTTCAACAGCTTGACACTATCCACACGCACTCGGTATGCTTCCTTGAGAAGGCCTAGCATGCCGACTTGGAAACCGCTACATTTTTTCTGGTGGGGGAGGCAAGCCGTGAAGGATTATCGACGAGCGCTTCTATGTATCTCGTTTCTTGCAGCGTGGGCGTGCCTGGTCCGCCTGGCCGCGGCGCAGGTGCCCTCCTCGGCGCCCTCTACCCCTTCTTCCGACCCCGACCAGGAACAGTTCGGCGCACCACCAGCTTCAACTGCGTCAGGCGGCAAGATGGGAGGCGGCGTGCTGGGCCCCGACTACATCCTTGGCCCTGAAGATGTCCTGGTGATCGACGTCTTCAACCTCCCGGAAATGAGACAGGTGGTCCGAATTGAAAACGATGGCTCGATTTCCGTCAAGCTTCTGGGGCGCGTGAAAGCTGCGGGATTTACCAGCACTGAACTCGAGAAGCACCTCGCGAAAGAATGGGGCAAGACCTACCTGCAGGACCCGCAAGTGACCGTGTTCGTGCGCGAACCCCACGCTCAACCCGTTTCGGTGGTAGGTTCCGTAGAGCAACCGGGCCTTTATCAGCTTACCGGACATCGGACACTGATTGACATGTTGGCCGTAGCAGGCGGCTTATCCAAAAAGGCCAGCGGGTCGGCGGGCCGAATAATTTATGTGACGCGCAGAGGAGGGTTTCACGATCTGAAACCTGTCGAGGGAATGGAGCAGCTTGCGCCAGACCAGGTTCAGATCGACCTCAAGAAACTGTTCTACTCCAACAATACGGCGCTTAACCTCGAAATAAGGTCCTTCGACACGATCAGCGTCAGCAAGGCTGATATTGTTTACGTGGTTGGCGCGGTGAAGAAGCCGGGCGGGTTCGAGCTCGAAAGCCGCGAGACGGTTACCGCGTTGCAGGCGCTGGCCATGGCGGAGGGTTTCCTCGGAAGTCCGTCCAAATCCCACACGCGGATTATCCGCCGCTTGTCCGACGGCAGCGTGACGGAGATTCCGGTAGATCTGGGCAAGGTCATCAAGGGAAAGGCCGAGGATCCCGTATTGACCGCAAACGATATCCTGATGATACCGGACAGCACACAGAAAGCCATCGCCAAACGGTCCGCCGAGGCGGCAATTGGGACGATAAGCGGTCTCCTGATTTACGGACGTGGATTGTGATTTGCGCTGAGTGAGGCGCTGTGTCCCACAACCAACTGAACCATCACCGCGATAATTGACCGCACGGAGAAGGCGCCAGCTGAAAAAGCGGACCGTGCCCGAAAAACAAAGGGTAGGACTGGAGAATGGCGGAACTTTTCTCTCGGCGACGGGCCGATCGTTCTCTTTTCGCTTTGCCCTTTACGTTTGTCATTCGTAGCGCAAGGCCGCCATCGGATCGACCCTCGTCGCCCGTCGAGCCGGAATATAGCTGGCCAGGAGGGTTGCCAGCATCAGCAGCAGCGAGGCCGCCACAAATGTCAGCGGATCGGTCGCCTTGATGCCGTATACATACCCTGCCATGATGCGGCTCAAGCCCAGCGCGGCCACCAACCCGATCACCACTCCCAGAAGGCTCACACCGACTGCCTCGCGCAAGACCATCCTCAGCAGCTCCCGGCGCCCCGCGCCGAGCGCCAGCCGGATGGCCATTTCCTGCGTGCGCCGGCTTACGCCGTAGGACATGACCCCGAAGATTCCAACCGCGGAAAGCAGCAGTGCCAGCGCCGCAAAAAACCACACCAGGGTCATGGGAAAGCGGATCGCACCATAGGTTTCTGACACAATCTCACTCATGGTCCTGACGTCATTCACAGGCTGTTCTTTATCGAGCGCACGAACAGCGTCTCGCACCGCCGGGATGACACTCATCTGTGGCCCATCTGCTCGTACGGCGAGGGACACTGACGGCATCGGGTGCTGTTCGAGGGGGACGTAGAGATCGCGCCCGGGTTCCCACAGATCACCGTTTCTGACGTCCTTCACCACGCCTACAATCTCGAGAGGGTGAGAAGCGCCGACGCCCTGGCCTGAGTAGACTCGCGCCAGAATTGTGAAATGACTGCCCAGCGGACTCGATCGGGGCCAGTATCGGCGCGCCACGCTTTCGCTCACGATGGCCACGGGCGCTGCGCCCACGGCGTCGCTTGCCGAGAACTCGCGGCCCCCCACCAAAGCCGTTCCCATGGCCTTGAAATACCCGGGAGTAATGAAATTATACGCGGCGGTTGGTTCCTGTCCCGGCGCCGCGGAAGGCTGGCCTTCCGGCTGGAAGAAAACGTTCGCGCCACCTCCGCGCGCTCCTGCGGCCCGAATGCCGGGCGTACTTTCGAGCCGCTGCAGCAGCCCCTGATAAAAGAGCCTCTGTTGCGTCGCCGAAGCGTATTTGTAATGCGGCAGAGAGATGCCCATGGTGACCACGTTCGCCGGGTCGATGCCCAAGTCGACGTCCACGAGTCGTAGAAAGGTTCGCACCAACAAGCCCGCTCCCGTCAAGAGAACAAGTGCCAGCGCCATTTCGGAAACCACCAGGGCGTTGCGCAGACGGCGGCGTCCGGACTCCGTCGTGGTACTGGCGCTGCCTTCTTTGAGCGACTCGTTCAAGTTGATCTTTGACGCCGTGAGCGACGGCGCGAGACCGAAAACGATGCCTGTGGCGACGGTGATCACCAGGCTGAATATCAGCACTCGCCAGTCAAGAGCTATCACTCTGGCATTAGGCAGACTGAATTGGTAGCGATTGATCTCCAACGTCAGGAGCCGATCGCCCAAGTAGGCGAGCACGAGTCCCACGCCGCCACCCAGCATGGCCAGCAGCACGCTTTCGGTGAGCAGCTGGGCGATGATCCGGCGCCGGCTGGCGCCAATCGCGACCCGCACAGCCACCTCGCGGCGCCGACCCGTGGCGCGTGCCAGCAGCAGATTAGCAATATTGGCACAGGCAATCAGCAACACAAACAGACCCGCGCCCAGCATAATCAGCAACGGCGTCTGCATGTGGCGGTGATAGGCGGCGTGCAGCGGTTCAACCTTGATGCCCCAGCCTTTGTCTGCCTCAGGATATTCCTGTTCCAGGCGGCGGGCTAAGGTGTCCATCGCTCCCTGCGCTTGTGCGACACTCACTCCCGGCTGCAGGCGAGCCTGCGTTTGCAAGTCGCGCGAGGTGCCGCGCCCCGCCTCGCTCAGCTCCTCCGGCGTGAGGGCGAGCGGTACAAATACGTCCATTTCCTGGTCCCAGGTGAAGTGGAAGGTGGCCGGCATGACGCCCACAATGGCGTAGCGCCTCTCGTCCAAGTCAATGGTTTTGCCCAGAATGGCCGGGTCAGAGCCATAACGCATCCGCCAGAGGTGATGCCCCAGTATCGCAACATCATCGCGGCCCGCTTGCATTTCCTCAGGGCTGAACAGGCGCCCGAGAAGCGGCTGCACGCCGAATATCGGCAGCAGGCTGGCCGAAGCCTTGACGCCGTGCACACTCTCGGGTCGGTTGCCTTCCGTAATGTTGAGCTCAGACCAGCGAAAGTAGCCAACCCCCTGAAAGATCTGGTTTGTCTTGGCAATATCCGCGATATTAGGTGCGGAAACCCCCGTCTGAATGTAACCTTCCCCCTTCTGGTTCCGCCACTGGCCGAGGCCGACGAGTTGTTCGGGATGAGGGTAGGGCAAGGGGCGAAGAATCACGGCGTCCACCAGGCTGAAGATCGCAGTGTTCGCGCCAATGCCCAGCGCCAAGGTGAGCACGGCCACGGCAGTGAAGCCCGGATTCTTGGCGAGCGTTCTGAGTCCGTAGTGCAGGTCCTGCCAGAGCATCATGGCCCAAGCCTCCCCGCCGACTAGACGAATCCATCAATACCGCCGCCATGGGATCGTCATCAAGGCGCGGCCAAACCATCGGCTGTCAGCTACTAACTCCGAGGAAACGGACTATGAGTACTGTCAGGTCGTCGGCTTGCCGCTGGCCACCGCAGAACCCCGTTACGGTGTGCAGGAGATGCTTTTCCATTTCTGCCACTGGGTATTGCGATTGACTACCCGCCCAATCCAATACTCGTGCAGTTCCAAACGTCTCTCCCGTCGCGTTCTCGGAATCGCTGAGGCCATCGGTGTAGAGCACGAGCAGGTCACCGGGTTGAAGTTGCAGAACAGCTTCGGGATATGACACACTGTCCAGGAGCCCCAGCGGAAGGGAACCCTCGGTAAGCTCAGTAACGCCGCCACCCGACCGGATCCACAACGGCGGATTATGGCCGCCATTGCTATAGCGCAGCCGCCCTCGGCTATCGAGGGTTGCCAGAAACATCGTTACAAAGCTGTTGTCCGCCGCGCGTTCCCTGACACAGTGGTTTGTCGTTCGCATCACATCCGATAGCTCTTTCGAGTGCCTTGTCACGCCGTGGATGATCCCGTGGACCATGGTAGCCTGCAAAGCAGCGGCGGGGCCTTTGCCTGACACGTCAGCGATGGCGAGCAGACATAGATCGCGATCTAAAGAGATCACGTCGAAATAGTCGCCGCCGATTTCGTAGCATGGCACGCTCACGCCACTGGCCTCCAAGAAATTGCCGCACCTTAGATCGCGCGGCAGCAGCGATTGCTGGATTTGCCGGGCAAGTTCCAGCTCACTAGCCAGCCGCTGCTTTTCAATCTCTGAACGTTGCAGCCGCAGGTTTTCGACCATCATCCCGGTGAGCGAGGCCACGGCGTAAAGAAGTTTCTGATCGGAGGAAGTAAAGATCGGCGCCGGGTGCCGGCGCGCGAGACAAATACAGCCTTGGGACTTTCCACCGGCCGGCAAGGGACTAGCCAGGAACCTGGCCGGGACCCCAGGACCATCGATCCGGTATTCCTTCGCAAGAGAATGGGAGATGATCTGCGTCTGGCCGCGGAAACGCAAGGGTCCGAGCACCTCCCGGTTTATGCGGCCGGCGATGCCCGCATTGATCGCCAGACGGCAATTCTCAGGCATACTCCAGTCAGTTCCGTTACAAAACACGACCCATCCGCAGTCCGCATGCAGGATATCGATAGCCTCCTTCACAGCGAGCGCGGCTATCTGCTCGCTGTCGACGAGGCTTCCGATCCGCGGCCCCAGAGAGTACAGCAGGCTGAGCTCCTCGTAAGCCACGAGAAGCTCACCACTCAGACTGGCGACCTTCCGGCGCTCACGTTCGAGCTCCGACTGAATTGCAGGCTTAATTGCGGGCTTCATGGATCCGTATCCAGCAGCTCGTGTAATTTCTTGCGAACGAGCCGCGGCGAAAATGGCTTCGTATCGTATTGATCAGCGCCGGCGCGATAGCCGCTTTCCGCATCGGTCGACTGGCCCATGGCGCTCAGCATGATGACGTAGATTTGGCGAGTGGCCGAATTCGATTTCAGTTCCCGGCAGACTTCCAGACCATCCTTACCGTCCATCATCATATCAAGAAAAAGCACGTCAGGGAGTTGTTCCCGGGCCAGACGCAATCCTTCCTTGCCGTCCTCGGCGCTGATCGCGTCGAACCCTTCTTCTCGTGCGATGCGGCAGAGTAGCTCGATCACGTACAGGTCATCATCACACACCATCACCTTTTTCCGCATTCGCCCTCCCGTTCTTCCCGGCGAGCCTTAGCACTGTCCGCGAGCTCTTCTGGTTCGGGCCGTAAAGGCACCGTAAAATAGAATGTACTTCCCGATCGGAGTTCTGATTCCACCCAGATCTCGCCGCCGTGGTGAGTCACGATCTCTCTGGAGATGGCCAGGCCTAGTCCCGTCCCGGAGCGGCGAGGTTGCGTTCTGGGACCTTGGTAGAATTTGGTAAAGATACGTTCTCTTTCTTCGCGCGGAATGCCCGGACCCTTGTCCGAAACTGCCACGGAGACGTAACGGCCCGGGTGGGCATCGCGCGGTCCGCTGCTTGTCCTCTCTTCCATGCGAATCTCGATGCGCCCACTTTCGGAAGAGAACTTGATTGCATTCCCCAAGAGATTCGTCACGACTTGCTGGATACGATCAGTGTCGACGCAGACCGGTAGGGGATGGGAAGGGACGAAATCGAAGCGGACCTGCTGGATCTTCCCCAGGGCAACCAGGGAACTCACGGCTTTCGACACGATCTCCCGCAAGTCGCCATTGACCATCGTCCAGCTCATCTCATGTCTCTCGATTTTTGCCAGATCAAGCAGGTCGGAAATAAGCCGGGTGAGGCGGTCACTTTCCTTATCGATGATGTCAAGGTATCTTCTTGTCGTAGGCTCGTCAAGTGGCGAGTCCAACAGGATTTGGGCAAACCCCTTGATGGATGTGAGCGGCGTGCGCAGCTCGTGCGAGACGGTAGACAGGAAATCAGATTTGAGCTTGTCCAACTCCTGAAGGCGACGATTGGCATCTTCCAGTTCGAGCGTCCTCTCGGCTACCTTCCGCTCCAGATCGGCATAAAGAGCATTCATCTCTTCACGGTTTTCGGCCAAGCGGTCGGCCATCTGGTTGAAGTTGCGGGCCAATTCCCCAACCTCGTCGCCCAGTTCCAGCCCGCGTCGCACCCGCTCCGAGAGATTCCCAGCCGAAATTTGCTTGGCGACGCGCGCCATGGTCTTTACAGGCTTGGCTACCCTGCTGGCGAGCGCGATGTCTATCGCGAGAGCAATGAAAACCAGCAAACTGTAGAGCATGATGTGCCGAGGCGCCAGTCGCATCAAGTCCCGATTAATCTCGCGACCATCGATCCCCGTCCGAATGTGGGCGGCGGCGGCGTTCCCGGCTGCAAGCTCGAACACGCTGTCCAAATCCGAGCTCATGCCGGTGCCTGAGCTCTTAACGGGAGTAACCACTTCGAAGAAGCGGCGGCCGCCCGAATCCCGGATTACTCTCAGCCGACTGGTGATTCCGGCGACCTGCGGGGCAGGACCTTGATCGGTGAGGCTCGCCGGCATCCCGCTTTGGGCCAGTATACGGGACTCGGCATCCAGGATCGCCACGTAGCTGATCGCGTGTTTGCTCCTCAGTTCTCGCACGAGCCGATCCAGGCTACCCGGATCACGGGTGATGGTGATTTGTGAGATGTTGGCCTCGATCCAGTTGAGGATCTGCGCCTCCGTCCGTCGAACATTCTGCTCGTACAGCAATTGCTGAAATTGATGTACAGAGTACAGCGTCATCGCGAGCCAGAGGGTGGCGAAGATGCCGACCGAACTAACGACGAGCTTACCGGTGATGCCCAGCCTCTTGCGCATGCTTTTATCTCTTCCCACCGACGCGATCCTGAACCGCCGTGACGGCGGGTGACAGGACTTCGGCAGGCATGCTGGGTGGAATCACGATACCCAGCCGGCGAGCAACGGAAGCGTTGATTGTGATCAGGCGAGCGGGCGGGGACTCGGCGCCGAAGTCCCCGGCACGCCTGCCGTCCAGAACGGCCCGCGCCATCTCACCAACCCGCTGTCCTGCCTTCTCGTAATCGGCGGCAACGCTCATGAGAGCGCCGGCTTCGACGAAAGGAGGAGCGGGCGTGATGAGGGCAACCTTGTTTTTGAGGCTGAGGTCTACCAGAAGCCTGAAGTTCGAGACATTGGCGATCACCGGGTCCCACAGGAGACAAAAGGCGTCCACGTGGCCCAGCATCTCCTCAATGAGCTGCGCCGCCTCGCGCGGGTTGCGGGCGTCGCG